>Ga0315903_10002290_pt1 | contig 28357 bp, 26 predicted proteins | sample LakEriMetagenome_7_FD_203524 | JGI IMG/M metagenome (GOLD analysis project Ga0315903, IMG submission 203524) | Freshwater fungal communities from buoy surface, Lake Erie, Ohio, United States - Buoy 2 MA119 | ecosystem: Environmental > Aquatic > Freshwater > Lake | place: USA: Lake Erie, Ohio... | reverse complement strand
GCCAGCGGCATATGAAATAACCGGCTTACCGGCAGCTTGCAAAGCCTTTGCTTTGGCGTCAACTTTGAGAGTTGCGGATTCGGCAATTGAGCCGATGCGGTGGGAGATTCTTGGGAATTCGTTCACATCTTTAGACTACCGAATTGGTGGGGAAGGTAGCCTTATTCTTTAGGACAAAGAAGGTAGCAATGCAGGTAGCGCTAACCGGTTTTCTAACCGGACTCTCACTAATTGTTGCCATTGGAGCACAGAATGCTTTCGTGCTTAGGCAAGGCCTAGCCAGATCCAATGTTTTCCTGGTTGTGCTGATTTGTGCTGTTAGCGATGCACTTTTGATTGCACTAGGAGTTTTAGGTTTAGGCACAGTTATTCAATCAGTGCCAGTGCTGCTGGAAATCATCCGCTGGTTTGGAGTTTTGTATCTGATCTGGTTTGGTATCTCTTCGCTGCGAAGAGCCTTCAAAACCGATGTCTTAGCCGCCAGCGGCAATTCAATTAACTCAGTCAAGAAGGCAGTGCTCACCACCTTGAGCTTGACCTTTCTGAACCCGCACGTCTATCTAGATACCGTTATTTTCATCGGTGGCTTAGCTAACCAGTTCGGAACGCAAACCCCGCTATTTGCCTCCGGTGCTATAACTGCTAGCTTTCTCTGGTTTTTCTCTTTAGGTTTCGGGGCAAAGAGATTATCCCCACTGATGGCCAAGCCAATTTTCTGGCGAATTTTAGATACTGCCATCGCGCTAATCATGTTCACTATCGCAATTAGCCTTGCGGTTTTGAAGTTCTAGTTAAAGCCAACCAGGTTTGGTTCTGGCACCAAGGTGATGCCAAAGCGATTAGCAACAGTTTCTTGAATGTATCGGGCAAGTTCAACTACCTCGGTTGCCGTTGCCCCACCGCGGTTAGTAATAGCAAGGGCGTGCTTTGAAGAAATCGAGGCATTTGAGCCAGGTAGGGAGAAACCTTTGGGTATGCCTGCTTGTTCGATTAGCCAGGCTGCAGAGAGTTTGACCTGATCTGCTACCTCCCACTGCGGAGCATCCAACGGTAAGGTTCTGGCAAAGCTTTCCGAAACCACTGGGTTCACAAAAAACGATCCGCAAGACCAGGTATCGTGATCGGCTCTATCCAGCACCATGCCCTTAGCTCTGCGCTGAGCGATAACCTCTTCCGATTTAGCCTTGAGTTGCTCTGGATCGGCTTGACCAAATTCAAATTCAACCGTTAGCACAACGCCTTTGCGGCCCCTTTTGAAAACACTGTCGCGGTAGCCAAATTCGCAGAATTCATTATCTAGAACAATTACTTCGCCGAGTTCCTGATCCAAAAACTCAACAGAGCGAATCACACTGGAAACTTCTTGGCCATAGGCACCGATGTTCTGAATTGGGCTTGCGCCAACTGTTCCAGGAATCCCGGCAAGGCTTTCTATACCCGCCCAACCATAGGCGTTAGCGGTATCAACAAAGCTTCCCCAAATTTCTCCGGCTTGAACCTTGACTCGATTACCAATCACTTCAATGCCCTTGGTTTCAATCAGCACCACCTGATATGAACTCATGTCATCGCAGGCTACGACATTCGAACCACAACCTAATATCAGGTATTTTTCGCTTTCTTGCCAAACCTTCTTGCTGAATTGAATTAACTCATCTTTTGTATCAGCAAAATAAAGTTGTTTTGGTTCGCCACCAACACGTATCGTCGTTAACTTAGCCAGTGCGGTCATTACTAGAACTTCACTACTGCTTGGGCTTTACCCAACACGGCCACATCATTGCAAACCGCACTTAAATCGATTCTCACTGTTCTGTTTTCCAGATCAATCGCGCCAATTTTTCCAGAGACAACAAGTTTTGCGCTCTCATCAGCTGGAACATAAACCGGTTTGGTAAAGCGAACTCCATAATCAATTACCTGTCCTGATTCGCCGGCCCAATCTATGGCAACCTGACAAGCTGCCCCCATAGTTAGCATTCCGTGCGCTAAGACACCTTCCAGTCCTACGCTTTTCGCAAAATCATCGCGATAGTGAATCGGATTGAAATCTCCTGATGCACCTGCATATTTCACCAGCGCATCTCTAGTAAAACTGAATTCTCTTGAAGAGACTTCCTGACCGACACTTAGTGATTCAAGATTCATTACTCTTCACCTCTAACTACCAGTGTGCTGATTGCGGTGCAGACTAAATCCCGATTGGCATCAAAGATTTCGGTGTTAAAGGTAACCATCGAGTGAGCACCGAGACTTTTTACCGAGGCAACGGTGAGCACGGAAGTTAGCTCATCGCCGGCAACTATCGGCCGAACTGAGATAAAGCGCTGGTCGCCATGGACAACTCTAGAAAAGTCGATGTCCGCTTCTGGGTCATTTAGCACCGCAGATAGCGACCGCTCTTGAATAACTACAGGGAATGTTGGTGGAGCGATAACATCGCTGAACCCCGCAGCCTGAGAAGCAAAGACATCATGATTTAGTGGGCTGGTAGAAAAAACCGCATTGGCAAACTCACGGATCTTCTCTCGACCAACCAGGTAAATATCGGTTTCCGGATACTTTTTACCTGCAACATTTGGATTTACCATGGCTTCTAGTTTCGCAGGTTTTTCTTGGTAGCGGGGGCGGGACTTGAACCCGCGACACCACGATTATGAGCCGTGTGCTCTAACCACCTGAGCTACCCCGCCGCAGAGCCCCGAGACAGGATTGAACTGTCGACCCCTTCCTTACCATGGAAGTGCTCTACCACTGAGCTATCGGGGCGTGACCTTGAATATCGGCCAAGGCACTAGTGAAGATTACCACTTCGGCTAAGCCGAGGGCAAACCTTATTAGGCCGCTGGCAAGCGCCAGATGTTGATACTTAGGGCAGTACCGGGAAGCTTGACCTCTTTACCGGAGATAACCAGATCGGCTCCACCGTAGATGTTCTCAGCCTGTTTTAGACCCTTGATGCTATCAAGCGGGATGCTGGCATTGGTATCGCTACCACGACTTGCAACAACCAAAATGCTCTGTTTTTTATTCTCCCGAACATATGCCACTAACTCCGCGGAGACATAGACAAATCTCATCGCCCCATTGTGTAGCGCGGAATTCTCTTTACGGATCTTGGCAAATGCCTTGTAGTGAACAAGCATGGCTCGATCGTTAGGCCGCTCATTATTCCAAGGAATTGGAGTTCTAGATTCTTCACCATTTGTTCCATCTAGGCCAAACTCATCTCCAGCCCAGATCACCGGCATACCCGGGAAAGTGAACTGCATACCAGCGGCAATTCGCTGGGCACCTGGAATAGCAAAGGTTTTGAATCTTGGAATATCGTGAGTATCCAGCGGGTTCATATTGTGAAGCCGAACATGCCAAGGAAAACCTGCCGCAAAATCAAGGTGCTGCTTGACCATCTCGTTACCATCGATTTTGGTTCTACCGATACCTAGAAATCCAGCTGTTGCCTTTACCTGCGGGTTATAAAACCATCGCCAGACCGGCTTGGTGAAGTTGTAATAGGTCATCGCACCGTGCCAACCCTCACCTTGCATCTGATAGGCAGCATCGCCGGTGTATTCCCCTAGCACAATTGCTTCCGGGTTGATTGACTGAATGGTCTCGCGCATTAGTTTTTGTATTTCTAAATACATATCCTCTTCGCGAATGCGGCCGGTCATGTTAGCAACATCGATACGCCAGCCATCCATGTTGTATGGGGCTTTGAGCCACTTAGCAACAATGGATTTAGATCCAGTAATAAATTTCTTCCTGAGTTCTTGTGACTTCCAATTGAACTTAGGTAGCGATGGAACTCCAAACCAAGAATCGTAATCGCGGTTCTTATTTGAAAAATAATAAAACTCTGATTCTTTTGCTCCTGGTTTTTTATAAGAAGCTTTGAACCATTCGTGAGCACTTCCAGAGTGATTGCTAGTTAGATCACCGATGATCTTGAAGCCTTTTTTGTGTGCTGCTTTGACCAGCTCAATAAGTGCTTTATCGCCACCTAGTAGTGGATCGACCATGTCAAAACTCGAGGCATCGTATCGGTGATTGGATCTAGCAGGGAATACTGGAGTGAGGTAAATAAGCGTCACACCTAAACTCTTTAGGTGATCAAGATGATCAATTACTCCGTATAGATCTCCACCAAAAAACTGTTCACTGGTACCAGGCCCTGATGCGATAACTTTGTCCGACCAGGTTCTAGCCAGGGCCCAGTCCGGTTTCTTGTGTTTATCTGCCTGCTCAGACCTTGCAAATCGATCTGGGAAGATTTGATACATCACCGCGGAGTTACCCCAGCTAGGGGCAGAAGAGAATGTGTTGATTCTAAAATCTTCAATATCTGGCTGCTCTAAATCAGTCAATCCCCTGGCATTTAGCCAGAAACTTGTGCCGTCTTGAAACTCCAGATACCAGCGGTAGTTCATGTATGGGTTGTGCATGACGATGGTGGCTTCATACCAAGCCCAGCCGTCTTTAGTGGAAAGAAGCTTTGCCGGAGGGGTTGGAAAAGCTTCACCGGATTCACTGAATCTAACCTGAATGCTCTTCACCTTGCCAAAAGATAAATGCACCCTAATCTTGAGCTTGATCTTCTCCAGTAAGGCTGGCTTCTGGTTCGTCACATAAAGCGCAGAACCGTCATGGTGCGGCCAAAGCGCTCTAGGAATACTAGTTAGCTTGTTTGCCATTACCTGAAGGGTTTAGCCCTTAACCGAACCGGCGGTTAGGCCACCGATGATGTAACGCTGGAGCGACATAAAGACCACGATGATTGGTATCGAAGCAAGTATGGAACCTGCCGCAAACGGGCCCCAGTTCTGAGCATACTGACCACCGATGAAGCCCTGCAGACCAACCGCAACGGTTCTCTGCTCATTCTCTGGAAGGAACAAACGAGCCAAGATGAACTCGTTGAACAATCCGATGAACGACAACAGTGTCACCACGGCCAAAATTGGTGAGGCAAGAGGCACGAAGATCTGCCAATACGTTTGCATCGCTGAAGCGCCGTCAACTTTAGCTGCTTCATCTAGTTCCAGTGGAATTGAGTCGACGAAGCCTTTCATCAACCAGATGTTTACCCCCATCGAGCCACCGAGATAAACCAACACCAAACCACCCAAGGTGCCTAGACCCCATTCCGGAGCAAAGACGTAGACGCGCTCCATGATCACATAGATAGCGCTAAGGGCAAGAACCGATGGGAACATCTGAACTAGTAGCAGTGCCTGCAGCCCGACTCGCTTACCCTTGAAGCGCAAACGGCTAAAGGCAAAAGCAGAGGCGGCACCAATCAAAACCGAAAGCAACGACACCGAAGCGGCAATCATCGCTGAGTTTTGCATCCACTTCAAAAATGGAACCTTTGGATCGGTAAAGAGCATCGTGTAGTTATCCCAGACGAAAGATGTCGGTATAAATGATGTCGATTGCAAACTCTGGTTCGAGCTAAACGATGCAGTTACCACCAGGTAGAGCGGGAAAATTGCAAAGAAGCAGCAAAGTATTCCAACCGCGTGACGCCAGGACTTTTGTTGAACCCACTGAAAGAAATTAATCATGCGAAGTCATCCAATACTTTCGATTTTCTAATTCCATACATCGAGATTGAGGCCACGATGACGAAGATCACCACGGAAATAGCGCTAGCTAAACCGTAATTCTGAATTGTGGTATCAAAGGCCAGCTTGTATGTGTAGCTGATCAAGATATCTGTTGCTCCTGCCAAACTGTCAAGTTCTGGCTTCGGTCCACCACCGGTTAGTAGGTAGACGATGTTGAAGTTGTTGAAGTTGAAGGCGAAAGACGCAATCAGCAGCGGTGTCAACATGCGCAGTAGAAGCGGCAACGTGATCAATCTAAAGATTTGCCTTGCGTTCGCTCCATCGATGGAAGCTGACTCAGCAAGTTCTTTTGGAATTGCCTGCAGCGATCCAGCACAAATTAGATAGAAGTATGGGAAACCGAGCCAGAGGTTAACCAGTAGCACGGATACTTTCGCCATCCACGGATCTTGGAGCCATGAAATATCCAAATTCAGTAACGAGTTAATAGCTCCATTGCGGTCTAACATTCCACCCCAAATCAGGATGGACATAATTGAAGGCATCGCGTAAGGCAAAATCATCAATGAACGGTAGACGCCTCTACCGCGAAGTTTCTTGTCCATCGCAATGGCGACAAGAAGTCCAAGGGCGAACTGGGTGATAACTGTTGAAACTGCAAAGACGATTGTCCAGATGAATACCGATATCAACGGTTCACGAATTCTAGGTTCGGTTACCAAGCTGGTGAAGTTCTCGAACCAAACTCCCTGGCGCCAACCTGGATCTAGGTAGTCTTCCTTGTTATCTGGATTGCGATAATTACCTCGGCCGTCATCGCTATAGGTTGCGCCGGTAAGAATGTCGGTAACTTTATCGGTCTTCTTGTCGTAAGTAATGTTCTGAATCTTTACGATTGCCCAACCGAATGGGTTTGAGCCGGTCGGTAAGTTCTCAATACCGATATAGTATGGGTCCTCATACTTTAGGCGGACGTTTCCAATCTTGTCGGCGTATTTAGCGATTTGATCTGATGTGTACTTGGTGAAGTTTTTAGCTGCAATCGCCTGACCAAGGTCATCAACTGTCACATCACTCTCGTCCACCTCGTAGTACTCGGTCTTAGTTGAGATGAAGTAGTTGTAGTTAACCTCTGCTTGGTTAACCGAAGCCATGGAGTTGCCGCGAATAGGTGGATCGGCTTTCAAAAAGTATGGGTCAACATACTTGAATCTGATTCCCGCCAACTGATCAGAAACGACTTTTGACTCGGCTTCGCTAAATTGGGTGAAGCCTGGGGCCTTGACCGCAACGTAGTCATCGTTGAGCACCACATCATCTTCTGTGAGGGTAACCAATTCTGTTGCCGTTGAAATGAAGAACGGGTAGCTACCTTCCTCATAAACGTCGGAAACCAAAACGGCAATGTTGCTCTTGTCCCCACCGTAGTAACCAAGGCGAGAGTCGAAGACTAGAGCTGAACCTACCTGCGATTCATCTTCGCGAGGAATTGGGATAAGCACACCGACATTGCCTTGCTTTTCGCCGACGTGACCAATCACAACGTCGAAAGAAGTGCCTTCGGGGTCAGTGGTATTTCCCTGATCGATTATCGTGCTTAAAGCATCCTCTTTGGAAAGCATGTTTCCGGTCTGATATTTGAACCCGGCCATAGAAAGGGTAAAGACAACCGGGACGATAACAAATGCACCCAAGAACATAATTCCTGGTGCAAAAAACTTAAGTGGAACCGAAAGGTTCGTGAAATATGTAAAAGCAAGAAGCAATATACAGATGGCTAAGAAGATAGCGATATTTGTATCGCCAGTTCCAAAGGCCGCCATCATGAAGTAGCCGAGAGCTACCATCGCCAATGAAACGAAAATTACCTTGGCAATAATCGCGTATAAATTACCTTTGAGGATCCTCAAGTTTTACTACTTCCGCTTTCGTCTTAGATAAATCTTAGAGCTTTTCAATAGCTAAAAAATGTTCCTCGTTGAACATAAGAACTGGTGGGGAGTTTTCACTCCCCACCAGCAACTTATTGGCTAAGTTCTATTAGAACTTAGATCCTGCGACAACGTTTGCCTTCAGAATTGCGCTGAGGCTCTTTGTCTTTGTGGTTAGGTCCACACCTGGGTCACCGGTGACGTTCCACCAGAAGTCTCCAGGAAGATCCCACCATGCGTTACCTCCGGTACCGTTCAGGATGCTACCAATCTGTGGGATTGAAGCTTGACCAGCAGCGCGGGCCATACCCTTCTGGAATACAGAACCGAACTTAGCTGCCTTAGCGTTAGCGTGAGGACGGTTCTCGATCTTCTGGTAGTCACGCTGACCTGCACGTGAACCGAAGTAGTTCAACAGTGACTTAGCAGCAGCGAGGTTACCCTTACCGTTAGCAAATGAGGTTAGAAGCGCACCAGAAACTGATCCGAATGCGTTTCCGTAGGTACCAGCAGTAACACCAGGCACAGGCTGTAGAGTACCTTCAATTGCGGTGCTCAACATACCCTTCTGCCAGTTTCCTAGGATTGCGAATGGAACCTTGCCGGCCTTGAAGTCAGCTTCACAGTTAGCCATGGTGGTGCCAGGAGCGCCATCCCATGGTGCCCAGAAGCCGTTAGAGACCCATCTGTTGCCAGATGGCTCAAGAACAAGAGCCTTTAGGTTGTTTACGAATGAACCAGATACTGGGTCACCAGATGCAGCTACGGTTGCGGTCGCCTTTGAAAGCTTGGTGTCGACCTTACCGTTAGACATGCGGTATGGCTGTAGGCCAAGAGCTGACCATACACCTAGACCACCCCAGGAAGTTCCACCACCAAGAACACATAGACCTGCAGTTAGGCCCTGTGCTTCCTTGTTGGCCTGGAAGTAGTTAACCATTGCACCGAAAGTTGCAACTGCAGATGATGGAACACCCTCGTTACGAACCATAGCAACGTTGTTTACGTCAAGTGGAACACCGTATAGCTTGCCCTTGTATGAAAGGTCACCAAGCTGGTTAGCGGTGAAGTCCTTCTTGATGGTTGCAGGAAGAGTGAAAGCTGCAAGCTTTCCGTTCTTTGCACCAGTAGCTACCCAGTCGTTAGGGCCAAGAACAATGTCTGGTCCTGAAGCTGAGGTTGCGTTGTCAAGGGCTGCCTTTAGAGCATCAAAGTTAGCCTGTGGCTTGACATCGATTACATATCCGTCGACAAAGTCGCCGTCATCTTGATCTTCTAGAGCGCCGAAAAGTTGAATTAGATTTGGACCGCGAGTTTCGTCAGCCCAGATCGTTAGCACCTTTGGTGCAGCTTGTGCTGGGGCTAGTGCAATACCGCCCAGAACGACTGCAAAGGCAACAACAGCTCCGGCTCCCTTCTTAGAAATTGAAAACATTTACTCTCCATATCGATATTGAGTTAGCACAGTTTGTGCTGTTTATAGTTAGCCAAATAACATGCCATGTAGTCAAATCTGTAAGCGGTTTCACGATAACAGTATCGTAAAGATATGCTGAGTTTTTTAAGAGAAAAGCCTTAAATCCCTTTATCCATAAGGGAATACGGGCTTAGCGGCAGTTTTGGGACAATTTGGGCTAGCCAAAAGTGATGGTTTTTAGCCACTATTCTGGAAACGATTACGGAATAGTAAATCTGACATAAAAAATAGAAAGCATGATTTATCTTGGAAACTATGTCTACGCCTACAACTGAAATCCTTAGTAAAGCCCGTAAAGACGCCGAATGGTGGCGCACTAGCGTTATTTACCAGATCTACCCTCGCTCATTTGCTGATGGCAATGGCGATGGAATGGGCGATCTTCAGGGAGTTACCGAGCGCCTGGAGTCTCTAGCCGAGCTCGGGGTTGATGCCATCTGGTTTAGCCCCTTTTTCAAGTCCCCCCAAAAAGACGCCGGTTATGACGTTTCAGACTACAAAGACATTGACCCTCGTTTTGGCACCTTAGCCGATTTCGACAACCTTGTAGCCAAGGCTAAATCGCTGGGGCTTCGAATCATCGTTGACTTGGTGCCTAACCACTCATCCGATCAACACGTCTGGTTCCAGGCGGCACTAAATTCAGCGCCGGGTTCTCCAGAACGCGAACGCTACATTTTCCGTGACGGTAAAGGTGAGAACGGTGAGCTACCTCCGAATAACTGGGAGTCAGTTTTCGGTGGACAGGCTTGGACCAGAATTACTGAGGCTGATGGCAAACTCGGTCAGTGGTATCTACACATCTTTGATTCGTCACAACCAGATTTCAACTGGAAGAACGAAGAAGTCCGAGATGAATTTGATTCGGTGCTTCGTTTCTGGTTAGACAGAGGTGCAGCTGGATTCAGAATCGATGTTGCCCACGGCATGATCAAAGTTGATGGACTACCAGATGTTGTGAAGATTTCTTCAACAATGTCAGGACAAGATTCACCTGACGATGTGAAAACTCAGGAAACCGATGAAGAGATAATCAAACGTCTGCAAATTGAAAACCCCTACTGGGGTCAAGACGGTGTTCACGAGATCAATCGTCGTTGGCGAAAAATTCTAGATGAGTATGACGACCGAGTGATGTGTGGTGAAGCTTGGGTACACCCACTATCTCGCATGGCTCGTTGGGTAAGACCGGATGAATATCACCAGACGTTTAACTTTGGTTATCTAGAAACTCCATGGAATAAAGAAAAGCTCGAAGCGGTAGTTACCGAATCTCTAAAAGCCTTTGGTGCAGTTGGTGCTCCCTCAACCTGGGTGCTTTCTAACCACGATGTTATTCGTCACGCAACCAGAATGGGTTATGACGAAATCCCTAGACAAGGCGATGGTGTTGGTCCAAATTACCAGCAACCGGATGAAGCCAAAGGTCAACGTAGAGCCAGAGCAGCATCGGCATTCATGCTCGGTCTACCAGGCGGTGCGTATATCTACCAGGGTGAAGAGCTTGGTCTACCGGAGCACACCACACTGGATAACAAATACCGTGAGGATCCAACATTCTTTAGAACCAACGGACAGCGAGTAGGTCGCGACGGTTGTCGAGTTCCACTGCCTTGGGAAGCTGGAGCCAATGACTCAAACGGATTCTCCACCACCGGTGCTTCTTGGTTACCGCAACCAGATTCTTATCGTCGCTACGCACGCAGTGCTCAAGAAGGTGTTGCTGGTTCAACTCTCGAGCTCTACAAACAACTTCTTAAGATGCGTAAAAAGTTTGAGATGGGTAATGGTGAATTCCGTTGGGCACCGGAGTACATGGATGAATCATCCTTGGCCTATATCAACAACGGTGTTCTAGTACTTTCTAATTTCAGTGGCGAGCCGGTAGTAATACCGGCCGGTGAAATTCTGGCTACCACTCAGCACGATATAAAGGTCGAGGGCGAGTTGGAGCACGATCAAACGGTTTGGATAAAGTTGTAGTAAGAAAGCGGTTAAAGATAAATGCCCGGTCAATGGCCGGGCATTTATCTTTCCCTAATTACCACCTATTTCAAGGCCTTTACCCATGAAACAGAAGACTTACCCATCTTTCTGAGTGGCTCTAGTCGAACCGCAATCCAGACCTATAGAGAGAGTGTTTCAATCTCCGAATTGGTTATCTAGGACAAACTACTTCTAGTAATCTCGGTCTTATCACCAAAATTACGGTGAAGAGCTGCAGAAAGCTGGATTTAGGTTTGAAGCCAAGAAGAAGTAATCTACTCGGCCGATTCACTAAGTGGGTTGGAGCGCTCAGCCTTGTCCTTGTGACCACTCTTGGCGGATCAACCGCACTGGCGATCGCCCCAAATCCCACACAAGACATAACCTCGCAGTATGCCATTCAGGGAACTATTCGCCAAGGAGCTGCCAACCCGGTTGAAGGTGCGGTTATAAATGTTGTCGGTGAGGGCTTCGAGGGAAGCGCCACCACCAACGCCAGAGGTAAGTGGGAAATAAACGTCCCCAATAAAGGCAGCTATACGGTCACCTTGGATCTGGCAACTTTACCTGAAGGCGCAAAACTAAAGCCTGGCTTTGAAAATGTCAGAACTGTTGAAATCGACAAGGTCAACACAGTCGTGGCAATTTTCCCACTGGTCGAAATCGATGATCCGAATGTGACACCACCACCGACAACCAATGTGGTGTTGAGCAGAATATTCGCTGGTCTGAACTTTGGCATTCTGCTAGCCATGGCAGCCATCGGTCTTTCACTTATATATGGAACCACCGGCTTGAGTAACTTTGCTCACGGTGAAATGGTTACTATCGGTGCGCTAACCATGTTTACTTTCAACCGGGTAATGGGACTCGATATTATTCTTTCTGCACTATTGGCAACTGCAATAGTCACCGCATTCGGTTATACCCAAGACGCCGTGCTGTGGCGACCACTTCGAAAAAAGCGCATCGGTATAACTCAAATGATGATTGTTTCTATCGGTCTATCGATTGTGATTCGTTATTTCCTTCAACTTGTTTACGGCGGAGATACCAAAGTTCTATCTCAGGGAACCACCTGGAACATATTTGGGGTCTTGATGCCAGCGATCAACGTAATCTGTGCAGGTATTTCAATCATCGCCCTGCTCGGCTTTGCTTGGTTCCTCACAAGAACCAGAATCGGCAAGGCAACCAGAGCTGTTTCAGATAACGCAGCACTGGCAGCTTCTACCGGTATCGATGTTGAAAGAATCGTCCGCATTGTTTGGGTAGTCGCCGCTGCGCTTACTGGATTATCCGGAGTCTTCATCGGCTTATACTTCCAAGCCGCCTGGGATACCGGATTCTCAATTCTGTTGCTGCTCTTTGCCGCAGTAACACTGGGTGGGCTCGGTACCGCTTTTGGAGCAGCAGTTGGCGCACTAATAGTTGGAATGTTCGTTGAACTAAGCACCTTGGTAATACCGCCAGATCTAAAGTTTGCTGGAGCGCTAATCGTTTTGATTTTGGTGCTGTTATTTAGACCTCAAGGTGTTCTAGGTCGTAAGCAGAGGATTGGCTAATCATGGAACAAATTCTGGCTAACGCACTTGGTGAACTGCTCACTCCGATGACTGCGGCTTACGCACTAGCTGCTATTGGATTAGCTATGCACTTTGGTTTTACCGGTTTGTTGAATTTTGGCCAAGCGGCATACATGCTGGTCGGCGCTTACGCTTTCGCCATGTCGACTCTGGCCGGGCTCGGTTTGGTGCCAGCAATACTAATTTCTTTTGCCGCATCGATAGTGCTCTCCTTTGTGCTTGGTATACCGACACTGCGATTGCGATCTGACTATCTAGCGATAGTTACCATCGCGGCAGCCGAGATTTTGCGCTTTATAGTTTCCACCACTGGATTAAATGATGTGACCGGTGGGCCTCAAGGACTTAGCGGTTTTGCTCGTGATTTCTATGCAATCAATCCCTTCCCAGCTGGTGAGTATGGCTTCTGGGCTTGGACTATGGACGAAAAAGGCCTCTGGGTTAGAGTAGTCGCTTGGTCGCTGGTGATTATCGCTGCCCTATTTGTTTCCAAGATGATTCGTAGTCCCTGGGGAAGAGTCATCAAAGGTATTCGTGAAGATGAGGATGCAGTTAGGTCTTTGGGTAAGAATGTTTACTCCTACAAGATGCAGTCACTAATCATCGGTGGAATGCTCGGAACTCTTGCCGGAATAGTTTTCGTCTTACCAAGAGCAGTCCAGCCAGGAAACTTTGGAACTGGTTTAACCTTCTTTATTTGGACAATATTGCTTCTCGGAGGTGCCGCAACAGTCTTAGGTCCAATCATTGGATCAATGATTTTCTGGGTGCTGCTCTCGCTAACCGACGGTTTACTAAGTGCTGGTGTTGATAGCGGTGTGATTACCTTCATTACCCAAAACCAGATCGGTGGTATTCGCTTCATGCTGGTAGGTATCGGCTTGATGCTCTTAGTTATTTTCCGGCCACAGGGAATCTTCGGCAATAAGAAGGAGCTCTACTTCAATGGCTAATGAGATTGCTAAGGGTAAGGCAGAACCTGGCTGCGCCAAGGTTGACCCAATCCTGGTTGCCGATAACGTGCTGCGCCAATTCGGCGGTCTAACCGCTGTTGACGTGAAGCACGTTGAGATTCCTCGAGGCCAGATCACAGCGCTAATCGGCCCAAACGGTGCTGGCAAGACAACCTTTTTCAACCTACTGACCGGTTTTGATAAGCCAAACAGTGGTACCTGGGTTTTCAACGGCAAGCAATTAGCAGGCGTCCCTTCATACAAGGTCGCACGCCTTGGCATGGTAAGAACCTTCCAACTAACCAAAGCCCTGTCACTACTAACCGTGATGGAAAACATGCGGCTTGGTTCGCAAAACCAAAAAGGTGAAAACCCGCTGGCTGCGATGTTCCGCTCGGTTTGGAGAAAGCAGGAGCAGCTAGTAACCGAAACCGCTAATGAGCTACTTACCAGATTCAAACTTGATGCAAAGAAAGATGATTTTGCAGCAAGCCTTTCAGGTGGTCAGCGAAAACTTCTCGAGATGGCAAGAGCTTTGATGACTAAGCCGACCATGATCATGCTCGATGAACCGATGGCTGGAGTTAACCCAGCGCTCACCCAATCCCTTCTAGATCACATAAAAGATCTCAAGAAAGAGGGCATGACTGTTTTGTTCGTAGAACACGATATGCACATGGTGCGACACATCAGCGATTGGGTAATTGTTATGGCTGAAGGAAAGATTGTTGCTGAGGGCCCACCAAAGGAAGTCATGAAAAACCCTGCGGTTATCGACGCTTATCTGGGTGCGCACCATGATTCTGATCTTGGTGCAAAAAAGAAGGCCGGCAAATGAACGATGTAGTTGTTGAAGCAAAAAACCTCGTAGCTGGTTATTTGCCTGGCGTAAACATTCTTAATGACTGTTCACTTATTGCAAAACAGGGTGAGCTCATTGGAATCATCGGACCTAATGGTGCTGGTAAGTCCACGCTTTTGAAAGCTATTTTTGGCCAAGTGAATATTCGCTCTGGCCAGGTATTTCTAAAAGGCGAAGAGATTACTGGCCTCAAGGCAAACAAACTAGTTTCTAAAGGTGTTGCGTTTGTTCCACAGACTAATAACGTTTTTCCAAGCTTGACGATTGAAGAAAATCTTGAAATGGGTGTTTTCCAAAGCCCGAAGCGATTCAAAGAGAGATTTGAATTTGTCGGTTCGCTATTTCCAGATCTAGTCAAACGTCGTAACCAGCGCGCTGGATCACTTTCCGGTGGTGAACGCCAGATGGTAGCGATGGGCAGAGCCCTAATGCTTGACCCATCGGTGTTGCTACTGGATGAACCATCCGCGGGTCTGTCACCGGTGAGACAGGACGAAGCGTTTATCAGGGTCAAGGAAGTAAACGAGGCCGGAGTAACAGTGCTAATGGTTGAGCAGAATGCTAGGCGTTGCCTGCAAATCTGTGACCGTGCCTACGTACTAGATCAGGGTAAGGATGCCTATACCGGTACCGGCAGGCAGCTGTTGAATGATCCCAAGATGATCGAACTTTACCTAGGTAACCTAGCGGATCTTTAGAAGGTAAAAGAGAACCCCCGAGCTTTTCGGCTCGGGGGCTTTCTTTTTGTTTATTGAACTTAGTTCAACTTGCCGTACTCTACGTCGACGCCTTCGTTCTTGTTCATTTCGTCGAATAGGTAGATACCAACGTAGGCTTCGGTTGGGTCACCGTTCTCGTCAAACGAGATAGGTCCTGAAACACCCTCGAAGTCAACGTCTTCTCCAGCGTTGATTAGGTCGATTGCCTTCTTGAAAGCACCAGCTTCGGTGAAGTCAACCTTGGTTCCGCCAGATGATACCTGAGCCATGTACTTAGCAATGTTGTCGCCAGTAACTTCTTCGCCAGCCTTAGCTGCAGTTGCTGCAGCAAGAGCGGTTAGCATAACTGCGTCGTAAGACTCAGCTGCGTAAGCGAATACGTCTAGGTCTGCGTTAACAGCTGCAAGACGGGTCTTGAAGTCATCGCTTGCGATAACACCAGGAATGGTTCCCTGAGTTCCAGCAATGTTGAAGTCAGTGAAGTCCTCGTCGAAGTTAGCGGTGTTACCGTCAACTAGGTAAAGCTTGGTTGGATCCCAGCCCTTAACCTTTACAAGCTCAGGAAGGATTGCCTTAACCTCGTCGAACGAGATAACTGCGATTGCATCTGGACCAGCTGCAAGAACCTTGTCAATCTGTGATGAGAAGTTCTTGGTAGCAGGAGCAAACTCTTCGTTAGCTACAACGGTTGCGCCAGCTGCTTCAATAGCAATCTTTGCGTTCTCGTATAGACCAGTACCGTATGGGTCCTGAAGAGTTAGGAATGCAACCTTGCTTGCACCGTCTCCAACAATCAAGTTACCTAGTACGCGGCCCTGTAGAACGTCTGAAGGAGCGGTACGGAAGTAAAGACCGTTGTCGGCGTAAGTGCTTAGGTCTGGAGCAGTGTTAGCTGGTGAAATCTGTAGAACGCCAGCGCCAGTGATCTGGTCGATAACGCTTAGTGAAACACCAGAAGATGCAGCACCAACGATTACGTCGACGCCCTCGTTAATCAGAGCAGTTGCTGACTGAGTTGCGATGTCGGTAGTGGTGTCACCGGAGTCCTTGTGGGAAACAGATACACACTTACCAGCGATACCGCCAGCTTCGTTGATTTCTTTAACAGCAAGATCAACACCAGCAATTTCTGGAGCACCTAGGAAGGCTAGGTTACCTGTGGTCGGAAGCAGTGATCCTACGCTCAGTGCAGCATCTTTACAGTCTTTTGCGTTGAAAGATGTAGCACATGAAGTTAGAACCGCAGCACCTAGAGTAGCAACGGCAACCGCCGCAATACCCCTCTTTAGCATTGAATTCATTGTTTCTCCATTTCAAATTGTGTCGGCCAAATAATGGCAGACCCGCGTCCAGGAGGATCCAAGACACTTGCCTTTTAGCCTAGTCAAGTATGTATGGGCTAACAAGGCAGAACGTAACATTCGGTGCTATCGGCGTAACATAGCGTTACTTGCCCAATACCCCTTATGTTTAGGGGTTTTAAGCAGCCGGCGGCTCAACCGATAGTCCCCGATTGGCCCTAGATCTAGCCAAGGCATCGGTGGTCAAAATAATTAGAGCTAACCAGACCAGCATGAAACCTGCCCAACGTGCAGGTGGCATCTGTTCTCCTAAAACAGTGATGGCTAGGAGAAACTGAATGGTCGGTGCCATGTATTGCAAAAAGCCGATCCAACTTAATGGGATGTTCTCTGCTGCTGAGCCAAAGAGGATCAACGGAATGGCGGTTAGGACACCAAAGATTGCTAAACCAACAAAACCTTGCCAACCGTGCTCGGTGATTTGTAATCCCGGTGCGATGCTGGCCACAATACTGGCTTGAATAATTGCTACTGGAATCAAAGCCCCCGACTCAATGGCATAAGAATTCAACGCACTAACTCGGCCGCCAAGCTTATTCTTAGCAAGACCATAAATAGCAAATGAGCTAGCCAGCGTTAGCGCAATCCAAGGTAGGTGCCCGTAGTCAAAGGTAAGAATCCCAACAGCCACACAGCTGATTGCTATGGCTAACCACTGCACCCGATTGAGTTTCTCTCGAAGAATTACAACTGCTATCAGGACAGTAAGAATTGGGTTTATAAAGTAGCCGAGCGAAGTTTCAACCACCCTTCCAGCTGAAACACCAATTACGTATACCTGCCAGTTGATCATGATAAAAACAGATGACACCGCAATCCAACCGAGCATCTTTTTATTGCGAAAAACTTCAAATAAAGACTTCCAAGTTCTAGTAAAGGAAATCAAAATAATTGCAGTTAGAAAACCAAAGACAATTCGCCAAACAACAATTTCCCAAGGATTAGCAAAATCAGCCAGCGCCGTAATAACCAGTGGGAAAGAGCCCCAGATAAAATAGGCAAGTAAGCCAAGGCCGAGGCCTTTTGCGATGTTCTTTTGTCCTGCTGCGGAATTTTGGCTCACAATTAGAACTTACCCTTTACTACGCCGAAACTAATCCATGAAAGGAAACTAGTTGACACCTAAGAAACTTTTCAACCTCTTTGCAAAGTGTGAGGCGGTAACCTGGACTCTTTTAATTTCAGCTCTGCTGCTTCGTGCCGTAGCCGTTGATCCGATTCTGGTTACATTAGCCGGTGGAACACATGGAGCCATTTTCTTAGGCTATGCCGTAGCCGCTTTGCTGGTTGGCATCAATCAACGCTGGGGCTTTGGACTCACTGCCCTAGCTATGGCACTTGCGATTGTGCCTTTCGCAACTATTCCACTCGAGCAAAAACTAAACAGCGGGAGCAAACTTCTAGGCGATTGGCGTAAAAACTCAAGTGATGACCCAAGGGATAAATTCTGGATTGATCAGCTTTTTCGTTGGTTTATCTCAAGGCCGATATTTCTAATCCTGGTGCTCATAGTCTCGCTCACCGCAATATTTGCATTCCTGCTATTGCTTGGCCCGCCAGATCAGTGGTTTAGGGATAACTAGTTAGTTAGCGCGTTATGAAGCGCTTCAATATCGCTGGCATCGGTACCACAGCAACCACCGAGATACTCGATTGCACTTGATTCCCAAACTGGTAACCAATCAACTAGCTGTTTTCTTGAACCCCCGACCCAGGCATCTTTTGCTAAGTCCCAGACTCCACCGCAATTTGGATAGGCAATCGCAGGTTTCTTGGTAACCGCGTTTATTGTGTTTGTCGCCTCGAGAACTATCTCGGGATCAACGCAGTTGACACCGACCGCAATCAAGTTAGTTAAATCAGCAACCGATTCGGCGGCTTCTTCGATGTGCTCGCCGGACCAGAGTTTCTCTTCGGTGGCCGAAGTGAAGGAGATCCAGAACGGGATCTCTACTTTGCTTAGCACCTGGCTCAGCGCTCTAGCTTCAATCACGTTCGGAATGGTTTCAACAGCCAGGAAATCTGGTTTAGCACCAAGCAAAACCTCGAGTCTTTCGAAGTGAAAATCCTCTAGCTGGCTTTGCGAAACTTTGTAATCGCCACGATACTCAGACCCGTCGTGCAACACCGCCCCGTAAGGACCAACGCTAGCAGCCACCTTGCAAGAGGTGTTATCAGTGGCTTCCCTAGCGATGCTCACACTTTTTACTAGCGCGTTTTCCGCATCCAACTTGGCTAGGCCAATCTCCTCAAAGCCCTGCCGGCTGAGTTGATAACTAGCGCTGATAATTATTTCCGCACCGGCTTGGACAAAGTTTTGATGGGCTTTCAAAACTAGTTCCGGATTGGTCAGCATGGTTCTGCCGGTCCATAATTCACCGGTGATTCTGGCTCCAAGCCTTTCCAGCTCGGTGGATAGCCCACCATCAATAAGATGCATAATTCAATTCTGCTCTTTGTACAAACTTTAACCAATCAAGGCGTAACAAAGCGGAATCAAAGCATGCACTCATCGCTTTACAACAGCTCGAAGTAAAGTAGGACCACTTTTGTATCGTCAGTAACTGTTACGCCTGATTTGGTCCAGAATTCGGAGTGGCTTGCCCTAAAGTCAGCTGCGCTCAAATCGCCTTCGGCTTCTGCTAGTGCAAACTCATCGGGAACTTCTATAAAGGTTGTCACCTCTACCTTGGTGATCCTGATTCGGCCAACTTCTTCGAATTCATTGCCGAGCACCACTAGCACTTCACCGACGTGTTCGACAGGTTCGCCTTCTTCTTCATAATCAGATAGAAGGCCTGCGGTAGCACGCTTATTTCCGTTAAATATGAACTCCAGCAGGGCCGATCTCGACTCGCCCTGGTTGCCGAATTCTATGGTTCTTAGTCCGTCAACAAATTTGAACATAAGTTTAAGCCTAAAACAAAGTGAAAACCCCAGCCGTGGAGGGCTGGGGTTTTCGTGGCTAGTGAGGGATTCGAACCCCCGAAGGCTGAGCCGGCTGATTTACAGTCAGATCCCTTTGGCCGCTTGGGTAACTAGCCAGTGCTTCCGTTCGCCTGTATTCAGCCGAACGGATGCCTAAAAAGAATACCTGAACCTGAACACTGTTTGCTAATCGTTATTAGAAGTTACCTGTAAAGACCTGAAAAAGCACCATTATCTTTATGTAATACATAAAAAACACGAGTAACTGTAAATGGGGTTTTCATGGCCGGAATTATCGATGTGGCGCGCGAAGCTGGGGTATCCACCGCTACCGTTTCCAGAGCGCTCAGCGGTAAAGACTACGTATCGGAAGACACCAAGGAATTAGTCAAAAAGGTGGCCGCCCGTTTGGGCTATGTCCCTTCGGCCTCGGCCTATACCCTGGTCACCGGTAGAACCAGAAACATCGGAGTGGTGGTGCCCTATATCGACCGCTGGTTCTTCTCAACGGCCCTAGAAACCATTGACCGAGAGCTGGTTAAGGCTGGCTACGATGTCACCTTGTATAACCTCTCTACCGATGATGTGCACCGCAAATCAATCTTCACCAACTCGCTTGCCCGCAAGCGGGTAGATGCGGTGATGTGTATAGCGGTCAGAATGTCAGACAGCGAGTTAGCTGCACTAACCGCAGTAAACAAACCGATAGTGGCTTTGGGTGGACTAATCAATGGCGCTAAGTGCATCAAGATCAGTGACACCTCAGCCGGAAGGTTAGCCACCGATCACCTGCTCACCATGGGACACACCAAGATTGCCATGATCGGTTTATCCGGTAATGATGAGAAATTCTTCAGAGTATTCGATGAGCGCCGAGACGGCTACGAGACCGCGCTCAAGTTAGCTGGTATTGCACCAAGACCGGGCTGGTATAAGCAGGTTAGTAAGTATGCAATCAGCGAAGGCTATTCGGCAGCTAAACAACTACTCGGCGACCCTCACAACGCACCGACTGCAATATTTGCCTCTTCCGATGAATTAGCAGTAGGTGCGATGTTAGCGGCTAAAGACATGGGTCTAAAAGTTCCTGAAGATGTCTCCATCGTCGGTGTTGATAATCACGAGTTGGCAGAATTTTTTGGCATAACCACAATTGATCAGAATGTGACTGGGCAAGCGGAACTTCTTGTGAAGACCATGCTGCAGGTTTTAGAAAATCCCGATCAGGACATGGATACCGTAATTGACTGGCCGATAGAACTTGTGGTTAGAGCTAGCACCACCAAGGTTAGAAGTTGAATAGAATCTAACTCATGGCAGATTCCTCTTTCGATATAGTAAGCAAAGTTGACAAGCAAGAAGCAGCAAATGCTCTGCACCAGGCACAAAAAGAAATTGAACAGCGTTACGACTTCAAAGGTGTCGGCGCTTCAATTGAATTATCCGGTGAGAAATTTTTACTGAAAGCAAGTAGCGAAGAACGTGTAAAGGCAGTGCTAGATGTATTCCAATCGAAGCTGGTAAAACGCGACATCTCGCTAAAAAGCTTGGATGCCGGTGCGCCTTTTGCTTCGGGCAAGGAATACCGAATTGAGGCAAGCCTGAAGGAAGGCATCGAACAGCCACAGGCTAAAAAGATTGCTGCGCTTATTCGTGAGCAGGGACCAAAATCTGTGAAAGCCAACATCCAGGGCGATGAACTAAGAGTTTCCAGTAAGAGTAGGGATGACCTGCAAGAAGTTATATCGCTTCTAAAATCAAGCGATCTGGATATTGATATCCAGTTTGTTAACTATCGCTAATTAGCGACATCTATCGTTGCCACCGGGGAAGTTGGCGGATAGGCAATAGCTTGCTCCTGTTCCAACCGCTTATTTCTATTAGCAACCGCAGCACTTATTAGTGCGGCCGCAAAGAACATGACTATTGGGAAAATCATGGCTAGCGGTAGGCCAAACCGCTCAGTTAGAGAACCCATCAGCATCCTGGCAAAAATCACAACAACCGAGCTAAATAACGCCATCCGCGATAGTGCTGCCGGAGTTGGCATTTTCGATATGTGACCAGCAGCGCTATAAAAACTTGGCACCATCGAGGCGATACCGATACCGGCAATAGCAAAAAAGAAGCAGAGTGAAAATAGCGCCAAGCTTTGATTAGTTTGCGCCAGAGTACTGGAGGTGAATATCGCAAGAGCCATCGCCAATGTGCCAAACAAGCCACCGATTTGCGAGAGCCGGTTGATGCTGTATTTAACCGTAAGTCTGGTGATGCTGAATCTTCCGATAATCATGGCTGCTACGAAAACCGTGTATGGCCAAGCCGCTCTAGCTGGATCTAGATCTAGCACTTCTCGGCTATAAACACTCGACCAATCCATCACCACAAGTTCTGGCCACATCCCCGCAAATAAACCGACGCTTAGTAGCCAAAGATATGCAGGGGATTTACGCCAAGACGGGGCTTTTTCTTTCGGCTTTTCTTTGAAATGCGAATCTTCTTTTTCGGTAAGCAACTGCTTACCTGCCCAAATAAATAGCACTAAGACAAATAGTGGAATTACCAGCATCTGAATTTTCAGCGGTGTGAAAACTGCAACAAGAGAGGTAATTGCGGCTGAAGAGGCAGCCCCGATACTCCACGCGCCGTGAAAGCTTGCTAGTAAGACTTTCTTGATGCTGGTTTGAAAGACCACTGCCTGTGAATTGAGAGCAATGTTAAATACGCTCAGCACAAAAGATAGTGAAAAATGCAGGACTAGAAATAGCCACCACTGCGTTGGATAGGGAAGTGCCATAAACAAGCCGATCATCGCTATCGATGTGGTTCGAATTATCGGTGAAGTGCCAAAGCGCTGGACAAGACGATTGGTAAAGATCAACGGAATAATCGCACCGATGCCACCTAAACCGATGAGGGTTCCCCAAACCTCTTTGCTAACTCCAAGGTTTTCAATAAACTCAGGGATTCTAGGCATCCAAGAAAGAGCTGCAACACCTTGGGCGAAGAAAATCACCATCAGCGCTCGTTGCACTGATTTGATTCGATCTTGCTCTATCTTCACGAATTCTTCTGGAAAGCAGCATCAAGGAAATCTTGACGCTCTACCAATTTCACTCTCTCACGAGATTGGGCTTCGCCCAGTGCCTTTTCAGTTGCATCAATCTTTAGCCATTCTGGCCAGCCAATAAATTTCACGCCACGATCACTAAGCATTTGATCAACTGATTGCTCTTCAGGTTCAGTTGGTTTCCACCAACTGTTCTGATCGGCAAGGATGCAGGCGATGGTCTCCATGGCATCAGCCTTAGTGTGGCCGATTAGCCCAACCGGGCCACGCTTGATCCAACCGGTGGCGTAAACACCGGGGATTGCATTACCGGCTTCATCTAACACTCGGCCAGCCTGATTAGTGATGACACCGTATTTGGCATCAAATGGAATCTCCGGTAGTTCTGAACCGAAATAGCCAACTGCTCGATAGACCGCCTGCACCGGATACTCTCTAAATTCAGCCGTGCCGGCTACCCCGCCGTTACCATCTAGCTCGGTGCGCTCAATCTTGATCGCGCTCACCTTGCCACCCTCGCCCAAAATCTCATCCGGTGCACTGAAAAAGTGCAGGTGCAGCCTCTTGTTTGCTCCGGTTGGTTCAACTCCGCGAAGCGACTCTAGGGTATTCACCATCACTCTGGTTTGGTTATTTGAGTCGATAGCTAATTGGGAACCGGCATCGTATTTAAAATCTTCTTCGTAGACAATCGTGTCAACACCATTGATGTGACAAGCCTCGCGAAGTTCCAGCGGGGTGAATTTCACCTGAGCCGGTCCACGCCTACCAAAAACATGCACGTCAGTTGCATTTGATTTCAACAAGCCTTGATAGACGTTATCCGGAATGTCGGTAGCAAGGAGGTCTAAAGGTTGTTTAGCTAGAATTCTGGCAACATCGAGTGCCACGTTACCGTTACCAATAACAGCTATCTCTTTAGCTGATAAATCCCAGGTTCTTGGAAAATCTGGATGAGCGTCATACCAGTTCACAAAATCAGCTGCACCGAATGAACCTTCTAGGCCAACGCCTGGAATATCAAGCTCAGCGTCTTTGATTGCACCGGTGGCAAAGATAACCGCGTGATAGTGCTTTTTTAGTTCTTCTAGAGTTACATCGCTGCCATATTTGACGTTTCCGAAAAATCTAATGTCCCCGCGATCAAGCACTTCGTAAAGCGCTCTAATGATTCCTTTGATTCTCGGGTGATCAGGTGCAACGCCATAGCGGACTAAACCGTAAGGTGCTGGAAGTAAATCGAAGAGGTCAATGCTGATATCAAAATCGCGTTCAGCTTTGATAAGCAAATCGGCCGCATAGATGCCTGCTGGGCCAGCACCAACTATGGCAAGACGCATCTTGTTCAAAACTAAATACCTTACTTACTCGTCGCGTTCAACAACTGCTTGAGCGAAAACTTTTAGAGCGCTTTTCACAGTTGAATCAGGAAGTGGTTCCAGCGCTGCAATAGCCTGATTAGACCAGTTCTTGGCCACTTCAAGAGCCTCTGCCATAGCTTCATGCTTTCGAAGTCTCGCTACCAAATCAGCCAGTACTAAATCGTCTTCTAAACCAGAATCAATTATCTCAACAAGTTCAGAAGCAGTGGCATCGGTGGCTGCCATGCGGCGCAGGATAAGCGTCGGCATAGTCGGCACACCTGCCCGAAGATCGGTGCCCGGTGTTTTTCCGGATGCATCGCTGGCAATATCAATCACGTCATCAATCAGCTGGAAGGCAACACCGACCTTCTCGCCATAGATTCTAAGTGGCTCACGGAACTCATCCGGAGCGTCACCGTAGACACAACCCAGTTCCGCGCTAGCTGAAATTAATGAGCCCGTTTTATCGGCAAGCACCTGAAGATAGTGCTCAATCGGGTCATCTGTTTCGGTCGGCCCCAAGGTCTCGTGCAGTTGGCCTAGACATAGCCGCTCAAAAGTATCAGCTTGCAAAGTCAGAGCCTTAGTTCCCAAACGACTAACAATTTGCGATGCCCTTGCAAAGAGTAAGTCGCCAGTCAAAATAGCCACGCTGTTGCCCCAGATTTCGTGTGCAGTAGCAACTCCCCGTCGCATCGGAGCGCGATCCATTACATCATCGTGATAGAGGGTAGCTAAGTGGGTTAGTTCAACCACTACTGCAGATTTGATTACTTCTGGAATATTCCCCTTGCCAAGGCCAGCGGCTAATAGCACTAGAACTGGCCTTAGCCTTTTACCCCCAGCATCCAATAAATGTCTGCTGGTTACATTAGCAACCGGGTCCGTGTGTGACACAGCGTTTATAAGTTCGACCTCAACCTGTTCAAGGCCAGCTTGAATGTTTTTGATTAGCTCTTTGTCGACAACTTTGCGAAGCTGCGGAGGTAGCGAAATTGAACTCAATTGCTGGCCTTTCTCGCGCTGTGAATTGCCACTACACCTAAGCTGGCATTTTTATATTTAGCCGCAACAAAGCCAGCTTCGGTTAGCCAGCCAACCAACTCTTTTTGATCTGGCCAAGCCAATATAGAGTCGGCTAAATATTCATAGGCAGCTGAATTCTTTGCAAGCAATCTACTCAAACTCGGCAATACGCGCTTCAAATAAAAGCCGTATAGGTTTTTAATTACCGGCACGGTAACTCGACTGAATTCACAGATGACCACTTTGCCACCTGGTTTTAGTACTCGTTGCATTTCCTTTAGAGCTATTTTTGGTTTTTCAACATTTCTTAGTCCGAAAGATATAGTTACCGCATCAACTGATTCATCTTCGAAAGGCAATTTGGTTGCATCGGCAAAAACAAATTCAAGCTCGGGGTGCCGCCGCTTGCCGACCTCAAGCATTCCATTACTAAAATCACTGGCTATCACCCGCACGCCTGGTTTTAGAAAAACTATTGACGATGAACCGGTACCGGCAGCAAGATCAAGAACTGTCTGCCCTGGCTGCGGGTTGATTTCACTAAGAACCCTTCTGCGCCAAAAGCGATCTTGGCCGAAGGAAAGCAGGTCATTAGTGCGGTCATAACTTTCAGCCACCGAGTCAAACATGGCTGCGACCGCTTCGGGCTTTTTGGCCAAGTCTGCTTTATTCACTAGTCAAGTCTAGCCAACTAGTATTTAGAGCGCTCTGGCCTTCTTTTTGAGCCCCATGGCGCTCTTTGAAGCGATGCCCAAAAGTATTGCTGCCACTACAGCCAAGCCAACTAGCAGAATTACCGCTGAACGCATAAAGTCTTGTGCTGGTCCATCTCCGGTAAAAACTAAATCCTTTAGCTGAATCGGAGCATACTTATTAGCTTTTTGATCAGTAGCGGTGGGAGCGTATTGGCCTGAACCAATCTCCAGAAATGCTGGTTCATTACTGGCTATTTGCCCTGTGCCTTGAATTTCGGGCAAAATCTCAGGCAACTCTGAAAATTTGATAACTGGTTCTTCAGGTAGAAATACAAAGACGGTCGGATCTTGCGCATTTGCAGGGATAAGCCCTCGTGGCGGAATGATCACACGGCTAACATCGCCAAAACGCTCGTCGAGTTCACGGTGCATGCGATCTGTTTCATCGCGCTCTTCGTCTTCTTCCTGGTCGGCAGGTTCTGATAAGACCAAGTCGGCGTGCACGGGGTTTGCAATTGCTGAACCGATGCCGAAGGATACGCCGAAAGCAATAAGTAGTGCCAGTAGGGCTGCAACCTTACGCATTTCGAGCTTCCTGAACTTGGTTAGACTTCGATTGGAACAACACCAGAATATCCCAAGCCCAAAAGCCTGATACCCGCAAGAATTATCATTCACAGCCAACATTCAGCCGAAGAAAGCGTATGTCTTTAGTAGTCACCAGCCAGCGAATAACCGCAGAAAAACTAGGTATTTCGCTATTTACCGACCTGCTTGGCTCGAACAGTAGCTGTTTCATACAAAATGGTGAGGGGCTAATTGCCTGGGGCCAAGCCCAAAAACTCTCGGCAATAGGCGCTAACCGTTTCAGAGCGCTAGATGCTCTCTGGCAAGAGGCTGTCTCCTCCGCGAACATCAAGGACCAGGTCAACAGCTCAGGTTCAGGGCTAGTCGCTCTCGGCAGCATTACCTTTTCAGATAACAGCCAATCCGAGAGCGTCTTAGTTATTCCAAATCTGATAATTGGCTTTAGCAATGGCGAATACTTCGCAACCACAGTCAACCTTGAATTAGATCAAGCCTTAGAACTAATTCGCCGACCGGTGAAACAAGAAAATCTGGTTTTTACCCCTGGCTCGATTAGCCCAGAGTTATTTTGCGAGAATGTTGGTAGAGCTTTAGGCCTGATTGAAACTAATCAGATTTCAAAAGTAGTACTCGCTAGAGATCTAGTTGCCAAAGCCAAAGACTTCAATCCGAATTACGCCCTAGCAAAATTAACTTCAAAGTTTTCCTCCTGCTATACCTACTTAGTTGACGGAACCTTCGGTGCATCTCCAGAACTCTTAGTTGAAGTCAGCAAGAGAACAGTTAAAGCTAGGGTCCTTGCAGGTACTGCAGGTCGTGGCACTGACAAGGAAGTTGACGAAGCAATCGGTGAAGCGCTCTCGCATTCGCACAAAAATCTCAGCGAGCACGAATATGCAATTGATTCGCTAACCAGTTCGATGCGTGAGCTATGTGTAGAAATCTCGGTCAGTGAAAAACCATTCAGTTTGGCTCTTCCTAATCTTTGGCATTTAGCTAGCGATGTCGAAGCTATTTTGAATTCAGATATCACTTCTCTTGCTCTCTTAGAAATACTGCATCCATCGGCTGCGGTTGCTGGAACTCCTAGGGATAAGGCTTTAGCTGTGATCGACAGCTTAGAAAAGATTGACCGTGGCCGTTACGCGGGTCCAGTTGGCTGGTTATCGGCAAACGGTGATGGAGTTTGGGCAATTGCCCTACGCGGTGGTCAAATCACCGAGGACGAAGTTACCGCTTTTGCTGGCTGCGGGATTGTTGCCGAATCTGACCCTGAATCAGAATTAGCCGAAACAAACTTGAAGTTTAAGACAGTGCTAGAAAATCTCTAATCGATTTTCACTTCAATAATTACCCGACCTGGTTCTAAAAGAGCTTTTTCGAATGTATCCAAGCCAACGGGTTGCAAATATTTCCAGCCAAACCCTTCAGCTAAATTACCTATATCGAAATTCTGACCAGTTCTAAATACCCTGTTATAGATTCCCCGTGAAACCGTCTGGGCCACCTCAAGATACTCGAAGATCTTGCCGCCGTTATCGTTAACAACAATGATTTGCAGGTTAAGTTCCCCATCTGCAGGATCAATCACCAGCGACCCGACATCATGCAGAAAAGTTAGATCCCCCACTAAGGCGCGGACTCTTGAGCTGGTGGCAACAGCAATACCTGTGGCTGTAGCAATCGTGCCATCAATACCGGATAGGCCGCGGTTAGCCCAAACATTAAGCTTTCGCTTTGGCGCATAAAAGTCGGCCTCCCGTATCATCTGTGAAGCGCCAAGAACCAGGTAGTCATCTTCATCTAGCTGCCAAACTCTCTCAACTATGCCTTTGCGATCTAGCATCTCGGCTGGGTCGGGAGTATGTTCCGCAGAGGTTTCCTGCCAGATGGCTAACCAAGTTGGGTCGGGAGTATTGCCCCAAATCATGGCCTCAACCTGCTTAGCCTTATCCGGTATTTGGAAATTACCAACCCGGCCGGATCTCACAATTACCTCAACGCCACTTCTTAGAAGGGCCATTACCGGTCTAGAAAGAGTTGGCTTTCCATAAACCACAATTTGATCAATTTGGTTCACTAAATTTACAGCTTTGGATAGAGCAGCACGGTAGTTGATAATCGAATTGTCAAGATGCCTTACTCCAGAACTTGGTTCAGCAAAAATCGGTAAGCCCAGTTCATTTATTTCATCAATGTTTTCGTGGCTGTTTGCTCCTGCAATAACGACGCAGTTTTTTG
>Ga0315903_10002286_pt1 | contig 28402 bp, 21 predicted proteins | sample LakEriMetagenome_7_FD_203524 | JGI IMG/M metagenome (GOLD analysis project Ga0315903, IMG submission 203524) | Freshwater fungal communities from buoy surface, Lake Erie, Ohio, United States - Buoy 2 MA119 | ecosystem: Environmental > Aquatic > Freshwater > Lake | place: USA: Lake Erie, Ohio... | reverse complement strand
TTGGCGGCCACGGCGGCCAGCAGCACGCTGTCCACACCGCCCGAGCAGGCGACCAGCACGCTGCCGCAGGAACGGAGGATGGATTCGACGCGGTCGCGGCGTGCGGCTGGAGTGGATGCGGTCATGCGGATGTGTCAGGTGGGCCTCTTACGGTGGATTCCCCGGGTGATTATCCCCGCATCGCGATTTGTCAAACCCTCGGCCCGATCAGAACGGAAACTCCTCCTCCATTTCGCGCACCGTGTTCTTTTGTCCGAGGTCCGGCAGCTTCGCGGTCTCGTGGACCTCCAGTCCATTGACGATGATGGCCTTCTTCGGCCGGACCGGGCAAATGAACTCGCAGCCGCCACAGCCGACGCAGAGATCGGGATCCACCTCGGGAATGGTCAGTCCGTCTTTCCATGGCACCATGTGCACCGCCTGGGTGGGGCAGTGTTCCGAGCAGGCACCGCAGGAGGTTCCCTCGGTCTTGACGATGCAGCGGCCGCGGAAAAACTCGGCGGTGCCGGTGCGGATTCTCCTGCGCTGCTCGACCGTGACCGGCCGGATCGCACCGGTGGGGCAGATATCGGAACAGTTCGAGCAGTTGTAGGAACAGAAAGAGACGTCGAAATCCTGATAGGGCTGCAAGAACCCGGCGAGACCGAACTTGGTGATCGAAGGCCGCAGCACCTGGTCCGGGCAGTTGGCGACGCAGAGATGGCAGGCGGTGCACAGTTCCTGGAAGTGCGCCAGCGACAAGGCACCCGGAGGCAGGACCGGTTGCTTGTTGTCCTGGGTGAGCTTGCAGCGGCAGTTTTCCCCGCAGCCTTCGCCCTCCTCCTTGCGCGGTTTGCCACCCGGTCCTTTGCCTTCACCAGGTTCCGCGAGGGCGGCGGCGGGGATGAGCGCGGATGCTGTTAGAAACACGCGGCGGCTCACGGGTGGCAGAATGACGTTCCCAAGGCAGGGACCGACCTCCGGGCGGTCCGAGTGAACGCAATGCGGATGAGCGCCCATTCCTGGATGATCCATCAAGCCATGGGCCGACACATTTTCCCCGCATTCGCCGGATGGCTGCGGAGTGCCATCCCTGCCTGTCTTCGCAAGCATTCGCAAATGGATGCCGCTGCGCTTGCAGGTCGTCACGCAGTCGAGGCACATCACGCAACGCGAGTGGTCGATGCGGTGGTTCCTGAAATCGATGCATTGTGCGGGGCAGACGCGTTCGCACATCGAACAGCCGACGCATGCGGCTTCGGCGATCTTCAGGCGGAACAGCGCGTGTTTCGAAAAGAACCCGAGCAACGCGCCGACCGGACATGCGGTGTTGCACCAGAGGCGGCCGCGGAAGACGGCCGAAACCACCACCAACGCCAGCAGCGCGAGCGCCACGCCGGCGGTGATCCACGAAACGGGCGAGACATCCACCGGATGGATGAGACCGGTGGCGGCGATGCCGTGGTTGGCCCAACCGAGGAGCGGGCGCAGCGTGGCGGCGGTGATCTTGCCGAAGACGCTGTAGGGATCCAGAAACATCAGCGGCAGGGTGATGCCGGCGACGAGGCCTGCGGCGCAGACCACCACCACCGCGATCCGCAGCCACGATTTCCCATTCCGGTATGGCAGCTTGCGTTTCCTACCCGTGCGTCCGGCGAGTTTGGCTGTTAGATCCATCAGCACGCCGAGCGGGCACAGCATGGCGCAGTAGATCCGGCCGAAGAGCAGCGTGAGCGCGATCACCGCCACGCAACCGGCGGCCATCCATCCGCCGCCCTTGAGCAGCCCTAACAGGGAGGGAGTGAACTGCGGCCACAGCAAGGCGCGTGCGACCGGCGCGGAAATCCAGTTGCCCACGTCTGCGAAGGCCAGCGCGCAGAAGCCAAGGGTGAGCGTGCCAACGGCGATCCTCAGACGGCGGTATGCCGCCGAGTTCATGCCTCGAGGGTGATACGCTTGATCCTCACCTGGTCGAGATCGGCCTTGCCGGCACCCATTTCACCGGCGATCTTCACGAATCCCAGATCCCCTGGTTTCATGCCGAAGAGCTTCGCGGCTGCGGCGTCGAGCGCCACCATGTCCGTGCCGAGCATCTGGTAGCGGGCAATCTCGCCGTCCTCCTTCGCACGTCCCTGCGGGCCGTTCTTGCGGAGGATGCGGTAGGCGTCGATGATGTTGAGGTCGGGTTTCTTCGGCGTGAAACAGAGGTCGGCGATGCATTGGTCGAGCCCCTTGCTGTGGAAGAAGCGCCGGTCCCACACCACGCCCATCAGGTTCTTCATGCAGAGCGAGAGCTTGGCTCCGCCGTGATGCTTGAGGATGGGAACGTTGATAAAGACATCGCAATCGAGCATCTCCTTGTGGACGAGCGCTTTTTTGACGGTCTTCGCCTTCGGCATCTCCACCTCGCGGTAGTGGCTTTCGAGGTTGGCGGGAGCCATCACGCCGCCGGCGTCCTCGACGGCCTTGGCGATGCCGCTGGTCTTGTAGCTGCGCTCCCAGTTGTGGCAGGTGTGATCGAAAACGACGACCTTCGAAGCACCGGCCTGCAGGCAGTGTTTGACGATGGCGCCTACCAGTTCCGGATTGGTGTTCGCGGGGATCTCCGGCGGCTGGTCCCAGGCGATGTTGGGTTTCACCACCACCCGCTGGCCTTTCTTGACGAAGGCCTTCATGCCGCCTAGCACGGCGATGCCGGCCTCAAACATCGGAACCGCCTCGCTGTTGCGCACGGCCACCAGATCCCATGGGCCGTCGCCATCCGCCTCCGGTGCCGCAAAGAGCGGATTGTTCCAGGAAATCGCAACCGCGGTCGCTGCCGCGCCCTCGATGAATCGACGACGGTTCATTTGCATGTTGTCCTCCTTGGCGGTGGTCCAATCTGGAGACTAGGACCATCGCCCCCGGCCGCAAGCGGATGGGGGGATGCGCGGTGGCAATGCAAGGATATGCGGAGTTGTCAGGCCTGGGTGGAAGTTTCCGCGAGGGAATCCACCATTGGGGGAGAAGCGCGGGATCGAGCCACTTCGGGCGAACGCGGAACCCGGGAATTGGCTTCCGTCAGCGCCGCCCGGCCGCGATGGCTCTGATGGCGATGCCGAGGCCACCGATGACGAAGAGGGATGGAAACCAGATCGAGTATCCCGGGGCCAGCGAGTCCGGTTGGAGGATGGCGAAGTCGGGGTTTTGGGGATTCACGCGGCAGGTGGTTTGCGCGCCAAGCGGGAATTCGGCGGCGCGTTTGGCGATGACGTCGCGTTTCGATGTCCAGGAACTGCCGCGCAGCGACACGCGGTCGCCGGTTTTCGGGGTGTCCAGCCATTCGTAGCCGTAGGAGACGTTGAGTCGGAATTCCGGCGGTGAGTGGGGATCGTGGCGGCGTTCCTCGATCTCCGAAGTGAGGATCACGCAGGGCACCTCGGGCCAAGCGCGCATTTCCCGGGCGCGGAGATAGCTCCGGGCCATCAGCCAGACGAACAACGCTCCGACGGCGGCGACCGATAGACCTAACAGAACCAGAAACCATCGACCCGAGCGATGGGAGGCTTGGCGATTGCGTTGAGTCATCGGCGGGAAATGAATCGCGATCCGGTCATTTGTCCACGCGGATCAGGGCGGCGAACGCGCCATCGGTGCCGTCGCGGAAGGGCAGGGCATCGCGGGTTTCGACGAGCGACGCCTGTGGATGATCCTTGAGGAAGTCGTTCACGAGTTCGAGGTTTTCGGCGGCTTCGATCGAGCACGTGGAATAGACCAGACGGCCGCCGGGTTTCAGACAGGGCAGGGCGTTTTTGAGGATCGAGCGTTGGGTGCGGGTGATCTTTTCGATGTCGCCGGCCTGCAGGCGCCAGCGCACGTCCACGCGGCGGCGGATCACGCCGGTGTTCGAGCAGGGGACATCCAACAGGATGGCATCGAAGGCGCCATGCCATGCGGCCGGGGCGGGTTTGGTCCAATCGTGGACGGCCACAGCGGCTGACCCGGCGTGGAGCCGCGCGAGGTTTTCGGTGAGGCGGGGCAGGCGTTTCTCGTTGGAATCGGTGCAAAGCAGCATGTCGGCGGAACCCATCGCCGCCGCGATCAGGAAGGCCTTGCCGCCGGGCGCGGCGCACGCGTCGAGGATGCGTTCGCCCGGCCGCGGATCTAACAACTCGACCGAATGCCGCGTGGCCGGGTCCTGGATGTAAACCGCGCCGGAGGCTAACAGATCCGACGGGATGTGGCCTTCGATGCGGAAGAATCCCTCGGCACCGGGCACTGGCGTGCCAGGGAGTTCGGCGGGCGTGCCGACCAACGGATTGATGCGGAAAAACACCTCGGCCGGACGGTTGTTCCATTCCATCAGGGCGAGGGTCGCGCTTTTGCCGAAGGCGGCCTTCCAGCGATTGTAGAGCCAGTCCGGATGGGAAAACGCGACGGCGGGCGGCAGGTCCGCCACATCGTCGAGCAGGCGTTTGCGCGAGGTGATCGCGCGGCGCAACACCGCGTTGATCAGTCCGCGGACGGCGGATTTCCCGGCTTCCACGGTTTCATTGACGGCCGCGTGGTCGGGGATGCCTAACAGAAGAATCTGGCACAGCCCGACGCGCAGCACATCGCGTGTGTCGGGATCGAGCTTGCCATCGCGCAGCGAGCCGATCCAGTGATCGAGCAAGCGCCGATTGCGCAGCACGCCGAACAGGATGGCTTGGAGCAGTCCGCGATCCGAGCCGGGAAGCTGGCGGCGGTGGGCGTGGCGTTCGACGAGTGTCTCGGCGTAATCGTGTCCCTTGGCCCAGGCGCGGAGTGCGGAAACGGCGGCTTGTCGGACGTGAAGGTTCTTCGCTGGCATGGTGGCATGGCGCATCCGTGATCACGTAATGGCGCGAACCGGGCGGGGGCAGTATCACTAGGACGCTGCCCGTGAAAAGGACAGCACAATCCTCCAGACCGGCTCCAGGCGTCTCCCCCCCTGGGGCCAGTCGGCGGTGGGGGGTTATTCCGCGAGTCCCAGTCTGCGGATGGCATCGGGGTCGATGAAATCCTGACCGTGGATGAGGTGGTCGATGAGCGGAACACCGGCAAGATCCTCAATGACACCCTTGTTGGTGATCATGGCGGTATCCAACTCATCGTCGAGTTGGTTGAGAACCAGCCCGGCGCATTTCAGGCCACGAGCCTGGATCGCGTTGACGGTTAGAAGGATGTGGTTGAGAGCGCCGAGGCGGTTGGCGGCGACCACCAGCACCGGCAGCCCCAGGGTTTCCGCGAGATCCGAAATGCGGTATCCCGGAGCGACCGGCACTTCCCATCCGCCCGCGCCTTCGACGATGACGACCGAATGGGCATCCGCGAGCCTGCGGTATCCGGAAACCAGTTCCTCCGGGGAAACCGTGCGGTTTTCCAGCAATCCGGCGACGTAGGGAGCCACCGGGGTTTTCAGGTGAACCGGGTTGACCAGATCGGGATCGAGCCCGCCGGAAACGCGTGAGAGGATGAGTGCGTCCTCGCGATCGCCACAGGCGACGGGTTTGTAGCCCACGGCATCGATGCCCTCGTTGCGCAGTGTTTCCACCAGCAGGCGGGTCACATAGGTTTTTCCCACTCCGGTGTCCGTGCCCGTGACCAGCAAGCTCATGCGCCAGTGGTGCCGCGTTGCCACCGACGGGTCAAGGCGGGTGAGCGAAAAATTCCTTTTGCGGGTGGATGTCAGGGTCCATTCTCCCGGCACATGACAGCGGATTTCCTGGTGATCGGCGCCGGCATCGCCGGATTGTCCTTCGCATTGCGCGCGGCCCGGCACGGATCGGTGATCGTTCTGACCAAAGGCGATGCGCTGGAATCCAACACCGCCTGGGCGCAGGGTGGAATCGCCTCGGTATTGCCCGAGGAGCAACGCGACCTTGGAGACACCGAGGAAAACCATGTGGCCGACACCCTCGATGCCGGTGCCGGATTGTGTCGCGAGTCGGCCGTTCGCACCATTGTTGCCGAAGGAGCCGCGGCCATCGCCGATCTCGCGGACTACGGTGTGCGATTTGATCGCGAGAATTCCCATTATCTGTTAGGCCGGGAGGGCGGGCACTCGCACCGGCGCATCCTCCACGCCAAGGACACCACCGGCCGCGAGGTGGCGCGCGCGCTGGTGGAAACCGCGAGGAAAACACCGAACCTCACCTTGCTGGAGAATCATTTCGTCATCGACCTGATCACCTCCGGGAAACTCGGAGCGGTCGCCGAGGACCGCGTGCTCGGTGCCTATGTGCTGGATCGCGCCACCGCTGAGGTGCGCGTCTTCCGCTCGGACCGGGTGATTCTCGCGGCGGGTGGTTGTGGCAAGGTCTATCTCTACACCACCAATCCCGACTCCGCTACGGGTGACGGCGTGGCGCTTGGTTGGCGTGCCGGCGCAAGCATCGCGAACATGGAGTTCATCCAGTTTCATCCCACCTGTTTTTACAATCCGGGAGCGACCGGTCCGGAGGCGCGCTCCTTCCTTGTCAGTGAGGCGGTGCGCGGCGAGGGCGGCGTGCTGATCAACCAGAAGGGCGAGGATTTCACCACAAAGATCGATCCCCGCGGTTCGCTCGCCCCGCGTGACATCGTCGCCCGCGCCATCGACCGCGAGTTGAAACGCACCGGCGCGGCCTGTGTCTATCTGGATGTGACCCACAAGCCGAAGGGCTTCATGCGCGAGCGTTTTCCGTACATCCACGGCACGCTGATGAAGTTCGGACTCGATTGCGAAAAACAACCGATCCCGGTGGTTCCCGCCGCGCATTACCAGTGCGGTGGCGTGCTCACCGACGTCAACGGCAAGACCACCATCCGCGGACTCTATGCCGTGGGTGAGGTCGGCTGCACCGGCCTCCACGGCGCGAACCGGCTCGCGTCGAACTCGTTGTTGGAAGGCAACGTCGTCGCCCGCCGCGCGCTCGACGAGATGATGCGCCTTTATCCACCCGGCCGGGAAACCGTCAACCCGCCGCCGATCCCGGAGTGGGAACACGGCGACGTGGCCGAGCCGGACGAACTCGTCGTCATCTATCACAACTGGGACGAGATCCGCCGCCTGATGTGGGACTATGTTTCCATCGTCCGCACCGACAACCGCCTGCGCCGCGCCGCCGCGCGGCTGCGCAACCTGAAAAAGGAAGTCCGCGAGTTTTACTGGGGGCACCGCGTGAATCCGGACATCCTCGAACTCCGCAATCTCGTCGCCACCGCCACTCTCATCGTTGAATGCGCGTTGCGCCGCAAGGAGTCACGCGGGTTGCACTTTACTCTCGATCATCCGGAGCCGGACGAGCAATACCGCACGGACACGCTGATCAGGAGGTTTTGAGAAACCGGTTCCCGACAAAAAGGCCGTCCACCGGATGGCGGACGGCCTGATTGACGGATCTGTCCTCCGAATCGGTTAGAACGAATAGTTCACGCCCAGCGAGCCACCGTGGCTGCTCATGCCGTCGTCGGTGGCGACCTCGCCGCGGTAGCCGACGTCGAGCGTGAAGCCGTGGGTGAGGTCGATGCCGGTGCCGGCGGTGATGAGCAGGGCGGAGCCGAGTTCCGCGCCGGTGGTGGTGAAGCCGGTGCCGGCGAGCGTGGCGGTGTTGGAAATGGTGCCGTCCTCGAACTCGTGGGCGTAGGCCAGCGAGGCATAGGGGCGGAAGGTGCCGAGGTTGGCGTTCACGCGGTAGCCGATGAGCGCGCGCAGCGAGTCCACCTCATAGCCGCTGACGGCAATCGGAAGCGCTCCGGTCTGCGTGTAGCCATCCACGTCCACGTTCTGGTATTCGAGTCCGGCGAAGGGACCGTGTTTCAACATCTGATCACCCATGGCGTAACCGATGGTCCAGAGTGCCTGCAGGCTGCTGGCGGAAGTGTCCGAACCGATGTTTCCTAACAGAACGCCTGCCGGATCGAGCGAGGATTCGAGGTCGTGATCGCCGAAACCGACGAGCGCGTCCGAATAGAAACCGGTGGACTGACCCCAGGTGCCGTAAACCGCGCCGCGGAAGCTATCGATGTCCGATTCGAATCCACTGTCGTCGTAATCGCCCTTCGATCCGTCGAGCACGAGGCCGAGGACGAGGTTGGGAGCGACGAGCCAGTCGAAACCGGCGGTGAAGGAGCCTTCGTCGCCATCGTGATCCGAGCCCCCTCCTCCGCCGTCGTAATCCTTGGCGTCATAGGAGAAGGTGCCCCAGGCGTTGGCGCGGGAGCGGGTGACGCTGGTCGTTGCGGCGGTCGTGATGGCCCCCTTGGCATCGGTGGTGGCGGCCACGTTTTCGATCACCTCGCGACCTGAACCGCGAACGGCGGCAAGGTGGTCCTGAACGAGGAGGTGGAGGCGGTAGTTGCTGTTGGCGACGTTGACGGCGAGGCCCATCGAGTTTGCCGGATCGAGTGCGGCGAGGGTGGACTGGACATTCGCGAGGTCCGAGTAGTCGAGCGCTGCGACGAAATCCTGATAGAGCGGATTGGAGCTGCCGACGAGCGAGTCCACCACACCGGCGAGGGCGCGCTGGTTGCGGTTGAGTCCCGGCAGACCGGCGAAGTCGTGCTCGATGGTGATTTCCAGATTGCTGCCGTTTTGCGCGATGGTGGTGGGAGCGGCGAGGGCCTGGTTTTCGCCTTCCTGACCGGGGTTCACCGGATCGGTGACGTGAACGGTGGTGAAGTGGTTGGCGATGACCGTGTTCAGGTTGTTGTCACCGCTTTGGTTGGCGCGGAATTTTCCGGTGTCCGGAGCGTTGGCGGTGAACTGCACGCCGAGGGTGCCGAGTTGTTTCACCCCTTGAAGCGGGCTGTCGCTATCGATGACGGTGTAGGTGCCGTTGGTGAGCGTGCGGTTGATGTCGGTGGGGGCGATGCGCAGGTTCACTCCGGCGAGGTTGTAAGTGTTGCCGGGGCCGTTCTGGACGATGAGGTCGCTGTTGACGCCGTTGACGATGGGTGTGTCCGGAATGATGTCCACACGGATGTGGGAATCCGTCACCTGCGCTGCGCGTGGGCCCGCCGAGGTGGAGGTTGAGTGGGTGATGTCGCCATTCACGGTGAGAGTGCCGACCGAATAGTTGGTGGTTTCGGAGACGGCCGCCGAGAGCGGGACGGCGTTTCCATCACCGCCTAACAGACTGGTGTCCGATCCGGCGCTGATGCCGCCATTGGCGACGACGATGTCCGCGGCCCATTCGCCGGTGCCGTCGAGTTGGCCTCCGCCGGAGAGGGTGACCTTGGTTTTCCCTTCGGAGAGGGACATCAGGTTGCCATTGATGACAAGGCCTCCGGAACTGACCTCGATGGCGTCTGCCATGACGTTGAACGATTCGCCGGGGCCGCCGATGAAGGCGAAGCCTGAACCGGTCTTGGTGATGGTTTCGATGCCGCCGACGTTGCCGTGGACGATGTTGCCCTTGGAGTTCTGCGAGGTGAAACCGCCGTCGAAGTGCAGCAGGTCGGTTCCTTCGCCGCCCTGGATGTCGCCATTGACCACGGAACCGAGGGTGAGGTGGATTTCATCGTTTCCGCCGAGGGTGGTAATGGCGGAGAGCTTGCCGTTAAGGGTTCCGGAATTGGTGACCGTCTGGACTCCGTCGGTCCCGAGAATGCCGTGGCCGTTGGTGCCGGTGATGGTGCCGCTGTTGATGATGGCGGATGCGGCTTCGCCGGGTTCGGCGACGACGAAGAACAAGTCATCCTCGAACTCGTTTTCGTCGGAGAGGTTGTGAAGCTGGATTCCGTGTTGCGTGCCGGTGATGGTGCCCGAGTTGTTGATATTGGCTCCGCTGCCGGCATAGACGCCGATGCCGCCGGGGAACTCTTCGGAGATTTCCCCGGTGCCTTCGATCGTGCCGCTGTTCGCCAGCACGAGGTTGTGTCCCGCGAAAACGCCGTATGAAGGGCCGGTGATGAGTCCGTCCTCGGCATTGGCGATGGAGGCGCCGTCACCTGTGGAAACGCCGGACGCGCCGACAAGGAGCACCGGACCATCGAAAACCGGGCCGTCAAGAGGAGCGATGGTATCGATGATTTGCTCGCCGATTTCCCCTTTGATGGTTCCGGAGTTGGTGAGAAGGAGTCCGTTTCCGGTCGTGATTCCGTCGCCGCGCAGACCTGTGATGGTTCCGGTGTTGGTGATGGAGGCGTCTTGGTTGGCTTGAATGCCGGAGCCGCCCTTGCGGAATTTCGCGCGCCCGACGATGAAAGACCCCTCGCCGCCGGTGATGTCGCCGTAGTTGGTGAGGGTGAGGTTGTTGGAGCCCGAGATGCCGATAAAGCCGCCGGTGATGGTGCCGGACTGCTGGTTGAGGACGGTCAGACCGTTGTTGCCGCTGATGCCGCTGAATCGACCGAGGATGATGCCGGAGTTTTCGATGTTGCCGTCTTCCGGAGAGTGGCTGATGCCCGAGCCGCCGCCCTCGATCGTGGCACCGGAGCGGTTCAGGATCGATGTTGCTCCGGTGAGGACGGAGATGGCGTCCGAGTTGGTCCGCAGAGTGCCGGAGTTGAAAATGGCGTATTTGGCGCTGGTGACCCGGACGGCGTTTCCGAACGAATTGGAACCTGTGAGGAGCAGGCCGTTCTTGAGGTCCACTGTGAAGGTCGGTCCGTTGCCGCCGCTGGCGACGACGGTCCAGTCGCTGCCGTTGGTCTCGTCGAAGGTTCCGCTGACGACGACATTTCCGGCTGCGTCCGGGTTGATTTCGTTCGGACTGGCGGCGAAGGCGTGGGTGGCGATAAACTGGATGAACACGCAGGCAGGCAGCACGGGGCGGAACATCGGACGAATGGAGGGTTTCATGGTAGGAGCGGGTGGGAAGGACGGAACCTCCGAAACGCGGCAGTTCCGTGGTGATTGTGAATGCTGAACTATCAAGGTGTCAATACAATTGACCGTCTGATGCTCAGAACCTTCCGTCGCTGTGAGGATTTCCGTAATCGGTAAAATACGGCTTGAGGGGGCGGGTGCCGTGGCTTCTTGATGGGTTTGCCGATGCCCGATGATCCGTCCAGCCGTTCCGTTTCACCGTCACTTGGCGACGCTCTTGCCGGGCTGCCGCATGGCCCGTCGTTCCGCTTTGTTGATGGGTTGGTCTCGCTGGTCCCTGGCCTGGAGGCTTCGGGTTTCTATCAGGTCCGGGGCGACGAGGCGTTTTTGGACGGCCATTTTCCGGGAAGCCCGATGATGCCCGGAGTGATCCTCATCGAGGCGATCGCCCAGCTCGGCGGAGTGGTCGCCCAGTGCGATCCGGCGGTGCCGGAAATGACCGACCTGCGACTTACCGGCATTCGCGCGGCGAAGATCCTTGGGGCCGCGGTGCCCGGCGACCGATTGGACATCCGCGCCAAGGTGGAAGGCCGGATGGGCGGGCTGGTGCAGATCGAGGGCGAGGTGACGGTGGCAGGGGTGCCGTTGGCGAGCGCCCGCATCACGCTGAGCGGCAATCCTCCAAGTGGCGCTTGATTTCCTCGCGGCGGGTGGAACCTTGCCCGCGTGATGAAGCACCTGATGATGATCGTTTCCTGCATCTTCCCCCTTGCGGCTTGCTCCGGTGGGGACGAAAAGAAGGCTGTCATGGAAACCAGCAGTGAAAAGCCGGCCGATCCGGCGGACAAGGTGGTCAAAACCGATGAAGAGTGGAAGAAACTCCTCACGCCGGAGCAGTATCGCATCCTGCGCAACGCGGGCACCGAGGCTCCGAACGGCGCGGTTTACAAGGAGTTCAAGAAACAGGGTGCGGGCACCTATCACTGTGCCGGTTGTGGCGCGCTGTTGTTTTCCTCCAAGGAGAAGTTCGACTCCGGCTGCGGCTGGCCATCGTTTTACGATCCCGCGAAGGCGGAAAACGTGAAAACCAAGAAGGATCTCAGTCTCGGCATGATGCGGATTGAGGTGACTTGCGCGAAATGCGACGGTCACCTCGGCCATGTCTTCGAGGGCGAGGGTTTCAACACGCCCACCGACAAGCGCTACTGCATCAACGGCGTGGGCCTGAAGTTTGTTCCCGCCAAGGAGGAAAAGCCGGTCAAGGAGTCCGCCCCGTGATGCTGATCACCGCAGCGAGCTTGCGGCAGATCTCGCTGAGCCGCGCATCGGCCATGATCTGATCGACCGACCACGGCAGGCGGAAGCGCCAGTTGTCCGGATGGTTGGTGCCGGGGTGGTTCATACGGATGTCCAGATCGAAGAGCGAGGTGACCATCAGCGTGGCGAAACGCGAGTTGGAATCCAGCAGTGCCTTGATGAGCTTGAGGCGGATGCCCTCGGTGAACGGAGGCCACGGCCCTTGTGCGGGGATAGGAATCCCTGCGAACTCCGACAGCACGCGCAAGGTGTGGTGCGCCCCGTGCGACTGCCAACCGGAGTGCTCGTCCGGGTTTTCCGCATGCCGGGCGATCACTCGCAGGCAGCCGCGCCAGATGCCGCAGACCGGATCGTGGTCATGGGTGGAGTAGGTGGCGAACGAGTTTTCCGGGAAACAGTTGCCCGGTGTGGGATGCCCGTGGTCGTTGCAATCCCAATGCGGGATGCGGTATCCGGCGATGCCCAAATCCGTTAGATGCGGGCGGACGTATTCCGGCACCCAGCCGAGGTCCTCGGCGACGATCTCCGCATCACCCGCGGCTTCGACGATGGCACGCAGCCGGATGTCGCCATCGGCGCGGTTGGCGGCCTTGTTTTCCACGGTATCGTCCGGCCGCAGGAACCATCGCGGCAGTCGTCCGCCGGTGAGTTCGGCCGCCTGCTCGTGCGACAGGCCGATGAACTCGTGATTGCGCTGCGGCCGCCACGGAAAGGCGTAGATGCGGTAGAAGCCGAGAATATGATCGAGCCGGAAGATCGAGAAGATATCTGTTAGGCGCTCGATGCGGGATTTCCACCAAGTGAAACCGTTGGCCTCCATGTGATCCCAACGGTAGAGCGGAATGCCCCAGTTCTGTCCCCATTGTTGGAAAAACGGATCGCTCTGTCCCATGCCCTCGGGCGGTGAGCCGCCGCACCAGTCGAGATGGAATTCCTCCGGGCGAAAAAACACGTCGCACGAATGCCAACTGATGCCGATGGGCACATCGCCCATCAGTTTCACTTTCCGCGAATCCGCATAAGCCCGCAGCGCGCGCCACTGGCGGAAGCACAGCCATTGGACGAACGCGAAATGGCCGAGGCGGTAATCGACCGCGGCGGCGTCGCGATGCCGCAGTGTTGTGAGAAACTCCCGCGCCTTTGCAGGTGTCCGGCATTCGGCGGGCCATTGGTCCCAGGTCAGGTTCTCGCCGTGGCGTTCCACCAGAAAGCGGAACAGGCAGTAGTCGTCGAGCCAGTCGCGCTCCTTCTGGCGAAACTTCCCGAACTCGGTGGCGAGTCGCTTGGGAGCCTTGTCGAACTCCGCCCACGCCATTTCCAGCAGGTGGCGCTTGGTTTCGCGCACGGCGCGGTAGTCGACCTTCTCCGCGTGCAGGGCCGGCCCGAGTTTTTCACGCGCACGAGCAAAAGCCGCTGCCGCCAGCCACGGCAGCGACGCCTCGTCGAGCGTCAGATAGATCGGATCGAGCGCGGTGGAGGAAATCGCGCTGTATGGGCTCTCATCGGGCCCGTTTTCATTGATCGGCAGCACCTGGATGAAACCGACGCCATGATCCGCCGCCCAATCCACCCACTCCTGAAGCGCGAGCGTGTCGCCGATGCCCAGATCCCCTGCGCGGCGCGGCGAAAATACCGGCAGCAGCAAACCGGTGAGGCGCGGATGTTTCTCGGGCGAATGCACGGCGCGGATTCTGGCCATCAGGCCGCCGGGGTAAACCCGGAAATCCGGAGGCGGACCCGCATTATCGCGTGGGGGCGGCGATTTTCCTCATGCGCTTTTGCCATCCACCTTCGGCTTGCGGATGCGGGGTGGGGTGGGGGGCTTTTGCGGTTGGATGCGTTCGATGGATTCGGCGGGGATCCAGCCGCGGGTTTTGGTGGCGAAGCCGACATAGCACCAACGTCCGGATTCGCGGATGACTTCGCAGAGCGAGCCGGGCGGTGCGTCGATGACCTCGGGTGAGGTGCGCGAGGCGTCGGCGTGTAGCACGGCCTTTTCGCCGATGATGACCGCTTGTTTTTCCACGGGAGCGAACTCAGCGTCGTTGGGGAAATACCTCCATCCAAGACCGCCGCAGGCCGCGATCATCGGCGCAAGCACCAGCGCGGCGACGGCGGCGATGCGCATCCGCGCCCCGGGCCGGGTGGCTGGGAAAACGAGCAGTCCGAGGACAGCCATCCACGCGCCGGTCCAGACCGCGCCCTTCCATGCGCCCAACGGAACGCGGGCGAGGGCGTATTGGTATTCCGGTCGCTGGACGGTGATCGCTCCGTGTTTGCGTTCGATGAAACGGAGGTTCTGGCGGGCTTCGGCGTGAGTGGCATCGCGGGTGAGCGCGCGGCGATAATAGAGTGCGGCGTGTCCGGGTGAACCGGCGCGGTAGCAGGCGTTGCCGATGTTGTAGAGCGTGTCCGCCGAGAGCTTGTCATAGGGACCGGCATTCAGCCAGATGCGGATGGCCTCGTCGTAGCGCGCGGAATCGAACGCGGCCTGTGCCTGCGTGGCGGGATACTCCGCCGCTTGCGAATGCGGCGACGACCCTAACAGAACCAGCGCGGCCACCCAGACGCTCGCGGCGCGGCGGAGGATGCGCAGGATCTCATTGCGGCGTTCCTTGGCGAGAGTGCCGTTCACCGGAGTATCCGCGCGGAAACACTTGCCGTCGCGCTCGGCGAGGATTTCACGGACTTCGGGCGAGGGATCGGCACCGAGCCAGCGCTCGATGAAACTTCCGGCGGCCATCAGGAATGCCGACTCGCCGCCGTTGGTGTTTTCCACCGCGCGCAGGTCCTTCAGGCGGGCGGCGCGGATGGGGTCTCGGTGGAACCTGTGGCCGTGCCGCATCCAGAGCGCCTTGAGGACGAGGATCGCGGCGAGCGCGGCCCCTAACAGATGCCACGCCGTCGCCGGAATCGCCGGACCGCCGGAGCGCAGCAGCGATGACGGGTTCACCAAGCCGAGGATGTCGGTCATGCGCTCGACGGGCAGCGGCAGTGCCTGTGGGGGAGCCATGGCCAAGGCACCGGAAGCGGCAACCGCCGGCTTCATTTTCAGCGGAATCGGCGGACTGGTGAGCGTCTGATAGTTCTTCAACTTGGGATCGAAATACACGAGCTTGTATGCGGGGAGTTCACCCTTGAGTTCGAGCGGTCGCATGAACTGGCGGAACACGGTGCTGCCGGAGAGTTCGCTGCGCTCGGTGCCGCGTTGCTCGGTGGTGGCCTCATAGACTTTCCATCCGTCGGCGATGACCGGCTTGGGCGGCCGGATGGTGTCGAGGTTTCCGGTGCCGCGGATGGCGATTTCCACCGGGATGGGATCGCCTTCCTGAAACTCGGTCATGCTGGTGCCCACCTCCATGCGGAAGGAACCGACGGCGTTTTCGAAACCGTCAGGGGCCCCATCGGGCAATGGCACCGAATCGAGTTCGAGCTTGGCGACGTCCAGATAAACCTCCTCGTTCACCCGCTGGAAGAATCCATCCATGATCATCTGCGTGGTGACCAGTCGGACCTTGGCGGGGCCGATGGAAACCTTGCCGCTGCGGTTGGTGGTGAGCGTGCTGGGGTAGGCGGCGGAAACGTAGGGCGCACCCATCAGATTGAGTCCGCCACGCATTCCGGACGGCTGGAAGCGCCATGAGGTGAGCCCGTCGCGCTGGAAATCCGGAATGCCCCAGTCCTCGACAAACAAGTCGCGGGGAACGTAGATCTTGATCTCAACCGGCGTGGTTTCGCCCTCGTAAGGTGTCGGGTTCATCACGCGGAAGGTGCTGGCATAGCGGAAACGCACGTTCCCTGCCTGGGCCTCGGACCACTTCAGGTCGTCCGGATCGAAGACGGCGAACTCGACGGGTTCGGTGCGGAAACTGTTGCCCACCACCGGAACCTCGAAGGACGGGATGACATGATTGCCGATTTGATAACTCGAAATGATGTATTCGAAAACATACTCGAGTCGCCGGCCGGGTTGGAGACGGGTTTGCGCGCCCGCGCCGTTGCGACGGATTTCGAATCCCTCGGACGCGGGGATCACCGGGAAATCGGACGGCTGGGTGCCGGTGATGCCGACTTCAAGCAAGGCCTGTTCGCCGCGTGCGAGGAAACGCGATGAAAGCCGCGCGCTGATCTGCGCCGGAGCGAATTCCGCGAGCCCGAGGCAAAGGAGCGTCAGGACGGTGAAGAGTGCGCGGTGATGCGGTCGGTTCATGTGGCTTACCAGTCTTTCTCGGGTGGTCTGTATTCATGCCTTCCCGGTGCGAGCGGGCCTTTCTCGAGATCGGCGTTTTCCTTGAGGATGCGGCGGGCGCGTTCCTCGGGTGTTTCATCGGGGTCCTTCGGGCCTTTGGATTCCTTGTCCTGTTCCTCCGGCTTCTTGCCCTGACCGTCTTTCGGTTCCTTCTCGTCGTCGCCGGAGCCGTCCTTGTTTTCCTTTTCGTCGCCCTTGCCCTGGCTGTCGTCCTGCGGTGGGCCCTCGCCCTCGCCTTCCTTGGGTTCGTTTTCCTGATCGCCTTCACCTTCCTGCGGCTGGCCTTCGCCCTGTTGCGGTTGGGGCTGGGGCATGGATTCCTCGGCGGCCTGTTTTTCATCCTCCAGGAGTTCCTCCAGCCGCTTCAGATAGGCGATGGTCATGTCCCGGTTGTTGCGCGCCTGGCGGTCTTCCGGGTGATGGGCCAGTCCGGAATCGAAGTGGCGCACGGCGTCCGACCAGTTGGTGATGATGGATTCGAGCCGCTGGTAGCCGCCGGTGTCGGCTTCGCCATCGTCTTCGGAGACTTCGATGAGTTTGTCTAACAACTCGCCTACCTTGGTGTCGAAGAACTCCATGTCGGGCAGCTTTTCGGGATCGTTCGGATAGGTTTCCTCGGTGAGCAGCCGCCAGCCGAGCTGGAACAGGGTGTTGCCCATGCCGAGGTGGCCGCTGGCGCGGACGTCCGGATCGTCAGAGAGCATCGCGTTGCTGTAGGCGGTGCGGGCGTGTTTGAAATCCTCCCCACGATAGGCGGCGGTGGCCTCGCCAAGGTGGAAGCGCGCCTTGCGCTCAGGCAGTCGCGTGCCTTCGGCCAGCTTGCGGTAGGCTTCGCGCGCTTCCGGGTAGTTTTTCCTTTCGAGCGCCTTGCGCGCGTCACCCGCGGCATCGGCGCGGACGGTTCCGGGCATGAGCGCGAGAGCGGCGACGACCGCGGCGGGTTTCACCCCGCGCCAGCGGGTGCCGGAAACGATGGAGGCGATGAGCATGAAGATCGCGGGCAGCAGCAGCCATTGATAGAACTCGACGGCGATCCGGCGTTCCCGTCCCTCCATCTCGAAACTGTCGAGATCCTTGATGGTGGACTTCACGATGGCCGGGATGTCGGTACCGGATCCCGCCATGGCGAAGCGGCCCTTGGTTTCCTCGGCGAGTTGCCGCATGACCTCGGGTTGCAGCCGGCTGAGAATCACCTGGCCGGTGTTATCGGTGACGTTGCCGCTCCGGCCGTCGGCATTCGGGATGTAGCCGCCATCCTCGGTGCCCACGCCGACGGCCAAGATGTAAACCCCGGCGCGTTCGGCCTCGGCGATCATGTCGGTGATGTCGCGCTCGTGTTTCTCCCCATCGCTGATGATGACCAGCGCGTTGTTCTTCTGGCCGGTCGTCTTGAAGGTCTCGATGGCGAGCTTGAGGGCCTCGGAAAGATTGGAACCTCCGAGGGGCGCCCAGGTTTCGTCGATTTGGTCGACCGTCTCGCGCACGGCGGCGTGGTCCACGGTGAGCGGGGCGTAGAGGTAGGCGTTGCCGGCGAATCCGATCAGACCGATGCGCTCGTTGGGCATGGCCTCGAGGAGTTCGTAGATGACCATCTTCGCCTGGGAGAGACGATCCGGTTTCACATCCTGGACGCGCATGCTGCGCGAGAGGTCGAGGGCGACGAGCAGGTTGCGGCCGATCGATTTCTCGGTGCGGGTGCCGGCCTCTGCGCGCGGACGGGCCAGTGCGGCAATGAGCGCGGCGCAGGCGGCGAGAAGAAACACCAGCGCGAACCACCGGGGCAGCGGGCTGCCGCGTTTGAGGAGGTTCTGCCGAAGGCGCGGCGCAACGAAGGCCGCCCATTTCTTGCGGCGCAGGTGGGCGACGGCCACCGCGCCCACTCCCAGCAACGGGAGCAGCACCCAAAGTATCAACCAGGCGGGTTGCGCGAGAGTCATGACGGATCAGGGCGATGGCGGCGGATTCAGGGCGAGGACCACGGCGGCGGCGAGCGCCAGGAACAAGGTGGCACCGAGAAACCACGGAAACAACTCGGTATCATCGATGACCGTGAAGCTCCGCGCTTCGGTTTTTTCGAGTTGGTCGATGGTGGCGAAGGTTTTCTTGAGCGATTCGAGATTCTGCGCCCAGTAATGTTCCCCGCCGGTGAGTTCGGCGATTTTTTTCAGGGTGGGCAGGTCGAACTCCTGATAGGGGAAACGCATCACGCTGCGGTCCACCCGGCCCTCCTTCGTGCCGATGGCGATGGTGTAGATCTTGATGCCGAGTGTCTTGGCATGCTCGGCGGCGGCAATGGGGGAAATCTTGCCGGAGTTGCTGGCACCGTCGGTGATGAGCACGATGATCTTGCTCTTGGCATCGCGCGCGTCGAGGCGCGCGGCGGCGGCGGAGAGTGCGGAGCCGATGGCGGTGCCTTGTTCCTTGATGGTGCCGCGGTCGAACTGGTCGTTCAGCCGGAGGTTGTCGAGCGCCTGGCGCAGCCACTTGTGATCGAGGGTGATCGGGCTGCAATCGCGCGGCCGTCCGGCGAAGGCGACCAACCCGATGCGGTCGTCCGGGCGCTTGCTGATGAAATCATCGACGACCATTTTGGCCACATCGATGCGCCGCGCGCGCTGTCCTTGGTCGAAGAAGTCGTTGATCTCCATCGAGAGCGAGACGTCGAAGGCGATGACGATGTCAATTCCGCTGGCGGTGCGGCTTTGATACTGGTTGCGCCAGACCGGCCGGGCCATCGTGAGGATGGCGGCGAACAGCGAGAGGAAAACCAGCGGCAACGCCAGATTGCCTGCGGTGTGGCGCGCGCGTTTGCCGAGACTGACGAGCACCGAGAGATTCGGAAACACCACCGCCGCCTCCAGTCCGCGGCCGCGGCGCAGGACCAGCAGCAGCAGGATGGGAACCAGCAGCAGGAGCCAGCCCGCGTGGGCGAAACGGAAGTGTTCGAGAAAGGCGCTCATGCGGCGAATCCCCGGTGAAGGGTGTCTAACAGCTGTCTGGCCTCGCGCATGATCTCGCTCGGATCGGCGGAGGGAGACTCGGGACCGTATTTCATGGCGGCGAGCCTGGTGAATCCCTGTGAAGTGGTCTCGCGGACCTCGGGTTTCATGGCGGCCAGCGCGTCGTGGCGGGAGACGAACTCCTCATGCGTCTCGAACAACGCGGGATCGGCGGCGGCGACGGACAGGTAGCGGCGCAGGACCAGCGAACTGCGGATGGCGGCGTCGCGCGGATCGGTCGCGCTGTTGGGATCGAGTCCGCCGATGGCGTCCTGATAGGCGGCGTGGCGCAGCGCGTTCGGGTCGCGGGTTTGCTTGCGAAGGGCGATCACGAGAAACACGACGGCGGTGGCTAACAGAATGAGCGCTCCGCCCGCGACGAACCACGGCCACAGGCCGATGGCGGGAACGAGCGCCTCGGGCGAGACGGGTTCCATGAGTTCCAGGCGCTCGGCGGTTTCCTTCATGGGATCTAACGGGAACGGCGGCGCGAACGGCGCTTGAGCAGCTTGTGGAGTTCGGCCAGCGTGTCGGTGGTGGTGCCGAGGTCCGCGGCGTCGATGCCGTGCTTGCGGAACAGCGAGGTGACACCCTCGTGCTGGCGGCGCATGAGTTTGGAGTAGGCCATGCGGAGGTTGGCGTTGTCGGTGTTGACGACGGTTTCAAATCCGGTTTCCGGATCGATCATCGCCACGCGTCCGCCCTTCGGGAGTTTTTCCTCCAGCGGATCAACCACGCGCAGGGCGACGGTCTCATGCTTGCGCGCGAGCTTGCCGAGCGGTTTGTCCAGCGGGTCGGAGTGGAAGTCGGAAACGAGAAACACCAGCGACTTGCGGTGCAGCGTGCGGACAAGGAAATCGCAGGCATTGGCGACGGAAGTGCCTGGCTCGCGCGGTCGGGCGACAAGAATCTCGCGGATCATGCGCAGCAGGTGGCGGCTGCCCTTTTCCGGCGGGATGAAGAGCATGGGCTCTGCGGCGAAGATGAGCAGGCCCACCTTGTCGCCGTTGTTGAGCGCGCTGAAGCCAAGCACGGCGGCGGTTTCCGCGGCGACCTCGCGTTTGCTGAGGTTCACGCTGCCGTAGTCCGCCGAGCCGGAGACGTCGACGGCGAGCACGACGGACAACTCGCGCTCCTCGCGGAATTTCCTGACAAACGGCGAGTTCATGCGAGCCGTGACGTTCCAGTCGATGAAGCGCACCTCGTCGCCGTGCTGGTATTCGCGGAAGTCGTCGAAGTCCAAACCCTGGCCGCGGAAGGACGAGAGGTATTCGCCGGAAAACGACTCGCGCACGAGACGCCGGGCCTTGAGTTCGAGCTTGCGAACCCGGGCCATCATTTCGTCGATCTGTTCTTCAGAAAGCATTAAATTCTAAGCAGGAAATTCGAAACGAAGGGAAGAAGCATTAAATCCTAAGCATGAAATTTGAAACGAAGAGGAAGAGAAGAAGTATTGAATCCTTGTGTGAAGTCGTGACATGGAATCTTCCGTTTCGAATTTCATGCTTCGGATTTCGTGCTTTAAGGCACCGGCACCTTCGAGAGGATGCGCTCGATGATCGTATCGGTGGTGGTTTCCTCGGCCTCGGCCTCATAGGTGAGCAGGATGCGGTGGCGGAGCACGTCGAGCGCCATGTCCTTCACGTCCTGCGGAGTGACGAAGGCGCGGCCGTGCATGAAGGCGAGGGCGCGGGCGGTCAGAGCGAGGTTGATGGTGCCGCGCGGCGAGGCTCCGGCGCGGACGAGGTTCTTCAATGGCGCGTCCACCAGTCCGGGATAGCGGGTGGTGTGGATGAGCTGGACGATGTACTTGCGGATCGCGGGATCGATGTGGATCTGGTTCACCAACTCGCGCGAGGCCGCGACCTGTTCGGGCGAGGCGACGGTTTTTGTCTGATAGGGAGGTGTGGAGGTGGCCATGCGGTCGAGGATGACGAGTTCCTCGTCCTTGGTGGGGTAGCCCACGTTGACCTTGAGCAGGAAACGGTCGAGCTGGGCCTCGGGAAGCTGATAGGTGCCCTCCTGGTCGATGGGGTTCTGTGTGGCGAGCACGAGGAAGGGCTGGGGCAGGGGATACGAGCGGTCGCCGAGGGTGACCTGGCGTTCCTGCATCGCCTCTAACAGCGCGGACTGGACCTTGGCCGGGGCGCGGTTGATTTCGTCGGCAAGGATCAGGTTGTTGAAGATCGGGCCGAGCTTGGGCTCGAAGGTGACGGACTGCGGGTGATAGACCATGGTGCCGACGAGGTCGGCGGGAAGCAGGTCCGGCGTGAACTGGAAGCGGGCGAAGGTGGCGGAGAGCGATCCGGAGAGCGCCTTGACGGCCAGGGTTTTCGCCAGACCGGGGACGCCTTCGAGCAGGATGTGGCCGTTGCACAGCAGTCCGATGAGGAGGCGGTCCACCAGCCGGTCCTGGCCGACGAGCACCTGGCCCATTTCGTCTTTGACGGCCCGGATCCAGCCACTGGACTCGGCGATTTGTTCCTGCAAGTTTTCGGTGTTCATTCGATTGGTCGCGGGAGTGTGCCATTCGGAGACCTCCGCGCAACCCGCAAAGCGGCGTGGGGGCGCGGGTTTGCCGGAAAATTTCCCTGCGGACAAATCGGCGGATTGGCGCTTTGCGGCGGCGGGCCAATGGGCTACGGGATGCCGGTGCGCGGCGGGGTGGCTTTGAGAAACGATCCGCGGATGGTCTTCGCCGTCCTGTGGGTGGTGTTTTTCTTTCACGGAATGACGCCGGGTTTCTGGGTGCCGGCGCTGACGAACATCCTCACCGCCCGCGGTCTGGCGGGCTGGGTGCCGGCGGTATTTGTGGTGCCGCCGCTTTGCGCGCTGGTCTCGCCGCTCATCGGCGGCGCGCTGGCCGACCAACGGGTGGCTGCGGACCGTTTGTTCGCGTGGTCCTCGGTGCTGTGTTCGTTGGCGTTGGCGGCGGCCTTCGGTTGCCTGGACGCCGGATGGCATCCGGTGTGGTTCGTCACGCTGCTGGGGGTTTACTCCCTGCTGTCCGCGCCGACGTGGGGATTGATCGCGACGATTTCGCTCACGCATCTGAGCCATGGCGAGCGGCAGTTCCCGCTGGTGCGCGTGGGCGCGACGATCGGCTGGGTGGCGGGCGGATTGATGACTAGCTTCGTGCTTCATGCGGATACGAGTCCGGTGGCGGGTTACGCCTCGGCGGTGGCGCGGTTGGTGACGGGATTGATCGCGTTCGCGTTGCCGTTCACTCCGCCGCTGGGTGGGATTTCCACATCGTGGCGCAGTCGTCTGGGATTGGATGCGTTCTCACTCTTGAAACACCGCGACCATTGCGTGTTCTTTGTGGTGACCACGCTTTTTTCGATCCCGCTCGCGGCGTTTTACATGTACGGGCCGGAGTTTCTCAAAGTGCTTGGCGACAAACATCCCACCGGAACGATGACCATCGCGCAGGTTCTCGAAGTGGGCGGAATGCTGCTGATGGGCGCGATCATGACGCGCTATCGGGTGAAAACGGTGCTGCTGTGCGCCCTTGGATTATCCGCGCTCAGGTTCGGGTTCAGCGCTTATGCGGGAGAGACCGGAATGGTCGGCTGGCACATGGCCGGGGTGGCGCTCCACGGGATTTGTTATGCGTTCTACTTCATCACCGCGCAGGTGTTTCTCGACCGGCGGGTGGACGCGGGGATGAAAGGACAGGCGCAGGGTTTGCTCGCGTTGGTTTCCGGCGGCGTGGGACCGCTGGCCGGCGCGGTGATCTGCGGGTGGCTGCGCGAGTTGTGCGTGGCGGCGGATGGCAGCGGTTGGGATGCGTTCTGGTGGCTGCTCGCGGCGATGATCGGCGTTTGTTTCGCCATCTTCGCGGTGCTCTATCAGGGCAGGCCGCGCGAGGTCAGAGGGCAAGCAGCCAATCCCTGAAGAGCGCCTTGTCGGTGCCGAGCGGGATGGCGACTTTCTCTCGATCCGCGAGGATGGCGAGGCGATCCGGTATTTCCACGCTGCCCTTGCCGAGTTCCGCCTCCATCACATCGGGAAACTTCGCGGGGTGAGCGGTTTCGAGTGTGACGGTGGTGCTGCACGGGTGGGACGCGCGCCATGCCTTGGCGGCCAGCCAGCCGATCGCTCCGTGGGGATCGATCTCGTAGTCCTTGAGGGCCTTGACCTCGCGGATGGCAGCACGGGTGCGGTCGTCATCAAACCACGCGCCGCTGATGTGTGTGCGCATTTCCTCCCATGATCCGCCGAAGAGCGATTGCATGCGGACGAAGTTCGAGGGCGCGCCCACGTCCATCGCGTTCGAGATGGTGGCCACGCTCGGGCGCGGCTGATAGATTCCGGAACGGAGGAAATCCGGGACGACGTCGTTGCGGTTGGTGGCGGCGACGAAATGCTCCACAGGCAGGCCGAGTTTCATCGCCAGCAAACCGGCGGTGAGATTGCCGAAGTTTCCGGAGGGCACGACAAAGACCGGCTTCACGCCCTCGGGCAGTTGCTGGGCCGCGCGGATGTAATAGAAACTTTGCGGAACGAGGCGGGCGAGGTTGATCGAGTTCGCCGAAGTGAGGTTCAACCGCTCGGTGAGTTCGCGGTCGAGAAAGGCGGATTTCACCAATGCCTGGCAATCGTCGAAGGTGCCATCGATTTCCAGAGCGGTGACGTTTCCTCCGAGGGCGGTGAGTTGTTTCTCCTGAAGCCCGGAAACCTTGCCCCTCGGATAGAGGATGATCACGCGGGTGCCGGGCACGTTGTGGAAGGCGGAGGCGACTGCGCCGCCGGTGTCGCCGGAAGTCGCGACCAGAACGGTTAGAGGGCGATCCTCGCCGCGGGTGAGCCAGGCCATCAGCCGTGCCATGAACCGCGCGCCGAAATCCTTGAAGGCGAGCGTGGGGCCATGGAACAGCTCCAGAATGTGATCGCCCGGGCCTAGCGTGACGAGCGGCGCATCGAAAGTCAGTGTGCCCTCGACGATGTCCACCAAGTCCTGCGGCGGGACATCCGTTCCGAAAAACGCGTCCGCCACCGCGATGCCGATTTCCGTGAAACCCAGATGCCGCCAGATCTTCCAGAAATCGTCGCCAAGCACCGGCAGGGCGTCCGGCATGTAAAGCCCGTTGTCCGGCGGCAGCGAGCGGAGAATCGCCTCCTTGAGATCGACGCGGAAGGAAGGGTTGTTGGTGGAGTGGTAGAGCATGGGATGAAGCACTGAAACCTGATCACGAAATTGTCCCGGATTGCACGCCTCCGTTTCGGATGTCTCGCTCAGGCTTTTGGATTCTCCACCACATGCACCCCGTGCGGGTTGATGCGTGAGACGTAGGCTTGGGAGCCGAGCGGAATGGCGGCGAAGACCTTGGTGATCGCATCGGCCACCTTTCGGGCAGTCTCCTCGCCCTCGCAAAGCGCGAAGACCGAGGGACCCGCGCCGGAAATCGAAAATCCGAGCGCTCCGGCGGCGAGGGCGGCGCGCTTGGCCTTGTAGAAATCCGGGATGAGTTTCTGGCGGCGCGGTTCGGCGATGACGTCGTGGATGGAGCGGGAAATCAAACCGTAGTCTTCCTGGATGATGCCGCAAAGCAGGCCGCCGAGGTTGCCGATCTGCTGGGTGGCGTTTTCCAGTGGGATTTCCTTTGGCAGGATCTCGCGGGCGACCTTGGTGAGGATTTCGATGTCCGGATGGACCACGGCGGCCCAGAGATTCTTGGGTGCGGGGAGTTGGGCGACATCGAGTTCCTCGTTGGAGCGGATGAAAACGATGCCGCCTAACAGACAAGGGCCGACATTGTCCGCATGCCAGGCGCCGTCCGCGGAGGCCTCGCCGGCCATGGCGAAGGGCAGCAGTTGCTTCTTGCTGAGCGGTTCGCCGATGAGACAGTTCACGGCGTATGCACCCGCGACGGCGGACGCGGCGGACGACCCGAGTCCGGAGCCGAAGGGCATCTTCTTGTGGATCTCCATCTCGATGCCGCGGTCGGTCATGCCGAGGTGCTTGAGCAGATCGAGGGCGGCGACGCCTGCGGTGTTTTGCGCCGGGTTTTTCGGAAGCTTGCCGTTGTCGCCGGTGATCTTGGTGATGTGCAGGCCTGGTTTTTCGGCGTGGCGCACGACGATTTCATCGCCCGGCGAGTCGATGGCAAAGCCGAGCACGTCGTAACCGCAGGCCACGTTGGCCACGGTGGCGGGAGCGAAAACACGGATTTCTTGGGATTGGGGCATGGTGACTGAATCAAAGGGATCGGGGAAAAATGTCCGCGGTCATTCGCTGCGGATGCTGGCCGTGAAACAGGTCGGCCGGGACGGAAGGTGCGCGCGGAGTCTGTCGGTGGTTCGGCAGCCTGTTCAAGCCCGGAAACACCCGATGTCGCCCGGCCTGTTAGCCGTCCGTCCACGTTTCCGCCGGAAAGGCTGTTCCCTGGTTGAGCGCGTGGATCGCTCCGCCGTCCGGTCCCTTAAACCCGTAGGAAAACGCCAGGCACTTGCCGAGATACTCCTTCGCCGAGGCCACCGCTTCGGGCAACGGCATACCGAGCGCGAGGCCGGCGGTGATCGCGGCCGACAGTGTGCAACCCGTGCCATGCGATCCGGGCACCGGCAGCCGCGGGGCCGAATACCGGTAAACCTTCCCGCCATCAGCCAGCAGGTCGATGCAGTCCGCGCCATCCAGATGTCCGCCCTTGAGCAGGACGGCGGTGCCGAAACTTCGCGCCAACTCGCGTGCCGCCGGTTCGAGGTCGTCGTGGGATGATAGGCGGCGTCCCAACAAGGCCTCCGCCTCGTGGAGGTTTGGCGTCAACACCCGGGCAAGCGGCAGCAACTCGTCGCGATACGCCTGCATCGCGTCCGGTTCCAGCAGCGGATCGCCCGTTGACGCGATCATCACCGGATCCACCACCCATGGGAAATCCCGGCGGCCTGCGAGGATTTCCGCCACCGCCCGGACATGGGCCGCGGAAAACAGCATGCCGGTCTTTGCGGCGGCGACCGGAAACGCGTCCAACATCAGCGAAACCTGATCCGCGACCACTGCGACCGGTACCGGATGCACCGCGCGCACTACGTTCGCCGTTTCCGAAACCACGCAGGTCACGGCGGTCAGGCCGTGAACGCGGTAGTGCTGGAAGGTTTTCAGATCCGCCTGAATGCCGGCACCCGACGAGCAATCGGATCCAGCGATGGTCAGCGCGACGGGTGGTTGGCGGTTCATGCATCCCTCATATCCGCACCGCCGCGCCGGGCAATCCCCGTGTTGGCAAAATGTCCGCGAATGCCGCTGGAACTCGCCGCCGGATGCCGTTAGGGTTTTCCCCGGATGACGGAATCGCACATCGGTAGGAAGTTTTGGCGCACCGAACCGCTGCTCGGCGGATTGGCGCTGCTGCTGCTGCTGGTCGGGTGTTTCTACGTGCTGAGGCCGTTCATGACGGCGCTGCTGTGGGCGATGATCCTCGCCTACACGCTTTCGCCGATGCAGCGGATGTTCACCCGCTGGTTCCGCGGTTCGCGGACGCTGGCGGCGTGTTTCGTCACGCTCACCGTCACGGTCATCCTCGCCGGGCCGGTGGTGCTGATCGGGGTGAGCATCGCGCAGGACGGCAAGGATCTGGCGCTGGCAACGCGGAATTGGTTCATGGCCGCACCCGACCAACCGCCAGCATGGGTGAGCCAGGCTCCGGTCGTGGGCGATGAAATCGACGGCTACTGGAAAGGCTTTGCCGAGGATCGCAAACGCTGGATGGACCAGCTCGACAAGCAGGTGAAGGCACCGCCCCGACCGCAGAAGATTCTGGTGGAAACCGAAGGGGGACTGGTCGTGCAGGACACACCGCCCGCCGTGGTGGAGTCGGAGGCCGAAACGGCGGCGGATGCCGCGGAGAGGCGGGACGATTCCTCGCATCTGGTCGCCTTGGTGGCGCGATTCCTCGCTTGGGCACGGGACTGGCTGATATCCGCAGGCCTCGCGGTGGGGCAGGGGGTCACACAGGTCCTGTTGAGCGCGTTCCTGGCGTTTTTCCTGCTGCGCGACTCGCCACAGCTTTCGGAGCGGCTCGGAGTGGCGGTCGAACGGCTCGCCGGGGATCGCGGCCGGCATCTGGTGAAAGTCGCGGGTGACACCGTGAGCGGGGTGATCTACGGCATCCTCGGCACAGCCATTGTCCAGGCCTTGGTGGCGGGCTTGGGTTTCTGGATCGCCGGGGTGCCAGGTGCGGTGCTGCTGGCGGTGCTGACGTTTTTCTTCGCGGTTGTTCCTTTCGGGCCTCCGCTCATCTGGCTGCCTGCGGCGATGTGGCTCTTCGCCCAGGACAAACCGGGATACGGCCTGTTCATGCTGCTGTGGGGATTCCTCGGCATCAGCAGCGTGGACAACGTGCTGCGCCCCTATCTGATCAGCCAGAACAGCAAAATGCCCTTCGCCCTGATCTTCTGCGGCGTGATCGGCGGCGCGCTGGCCTTCGGCCTGGTCGGCGTTTTTCTCGGTCCCACTCTGCTCGCCGTGGCCTTCCGCCTGATCGACGAATGGTCCGCCACCCAGCGTTCCGGGCCGGACGAAACGATGCCGGAGGTCATTTCGGAATTGCCCGCGGCACCCGATTCGGCCACACCGCCGCCGCATGGCGGTCAGTCCCTCGGCATTGGGTAAGGTAGTGGAGGTGTTCGAGCGGAATTTCCGCGACCGCGGCGAACTCGGCGCATCGATCAGCATCTGGTGGGAGGGCCGCGAACTGCTATCCAGCGGCCACGGTTGGTGCGAGCGGGAAATGCGGGACCCGTGGACCATCCGCACGCTGGTGCCGGTGTATTCCGCCACCAAGGTGCCGGCCGCCGCGACCTTGCTGCTCGCCTTGCACCGCCGCGGACTGGACGAGGAAACCCCGGTGCGCGAGGTGTGGCCCGCGTTTCCGGTGCCCAATGCGAGGTTTTCCCACCTGCTTTCCCACCAGTGCGGGCTGCCGGTGCTCGACCGCCGCGCCCACCTGACGGATCACGCCGAGGTCGTGGCTGCGATCGAGGCGCAGACACCCGCCTGGGTGCTGGGCGATGGCCATGGGTATCATCCGCGCACCTTCGGCTCCCTGGTGGACGAACCGGTTAGAAGGCTCACCGGGCTCACACTCGGCGGCTACTGGCGCG
>Ga0315903_10002284_pt1 | contig 28418 bp, 6 predicted proteins | sample LakEriMetagenome_7_FD_203524 | JGI IMG/M metagenome (GOLD analysis project Ga0315903, IMG submission 203524) | Freshwater fungal communities from buoy surface, Lake Erie, Ohio, United States - Buoy 2 MA119 | ecosystem: Environmental > Aquatic > Freshwater > Lake | place: USA: Lake Erie, Ohio... | reverse complement strand
TGACGCTTATAAACTATCCTCAGATTCGTACTCAATCAATTGGGATTCATTACTCTAAAGAAGAGCAGAAGTATCGTTTTAATCAGTTCTGGGATATAACCAAGGACCGTGGGGAGTTTGCACCAGGTGTTAATATACCGATGTTTAATACTCGTCCTAATGGATACGAGTTTAGCATTAACCCTGCATATGTAAATTATCAGAAAGCACCTTTAGAGCATAAGAAGTTCCGTCATAATGTTAACAAGGTCTTCTTACGTAAGTTAAAAAGTGATGACGTAAAATACTTGTTTAAGATGTCTAACCAAAAAGTTCAACAAAGCTTTAGGTAATGAAACGTTCAAATTCAATACTGCAACAGTTTTACATGTCTCAGCTTCCTAAAGCACAGACTGGTAGAGAAACACCAGGATGGTTTAGTCAAGTTGGTAAAGACTTAAGAAATCTATTTGGAATAGAAGAAGAAAAACCTGAACAGGTAGTTTTAAAAATGCCTCAGAAAATACGTATACAAGATACTCGTACTAAAAGTCTTACTACAGGTCAGAAAATTAATCCAAATCGTGATCTGGTATCTGGTGAGTATCCTTCTAACAGAATATACAATATTGTAAAAGCTGCTAAAAGATACGGCATTGATCCTTATGATGCACTTGCAATAGATCTTCAAGAAACTGGGCTTGGTACTTCTAAAAGAGAAGGAAATGAAAATGTAGGGCATATATTGATGAATAGATGGAATGACAGACTTGTTTCGTCTAAAAGTGAAGAAATGGATGACCCGAGCTTTCAACCTTATGACACTTTTGGACAAGTTCTTGCTACTAAAATGCAAGAAGCAGATCGTTTGGGTATTACTGATCCTTATACAAGGTTGCAAGTATATAACGGGTTAGGTAAGATATCTGGTCATACAGAAAAAGATTACCACGGTTTTAAGATGAAAAGTATTTATGGTGTACCTATTCCTGCAGAAGGTATAGATATGCGTAAGAATCCTTTGTATGGAAAGCGTGTTGTTGACTTAAGAGATAATGTACTAAAGTCTAATAAGGATTTAGAATACTGGATTAGACACATAAAAAAAACAGGCGGCCCTATAGTAGACCCGCGTGGTCAATGGGCTTATCCTGGTAGAGATACTATTGTACCGACTGCTTCTGGTGGTATTACTATGCAAGATGTTCCTTATCCTGTATATGGAGAAGATGAAACTGGTTATGGTCAAATGATGATGCCTGGAGGTGAGTATCAGTTTCCTGGTCAGATGGTATATGAAAAACCTATGATGGAATCAGGTGGACAGCATGGTGGACTAGACAGATGGTTTGCAGAGAAGTGGGTAGATGTAAAGACCGGTAAAGCATGTGGCAGACAAGAAGGAGAAAAACGTAGAAGTTACCCTGCCTGCCGTCCTTCTCGTAGAGTTAATGAAGATACTCCAAAAACTTCTGGTGAGCTTTCAAGCTCTGAGCGTGAAAAATTTAAAAGATCTAAAACTTCAAGTGAACGTATAAACTATCAGCACCGTAGAAAAGAGTATGGTGGTGAAACAAATGAACAAGATATGGCAAACAAACCCAATAATCCGAGCCTCTGGTCTAAAGCTAAGTCTTTAGCTAAACAGAAATTTGATGTCTATCCTTCAGCTTATGCCAATGGTTGGGCTGCTAAATGGTACAAAGGAAAAGGAGGTACTTGGCGTAAAGCTGAGTATGGAATGCAAATACCATATATGGAAGATGGAGGTAAACCTGAATGGCTTATAGAAGCTCAGCTTGAAGCACAGGGTTATTCTGGGGATGCTCTTCAGCAGAAGATGTCTACTATGGCTCAAGGTGGGGAGCCTCAGAATGAAGGATTTCAGGCACTACCTGAAGAAGTCCAAAGAAAAATAATGGAAGCAGCTTTTGGTGGATATATTCCTGAAATGATGTTTGGTGGTCCTGCACAACAGACAGCTATTGACAGATTACAAAAAAGAGAGGAAAAACTTGTAGCAAAAGGTTACAAAGCCGTAGATGAAGGTAGAGAGAAAAAAGCTGATAGAATTCTTGGCAGAGCTGCAAAAGTTGAAGATCGTAAGATAAGATTAATGGAAAGTATGTCTTACGGTGGTGATATTCCAGAAATGGCATATGGTGGTGCAGCTCAGCAAGCTGCTATTGCTATAGCAATGAAAAAGGCTGGTAAAAAACCTAAAATGCCATTTGGTGGTCTATTACTGCCAGGAATTAAAAAACGTATTGAAGAAGCAAAACCTATGCTTATGCAAATGGCACCTATGCTTATGGGTGCTCCGCCTATGCCTATGATGGCTAAAGGAGGAGATCCAGATGGGGAAATGGCTCTTGGTCAAATTGATGCTGCTATTATGAAGCTGGAGCAACTGCGTAAGTTTATTCAACCAGATAGTGATCTTGAACCTTGGGTAAACTCTAAGCTAACTCTTATGGACGATTATGCTTCTGCGGTATCAGACTATATGATGTTTAATCCTGAGAATCAAGAACAGATGCCAGAGATGGGTAGAGGAGGGTATACAGTAACTAGAAGTAACGACCGCAAAGGAAAAACACATAAAGTGACAGGACCTGATGGTACTGTTAAATATTTTGGTGATTCAAAACTAGGTCAGCATCCTAAAGATCCTGAGCGTAAGAAAGCTTTCTATGCTAGACATAAAAAGAACTTGGATGCTAATCCATACTTTAGAGCATTTGCTAGAGCAACATGGAGAGATGGCGGTGAGTTACCATTAAAGAAAGGAGGTTCTACTTTTTCTGGTAATGCCTTTTATGAAATGGGAGGTCCTGCAGTAGGAGATGAAATGGAAGTAACTCCTGAGCAACTTCAGATGTTAAAAGATGGCGGCTACACCTTTGAAATAATCTAACTTATGAAAATACGTATTACTAAAAAATCTGTAAAGAAATACCAAGGAGGTGGAGAACCGCTGTTAGAAGATTTTCCAGATTTTGATAGTTGGAAGAGTGCACATGATGCATGGCTTGCAGCAGGTGGCAGTTCTTTAATGCTTTCTCAAGGCAACGTTTCTACCTCGCAAACGGCAGCACCGGCTACTAATTTTAATGCATTACAGTATACTGTTTCAGAAAGACTTAGAGGTCCGCAAAAAGGAATGATTAATAGTACAAGAGGTGTTGTATCTCAAGAAGATACAAATGCTTTAGAAAACTATGATTGGAAAAACTTTGATTGGAAATCAGCTCCTGTTGACCCTACAGCCCAAGCTCGTTTTAATGATCTTCAAAAAACTTTTCAGACCGGTACTAAAAAAGAAATGAGAACTGGTATTGAAAGTTATAATAAAGACTATGGAACTAATATAAAAAAGCCTGGTCTCTTTTCTATGGGTGCTAAAGGAAGAGAGAACATGAATGAACTAGCTCAAGACTTTGACAACCTAGGATATGGTATAAAAACTGCTACAGCTATAGGTAATATATTTACTAACATAGCTGATTCAAGAAGAAAGCAACAAGACTTTGATACTTGGATGAGAAGTCAGATGAACTCTGATGGATTGTATAAACCAGTAGCCGGATCACGTGGTGACTATGTTATGACAGGATCACGGTTTGGTGAGTTTAGACCTAACAATTATGTAACTAACCGCGGCATGTTTGCTGAATATGGCGGTGAAAATTCTGATAGTATGAAAATACGGATTACAAAAATGCCTTCAATGGCATATGGTGGTCAGTCTAACTATGGATTGGATCTTGGTAGAAAAAAAGTTTATACTGATATGCCAGAAGGTAAATCAGAAGACGTATCTAATTCTATATCAGCAGTTCCTCGTCAGTTTGCAAATATAGAAGCTGAAGGTGGTGAAACTGTATATGGTGACTTGGATAGTGACGGTATGATGGAGCATATGAAGATTCAGGGAAAGCGTCATAGTGAAGGTGGGGTGCCATTGAATGTACCTGAAGGAAGTTTTATTTTTTCAGATACAAAGAAAATGAAGATTAAAGATCCTGAGATCTTAAAGAAGTTTGGTATGTCCTTTAAAAAGGGAGGGTATACTCCTGCTACCATTGCTAAAAAGTTTCCTATTAACAAGTATAAAGCTATACTAGAAGATAAGAATGCAGATCCGCTTGCTAAGAAAACGGCTAAAATGAACTATGAGAATGGTGAGCAGATGCTCGGGCTTCTTTCTGTTGTACAAGAAGGTATGAAAGACTTTCCTCAGGGTATGCCTAATGTAGCCCAGGCAGCAATGCAAGTAGGTAAAGCTGCTTATGGAGGATATATGCTTCCTAAATATCAAGGTGCTACAGGTTCTAGTACAGTTGGTTCTAAGTTAGGAGAATGGGAAGATGACTATCAAACCTTATCTACTCTTTTATTAGATCCTAAGAATGCTGGTTTGAGAAAGGCAATGTATGAAGAGTTTTTAAAAGACTATCCAAACTCTCCTCTTAAAAAGGATGCTCAAGGTGAAAAGAAGTTTGTAGATAACTTCTTAAATGCCCAGCAGCAGTTTATGGCTCTTAACACTAAGTTTAAAGATAAGCCTGAATACTTAACTAGTGAAGAGTGGGATAAATACAAAGACAGCCGACTATACAGAAAAGAAATGACAGACTTAGGGTATACCCCTATGACAGGAAGAGAGATCCAAAGATTTCAGGGTGGATATAGAGCTATGATGAGAGCTTTGAAAAAAGATCCTAGTTTTATAGAATCATTTGGTAAATACTTTGACTTAAATCCTCAAGGGGTATCTGACGAACCAGAGTATCTTGGTGGTAAAAATATTTCTCTAGATGATAAGATTGCAGGTAATACAACAATTAAGCAGTTCTTTAGACTACGTGGTGAAAAACCAGTTGAAAAACAAGAACCTGGGTGGATATGTGACCCTGCTACAGGTAAAGCTGTACCCTCTGCTACAGGTGGTTACAAAACTAAAGAAGAAGCTGAGAAGAATTGTACTCCTCCTCCCCCTCCTAAAAAGACTCCTCCTAAATACTTATGTATTGATGGTAAGATAGTAGAGTCTACCAGTGGTATGGGGTACGATGATCCAACTATTGCAGCTCAGAACTGCGGTACTCCAGGTAAAGAAATACCTTTTGATTATTTAACTCCGGATAAGTATAAGTTCTTAGCTGCACTTTCTTTTCCTCCTAAAAAGTATTTTCCTTATGAGCCTCCTATAGATCTACCTATGGCTCAACCAGTCTTTAGAGATCCTAATAGACAGATAGCTGCAAACGCTGAGCTAGCTAATATAGCTACACAGAACTATGCATTTGCTAACCCTCAAGCTTATGCTGCTAACTTTGCAGGTATCCAAGGAAATCTAGCTGGCAACGTAGCAAACACTATAGCAGATACACAGAACTATAACGTGGGTATTGCTAATCAGTTTGAGATGGCTAACACAGAAACAGAAGCTAAAGAAAATATTCTTAATGCACAAAGAGCCACAAGTCTTTGGGATAAAAACGTAAGAACTAATCAAAACTTTGATAATGCTATGCGTGCCTACGCGATGCAAGCAGCTAATGCATTTGAACCAATGTGGAATAATAGAGGAGAGCTTTATTCTAGAAACCGAAGATCTAAGTATTTCTACAGAGATCCAAGAACCTATAAAGAGATCTTTAAGGGTAATCCTGCAGATATATTTACTAATCCTGATTTTGCAGGAGGTTCTAGCGGTTTATCTGGTGGAGGATACGAAAGTATTGGTTCTAACTTCAATACACTATATGGTCAAATTTACAATCAGATTAAAGACCCTAACTTAACAGAAGCAGAAAAGAAAGCACAAGCTATAAAACTAGCTAACCTAGCTATTAGCACTTCTGCACAACGCAATACTAGTACTTACGATCAGCTTGGTATGCCAAGACTTAGTACTAGAAGGTCTACTTACTACCCATCTATAACTAATGATGATGATGATTATTTTGGTTATGGAGGGATGTTTGGGTGGTAAACTTATGAAGTTTAGTTTTAAACTTATAAGATTTTAACGTATATTATTATGTAACCCTATGGCAACCTACTTACCAGACGCTATTGATATTTTTCCTCAGTTTAAGGCTTACCGACCAGATTTTAATTCTGTAGAAAGAGGTCTTATGCTGAGTGATGCGGCTTATGAACAAGGAGCTCGTAAGCTAAGGAGCATGTATGACTCTATCTTTAGCTCAGCTTTACAAAGAAAAGATACAACTGAAAAAAGAGATGCTTATCTAAAACAGATTTCAGGAGCTCTGAAGTCTATTGCTAGTAGTGATCTTTCCCAGATCCAAAATACAGATGCTGCTTATAAGTTGTTTGATCCTATTTCTTCTGATCCACTTTTAGCTAAAGACATAGTTTTTAGTAGATCACTTAGCAGTGAATACTCTAAAGCTATGAATTTGCTTAACTCAACAGATCCTGCAACAAGAAGGCAGTACTGGGATGATGGTATCAAAGCCTTAGAGTATCAAGCTGAAGAATTTAGAAACGCAACTAGTGAAGAAGCTCTATCCAAAGGAAATCCTAGGTACGTAAGTAATATTGATTTTATTGCTTTGGCTGATAAAATGGCTAAAGACTCAGGACTATCTGTAAAGCAAGATAATGTAGGTGGTGGGTATATATGGTCTAGAAAGAATGGAGAAATTGCATATCCATTAACACAGAGCATGGTAGACACTATGCTATCTGCTGATCCTGCTGTTATGAATTGGCTTAAAACTAAAGCCTATGTCCAGCGTAAAGATTTTGTAAAACAAAATGCTTTAAAATACGGTAGTGAGCAAGGTGCTGAGTCAGCTTATATTGATAAGATATTAAAAGGTATTGCTAAGAAAAATGAACAAGGAGCTGTTTTAGATAATAAAGAGCTTAGTGATCTTAAAACACAAAAAGAATCTTGGGATAACCTTATCAGAACCAAAGGTATAGCTACTGAGGATGATAGAAATAAGTACTTAGCATTGGTAGATAAAATAAAACTTGCCGAAGAAGCTGCAAAAAACAGTCAGAATAATATTGCTACTCAGCAAGTTGGAGATATGAAAGATCTTGTCTCTTTAAGAAATGCTGCAGATAATGCATTTATTATAGCTAACTATTCAGTTTTAGGAGAGTCATTAGCTAAGTACATGGCCTTTAAAAATTCTGAGGTAAGTATAAAGTCAGACCCAGTCTTTTTAGCAAATCTAAGAGGTCAGTTATCTAAAGAGCTTGAAAACCTAAGGCAAGCAAATCGTAAAGAACTGGAAGGTATAAAAGCAGCTAATAGAATAAATGAAATTATTACAAGAGCTCAGAATAAGGATGAAAAAGAAAAAGATGAAGATCTAACAGCCAAGTGTTTTGAGCCTTGTCCTGAAGGTCAAGAGAGAGATGACTCTTGCAACTGTGTTGATATTGAAGAAGAAAACTAAACACCTATTCTATGTTTGATGATATGTTTATAGACTTGCCTGAACAAGAAGCTGAAGCAGCTGGACCTTGTCCTAAGGGTAAGACTTGGGACCCTGTTTCAAAAAGATGCGTAGATCAACTACCTGAAGTAAAAATATATGAACCTGAAGTTACAATTCAGTATGGCACTACATCTAAAGGTGCTAATATGGCTACAGAAGATAAAGGTCTTAAGCTATATGATGCCAATAGACAATGGATATCAGAGAGGCAGAAAGAAGTGGATGAGTTAGATATTCAATATGCTAAGCAAATCTTTACTAAACTAAATAGATTACCGCTAATAAACAATAAGCAGGTTAGTCTTTCAGAACTTTCTACAGCAATGTCTGACTCAAAAAAGAGGCAGCAAATAATGGACCAGGCACTAAAGCTTGGGGAAGACCCAACATTAGATCCAGAAACTCGTTGGTCTCTTATAGAAAATCATATCAAAAGCACTTTTCTTGCAGGTGAAATGTTAGAAGGAAACAGAAGGATTAACGAAGATATGTTAAAAGCTGCCAGAGTAGTTGATGCAGCAAATGCTGGTGCCTATACTACATCTTTGGGTGGCAGAAATCATGCAAGTCTTTTGTTTAGAAGTAATGGAACATTAAAGACAAAAGATGAATATGATAAAGACTTGAATGCAGCAAGAGCTGCTTTTATAGCTAAGGGTATAGAACAGTGGGAAAAAGAAAACCCATATCCTCAATATGGCCCTACGTATATACAACGTACGGATATGCCTAATCCAATGAGAGGTAGTTTTTATACTGATGAAAAAGGAAGAATTAGAGAACTAGATCCACGACCAAAAGCTATTCATAGTCAAGAAGGTTGGATACAAGGCCGAGATATGCAATATAAAATACTTGCAAATACTTTTAATGGCTTTAAGTACAAGGATGAAAAGATGGATCCTAGCTACGAGAATGTTTATAATAGTATACTAACGCATTATAATAGCGGCTATGATCCAACAAACCTTGGTCCAAACTCACCTAGGAAACTAAGTGCAGATATAGAAGGTAAGTTTAAAGGTAATAAAGGAGGTATGCTGCATAGTGCTACTATGAGTGTAGACTTTGATTTTAGTAAGTCAAGCATTAAAGCTGACAAGGTTATTGAAAATACACAAACAGGAGAGGTTAATCTTCAACGTGGTGTAACAGTTTTAAGAACAGGAGCTCAAAGTTTTATTGACCTTCTTAAAGTATCCAGTACAAATCCTGATAAAGTAATTATCTCTGCAGGCGGGGTTTCAGAAAGTGTACCTTCTAGTTCTGATTCAAAAGGAAAGAGCATCATACAAGCACTGGTTGATGAAGTAATTAGTAAACATGATAAAGGAAGTAAACTAATCCCTAGGGGTAGTATTACTTTTCAAGGAATAACTGGTGGAGATGAAAAGTATCATGCATATCATGTTAAGATGGATCGTAGGTTTTGGGGCCACCGCCAGTTTTCTGGTAAAGGTAAAGTTGCTCATGATGATGACAACGACAAAGCTGATGATGAACTTATAAATGAAGGCTTTACCATTTATGTACCAGCTGATTTAAGCTCAAGAAAAATAAAAAGCCTAGGAGGTATGTATAAAAAAGCAAGCACCGTTAGTGCTGCAGAAGGACTGCTTACTTGGAAAAATGAAGTACCTATTGAGGTTCCTGAGTCTGGAAAAATACATTTGATTAAGGATGAAAAAACTGGAGAAATAACTATTAACAGTTATTTACTTAATCTAAATAGACAAGGAAGATATGATACTACTTTTTTACCAACACAAAGTAAAGTTTTCAAGGCGGACGCTGCTATAGATTTAGATGCTATTATCCAACGCAATATGGAGATATTTAAGCAGAACTATATGCTGAATCAGCAAAAGAAACAGACATTGGCTTCTCCTGGTAAAATAGGAAATGAATAACTAAGAAAAATGGTTTTAGATAATCTTACACTTGGTACTCAGTTAGCTGATGCAATTGGATCAGATACCGTGACGGAGATGATGAATCCGTTAGGAGGGTACAATGTACCTAATATAGAACTTTCTCAAGACCCTGTTGCTGAGAATGCAGAACAGAATAGTCAAGATCCAGGAGATCCTCCAGGTAAGAAAAAACCAGGAACACTGACTTTTGATCAAATAGATAAACAACAAAAACAGCTTCATTCAAACTGGAAAAATACGGAAGCTGCTGTAGCTCAAACTAAAAGAGACCCTCGTTTAACTGCTGGTCGTTATGAGTATGATCAATATGTAACCAGCGTAGATAGGTATAGAGGGTATGGTAAGAGTACTTTTAACTCTCTAGGATTTAATCCTTTAGAAGACAATGAGAAATACTATAATCAGAATACCAGCTGGTATCAAGATTATTCTAGAATGGCACCTCATATGTTTTCACTATTGGGGTCTTCTCTTTGGGATAATAGTCTTCCTGTTGGTATATACAACTTTATTACTGACGATGGTACACCAAGTATGGCTGATCTTGAGGCATCAGAGACTCAGGCTAGGAATATGAGACTAGGAGCTTCTTCAAGAGGCGGCATTACTGAGTTTGGAAACAACTTTTTATTAAATAGTGCTTTTAGTTTTGGTATTATTGGAAACGTAGTTCTTGAAGAACTTGCAATAGCTACTATTAGTGCATTAGCAGCTCCTGAATCTGGAGGAGCAAGTCTTGTTGCTGGAGGTGCTGCAATGGTAGCAAATGCTCGTAGAATCCCCCAAGCTTGGAGAGCAGGTATGGCTATGACTCAGATTGGTTCACTCGGAAGAATGACAAGATCTGGTGCACAAATGCTAACCTCTATAAATAAAGCAGATGCTGCTAGACAGTTCTGGCAAGGTGCTAAAGGTTTTGGCAGCGGGTTAGTAGATTTTGCAAACCCATTAAGAGGTACTACAGCATCTGTACGAAGCATGAACTCTGCTACAGGAGCTGCAACTTATTTAAGTTCTGCAGCAAAACTAAGTAGAGGATTTGGTGCATTTTATAGAGATGTCCGTGAGTTTAACTTTACGTTGCAAGAGGCCCGTTTAGAAGGAGGTGGTGTATATGATAGATTTGTTGAAGAACAGATTGGAAAGATTAGAAAAGGAGATCCTGAAAACGGAGTTCCTGGACGTGAGCCTACAGAGCAAGAACTATCAAAAATATATCAGTACGCATCAGCAGCAGGTCAGTACCATGGCTGGACAGAAGTTCCAATAATATTTGCTACAAACCGTATAGTATTTGATGGCCTGTTTAAATTTAAAGGACTAAGAGGTTTAGGTGAAGCTGCAGAGCAAGCTGAAAAGCAAGCAGCAAAAGGTATAATGTTTGATGCGGCTTCTAAATCATTTAAGGAAATTCCAAAAGCTGGACTCATTGGTCAACTAGGAAGAACTATTAAAAACCCAAGACTATACGCTGGTTCTTTATATAACTATACCCGAGCAAACTTTTTTGAAGGTGTTCAAGAGCTTACCCAAGAAACTATGGGGGATGCTATTGTAAAGCATTATTCACAACTCTACGATAGTCCTGAAAATGGAGCTGGAAGTTATCTTTCATCTCATGTTTACTCTGCACTGGATGATCAGGTTTTTTCTATGCAGGGTCTTAATACTTTTATGTCAGGCTTTTTAATGGGAGGTCTGATTGGAGGCACAAGTAAAGCTGCCGGTAATATACTTACAAAGTCTAGTGAAGCAATGATGAGACTCAGGAATCCTGAGGCTTTTAATGACTATGTAAAACAAAAGAATTTGGTTAAGAGTAATCTTATTAATACAATGAATAAGATTATTAGTGACCCAGAAACTTTCTTCTCATCTACTCGTGAAAGTTTTGTTACTCAGAAGAGAGCTAATGATAATATGGTTAAAGCAGATCTGAATGGTGATGGTAAAACATTCATAGATGCTAAAGATGAAAAGACGTTTGATCACGTTTTTACTGCACTTAACCGTGGTACATTTGGGATGGTTGTAGAAGGGATGAAAGAAATGGGTAAATTAAATGAGCAGGAACTAGCTCAGGCTTTCAATCTTCCAGAAGGTACAAAAGCAAAGGATAAAGTTCAGGAGTATATTAAAAGAGCTGAGCAGATTAAAAGCAGATATGAGTACTTCCAGGATAACATGCCTAATCCGTTTAAGCCTAGCAAGTATAAGAAAGGAACACCAGAACATATACAGGAGTTTTTGTCTTTTAAAGCATATGATGATGCTCGCAAATCTGCGGTAGCGTCTCAATACGGATTTGATAGGGCTTTAGAACGTATGAACAGTTTGACTGCCGATCTTTCTCAAAACAGACCTATAGCATCTTCTTCTGCATCTGATATAACAGTTTTACTGAACGAGAAGACATTAAAAGATGAAATCAAACTTCTAAAACAAGAGATAAAGCCTACTGGAGAAGAGCTAAGTGCTGACCAAAAAGCTATTGTAAAACAAAAGACAAAGAGACTAGAAGCTTTAGAAGACTACTATAACAATTTTAAAGCTTACCGTAATAAACGAGGTGCTCCTAAGATGACTGAAACAGGTCAGATAGAACTGTTTCAAGATTTAGATTCAGAGAATGCTCTTAGGAAGAGTTATGAAAATTATCTAAAGTATATAGCCAAGCTTAATGATGACTTTATATTTGATGATAATATATCAGAGTCCTTCAAAAAAGTAATAGATTTCTACGAACTTGATGAGGACTCTAAAGCTTATAATAAGATTGTAAATGATCTTCTTGATCCTACCAACTTTGGTAGACATTACGATCGTATCTACAACGCTCTTAGTGACTTGTATAACAATAGAGAAGATGTTCTCAGCTCTTCTGTAGATAAGTTTATGTCTATCAATGAGTTAAACTCTGTAATGATTGCACTTGGTCAATTAGGTGTAATAATTAATCCTGAAGAGATAGAAGACATGGTTAATAAGGGTATCATGCCCCGGACATTCCTGGACATGAGAACTAACAAACCTATTGAGCCGGGTGATGCTAAGTACGAAGCTATTACTGAAATCATAAAGTCTTACAAAGATATTCAGGATGAAACTGTAACAAAGCCTCAAGAAGAAGAAGTTGAACAGCAAGAAGATAACACTGAGGCTCAGCCTGAAGCTCAGATACCTACAGCAGAACCTACTATAGATTTAGGTATAGGACCAGAGCTTACTAATAAACTTGAGGATGCTTATAATCAATATGTAGAGCAGAGTGGATCAGACTTGACCTTTGAAGAGTTTGTAGCACAGTCACCTACAGCTGCCCGTATAAAGGCTCAGTTCAATAAACAAGCTGCACAGCCTGCTTCTACACCTACTCAACAATCAGCTCCTGTTTCTGAAGTAGAAGACAAGTTAAAAGAATTAAAGCAAACTCCTGAAGGAAAAGAAATAGAAAACAGAAGAGCCCTAACTACTGTTTCTGATGAAGAAGCTGCAGAAGATAACTACGATAGCTATTTTGAAAATAGAGTTAGTCCTGAAGGATCAGATGAATGGTTTAAAACTGGAGAGTGGATAGGTTGGTATATAAATAAAGCTGGTGAAAAAGAAGAAGTTGAAAGTACCTCTGAAGAAGAATTATTAAAAATTCTTAATGATAGGTATGACGCAGAACTAGCTGCTTTAGAAGGAGCTAAACCTGCTGAAACTACTCCTGGAGCAGCTGTAGCAGAAAAGCCTGCAGAAAAAACAGGAACTCAGAAAGCCCAGGAAGTAATAGATTCAGTATCTTCTATTAGAGACCTTTTTGATATGAACTCAGATCAAGCAATAGAGCTTATTAATGAAGGAGTATCATCACTGGATCTAAGAAAGATGTTGGAGACCAAACGTGGAGAACTTGTTAAGAAAATCTCTACAAATGATCTACAAAAGTTTGATATTGTTACACTTAGTGATGGTTCTAAAGTAGCTTATGTGTATACTAAAAAAGGTAAGGTTCATGTTAAAACTCAAAAAGACGCGGTAGGGGAATACACAGTAATGGATGAAGATACCTTCTTAAAGAGCATACAAAATGTAGAACCTAGTAAAAAAGTGACTATGGAACCAACAGAGACTACACCTGCCCCAGAAATATCAGATCAAGATAAGAAAACTGTAGCTTCTTCTAGAGATACTATGGATGCATTTACGAATGATCCTGCTCGTCTTAAAGCTTCATTTGATGATATTATGAATCAGAAAGATGATAGTAAATCCGCAGAAGATGATCTATTAGATAGTTTAGGTTGTGACACATAAGTAATTTATTCCGTATCCTATGCCGTGTAAACTTTCAGATAAACAAGTAGAAGCATTGTTTAAAGCAGTACTGCAGAGTATTGCTACTAAACTTAAAGCTGGTCAGCCGTATAACCCGGAGCAATATATGCGTGATTTATACAACGCTATATTAACCCGAACAGGGGACGCTGCTAATGCTATGGATTATATCCAGCATATTCCTCGGATGGTCATTACAGCTTATAACTTTTCAGAAGACATCGCAGACTATCTGACTGAAAACGGAGTAGATCTCAACCGTCTTGACCAGATGCGTAGAGACTTTAAAGACATTGAGAATATCAAAAAGTTTGTTAGCCAGCAGCAAAATCAAACTGCCGATCTTGTAAAAGAGATTGTAGAAGAAACTAACTCTACAGCACAAGTAACTCCTTCTGACGAGTACTCAAGATTAGAGGAAGAGGACAAAAAGCTTAAACAATCTGCTTATAAACAAGAGTGGTTTGCCTATCCAGCTACTGGTTTAGCTGTTACAATGCAGGAAGCAAAGGACTACGATGGGGTATCTTTACAAGATAATATTATAGATGATGATCCTCGCAAACAAACATATTTTAAGGTAGTTCGTAAAATAAACGATGAGCTTACCGCAAAAGGATTATCCAATGCTAGTCAACTTAACATGGGTCCTATTACAGGTATCTATTTAAGACTAGTGCATGCAACAGGGATATCTAAGGAAGATCAGTATGAAAAGGATAAATACTATTTTAGTACTACTGACAATACAGGAACTCCTGAGCAAAAGTTAGCTCGTAGAGAATCTGGAGATGAAGTTCATTTAGTGTACTCTGATAAAGACGGGAACTTCTTATACTTTGATAAAGATGGTAATATATCTACGAAAGAAGCTGGAGGCACTCTTGCATATACTAATCTGAGACGACCAAGGGAAAATAATTTTTTACCTGGAGTCCAAAAGGTAGATGAGCTTACTAGAAAAAATCCTGCTAAAGCTAAAGAGATTCAGGAAAAAAGAAATCTAGAGTTAGATATTCTAAGATCAGCAAGAAAGTTTATAAGTGAAAACCGCGATGAGAAAGTACTGTTTAACATTGAGGCAGGAAACAATGGTTACACTACTGAAAACTTTGATAAACCTGTAAAGATTAGTTCTATTAACCTAAGTCAGGGATTTAATCCTGTATACTATACAGTTGGGGATGAAAAGAGCACTTACAAAGCTGGAGGAGTCTATTTTACGGCAAAGCCATACCCTATGCCTGTTTTAATCTACAGGCCTAAGTTTGAAAATATTACTAATCTTTCTGAAAATCTAGCTGATCTTGTATTTGGTTCGGAGCTATCAAATGATGAAAAGATCAATGTATTAAAACAGTTTTCTTATAGTAAAGACACTAGTCTTTTTATGGACAAAGATGTTTTAATAGTAAGTCAAAAACTGTCAGAAGGTGTACTTGATCGCTATCCTGTAACGGCAGATAATAAACAGAAATTTATTAGTGCTCTTAAAGGGCAAACTGTCAATATTGTAGGGTCACTTTTGGGTAGTTATTTTAAAAACCCAGTAAATCTAGATGGGCAAGTACAGCTTATAGATCAAAAGTATAATAACTTTATAGCTGATAACTTTTTTACATATCTACAAACAAATGCAGAAGGCAATCTGGTAAGCCTAAATGGATACAATGTAATTCAGCCTACTGCTAAAACGCAAAAAAAGATATTTGGAGAAGTAAAAGTTAAATCTAAAGAAGAAAGCTCACTTGTAACAGAGACCGCAACTGATGAAAGTCTAGAAGATCTAAAGAAAAAGTTGAACGGAACTGATTTCTCATTAAAGAAGTCTACTCTTCTTGACAACTTTGCAGCTTTAGATCAGATTAAAGCTGCTGAGCAGTGGTATAAAAGTAGTCCACTTGCTAAAGTAGCTCCTTTTCAGATGTTATTTCATGTGGTAAACTCAGACGCATTAGCAGAGTTTACACTTTCAGGTATTACTCTTTATAAAGGAGCCAACTTTACAGATTTGTATCATGAGGGTTTCCACGTATTTAGTCAGATGTTCTTAACTAAAGAACAAAAGAAAGCTTTATATAATGAAACTAGAAAGCTCTCTGGGTCTTTTAAGACTGCTGATGGTCGTACTGTTAAGTTTAAGGATGCTATGGACGTTCAATTAGAAGAGTTCCTGGCTGAAGATTTTCGTAAGTATGTGCTTAGTGATGGTCAGTCTATTATTAATGGACGTTCTACAAGAAACAGCATTTTTAGGAAGATACTTAACTTCTTAAAGGAGTTGTTTAAAACAGGATCTATCAAACAAGTTCTTGCAGATAGGGAAGCTGTTGGAACAATCAAAGAGCTGTATGATAATTTATACTTAGGAAACATATATCAATACAAGCCTTCACTTAACAATGTCCAGTTTAGTCTCTTAAATAAAGGTGCTCAAGCGTTAGATGCAAAGGACAATGAGAATAAAGGACTGAGTTATCAGGACTCATCTGTATTAGTACAGAGTATTGATTCTATGATAGCTGGTATGCTTAGTGAACTTAATCATAGTGTTGGTTCAGTATTTACCAACCCTGAATTAATGGGTGCGATATATGAAGCTGTTAAAAAACGTTTTGAAAAGAAAAGAGAGTCATTTGTAGATGAAAGTAATGAAGCAAGGATTCTAGACTTTGCTCTATCTAACTGGGGTGATTACAGCAAAGTTCTTAAAAGTGAAGAGGATAAAGGCATTATAGCTTATCATAAGCTTAGGTCTACCTACCTAACATTTGAAGAAAGATTTGCAGATGTTACACCAACAGAACAAGATGAAAACGAAGAGATCAAGGAAGAAGGTCAAGATGGTGAACTTATTGTTAAATCAGATAATGAACTCAGAGAAGAGTTTGGTACTAATGCTTTTGAAAGAAAGGGTAACGAAGCTTCTGTGTATGAACTAGCTAGCAATGAGACTATTTATCTTGTAAAGAGTCTTCCTAAACTAGATAAAAATGGTAAACCAGAACTTAACGTCTTAGGTGAGCCAAAACTAGTTGACTTTAATAGAACCTGGGGCATAATAATTAATGCAGTACAAGGAGCTATTGATAAGTCTGACATGTATAGGCGTCTTGTTGCTACATCTAAACAATACCCTGAGTTAAACGCTCTTGTTGAAAGGCTTGGTAATCCTATGGATAGAACTAATGCCGCTACTGATGGTCCATTTTATCATATGTGGACTAAGTTTTTTAGAGATATGGATGTATATAAGATCCCTATTAAAGAACTGCAAGTTGAAAAAAATATAGATAAAAACGGTGATGTAACAGGGTTTAAAGTTCAATTCAGAGAGTCTGATCCGTTAGATGTTCAAGTAGAAAGAAAGTTTATATCTTCTTTTCAAAACGCTCCTGCTAGCCGTTATATAGACAATAGCACAGGAAGCAATACTATAAAGTTAGCTAACGTACTTCAGGACTTTCCTAATATTGATAATCCTGTAGGGTTTTTGAGAGCTGTTGGTATTAACATGACTGATAATCAAGCAATACGGGTACAGCTTAATACAAAGAAGAATGAAGCTGTAAAATATATTCACAGAGCTATAACTAACGCTTACAAGTCTGGTCGTAATAATATTACATTAAGTACTCTTCTTAGAAAAGGTAAAGATGGTTTAGACATTGCTGGTAACGTACGACAGATGTTTGTTGTAGAGGCTAAGTACTCAGGAAACTATACTAATAACTCAATTGCAAATGTAAAAGATGATCCTGAGTTTGATCTGTCTTTAAATAACACTATAACAAAGTTGTTCAAGGAGCTTAATAACATGAGGAAAGACTATAGTGAAATAGTTTCTCAACCTCATATGGCTCATCTTAACCATCTTAGAAATCCTTTTGCAAAGTATTCTATTTGGTTAAAAAGCATGTTTAACATACCAGTAAACTACGAAGAGTTTGATGCCTCTATAAATAAACGCAGAAATAATAGTGCTCGTAGTGGCGGAGCTACCCCTGTTACAATAGATATTATTAATCTTAATGGTATCAAAAGCTTAATTAATCAAGCTACTAAGGGTGTTTTAGATAAGGCAGGCGGTATCAAAACTGCCAATATGGATATTAATACCAAGTTCTTAATGGACTTGCATACCATGCTAACAGCAGGTGTGATTGAACTTCCTAGACATGCTTCTAAGTCTTCTGCTTATGGAGTATCATTATCTTCTATGTCTACTGCTTACAATCAGAATGCTCGTCATTTATATGTAAGCACAGGATATTTTACAGATCTACAGTCTGGTTTTAATAAAGCAGCTGAGCTTCTTAAGCAAAAGGTAGCTGCAGAAATGGAGCGTATTGCAATAGTTAAGTCAGGAGTTGTAAACAATATCTCTGGTTTTAGTGAATCCGGTCAGAAGTTTACAATATTTGATGACATACTTACTCCTGAACTCAAAAATGCATTAATAGCTAAAGCTAATGCTGATAATTCATATGCTGTAGTAAACAGTGCTGAGTTCTCTTCAGAGGTTAATACCCAAATTGCAGCCTATCTAGAAAAACTTTATAAAGAAAATAAGAGTATTTACAGTGAGTTAGGATTTATATCTGATGACTTAAAGTCAAGTATTAGAAATCTGATTAAAAAAGATAACCCTAGTGCTCCTGCTATAAATGATCAGCAGCTTGTTGACATTGCCTTAAGAGCTTTTACTGCCAATGCTTTTATTCACAATACAGAGGCAGTTTCCGTGCTGTACGGAGACTTGGCTTTATATAATCATAATAAAGAAGAGTTTCATAAGCGTAATGCAGCTATAGGCTCAACAGGTAGAGGGTTTTCTTGGGATCAATCTGATGCTGAGATTATTAACCAAATGCTTGGAGCTAACAGCTATGCTAAATCACTTGGTATTGAGTTTAGCCCATTTACGGGTCAGCTTAATACTGCAGTATTTAAAGATAATGTTTTATCCTCTACATATTACAATGAATACTTAGCTGCATTAACGAAGAAAATTGGTAACCGTAAGGATGCAGAAAGGATCTTACAACCATACAATGAGATGAAAGAAGGTGATGCTCAAGGTTGGATTACATTTGATGCATATAAGATTCTTGCTAGACTGGAGGGTTCTTGGTCACCTAAGCAAAACGAGATCTATAACAAAATAATAAACAATCAGAAAGTAGATCCGGCTGAAGTAACAGAGTACTTTCCTCCAAGAAAGTATCAGTATTCCGGTCCTTTAAAAACAGATCAACTGCACATACAGGCTTTCCATAAGTTTTCATTGGTTCCAATGATACCTAGTGTAATTAAAGGAACTAACCTTGATATCTTGCATAGGAATATGTTGAAACAGAATATGCACTATGCATTGTTTCAATCTGGTAGTAAAATGGCTACCATTACCAAGGATGGCTCTCCGGATAGTCTATATGAAAATGATAACTATAATGAGCGTGTGGTTCCTGTAGACGCAGAGTATACTCCTAATACTGTATTTATCCAATATCTAAAAAACCAAGTAGAAGTTAATTCAACTTGGAAGGATAAAACAATCTTTTCAACTCAGCTTCGTAAACTGATTATTAATGATTTATTTAAACAGGGCCTTCCTTTAAATCAGGAATTTGGTAAGCTTATAGGTAAGTATGAGAGTTTACTTGATAATCTACAAAAGCTTAAGAAGGAAGAGTTGCTAAAAGAAATAGGCTGGAAAGAAGATGATAAAGGTAACTTAACTGGTAACATGACAAACCTAATCAAGTTTGTTCGTAAAGAACTTACCCGTCAAGATTTAGCGGATCATGATATAGACTTTATAGATTTAGATCCTTCAAGAAACGCTATAAAAAGAGACCTTAGTTTTTCTCTTAATGCTGAGAAAATAGAGAAGCTTCTTAATACTATAGTTGTTAAAAGACTAGTGCGTCAAAAACTTAATGGTGAACAGTTGGTTCAAGTCTCTGGGTCTTTATATGAAAAAAGAGACTTTAAAAAAGCCACAGAGGAAGATAAGTTAAAGTATGGTACAAACGATCTGCCTACCTATAGACCTGGGAAAGGTAAGGATGGTAAAACTAGTGCAGCTAAAATTAAGATTGCTATTAAAGGTGACTACTATAGATTACTGGCTTTAAAAGATGTTAAAGACCTTTCTGAGAAAGAAGGGATTACCCGTCTAGAAGCTCTAAACCGTCTTGTAAAAGATGAGGAGTGGCTAGATAAAGGGGATCACCGCAAGATGGTGACTATTACCGGTGTACGTATCCCAGTACAAGGAGCTAACTCTATGGAGTTTATGGAGGTATATGAGTTCTTGCCTGAAGAGGCGGGTAATATACTAATCCCTCCTGCAGAGATTGTAGCCAAGTCTGGATCTGACTTTGATATAGATAAACTTACAATTTTCCAACCTAACATAGGTGCTGTTATAGACAGGGGAGAAAATTTTAACTCTAAAATAAAAGAGTTTCAGAAAAAGCATCCAGAAATGGATCTTAGCCGAAATAACGTAAATATTATTTTAGATGCTGCTCAGAATGACTTTTCTAATTATGCTTTAACACAGGAGGAAGAACAAGTTTATAAACTTCTTCAGACAGAGTTTGGTGTGCCAAAGTATATTAAGGATAACGGAGCTAAAGGAACAGAGAATCAAATCATAGAAACTATCCGTGAGATACTTGAGCATCCTGATGTCTTTGACGCTTTGATTAGACCAAATGAAACAGACTTAGTAAAGGGTGTAGCAGATGAACTTGCTAAAGAAAATATCCAAGGATATAACCCTATTGCGAATAAGACTAACGCTGAGACAGGTAAGATAAGTCCAACTCGTGTTTTAGAACCAAGGTATAATCTTTACAAGCATGAGAGTAACAATATTGGTAAGAAGACACTTGGTATAGGTGCTGTTGACAACTCTTATTCTTCTATCTTTAAACGCATTGGTGCATATTTATCTAATCAATATACATACCGGACCAGTACTGGTAAAGAGCATAAGAGAGATGTCAGAATACTGATGCCACATAACAAGATGACTGCACAAGGAAATCAGGTCATTAGTCTATCTGATCTGTCTACTGTGAGTGGTGAAAAGATATCTGAATTGATATCACAGCTTATGAACGGATGGGTTGATATTGAAAAAGATGCTTGGATATTTAATATCAATGGTAATAACACAGCTGGTCCTGTACTTCTTTTCTTATTAGAAGCTGGTGTAGACTTTAAAACTGCTGCATACTTTGTATCACAGCCTTTAGTAATAGACTATATTAAAGCTGTTAATAGAATGGATTCACCATTTTATGAAGCTTCTGGTATAGGTGAAAACAAGGGCAGAGGTTTAAATAAGTATAACTATAGAAAGAGGATTGTAGAATCAGCTGTAAAAAAAGAAATCAAAGGTGGAGCTGCAGGAATCTATGAGAACATCTTGAAAGTAGCAGACAATAAAGAGCTTACCCAAGATGAGTTGCTTTCTAATATAGTAAGTGGTGACAAAGAGTCCAAAAGTGCTATTAAAGCTCTTGTTCACTTCTTTGAGCTAGAAGATATGTTGCGTGGTATTACAGGGCTAAAACTTACTGTTAATGTTGATACTAAACCATCTAAGAGCTTTTATGCAGCTCAGGAGAAGATTGTCAATGTAAGCAATCTTGTAGACAATGACATTTTTAATACTACACTAGTCAATAAGATTATCACAGATTCTCCTATAAGATCTTTCTTTACTCAGGCATTTCAGTTGAAAATATGGGAGCCGATTATGAGGCTTAGATCAGATAAAAAAGTCAATGACTTCTTGATCAAAGTAATTAAAAAAGACTTTGTTAATAAAGCTGATGGTTCAAGCAGTACATCATTTAAAGATGCTGAAAAGTTTGCAGCCGCGTTTAAAAATGACTTGCCGATGTTCTTGATGCAGAACTATCTTAAAGGAATAGACGTAGACAATATTAAGGAGTACAACGGATTGTTTATAAATGAGTCTCTTTCTGTAGAAGCTGTTCAGCTTAAGTATGGTGCTTTTGTTAAAGAAGGTGTAATGTATGTAGATGCTGACCAGATCCGTAAAGACTTTGATACTAAAGCTTATAACGGGGAAGGGTATCAGAAAAGAGGTCTTCATAAAGTAAGTCCATCATTTTTTAATACAGGAGATGCTGTACAACAGTTTAGAGAATACTCTCACTTTGTACTTGAGAGAGAATACCTTAGATCAATAACTCCTGTCCAAAAAGAACAGACACGAGAAACATATGAAAAAGATCTTGCAGAAAGAGCTTTACGTAAGACTTATAACTGGGCTAACATGTTTAAAGGTCCTGACAGTATAGCTAGTCACTTTGAAAAGATCAGAACAACTTATCCTGAGCTTGCAAAAGAGTATATGTTATTTGAGCAAGTTCAACCTATTAAAGATAAGCTTAACGCAGGAATGATGACTTTGAAACTAGTTAGTGAAAAAATGCCATCTGAGCTTATAAATACGCTTCATGAAAATCTACAAAGACTAGCCGACTTTGGAATAGTAAAAGTAGCTGATCCTGTAGCTAATAGAGAGATATCTGGTTTCTTTAATAGGTTAATTGTTGGGGAGTATTTAAGAGCTGGTATAACTAAATCATCAGAGTCACTAAGTAAGATACTGCCTACTGAAAACTTGATGAGATTACTAGAAGAACCTATGAAGCAAATAGATCGTAACGGGATCTCAGAGGAAACACTTAATGAGTACTACTCATTGTTTAAAAGTAACTGGGGCAGAAGTAAAGCTAAAAGCTCTTCTAATAGATTTAGAAACTATATCAATACAACAGTTAAGTCAGACAATATAACCACAGAAGATGAGGAGTTAGATTTTGGATTAAGAGATTTATATACTGATGATCGTGGTATTACTCTGTACAATGCACCTACAGTCAAAAGTCTTGTAAACAAGCTGCTATCAAATAATGGTAACTATATGTTTGTTTATCCGACAGATGTAGATGGTAAAGCTGATTCTAAAGGAATAAGAAATGAGTATAAGAAGATTGGCAATTCTATCTCAGTACCTGTAATACAGTCTGGTACATCTACTCCAATGAGTGATAATACTTATGATAAGAATGTAGAAGCTATAGATCAAGCTTTAAAACTTATGGAAGAACAAGTAAATGATGGGGCTCAATTAGCTTTTCCTAAAGAAGGACTTACATTATTTGAAGGTAAAGAAATGTTAGGAAAAAATGCTCCTCGTACGTTTGGGTATTTATCCACTGAACTCTACAAGAGGTTTGGATATGTACATCCAGGTGCTGAAAATGATCTTGGGTTCCGTAAGCAGTACCAATCAACCCAATCTGTAAGTGATGAGGAGGTAGATGAGTTTATGAAAAAATGTTTTGGAAACTAAATATAATCTGATACCTTATGTTAGCATGCCCCAATAAGAATTCAAAAGAATGGAAAGACTTGGTTGATTACCTTGGTGAGAAGGAAGCTTATCGTATGTACTTAGCTAAAGGTACAGGAGATATTCCTTCTCTAAAAGAAATAAAACAACCCGTAGTAGGGGATTCTATTGTGTTCTATGATCAGAACGCATTAAAATCGGTACTTAAGAACAAGGTTGTAGATGCCTTAGCTGATGTACAAACAGATATTAATGTAAATGAACAGAAAGAAAGGCTTTCTAGAATAGGTTCTAATGCTGCCATATCTGAATCAGTCAATGATCAAACCTTATTACAAGATAAAAAGACTGGTCAGCTTTATACAGTAGACAGTGTTGAGTCTGCAGCAGACTATTTTAGAGGTGAAAATCTATTAGCTTACTATGAAGACAATCTATCTCCTGAAGAATTTTCTGTTTATACCCTAGCTCCTGTAGAAATTAATGAACAAAATCAACTAATTTCTAGTGATATAGATGTTACACCTCCTGTGTTTGGAGTAAATGAAACTAGGTTCTTTAAAAACTATAGCATTGTTGGAGAGTTTAGAAGTCTAGCAGGTCCTACTAAACAGATAAGTCAATCACAAACAAATGAAGATTTTGAAGAGAAGGATACTGACTTACCGTTTTTTAGAAACGTTACTGGACAACAAGCTGAAGTATCTTTAGACACTAAAATAGTTACTGCTATTGCCGACAAACTATCTATTAATTTAGGTGTAGAGTATCAGACTATTGCACCAGAAGAAGCCAGAGAGCTAACACAAAAAGCTAAAGTGCCTTGGAACGGTGAACCAGCTTTCTACTATGGCAACAAGGTATACATTGTTGAAGGCAATATGACTTTAGACAAAGTACTTCATGAGTTCTCTCACCCTTTGGTAGACGCAATCTTTAATATTAATCCAAAGTTATTTAATACTGTATATTCATCACTGACGACTACTCCTGAAGGGGAGCTGTTATCTTCTCAGGTAGCAGAAGTTTATCCTGAATTAGAACTTGATGGAGCAGGTTTTAGAAAAGAAGTCCTTGTAAGAGCATTGACTCATGAAGCTATAGCACCTAAAAAGACTAAGGGCTTTAGTGAGTTTATTAAGAAAGTGATGTTTATGATAAAGCAGGCTCTTAGGTCTGTATTTGGCACGCCTGTAAAAGTTGACAAACTAAATGCAAATACAACTCTGGGAGAACTGGCCGCCATGCTGAAGTCAGACAAATTCAATATGGACCCTGCTACTCTAGAAAATAATGATGTCCAGTTTGCTAGGGACATTTCTGAGTACACAAAAGCCTTGGAAAACATTGAGAATTCAGATATCTCTAGTACTATACGTAACTACTACAAGGTAGTTAATAGCCAGATCAATCGCATAAGGAAGAACAAAAAGTATGAGGATGCAAAAAAGCTTTTGATAGATGATGAGACCCAGTCAGGTATTTTGCAGGGTATAAAGCTTACCCTTGAAAACTCTGCAGAAATAGATAAGAAGTTGGAGTCTTTACTGACCCAAATGGAGGTGCGTGAAAAGAATGTTACTAGTCTGGTTCACTCAGTAATGAAGATGGATATGCTTACTGAGAAAATTGCTTCTAAGATTACTGATTTAAAAAAGAACATTGACAATAAAGAAAATCTTACTAACATTATTTATTATGACTATCTTTTAAAGAACTGGTCTGGATTTATAGATGATGCTAACCAAAAACTATTTGATGCCGGAGTTAATCCTTTAAGTAAGTTTGGACAGATCCTTACAGGTCTTAAAGGTAAAGTTGATACTACTAGAAGAATGATAGTCAACAGTTATGGACCGGGTGTCGTAACTGTTTTGAAGGAAAGCTTAGATCCGTTAATCAAAGGTATAGATGAATACTATGGAAAGAGAATAGAAGATCTTGAGCAAAAAGGTGGCAATCCTAAGCTTATTGAAGACATGAAAAAAGAGTGGGAAAACACTCGGTTAAGTGATAAGAGGATATTAGATCTTCTTACAAATAAAGCAGGCGACACAAACATATTCTCCTATTTTGCAGAAGCGTATACTAATAGTCCTGATCCTATTGTTGGTGGTTTTGCTATGTATGTTAAGAATGCATACAATAAGGCTGATGCCATAGTTCAAAGGAACATGAATGACTTTACAAGAGATATGGAGCCCCTTCTTAAAAATGCCGGCTATAGTAGAACTAACTTTACACAGCTTATGAGTCAGCTTGTCTTTAGAGACAATGTAAGCAGGTATGATGAGGAGAATGACAAAATAGATACTAAGGAAGTATATACCTTCTTAAACCCTTTTAAGAACGTAGATAATATTCTTACCAAGTACAAACAAGATATAGAGAATGCAAAGAAGGAAGGAAATAAGGAACTTGCTGATAGCATCATCAAAGAACAGCGTAAACACCTGAGAGATTACTTCCATCAGGAGTATGTAAAGGAATACTACGATCGTGAGGCTATATATGATACCATAGAAGCTGATCAGTCTTTAAAAGAGATGGCCTATAAGCTTATGGGCATAGACATGGCTAAAGCTACTGCAGACCAAAAGGCAAGTGTTTCTGACTTTTATAACGATGTTGCAAAAGAAACCTATCGTGAAAAGTATTTGCTTCTTAACCAGATCAAAGAGCTAGAAGGATATAACTACTTTGATGAGAGCAGTTTTGAAGAATCTGTAGAAGAGGTTCAGGGTCTTTGGAGGGATTATACCCGCATGGCGTCTCTTACAGACAGCAAGGGTAATCCTAAGACGGGTAAAGACTTATTAAAAGCTTATATAGAACGTAAGTTCAGAAAAGCTAACAATAAATTTTATGAGTGGCTGCCAATTACTGGCATGGGTAATAAACCAAGCTTTGAGTTTGCACTTAGAAGCTATGAGCAGAGTCTTGTAGACTCAGGAATAGCTGAGGGATCTGATGAGTTTAATGACAAGAAACAACGCTGGATAGATAAAAATACTACAATAGCGTATACTACAGACTTCTATGACCAACGAAATAAAGTGTTGGAGCAGTTAAGAGCTGTATATGCTACTATACCCAAGAACATCCGTGATAGTATAGACTCTACTGCTGAGATGGAAGAGATGTTAGATATGGCTACTGGATTTAGAGATGAGGACGGTCAGATTATAGGTTCCGATATGTCTACTGCCAGTAAAGAAAAAATCAGAGAATTGCAACAGGCTGTAGCTGATAAGCGTAATAATATGGCCGGCTTTAGTGGTTTAAGTAAAGCTGAGATGGAAGAGCTAGGTAGTTTATATGAAAAGATAATTGCTAAGCAAAAGCTGACTCCTGAGGAAAGATACAGACTTCAAGAGCTTCAGGATACCCAGGCTGTTAATGGTGTAGATAAAGCTACTCGTGCTGAGATCAATCTTCTGTATAAGAAATTGGCTGAGCTTCAGTCTAAAGAGGCTACAGATTACTATGTCAATATAGTTAATGAGTACTTAAACGACATGGGAGAACCACTTGTAGACAATGTATCAGCTAATGACCTTGGAGATCCAAGCATGTATGTTAGACTATTCAATAAGAGCCCTGAGTTTGCTAAGTGGTTTAAAGAGAACCACATACAAAAAGAGGTATATGATAAAGAGTCTGATCAGAACATAATGGTTTATGATAGACTTTTTGTATGGAACCGTACACGCCCTAATAATCCAGATCACTATGTCAAGACTACACTGTCTAATGGTGAGGTTATTAACGGCAAGCCTATTCTGTCTTACTTCTACCGCTCTGTTAAACCAGAGTTTAGAACCCAACGTGTTGTAGGGCAGACTGTAGATAATAAGGGTAACTGGCTTCCTTTAACTATGAACCAGGGTGCTAAAGACGCGATGTACCAAAATGAAGCATATGATAAGCTCCGTAGAGACAATCCAGCTGCATTTGAGGTACTTGAAAAGATGAAGGAATACCATCTTAAGTTCCAAGAAGGCAATCCAAATGGTAAGAAGCTTTATATGCAAGTACCTAGGTTTGGTAGCATGGCTATAGAAAACGTGGTTAAGCTTGGAACTAGAGAGAACATTAAAAGAGTTTTATCTAACATTAGACAGGTATTCTTTAAGCGTTCTGATGACTACGAAGATGGATACAACTTCAATCCTGCAAAGACAGCTTACTTAGACATGATTGAAAGTGATATAGCTAATGTACCTGTCACTGGTCTTTATGATCTAAAGCCTGAGGAAGTTTCTATGAACCTTATGGATAGCATGATGAGGTACATGTTGAGCAGCGTACGTCAGCAAGAGCTAATAGATATTAATCCATATGCTCAGGCTATTAAACAGGTGGCTAAAAATAATCCAAATGTTGATGGTCAAGATTCTAATAGATTTGAAGCTATTAACAACCTGTATAACAGAGAGTTTAAAGGTCAAAGTTTAAAAGGATTCTTGTCTAGAAGTGGTAAAACAGAGCGTGCTATCCAAAAAGCTGTTAGTAAAGTTGCTAAAATAACTAGTCTAGGTTTCTTTGCACTTGATGTTCCATCTGCAGTAAAGAACATGTATGCTGCTAAAGTAGAACAATTTATAGAAGCTTCTGGCGGACGTTTTCTTGGGCCACTTAGTCTTGCAAAAGGAAAACGTGTGGCTTGGAAAGTAATGGCTGTAGATGGTATGATGGGAGCTGAATATTACAACACCCGCAACAGAAGTCTACACATGCAGATGCTGCAGATATTTGATCCAGGTCAAGACTACTTCAAAAAAGCAAGCTCTCAGAATTTTGGTAGGTCTTTTGCAAGTGACTTTGTTACAGGAAGCTGGTTAATGTCTCCTAGAAAGTTTTTACAGTATGAAGCAACCCTAGAAGCTTTCTTTGGTATTATGCATCATGTGAAAATACCTCAAACTGTCAATGGGGTCACTAAAGAAATAGAATATGTTGACGCCTGGGAGATTAAAAACGGGCAAATAGAGCTGAAAGAAGGCATTGATCAAGAGTGGGCTCCTGGTGGAACCAAATTTAATGAGATTAAAAACAGATCTCACGAGCTTACTAACCGTTTAGAAGGTACTTACTCTGAGTTTGATCAACCAGAGGTTAATAGATATTTTCTATTACGACAAATGTTGTTCATGAAAAAGTTCTTTATGTCAATGGCTGCTAACCATGTTGCAGTTAATAGACCTAGTGCTGCCTTAGGAACTATGAGTGCAGGTAACTATGCTAATCTTATTAGAGTATTTAGAAATATGATCAAGTATG
>Ga0315903_10002283_pt1 | contig 28418 bp, 35 predicted proteins | sample LakEriMetagenome_7_FD_203524 | JGI IMG/M metagenome (GOLD analysis project Ga0315903, IMG submission 203524) | Freshwater fungal communities from buoy surface, Lake Erie, Ohio, United States - Buoy 2 MA119 | ecosystem: Environmental > Aquatic > Freshwater > Lake | place: USA: Lake Erie, Ohio... | reverse complement strand
CTTCTTCAAATTCACTACAAGCTCTGTGTAGAGCGTACACGCCTCGAAGCAGAAATTGAAAGGATTCGTTTGGAGATGGAAGAAATCTTCAATACAGATCCTCATGCGCTGGAAAAAGTCACACGTAATGACGATGTGATTCTCCTGTCGTAAACAACTCAACCAACAAAAAAATGAAAGCATTAATTGCAATATTATTAATTACAACAGTTAACAGCTGGGCTTGGGATACATCCATGGCGCAGTGTTCTGAAGACATGAAGAGAAAAGGACTATGTGGAGTAAACGCCTATGGTTCTCATGCCTGGAAAAACGAAAAGGCTACTGAAGCACAACCAGCTCCAGTGCCAGTCACCTATACATATACTCCTATCGAGGTTCAATACCTCGATAGCTATATTCAAGGGAAGCTCGCTTCCCGAGCGCGGGTGATGAGTGACCCTCAATGGGGAACAAATCCAGCATTGCTCACACATGTGGAACGCATAGATCAGCAAATAATGAGCTATGTGTCAGCCAAGTTAAAATAAAAAAGGGGCGGTTCTAGCCGCCCTTTTTTTTAGCTTTTGGCTAAGTTGACCATTCCGGTTTTCACTGGTATACTTTAGCTAGATTGGGTTAACCAAGGGATAAATATATGGAAAAAGCCAAAAAGAAAAAAGTATCTAAACCTCAAAAGCCAGATACTTCTCCGCAAGTGTTTCAAAGAGAAAAAATTGATTGGGAGCTGAAAATAAGAGAGCTTCCATGGACGGAAAAGCAAAAAGCTTTCATTGCCTTGGCGATGGACAAAGATACAAAAATCATATTTCTCGAAGGTCCGGCAGGTACCAGCAAAACAACTGTAGCCGTACGTGTGGGATTAGAGCTTTTGAATCTTAAGCGTGTTGGAGAGCTGGTTTTTACTCGAGCGGCTGTGGAGAGTGCAGACTCAAAATTGGGAATGCTTCCTGGAGATATTGAACACAAGTTGGGAGAATACATGACTCCGTTCGACGACAAATTTGAAGAGCTTCTCTGTGCAGGAGATAGAGCCAAACTAAAAGCTGAAAAAAGAATTATCTACAAACCTGTTAATTTTTGCAGAGGAGCTAGTTGGACAGCAAAATATATTGTTGTAGATGAAGCTCAAAATCTAACCTTAAACGAACTGCAAACATTGCTAACCAGAGTGGGAAGATTCAGCAAAATTATTGTGTGCGCAGACCCTTGCCAAAGCGATCTCCCGCACAGCAAACAAGGTGGGTTTAAAACTTGCAGTGAGTTATTTGATACTGCTGCCGCTCAAAACATGGGTATCTTTTCTGCACATTTCACCAAAGAAGATATTGTGCGCTCAGACTTGTGTAAGTTTGTAGTAGAGACCTTTGAAGAGTACCGGGCAAAATTACCAGCCCCCACATCAAGCTCTAGTAGAGGGCATAATTAAACTATACGGTTTTAATTCCATCGAATTCGATGGAATTAGTTCTAGATAGTCAGTCTCGTGAAATTTTAAACCGGTCGAATTCGACGGGTTTAACTTTTTAAGCTTTCTTGGTTCGCGTCCCCCAGAACCATTGAGGTTTTGGTTACCGAGATTTAGCGTAGTGGCAGCTATGCCTGGAATTTTCATAGGGAGCTACGAATTTGATATATTTGTCATAACATCTAGCGACTAGAGAATTATTTGATAAATTCCTCATTAAATACTTCTTCTGTGTTTCCACGCACACGATGCGCAGCTCTAGCTATTCCAACAACGTCGTCCTTGTAAGCGTATGTTCTGTATGAGCCCAAGGCGTCATAAGTCCACAGTTTATTTTTTCCTGGCGGGTAGAGATAAACCACCATAGCATGCCCTCTGAGCTTTCCTTTATCTGTTCTCCAAGAATATCTAAATACTTCAGCCCAAATACCCTGACGATTTAAAGCTTGTTTGAATACAATGGCTGTAGGTAAACAAGCATTGATCTCCAGTTCCATCCAGATTTCAGGATTTCTAGGCAGTGTTTCACAACCGGCAAAACATAGGAAACAAACGAGAATAAAAATGTTTTTCATGTTTTTCTAACGATTGAATTGTTCTCAGGAATGAGCTTTCTCTGCTGTTTCTTTAAAACCTCTTCCTCTGTTTCTACTGACGCTTCCTCTTCTCCGATTTCACTGGAGGTCGCTACAGCAGCACCGAGAGGTGTCTCAGAAATTGCTGAAGCGTTCGAAGTTTCCCTGAGTTCTGTAAGAGTTGGGGAGCTGGCTTTATTCCTTTTTTTTAGCTCTCGTAACTCGATGAGCTGATTCAAAGCTAAAACCAAAGAAATAGCCAAGGGATCAAAAACAAGTACAAGAGAAAGAATGAAGTATCTAACGGCAGTGTCTATATCTACACCCAAAGAGTCAGCAATAAATTTAAACGACCCAATGTCTGTTTTTGTGCTCAGTTCTCTACTTATTTCTGTCTTCTTTAATTCTGTAGAGGTTAACTTATCGCGCAACTCGATCTGTCGAAGTTCTTTAGCTTTAAGTTCTTCATTGGCTGCAGCAATGGCTTGATAAGCCTGCTCTCTGGGGGCCTTATAATTTCCTGCAGCGTTAACACGACCTTCTTGTTCTTTACGTATTGTGATGAGCGAATCAATTCTAGCTGTATTCGCCTCGATTTCCGCAGACAAAATTGCTTGTTGTTTTTCTATAGCTGCTTGTTCTGCTTGAATACCGTCGGCTGTGCCTTTGTGTAACTGATAAGCATTTGTTAAAAATCCAAAAATACCCAAAGATGTTATAAACATCAAAACTCCCACAGCCAAAGTTAAATACGTCTTTAAAAAGAAACTGCTTGTTTTCCAGTTGCGATGTAAAAAACTAGCAGCTACAAGTTTACCCAGCTCTAAAGAAGAAGCCATAATGGCTACCGCGAAAGCACTACCCGCGAACAGGACCATAAGTCCTTTTATAGAAAAAAAGGCAGCGCAACCCGCAATAAAGATAGCGGCAACAGATACAATAAAAATAAACATAGAAGTTTATTATACCTGAATAAGAGCGGAAAGCTCCAGCAATAAAAAGGGGCCAACCCTAAGGTTGACCCCTTGAACCCAACCAACAACAAATATATTTCTAAACCATGTGAAAGGTTAAGCTGTCTTCCAGCATACTCAGCTGGACAGGGCATTTAAATTTTCCCACGATTTTTTCTAAGAACGTAGAATGGCAATCGATAACCTTTAATTGCTTATCTACAAGCTCTTTTTCTATTTCCGAAATAGTTAAATTTAAAAAATCGCAAGTATTTGAGTTTTCTAATTTAGTAAAAGTTTTTGATAATTCCATGATTAGGCCTTAAAGATTTTTACAATGTTGAGTTGATGAATGCGCTCACCACCAAACGAAAGCCCAGGCTCCAAAAATAGAAACGCGTCTTCAACTACTTCCTCATCAAGTTCTCTAGGTTCTTGAGATCTTGAGTGTGCCTCCAGAAGATAATTCATTCTTTCTTGCACGTATGTTTTTGAGGCTAGAGGATCACGAAGAAGGCGAGCATATTCCTCTCGAACATATCTATACTCGTCAGTTTTAGGTATGCTAAAGGTGTAGTTTGTTTGAGATGCGCAGCAATTTTGTGGTGGGGCACCACAGGCGTTTTCTTCTTTAGCTGAACCACAGGAAATATTGGCTTGGGCAGCCTTCAAGGTTTCTTTTACTTCTTTTACGTTTTTGAAACCTGCTTCTTTTACAGCGCGCGAAACTGCACGTTGAGCTTTGGCCTTGGCTTTAGTTTTAACCTTAACCTGGTTTATAGCTTTAATTTTATTGTTGTTATTCTTGATCATAGTATGTTTGAGTTAAATTAAGCTGTTGCTTTTGCATTCCAGGCGCCACACCAGTCATTTTCTCCAGTTATTGGATGGCCGGAATAAGTTTTATCGTCCTGCACTAACATAGCTGGAGGGTTCTTCTTACATTTACCAAAAAGAGGCATTTGCCCTTCTGGTGCTCCTTCGGTTTCTTTTAATTCAAACCAGTATCTACAGCTGAAGCAGTGTTCTCCGCCTGTGTCTTTAGGTATCTCAATGTCTGTGTCTTTTATTTCTTGTTCCATAAGGTATTTTTTTAAGTTTCCCAATATTCATCACTGTCTGGATTAAACCGAGAGTTGCGTCGAATATTTTCTATCTTTTTTAAGGACTTCTTAGCTCCTTGTTTTTTATCTGCCTTGGGTTTTTCGATTTTTTTGTCCTTGGGTTTACTTTTGCTCGGTTTCATGACGTTGTCAAATTTTTATTTTACAGGGCAAGCGCCACCCTCACACTCAAGCCCCTCCAAGGCAGAACTACCGAAATCAATAGCTGTTACATTTTTCAGAGGTTTCACTCTGGTCTTTGCTTTCTCGTATGCTTCCTTTGTTATCTCTTCATACGGCGCCTGTTTAAACCCATGATTTTGTCTCAGCAAAAAGCTCACTGATTTTACACAGGTTTTATAGTTTTCTTTGAGCCAGGCTTTGAGTTCTGGCAGCTCTTGTTCGCTGTAGTAGGCGGTCACGCTCACAGCATTATCTGCCCAAACTTCCTGCAATTTTTTAACCATTTCGAGCTGGCGAATAACTCCCATGTCGTCAGCATAGAGAGCGCCATCCGGAGTCTCACAGGGAAATTCTACAACCACAGTATCGTGATTTTCAGACCCGTCAAAATTAACAGCATACTCTACGTAATAGCCCAAATCTCTGCAGAATTTAACAAGCTCGTCGTTACTAGCCATACGGACTCTGCGGGTGTAATACTTCGAATAGGCCGGATGAACTCCTGGTGTGGCTCCAGCCAATAAACTCAACGTTCCGCTAGGCTTAACTGTGGTTAATTTAATGCTTCTGCTCCAGCCTTTGGCCTTACTCCATTCTTTATCAAACTTTCTTAGTTCTCTATAGCAGGTGTCTAACCAATCAAGCTTATTTAATGCCTGGCATACTCCAGTTACACCCAGACCCAAGCGCATGTTTTTATGCACTATCTTGTTTGTTTCTTCGTGGATGAAAGGAAGAGCGGCTATGGCTTTTTGTGTTTTATAGAGTAGTTTAGCGCAATCGTTTAGTTCCTCGGACGAAGTTATATTATTCAGATAGAGCTCTGAAAGATTGCAGCATTCGTATGAGGCTAAACTTATTTCTCCGCACGGGTTTGTACCACACACGTTGTCTTCATCTGTCGGGTAGAGCGCGGACTCCGCCATGGGACCGTCCAGAATTCTACCGAACTTCTGAGAAAGAGGTAGATTAAAAAAGCCATAAGGTTCACCTTTGGCAAACCCGGTTTTTTGATCCACGATATAACCATTATTCCAAATTTCATCAGAAATGTGGCTATAGTCGTCTGCGTAAATGGTGTTATTGCTCATTGCTCTCCAGTTCGGAATATTTCCTAATGACCAGTTTTTACCTCTGAGATAGAGATAGTCGTCAGGGTCACCTAGAGCAATTTGAGCAGATCTACGCACGTTACCAGAAACCACGATCGAGCCAATAATGTTGCAAATATCAAGCACATCGATAGATCTTAATTTTTTGCCTTCGCGGCTCTGCATTATTTTTGAGATTTTGTCTATGCCGTCTATCAATATTTGTGGACCGCTAGCCATTCCTCCAAATCCGCTGATTTTTTCTCCAGCTCCACGCACCAAAATAGTAGAATACGTAAAAGATTTTCCTGTTTTATAATAAGCCTCCAGGGTGTTTTCTAGGAGCTTGATCCAGCCTTCTCGACTGTCTGGAACAATAAAATCAGCGTCTCTAGCGGCTATGTGTTGAATGCTTACGTTCTTTTTTACCTTAGGTAGCTCATGAATATCTTCTCGGCGAATCGAAAAGCCCACCCCACCACCAAGCATCAAGTTCTCAAAAAGAAACAAGAAAGCCTTGGGTTCATTCATTGTAACATTCCAGCAATTCAGAAGAGAGTTTGCACCAAAACGATCGACTGTGCTAGTTCCCAGCTGCCAAAGCATTCTTCCGGCAAAGTTGCACCTCAAATTAAATATGTGATCGAACAGACGCTCAGCTTCAGCTTGCGTATAGTCTGCCCCCAGTTTTTGGGCTCCGTTGATACATCTTTGAATTGTTTCGTACCATTCTTCCTTTTGTCCATTGGCCTTAACTCTGGCATATGTGCGTTTGTAGACGATGTATCCTAACCCATTAAAACCCCAGTCGGGTTTTTTAGTTTTATAGGTGTTTGTGAATTCATCTGTGATGATTGTGCTTGTATTGCTCATAATATTTAGCTGCGTCAAATTTTAGTTGTTTTATAGATATACCATACACGGAAGCTATGTCAAACGTGCAGGTGTCTCTGGCATAAAGCTCACCAAAAACAATCTGCTTTATCCCAAACGCACCAATAGTTTTAATACATTCCGAGCACGGAGAAAGTGTCACATATAAAATTTTTGCTTCTCCGGGTCGAACATAGCGCAAACAATTCAGCTCGGCGTGACAAACGTATTTTCTTCTTGTGTCTCGATCGCTCCAAGAAATATCAATACCTGGGGGAGGACCGTTATACCCCGTAGCTGCAATGCTGTGATCTTCTCTAAACGCGGCTGCCCCAACCTTCACATACGGGTCTTGAGATCTAAGCGAAGCAGCGTAGGCTATAGACATCCCGTACAGATCCCAATCGGGGCGTTCTGCGGCTAAACTTGATGGCATGGATTATGTCCAGATGTTAAAGGTTTGCTTGCACAAGTCTTTTAACAGCTTTTCAACTTCCTCGTCCTCAATTTTTCCAAAGTTGAAATATCTGATTTTACCTCCATCCATGTCGGCTTTTAACGCGGCATAGTTGTCGTAAACAATATTTATTTCTTCGGCTTCAGGATCGTAGTTAAATTCAAAAGTCATATTGAAATTTACGTATTTTTATTTGTTTGTTCCCAACTGCTCATTTAATATAGTGAGGTATGAATAATTTGTCAAAACAAGAAAAAGTTGCACGCATTAAGGAATACTTCAACAACATTCGACTAGACGCTTCGGTCATGGGCAAAACTATCGGAGTGAACAGCAGTAATTTAACCCCACCTATAATTTTTCAAAGCACTGCAAAATTGTTAAAAATATATAGCCGCGAAATTCCGCAAGACGACAGAGACAATTTATCATTCTCTAAATTTCTAGGGGCAGAAGATTATGTGAAGGAGCATATCGAACACGATGCTGGAAAAATTCAACTAAAAGCCAAAACCAAGCTGAGACAAAAACGAAACCTGTCCTGGCTGCATTCAGGCTTCTTCACACCACAAATTAAATCTGTGTTCGTGGGAAATGCGCTCAGTCAAAATATCGAAGGTGTAAACCCAATGGAACAATATATGCTTGCACATAAAGTAACAAAAATGGGTGAGGGTGGAATTGGTAGCACCGTGGGAATACCGGACAGTTCTCGAGGCGTGAATGAGTCGCAGTTTGGTCTAATGGACCCAATTCAGACTGTGGAGTCTGAGGCTATTGGTGTGGTTAATTTTTTCGTAAAAAACACCAGAAAAGGCGAAGACGGCAAACTCTACAGATTGGTAGAAACACCCGAAGGAAAACAGAAATGGATAGACCATCAAGAGTTTTTAAACTCTGTGATTGAAGTGCCTGAAAATTAACAGGTAGCTGTAGTTGGCTGAATGTCAAGGGTCACTATGGGATTTTGCCCTTGTGGTTGAATTTCTGGAGTGTATGGTGTGCACGGAAAGTTGTTAGGCACATTACAACAAACAACCATAACAATTTCTTCAACTGAGCCGCTGGTGCAAATTCTTATGCGCTTGCAACAAAACTTTAGCTTGAATTTAATGGTTTGCGTTTGAATTCCGATGCTTCCATTCAAGCCAACACTACTGCAACTTACACCTAAGTTTATGCTTCCGGTGAGTGGTGAAGTGGGGGTTATTGTGCCTCCGGCACTACCACCCGCTCCCCCAGTCAAACACGGAACATTAATATTTCCGCCAATAGTTACTCCGCAGTTTGGTGGTGTTTGGGGGTTGGCTGTGATGCTCCCTGTGGCCTGGCCGGTGACGGACACGGTAGAGCTTGCGGTAAATGATTGACAAACGTTGGGTATACTTATAGACCCACCGATAGTTACTCCGCAGCCTGGAGGGCCTGTGGGATTGGCTGTGATACTTCCTTGAAGTGGAGAGGTAATGGTGACATTTGAGCTGGCGGTGAATTGATCACAAACCGGAGGTATGCTGATGTTTCCGCTGAGCAATAGCCCACAATTTGGAGGACCGCCATTGTTGGCGAGGGTTACGCTGCCCTGCAGGGGAGAATTCACAGTTACCGTGCCCCCCACATTTAAAGTTTGGCAAGCATCTACATGGATATTGCCGGTGAGGTCTACGCCGCAAGCAGTTGGTCCGCTAGGGTTAAGAGCCAAACTCCCACTGGCGGCTCCCGAGAATCCTACGCTGGCAGTGGCCGAGAAGCTATCGCACACAGGTGGAAGGCTTAGATCTAGTGTTAGACCTACTCCACAAGTTGGAGGACCTGTCTCCGTTGCAGTCAAACTTCCAGTTAACTGCGTGCTGTTATTTATGGTGGTTACCGAGGCGGTAAAATCTTCACAAACTTTAGGAAGATCTAAATTCAAGACCGTAGCTACTCCACAGTTTGGTGGCCCGGTGGGAGTATTGACAATCGATCCTGTGAGTGGTCCGCCTCCGGTTATATTCACACTGCCGCTAGCTGTGAATTGATCACAAACCGGCGGGAGATTTAAGTCTAAAGATAGGTCCACACCACAGTTTGGGTATGACGTTGTGAGAGCTGCTCCGTTCGCCTGAAGTTGTTGGCTCTGATTGGTTATCGTAAAACTAGAGTTAAACGATTCACAAACCTGTAGTGTGAGCTGCCCAGTTAAATCCACACCACAATTTGGACGATTTGTGGGTGTGAGTGCGAGATTCACACCCAGAGCGCTTGAGCTCGATGTCACGTTTACACTAGAATTAAAAGTCTCACAAACATCCAAAGTAAGCTGTCCACCAATATCCAGCCCGCAATTCGGAGTTCCTTTTCCGCTGGCGGTGATCTGGCCTGTGAGTCCTCCTGCGCTGCTATTGATGGTGAACCCCGTGTTATTCACCGTAAAAGTTTCACAAGCCACAATATTTAAATTTAGTCCTAGGTCTAGCCCACAGTTTGGTTGCGATGTAGATGTGGCTGTGCCTGAGATCGAACTAAGCCCGTTCACCGTTGTGTTAAAATTTCCAACCGTGAAAGTTTCACAAACCGCCAAGTTTAAATCCAGCCCTAGGTCCACACCACAAGCAGGCACACCTCTGGGCGAAGCTGTGAATGTGGAGCCTGACATGGCTTGAGGAAAACTGGCCTGAGTCACTGTGGCTGTGAAGTCCTCGCAAACAGGCTCCATCTCTAAATCCAACTCAAGGTCTACACCACATTCAGGAGTTCCTGTAGGTGTGGCAATGAAGCTCGAGCCAGCCATTAATTCTGGTGTTGTGATCTTGGCTGTGGCAGTAAAATCCTCGCAAACATCCAAGTTGAGGTCCAGGGTGAGATCTGCGCCGCAATCTGGTTTGTCTTTTGGAGTAAAGGCTCCGGTGAACTGGCTTTTGGTTACTCCGGATATGGTGGGAACTACAGTAAAAGTCGACTGCTCACAAACGTCCAGAGCCAGATCTAAAGTCATATCCAACCCACACTCAGGAGTTCCTCTACTGGTAACAGATCCTGAAAAAGTTCCAGGATTTGCAGAGGTGGTGGTTACTGTGGCATCAAATGTTTCGCAAACATCTAACGCCATATTGAGATCTAGGTCTATTCCGCAGTCCGGAGCCGATGTAGGAATGACTGAAAAATTAGAGCCTGTCATGGCTCTAGGGAAAAAGCTAGACACGTTGGCACTGAAGTTAACACAAGCCAACATCTCTAGGTCTAGATTTAAGTCGAGCCCACAATCTGGTGCTCCGGTGGAGCTTGCGGTTAATGCTCCGGTTAATCCGCTTCCGGTTATATTGCTGGTGACTCTGGCATTAAATGCCTCGCACGCCACCACATCAATATTTCCTACGATGTCGAGACCACAAATAGGAGTACCGGAGGGCGTGGCCACGAATGTACCTGTCGCAGCTCCTGTTTGTTGTACATCTATAGTGGCTCTGAAATCTTCACAAGATTCAGGAATTGCGGTGGGAGGGTTGTAGATTGGTGGGGTAAGGAAAACCGGAGGGAAAGCAAATTTACACGCCAACACCAGATCTTCCAATGGAGAAGGCGTTGGAAGATCTCTAGCAATATCTTCAGCAATAGTGCAGAGCGCCGGCTTTGTTCCGTCTTGATAAGCAGGCTTGTATTCCGAGGTATATTCCAGCTTTCCACCTGGAGCTGTTTCACCTAAAATAATCTTATCTGGATCTACCTCTAATCCCATTAGATAAGCTTATTGAAAAGGGTGTAAAAAAACAACCCTAAAGGCAAAATTAAGATATTCTGAGGGTTGAGCAGTAGGAAGGACACACTCAACCAAAACCCTAGGCAGATTGGGCACGTAACAAGTCGTGCAATAAAGTAATCGTGATAGTACTCACGCAAAAACTCAACATAGCTGCCTTCGTAACCGTTAGTTACCAAAGAATTGTAATCTTCCACATAAAAAAGCTTAGACAGCTTGAATAGCGAGATATACTCTACAAAAGCGTTGGTTTTAAACCAAACAACTAACACATAACTAATTAATAGGGAGAACCCTAAAATATCTATTAAAGTTTTAGGGTTCTCCCACATATAATTATTGAGCTGGGGTTGCTGGTGTCGGGAGCTGTCCTTCGAGCTCTGTGATTTTATTTTGAAGCTCGGAGAGCAAATTCTTTTGTGCTGTCACAGCAATTTTACGAGATTGAAGTTGGCTCATTCTCTCGTTAAGCTGTTGAGCATTTTTATTAATCTCCATAATCCCTTCTTCAATTGTTTTCAATTGATCTTCGACCTGGGCTAGGCCGTCATCTACAAGCAGCAGGGATACATGCTTGTTCATTTCTGTTCCCGTAACAATGGGAAGTTCTACTCTGCCTTCTGGTTTTGTTTGTGTTGTATTTTCGCTCATATTAATTTTCTTGGATCAGTTCTTTGATTTCGTCGTTTATTCGTTTGATCTCTTCGTTGTAGGCTTTCATCTCTGCTTTTTTGTTTTTGCGCACAGTTTCAAGCTCTACTACGAGTTGATATATCTTTGCTTCTTTTGTTGTGTTTGTGGTTTCCATACAAGGTCAATTTATCTGAGTTGGCTGGGGAGTCAAATAAAAATTTAAGGAGAGCTTAAATTTATTTTAAAACAAACAGGGAGTAGATTGCTCTACTCCCTGCTCGAACTAGGAAGAAACTAGGTTTAGGCTGTGATGGTGACACGGAGAAGTTTTCCTTCGCCGGCTTGATCGCCACTAGAACTGCCCACACGACCAGCTCCACGGATATAATGAATCACGTAGCTGATTTTGACTGCAGCCACAGCTGTACCTGGAAGATCCAGGGAGAGTGCATTGGTCAAGTCTGTTCCTGGAAAAACTTCCAAGATGGTTGGGGTTCCAGCGGTGTGCGCCACAATGGTTGCTTGAATGATGTCATTAGAATTAATTTCATCAAATACAAGGGTGTCACCAAGAGCATAGCTCGCAGATTCAACCACACCAAAAGCAACTCCGCCTTTCTCATAACGAGAAGTCTTGAGTCCACCGACCTGGCTGCTGTTAGCTGCCAATTTTTTTACTGAATAGGTTGCCATATTTTATTTTCTGTTTGTTGTTAAGTCAGCAATGGCTCCACTATATTGCAACAGAGTTAGATTCTAACTCCAGAGAAATGTGAAATTTCTCCATTGCTGATTATTATTTTATACCTGTTTTCGATTTTTTACAATCACTTGTTGTGCGTATTGCTCACAAAAGCGTAAAACAATTCCGCCATGGAGAGGATTTCATCGCTGGTTGGATATATTTTTTCTACATCCTCCAGAGAAATTACTTTGTTTGCTTTGGCGGCTCCAGCCTCTAAGGCAATAAATTTGTGTTGAAAGAGACTGCGACAATATTCATGAGCATCTTTAAAGATGTCCAGTCTAATCTCGTATGCATTTTTATTCATGTGTGTATTCACCCCCTTTTCCGAAAGTTTTTCGGCGAGTTTAAACTAGTCCAAGAAAAGCTTGCTGTAAAGCTTGTCTATTTCGTCTCCGCGATAAGCCATGCGGTTGGCTTGAAGAATTTCTTTCCCCCACATCTTTTCCATTTGAGTATCAGATATGCCAAGCTCCTTTAACACACCATAGAGACGAATTTGTGTGTTTTGAACCATAAGCACAAACAATTGCTTGTCGGGTAAAAAAAGTATTCTAGCGGCTACACCTGTTCTAGGTGCCGGATTGATGTGTGCTTCGGCTTCACCACTCTGCCGAATCCTGCTGTATATACCTGGAAGCAGTCTTTGTTGATGTATGGATTCATACTCGCTCCCATTGTAGATCACTGTGTTGCGCTCAGTCACAACAGGCAAGTTAGCGATAGTTAGATTTTTAGACTCTAGGACCTTGCCGGTTTTTTTATCTAACAGATTCACAGTTCCTTTTACCGGAATTGTGATATCTTTTTTCTCTAAAATCGCTCGTTTTTGATCTTCGATGGTAAACGGTTTAATCCCTACTTCTAAATGTTCAACTTCTAGTCGATGATCCGAGGTCTCGATTTCATTTAACTTTTTTTTGAACGCCTCCACAGCATAGTTTTGAATCAATCGATTCATTGCCGGAGGATCAAAAAAATCTCTAGTGTTCTCCGGAGGCTTCATTTAACTTTTTCTTAACTGCGTTAGTCACAGCTATCCAAGTGCTGTGATAGTCTTCTTTGTTTTCAAAATCTTTTTCAGAAAGATCTAATTCAAAGGCTTCGCCTGGATAGAGCACTCGATCTGATTCACCACCAAGTTCTTCGATATATGTTCCCCGCACGCGAAGGGAAGGTATGTAAATTTGTTTAAGACCCATAAGCAGTATCTTTTGTGAGTAGAGATTCAAGATACTCTCTTGATTGTGGGTCTGCAAGCATTTTATTGATTTCTGGATATTTCGATACAAGTTCCAGATGCTTAGGGTTTTCTTCGAGTTTGGGTTGCGCTACGTTTTGCGGCTGCGTTTTTCCTTGCGCAGTATCCACAATTCCGTTGGCGGCGCGCATGGTTAGCATTGTTTTAAGCATACCCATGTCTATAAAATTAGCTTTTTTTTCCCCGGCCTTGGACATCGAGGCAAATGAAGAAACATTTCCAGGAGTAGCAAGTAGTGGGTTGGGTTTAGGAAAAAAAGGCATTGCTGGAGTCGGAGCTTTTTTCTTTGCCCCAAAAGCCATAGCGATGGGGAGTATTTTTGTGGCCATATCACCAAGATCAGCCATGATGTTTCCACCACCGCCAGAGAACAAGTTTTTTGCTCCCTGAAGCAAATCACCAAGACCGGCTTCCTTCTCCACACCTTTATGCAGCTCGGCAAAGTCTAATTTCATTTTAGTTGAAAGGGTTCGAGTTCCACACGCGTAGGGAGAGTGCTCTCCATATAACGATCATTGTCGCGTTCACGCATTTTCTTTTTCAAGATATAGGTGAGATAGCCTGTTCCGCCCGCAGCCCCGAGGAGACCTGTTGCGCCGAGGTCCAAGGCAGGCTGTGCGGGCTTGGCCGCAACACCCAGAGCACTCCTCAGGAGTCTTTTGATGCTTCCGTCGCCGATTTCCACATCCTCTGCAGTTGCAGCGGATTTGCTCAGCTCGGGTATGGTTAACTCAGTAGCCATACCATTACAAAAAGCATCAATCATGGGTGTTTCTTCCCCTTGCTTTACTCGCTGAAGAACTCCCAAATACTCCTCTTGCGCTTTGCGTAGGTCTTCTTGGATTTTTCTCTTCTCCAACTCATAATACTCTTTTCGAGCTTCGCTAAAGCCTGCCTCGCCACCCACAAAAGTTCGGATGGGGTTACGGTTGAAGCGTAGCGCCCGTCCGATAATTCCAGGAGGTTCACCCTCGATTTCACCTTTTTTCTCTGTATATTTCTTATGGGGATTTTTTCCTAGAAGATGCTTGATTGGGTGCTTTGACTTAAAGTGGCGGTGTCGAAAACCGCTCAAAATATTTTCATCGGTTTCTACCTCCGGAGGATTGGCCAAATGCCCCAAGTCGAAACGCTGCAAAATATCTTTTATGGGGTCGTAGTCGTAGCCATACGTTTTTTCCTCACCCAGCTTCTGAACTGGAATAGGTATGCGGAGAATGTCGTTGCTCTCCTGTTGTTGCAGAGCTTTGGCACGATCCATTTCTTTGTTGAGTTGAATCGCGCTGAATAAACTCTTACCTAGGAGTTTCGAAGCTAGGTATGCTTCCTCTGGCGAGAGAGGTACTGGGGTGTTGGCCTTTTCGTTCATTTTTCTTTTTTCTTTCCGTAGATGATAAACATGGTGTAATTCCCTTGTGGAGTCCAATTGTCTTTCCAGTAGGTAATTATATAATTTGGATCATTTAAAAGTTTGTTTAACAGAGTTTTGTCTCGATCACCTTCCGGAGAGAGCACGATATTGTTGAACTCATAATCGTCCATCTTGACCTTGGGCTTGCGCACAATTCCACGAGCTTGCTCGAAGGCTGAAATCTCCTTATCAGTGTCCAGCAATTCGTTTTTGAGTTCGCGCTGAACGTTTCTTGGAGTTTTAGCCGCAGCCTCTCCAGCATTTCCAAATTGGTAATGCTCTGTTTCAAAATTTGTTTGTTTATTGGATACCATGTTCTTTTTTGATGTTGTCTGTTAGTTTTCTCACCATGTGTACTTTTTCGCGTTCGCGGTCAAGGGCACGGTTCAAATCTAGCACAGAGCTTTCCAATTCGTCAAACGTGAGGCCTGCAGCACTTCCGGCAGCCGCACTGGCATTGAACGCAAGACCTGGTAAACTTCCCACAGCGCCAGCCAAAGGCTTGGCAACAAAATCTTGAAGCAGATTTAATTCTGATGCGGTTTTTAACACCCCTTCACCAGTATTTAAATTGCGTAATCCGGCTTCCAACCGGTCTAGGGAACTTCCGCATTTGGCTAATTCCATGGCTAGTTCGGCTTTGATCATTTTTCCGTATGTAGATAATTTCATAATAGTATTTTACTCTTGCCTGTTTGGGGGTTCCATTGAGTGAATCGTCCTGGTTGCGCCAAACTATTCACTATTATATTTCCCAAGCCAAATCCTGCCAAGCTCATAAGTGCCTGAGCTGTTCCGCTCATCTTCTTGTATCTGGCCAGGGCTAACCCCAAAACTCCGCCTGCAGCTCCGCCAACCAATTGCTCGGCCATGTTGGGAGAATTTAAAATTTGTAATAACTGCACCTTTTGCTCCTGTGGGAGTCCCAGGTCGCGTTGTATGGCATTCATCAAATCACGACCAGTGAGATGCGGTCCAGGACCAACCATACCCTCCATGGCTCCAGGAGTTCTGAAGCCCACCATTCCGGCAAAATCCTGCGGAAGGTCATTCACGATGGATGTAACACCATTCATCTAAATCTTCCTCCCAAGGCAGCCAATCCCAAACCACCCAGGAGTGGAAGTGTTAGTTCGCGAGTGAGTCTACCTCCAGGATTCATACGCATTTCTTCCTGATGTTCTGGATCCAGGCGTTCTCTCAAGCGATTGGCTCCCATCCCCAAGGCAACTGCACCACCCATGGTGAGTGCTGGATTGTTTCCTATAGCTGCAAGAATATTTTTAGCACTAGCCAACCCGCCGTTGATGGCTTCGGCTGCTCCGGTGGCACCACCAAATATTCCGTCCACAGACGAGGACTTGCTCAGATAGCCAGGACGTACGGGCTGGGGAGCTTCACCGCCTACCCCATAGCTATGGAGCCATTGTGCTTGTTCCAGGGGATTTCTAGCCATGGCGTCCACACCGGAGCGTAGCGTGTTTTTTACATTGAAGTCTGGGGCAATCGGTGATCTCAAACCAACTCCCCCATTTGGACCCTTTAGGGGATTTTGAAATCCCTGAATTCGATCGTACTTCTGAGGAATCACACTCTGAATTTTTTTGCTGGCTGCGTTGTTCATGCCTGTTACTGCCTCCCTGCCGCCCCGGGCAAAGTTCCGAGTTCCCTCACCAATATTCTTAGCTACCTGCACCCCATTAGCCAATCCTGGGCTCTTGGCTACCGCCTGCTCACCAAGGGACGCAATGCTCTTTCCTGCGGCTCCCACAGCCTGACCGCCCAGTTGAGCAGCTTCCTGGCCCACAACTTTTGAACCTGTTCGGAGTGCGGCACCACCCAAGCTCTTTCCTGCTCCCAAAACGCCACGAACCGCAGAACCAGCACCAGGTAGAAAGCTCAGTGCTCCCATTCCGAGAGCTCCTGCAGCCTGCCCCCAATTACCTTTCATGAGGTGTGATCCTGTGTCCCAGAGACTGGTGGCTACTCCGGTAACCGGATTGCTGTAGAGTGCCATGTCGGTGGCCAGTCCACGACGTGTGGGATCTCCCACAGTTTTCAAACCATCACCAAAGAGAAAATTACCCACACCCGCAGTTTTCACCCCGTCAATGCCTCCCTGAAGAAAGCTCTCCGCATCCACGCGAGGATTTCCCACCTCTGAGGGAGGATTTCCTTCGTGCGTTTTCAACTGGTTCAGCCTAGCCAACATCTTTTTTGATGGAATGTATTTCCAATTCTTCCCTTCCTCATGCTCCAGACGGAACGTGGGATTCTCACGACCATTGGCTAGGGTGAGATAAATTGAATCAGGGCTACTCCGGTGAATCTGTGCTGTTCCCACACCACCTGTTCCTTGTTCAAAATCACGGAGTGGAATATCGTCCAACTTGGGAACACGCCCTACCTCACCACCCAGATCAGACAATCCAAAGCTGTAGACGCGCTCACCGTCTGAGAGACGCAATCCCTCAGGAGCTTGTGCATATTGCCATTTTCTCTGCCCTGCAAAGGTGGGAAGTATGTTTTCGTTCATGAGGGCATCCAAGAGGTTGGCTCCGGCTTGTTTTTCCTCGAGGCGATCCCAAGCTCCCTGAGCAAACGCCTCTACATCAAGATTCATTAAATTGTTGTTCATGGTTGTGTTTGATATCCAAAGCGATCTAGATTTGCTTGGCGTTGTATTTGAGGTATAGCGTTCACACCCATACCTTTAGGATCTTGCCAGCTGTTCACTGCTCCTGGCAACATTTTGTAGCCTGCCACACCACCCAGGAGTGGGAGCATCCAACCCATAGGGCCCTCCAAACCCAGCTGATTTCCAATGAGGCTGGCAAGCAGTGCACCACCCAGGGCACCGGTCCAATTGTTTCCCACGCCAGGGAGGAGTTGATTGCGATTGGCAGGGAGTCCGGTTTCATCCACACCCGAACCACCACCTAGAAGCTTTCCTGCTCCCCAAGCACCCAATCCTGTTAATCCCGCGCCAGTCATGAGGGCTTTTCCTGTTCCCATGGTTCCTGAGGCCAGGCCCCCTAGACCACCAACAGCAGCACCTAGTGGGCCCATAGTGAGACCACCAACACCAGCACCAATAGCTCCACGACGCAAACCACGACCCATACTTCCGGCATTGGGATTGTTGAGGTTTTTAGCTCGAGCTCCACCTAGAGCAGCCTCGGCTCTACTTTTGGCTTTTTCCACCACAGAGGCCGGAACAGCTCCTGGGAGATCATTCTTTGCTCCGGGGCTTAGATTTTTGAAAGTTTCCACAGCGCTCTGAGTCTTGGGTGTGACTCCACCAGCACTTCTACCCTGTTGACGAAAGTTGCTGGCAGTTTGGTTCCAGCCTTTTACAAATTTCTCCGTGTTTAATTGGGTGGCTTGACGACCCATGGCACTCTCTCCCCAATCCTGGAGGCGTGAGCCCAAGCCAGTCATTCCCTTTCCCTCCAACCAATTTCCCAAGCCCATTCTGGTGGCACCTGAGTGCATCTCCCCCAATATGTCCTTTCCGCCACGTCCCAGGCCCGGAGCCATCCCACGCAAAAGTTTTTCCACACCCTGATCCACTGTTTTCCCTCCGCCCGTGAATCCTCTTGAATGTGCCAAGCCCTCCAGTATGGGTTGTTTCAATCCCCTGAGCAATCCCCCGATTATGGCTGTTTTTTCCAAGCTCTCCTGACTCAATCCTCCCATGTAGCTCTTCATTACTTCCTCGGCTTCTTTGAACACACCCTGGATCACTTCCTCCTGTACTCCCTCCTCCAACATGGCGCTGTGCAATCCCTCCCTGAAGTTCTGACTCTCTGCTGTGGCTTCTTTGATCAAGTCCTCCAACGAGTTGTGACCCGTGCCCACTGCATCTAGAAAGCTTGCAATCTTCTCCTGTTGTTCCCTGGGAGTTCCTCCCTCCAACTCTACTCCGATTCCCAGCACAAAGTCTTCCATGTGTTTCATAGACATAATTCTTCTCTTTTGTATTAACTACTTTTTCCTCTTTTATTTTAGCCACTACCCCCGCGGAAGGCAAGCTGGACTTTTTGCGTCCTAAACCCATGGAACCAATGCGTCTAACCCCTGACATGAGCCAGCGCATGTTCTCAACCCAATCCCAAGCTTTTCGATTCAGAGTTTCTAGCTCCGCCCATTCACTTTCCACACGATAAGCTTCTTCCGGAGTGTTCAATGCAAATAGATATCTGGTTAAACCTGAGAGAGTGCGTACGGGACCATCCCAACCCACATGGGATTCACCAAACACGCTGCAAACACGTTCACGCATGGATTCCTTCCCAGGAGAGAGTATAACCACGTGGGTATGTGGATGGAGTGTTCCACCGTGCAGACTAGCAACACTAGCTTCATGACCCCACATAACCACAGCACGACGATTACGAGTGATGCGAGCCAAACCTAGTTTCACCACGTTCCAGAATGCATGAATCTCATCAACCCAACCACTGTGTGAAGTATCTACATATCCACCACGCACAGTGAATGTCTCCACACGCCAACCCATACGTTTTAACTCGGCTAATCTATGGCCAGTTCCACGTTCCCATTCAGAGAGATCTTTCAGTGCAGTGATAGGATTAGTCATACGGCATTGTTTACCACCCACACGACTCAGATCAGTGTTTCTTTCTACAATGCCATTGTTCTCACCAGGACGAGTAAGGAGTAAGCGCATCAAGAATCCCCAGGAGTCAGGATTTTTCACACCACGACTCAGAGTTTTCCAATGAGAGAAGAGATGAACCAAACCATTGTAGATATGACTATCTTCTTTGGGTAGGTGTAGAGCAGTACGCATCATGCCCTCCAAATCCAGAAGATTCAGAGAACCACGAGCTCCTAATTTCGGCTCTTCGATTTTCACTGTGTGTGAGAGATCCATCTTTGTGTTGGGAGAACATAGGTATGAGGAGTAAACATGTCAATAGGGGAATCAATGAAAGCAGTGGGGGGATGAGTAGTGATGGTAGGTTGGTGTGTATGTGAGGGACGAACATTGATTAGTCAGTGCAGAATTGCATTGAAGCCGAGCTCCTGTGGAATTATACTCTCCCATATGGGAAACAAAAAATATCAAGATCTGGAAAAGGTGCAGTCCGTCACTATCCGGGGAAAGCGTTATGCTTTTGGTTTGAGACCCGGACTGATTCGTAGAAAGCAGGCACAGGGACTAACCGATCCCCCAGATAAGAAGGGAAAGAGTGTGACTATTGATCCCTCGCTTCCTCCGAAAGAGATGTTGGCTACCCTTATCGACGAGTTCATACATTGCTCCATGTGGGAAATCAGCAATGATGTTGTGGACGAAATGAGTGATGACCTGGCTCACGCCCTTTGGCGTTGTGGGCTACGTTTTCGTGGTGTGGATGAAGATTGACAGCATCGGGGTAGTCTACGTAAAATAACATAAAAATTAATGTGCGTGACTTTGAAAAATAGGTCCTCACTCTCCTCAACTAACAAATGAACGATATTCCAGCAATAGGCCCGGCCTCTAAAGCTTTTTTAGCTAATCCTGCAGCTACAATATTTAATCCTTCAGGTATCGCCAAACCCAAACCAAAAGACCTTGGAAGTATTATCTCCGGTATAAAGCCGCCAGATTTCTCAGCTAGATCTTTGGGGTTGGCCACCTCCGGAGACGCAGCATTTCGTAAAGCTGCGCAAGATTTCAATAAGGGTGTTTTCCCGAAAGCCCCCACAATCAATTTACCTAACTTTAGTGCTTTGATACCTAAAATCAAGATAGATAAACCCTAGCTTTTTTGCCTTGGTGTGGTAGAATGACCAGATGGCGAAGAAACATAAATATGTCTTGATGCAGGGAAAACTCCGCAAGGTGGACGCGGAGACAAAGGTAGATTATGTAATACCCAGCACTACCGATTTTTTTAGTCCGGTAACAAATCTAATTCCTAACCTGGGTTCGGTTAGTGGTGCTCGAGTTTTGATTGGTGACAAGAGCAGTTTGCAAGCTATGACTCTGGTAAACAGAGAAGCCCCGCTAGTCCAGTCGGCCGCAGACAAGAAGTCTAAAAGCTTTATTCAGGATTTTGGAGAAAGGTTGGTGAGTATCAAATCCACAGTTTCTGGTAAAGTCACCGAAGTCGGTCCACAGGAGATCAAGATAAAGGGGGATGTAGGAGGAGTGATTACCGTACCTCTTTACGAGAATTATTTGGTGGGGCGTGAGAGTTATATGCATCATACCCCTGTTGTGAAAGTGGGAGACGCTGTGCGTGTAGGAGATTTGTTAGCTACTTCCAATTATTCAGACAAGTCCGGGAATATGGCTCTTGGTATGAATTTAAAAACTGCCGTGATGCCTTTTAGATCTTACAACTTTGAAGATGCTTTGGTTATTTCTGAAACTGCAGCCAAAAAGCTTGAAGCTGAGCAATTGGTTCCTGTTCGTCTGGAGCTGAGTAGAGGCATTGAAACCGACAAAGATAAATTCATATCTCTTTTTCCTAATAGATATTACAACGACCAATTATCTAATCTCGACAGCCATGGAGTGATTAAAAAGGGTAGCCGCGTTTCTACCGGAGATCCGATCATCTTGGCCTTTCAACCCAAAACTTTAAAATCTTTAGAACTCCAGTTAGGCAAATTGTCTCGAGCACTAAAAAATGCCTATTCAGATATTTCTAAGGAATGGGAATATGAACACGACGGCGAGGTAGTTGATGTGGCCTATACAGGTAAGTTAATAACGCTCACCGTTAAAACAACACGCCCAATGGCTCAAGGCGATAAGCTTTCAAATCCTTTCGGAGCAAAAGGTGTGGTACGTATTGTGTCTGATGGTGAGATGCCTCAGGACGAAGCTGGTAAACCCATAGATGTTTTGCTCAATTCGATGAGTGTTACTTCGCGTGTTGCTCCGGGGTTAATCACCACAATGGCTCTGGGTAAATTGGCGGAGAAGAAAAATAAATCACTAAAAATTACTCCGTTTGTTTCCGGCTCCTCTATCGAGCAAACAATTAAAACTCTCGATAAGGCGGGAATAAAAGACACAGAAAAATTGTATGACCCTGCGAGTGGTAGACATATTGAAGTCTTCACTGGCCCGTCGTACTATACTCGGCTACATCATATCGCAGAAGACAAAATTTCTTCAAGATCTGCAGGAACTACCTACGACATTAATATGCAACCATCTAAAGCTGGCTCTGATGAAAAGAGTAAGCGTTTAGGTAATTTGGCTACCACGGTGGCACTCTCTAACGATGCTAAGGCTGTGTTACGTGATGTGGCTGTGGTGCGCAGCACTAAGAATGATGATTTTTGGACAGCTATAAAGCTTGGACATACACCACCTCCCCCAAAGGTTCCTTTTATTTTTAATAAATTTATTTCGCATTTGGAGGGCTCGGGTGTGCGTGTGCATCAGGACGGCCCCAAATTTAATATTCTTCCACAAAGCGATAAAGATATTGAAAAGTTTTCGCAGGGAGAAATCAAAGAACCTCTCACATATAAATTAAAGGGTGGAGAACTTATTCCTGAAGAGGGCGGTCTTTTTGATCCTGTCAACACAGGTATTTATGGTGACGCTTACAACCACGTTAATTTATCATTCAAGATTCCAAATCCAATTTCTGAAGAGCCTTTGCGAAAATTGCTAGGGTTAACTAAGGTAAAATTTGAAAACCTCATAGCGGAAGGAAAGCTTGAAAAAACATTAAAGGATATAAACGTAGATCAAAAAATTGATGAACTTCGTGGGTATATTAAGTCTAATCGAAAAACAGGTCGAGACGACGCAATCAAGGTTTTAAACTTTTTATTGATGCTCAAGAAAAACGAACTCACTCCGGCAAATTTAATGCTTACGAAAGTTCCGATAATTCCTGCACAATACAGACCGATCATGGCTCAGGGAAATCAAATCATGTCGGCTGATGTGAACGAGCTTTATAAAGACTTGATGCTTGTGAATCGTTCGCTTGGAGATATACCTGAAAATACACCAGAAGACTTACTGGTTTCTGCTAGACGGCAGCTTTATGAGGGAGTGAAAGCTGTGTATGGGTTGGGTGAGCCTATTTCGGTTAGAAGTAAGGAGAAAAAGTTTAAAGGCCTTTTAGCTACTACCTTAGGAACCATGGGTGGTAGCGCCAAAGAGTCTATGTTTCAGGCCAAGGTGGTAAACAAACCGATAGACTTGGTTGGTCGTGGTGTTTTAATTCCCGACGGCAATTTAAATTTGAATGAAGCTTCTATTCCTCAAGCTATCTTGTGGAATATTTATACTCCGTTCATAATTCGTCGCTTGGTTAGGCAGGGAGTCATGGCCACAAAAGCCAAAGAGTATGTTCAGAATAAGCACCCACTAGCCAGCCAAGCACTACAGGAAGAATTGAAAGACCGCCCAGGTATTGTGACTAGAGATCCGCAGTTAAGTAAATACAACTTTCAAGGATTTTTCTTAAAACCTAACCCGGATCCAAAAGATTTTTCTATAAAGTTAAATCCTTTGGTTTTTAAAGGTTATGGCGCAGACTCCGACGGAGATCAATTAAACGTACAGGTTCCGGCTTCAGATGACGCTAAAGAAGAGATTAAAGAAAAGTTGATGCCTGAAAAAAACTTAATATACCATCGAACGTTTTCTCCGATATTCACACCATCCAACGAAGCAGCCGTTGGCTTGTTCGCGGCCTCATACGAGGACAACAAAAACAAACCAACACACTACGGAAGTATTGCAGAAGTTATTAGAGACTTTAAATCTGGGAAGCTTGACGTGGGAGATAGAATTGAATTACCTTAGGGTTTGCTATTTTAAAAGGCACCTACAAATGTTGGACGAACACGAATGGAACGAGCTTCCAGATAAACATAAGTTAGAACAGCTAGAGGCTTGGTTAACAGAATATCGAAAACTTTCTACTGCCTTACATAAATATGCAGGCACCGAGGATTTCGAAAAAATAAAACTTTTAAAATCAGAACTTAAATTTAAAATATATAGAGTAATCGAGCTGGAGTACATCAAATGAAAATTCAAGACCTTTTAAATTCCTACGACGGATTAATGAAATCCGCTTTTATCCCGAATCCTCAAGTGCAGGAGAGTCAAGGCCAATTAGAACAGGCCTATGCTCAGCTCTCTCAGCTACTTTCTTCGGTTCCACCGGAAATGCAGGAGCAGCTAGCTCCCATGTTGCAGCAACTGCAGCAACTTCCACCTGAACAACAACTCGAGCAAATTTCAAGCATATTGCCAGCACTGCAACAACAAGCGCAGGGCGGAGAACAATCTGCCCAGCAACCACCAGAGCAAAGCGCACAGCCCACAGAAGAAGTTAACGAACAAGGGCATTTAAACGCGGAAAACAGCTTGGATAACACCAAGGTCACGCTTTCTGTTCGTGAGCTGTTGGATCTTTCAAGTGGTGGAAAAGCCACGCAAAGTTTACTCAAGGTGAAGCAGATGGCTGAAGCGCATAATAAAAAAATGGAGTTGAGTGAGCAGCAAGCTGCTCAACAACAACAAGCTTCGCAAACAGAGCAACAAGCCGCCACGCAAGGAGGTATGGGTCAGGGTGGAGTGTATGCTCAACCTATGAATGCCTCAGGTCCCGCTGCCGGGCAATAAGCTAGCATCATGACTACATCTTTTGAAAAACTGGCAAAGTATTTGAACTCCTTTTCTCCGGAAGATGGAAGTTATGATTTTGCTTGCTACATTAAAGAAAAAATAGCCGGCTTGGAAGCCCCAACAGGTCACGAGGAAGAAAACAATCAAGCTGATGAATTAGCTGTTCCTGGGGTAGACAAGACTAAAGATGATGCGGAAGGTTCAATGATGTCTCCCGCTTTTGAAGATCTAGATCGTCTTAATGAGGCGGAGAAGGAGAAAGCTAAAATCAAGACCGCAAAGAGTTTGTTAGAGATTTTGAAAACCTTGTAGTATTTTTTGCTATGGCTACTACCACTGTAGGCAGAATACTTTTAAAAGAGTATACTCCAAAACACCTCCATCACTTGATAGACACTGAGGTTTTAGACAAAAAAGGCATAACCACGCTTTTTTCTAAACTCGTGGAGCTTGAGCCTGGAAATTACAGTAAAATTGTTTCAGACTTAACTCGATTAGGTTTCGAAATCTCTACGCGGCAAGGCACGTCCATTACTCTCAAAGATCTTGTTTCTCCTATAGATAAAGACAAGATTTATGAAAAATTTGAAGAATTTAAGAGTAAGGTAGAAGAGGGGGATGATGCTCAAAACATAAAGCAGCAACGTATTTTTGATAAATACAACAACATGATGGAAGAAATTAATAAATCCATCTTGGATGAAGGACTTAAAAGTAACAAGTCTCTGGCTAAAATTATTCTAGCCGGCTCCAGAGGTTCACCATCACAATATAGATTCACCATAGCTACGCAGGGTGTGGTAGTTGATGCTGATGGAAATCCTAAAATGGATATACCTGTAAAAAGTTCTTATGCCGAAGGACTGAGTCTTCCCGAATACCTAGTTACTTCTTTCGGGACTAGGACAGGTGAGGTTGTGAAGAAGGTAGGCGTCGCTCAAGGTGGATACTCCAGCAAACAATTTTCTAGAGCGTTAATGAACTTACAGGTGACTCAGGCTGATTGTGGGACTCCCACAGGGATAACGGTTCCTGTGGAAGATAAGGATTCGGTTGGAGCTTTTCTAGCTACTGCAGTCGGAGACTACAATCGAAATAATGAGGTCACTGCAAAAATGCTGAGCGACTTGAGGAACAAAGGAATAAAATCCATAATGGTTAGATCTCCGATGACGTGCAGGGCGGGTAAACACGGCCATTTTGGCTCGGTCTGCCAGCTTTGCGTAGGCGTCAGAGAAAAAGGGCTACCTGCCCCTGATACATATATTGGTCTTGTTGCTGCCACTGCGGTGAGTGAACCACTCACGGAATATGCCATGAAATTGCGTCATGGTGGTGGCGCTGCAACTTCTTTAGGTGGTACGGGAGGTTTTAAAACGATCGATCAACTTGCCAATATACCTAAAACATTTTTAAATAAAGCTCCTTTAGCTAAAGAAGATGGCGTGGTCACTTCTGTGCGTCATGCTGCAGCTGGAGGTTATTTTATAAACGTTGGAGATGAAGAATATTACATAGGTGTTGGTTTGGAGCCCAAGGTATCTCAAGGCGATCACGTAGAGCAGGGAGATTCTCTGAGTACCGGACTGATAGACCCTAGAGAAGTAGTAATGTACAAGGGAATTGGTGAAGGTAGGAAATATTATGCCACCGCTATGAAGCGAGCATTCGACGACGGTAACTTGCACGTGAATCGTAGAAATTTTGAATTGATAGCTAGATCCGCCATAGACCACGTTAAGATCACAGACCCTGAAGGCATGGGTAATTTTTTGCCTGACGAGATAGTGTCTTATACTGCTATGGAAAAAAATTATCGTCCTAGAACATCCAGCAAAGATGTTCGTTCGGATTTAGCTCATGGTAAATATTTGGAGAAACCCGTACTCCACTATACAATCGGGACCAGAGTCACAAGCCAGGTTATTAAAGCGCTCAAAGAGCACAATATCGAATCTGTTAATGTTCATGATGAGCCACCTAATTTTGAGCCGGTCATGGTGAGATTGTTAGATGTGCCTGAACACACCGACGACTTTATGCACATTCTTTACAGTACAAATTTAGCTAAACGCTTTAACAATGCCGTTAATGCTGGCGCCTCTTCAGATGTGCGGGGACCTAGCCCTATTCCTGGTTTAGCTTACGGTGTAGGATTTGGAGAAACTGGGAGCTTTAAGAATTAGAGTTGCTTTTGGCTGTTAAAAAATTTAAACTAGTCGTTAAGAGTGTAATAATAGGATAAAAATTATGACCAAGTTTTCCGCCGACGAATCATTAGAACAGGCTTTTTTTCAATTAGCTTACAGTAAGTTACAGGACAGTTTAAAAAATCTACTGCCTTTTCTTATTGGTTTTGAAATTGTTAAAAAGAATGAAAATAACACTAAGGCTCTTGGTGTTTTTGGCTTTAGATCGCAATCTGGACAGATTCTCTATGTCCCCGCTTTCTTTGTAAACGGTAAGGTTAAAAATCTAGATCTTCTCTATTCTAAAAATAACCAGCAGTTTTATCCTCTTACTGAAGACTTCGCTGAATTATTTCTTAAGGATGACTTGGTTGATTTTGGCGGGGCCAGCAACGAGCCTCGAAACAAGATAATTCAAGATATTCCTCAGGGAGATTTTAGACAAATGGCTGTGCCTCCAAGAACGGGAAAATATACCGTAGCTTCGGTTATAGACTATGTTCAAGACGGTGACAACAAAACCAAACAGGCTTTTAAAGGTTTATTAGAGAAAGACGCTGAATTTTGTGAGGCTGTTTTGAGGTTTTATCCACTGGATAAGGTGGCTGCGGCGTTGGTGGAAACTCCTGAAGCTCCGAAAAAAGTAGAGAGCGCTCTGAAAGTTGTGTCGGTAAAAGACAAAGACGAAGTGTCTAAGCTTTCATTGAAGGACAAGGAAACACTACTCACGCAAGGTTTCATAGTTGTAGACAACCGCCCTAGCGATAAAAAGTCTAAATTTGGTGTTGTTGATTATGTCAAAAAATTTCAAAATCCCACGGAATCCGGCTTCTATCCCTATATCACTAAAGTTGGAACAATAAATTATGGCTTGATTTTGGTGAGACCAAAACAGCTACAACAACATTTCGCCACAGACGACGCACTCATTATTAATTTAGACGCTAAAGAAAAAGGTTTGGCGTATCTGGCGGATGTTTCTAATGTTTTTGTAAAAGATCAGATAAAAGTTGAAGACTATTCTCAGATACACAAAATGATGGTTAATTTGGCAGAGGCCAAACCCAGCTACTCAAATGTTTATGTTTTGCTTAATGAAAATTTGCAAGCCACACAACCGTTTAGAATAAATGCTAATTTTAAAGACGCTGACGGTATTCGTAGACTGAGTGTGGAGCCTTATACTTGTTATTGTGGTTCTGAAAGAATGGATCGGGGTGGAAGAATGGATCGCCCTGGTAGCGCTCACGATCTACCTAGAGGTAATTTTTACGAACATCCTCAAAAGCAAAGAGATTTCCTTCTAGTCATGACTAAGAAAGTTGGCGGTGCGTTGAGCTATAGCGGCAATACTGTCTATGTTCCGGCAGGTTATAAACTTTTAGAGGTTAAGTTAAATGCGCATCACATCGGCTCCGCTATAGCTGATGACTCGAGCGAAAAGGAAGAGGCTGCCAAACGAGAAGAATTTGAGACAGGCCACCCAGGTAGGCTTTGCGACCTTAATGCTTTTCTACGAGATAAAAACGTTTTTCCAATGACTGTGAACACCAACGGAAGTGAATATTTTGTTAACGTTTCCGGGGCAAAAAAACGCTACGATGATCCGATTAAAGCTAAATTAGGCATGGTGCTTGACTATGGCTTGGACTATAAAGCAGCTGCGGAGCTTGTAGATGGGCTGCGTCCGGGCAACCTTCTGGAAGGTCACATAAAACTAGCTTATACTGGTGATAGCTACCCCAACCCTTATGAGGAAGTTCCATACACCAATGAATTAGGTCAGGCGACGTATATGGGCATAGGGCAAGAAAACCGGTTGGGTGGAGAAGAGTCATATGGTGGAAATCCTACCCAGTTAGGGCTTGCTGATATGCCTGAAATTACTGGTGTAGACCCCAGCTATGTCCAGCAAGCTGTGCAACTCGCACAAAACGGGCAGAAAGAGATTTTTGATGTTCAGACGATGGCGACGTTGGCAAAATATGTCGGAGTGAATGATAAAATAACTGAGTATTTGCCGTCTTTAGTGGAAGGTATGGATCGACTGGGTCGAATCTTGTTCTTGATGCACTGGGACACTGAAAAGTTTGTAGATATGTATGG
>Ga0315903_10002282_pt1 | contig 28426 bp, 32 predicted proteins | sample LakEriMetagenome_7_FD_203524 | JGI IMG/M metagenome (GOLD analysis project Ga0315903, IMG submission 203524) | Freshwater fungal communities from buoy surface, Lake Erie, Ohio, United States - Buoy 2 MA119 | ecosystem: Environmental > Aquatic > Freshwater > Lake | place: USA: Lake Erie, Ohio... | reverse complement strand
AACTTGGCAATGTATGGTTCAGGCGGGACTTGGGGCGAGTTCAATGTAGAAAACAATTTCCAAACTCCAGACGGATCGCAAAATACTATATGGTCTTTATTTTGGTACTACGATTCAACCACGACAATTCCTCAGTTCAATCCTGAGACCAAAAAATGGGAAATGATGGCTCCAGTGAATCGTGCTTTCACAATCGACATGAGCGATCCTGCCACCAGCGAAAGCAATATGTTTGCGATGCCCGGCGTTATATTCGATACTACCGAGACGGGAATCGTACTTGCGAAAGTTTACGGTCCGTTGAACGAAGACGCTCTTCCTTTGAGAATCGCAATCCCTGTTAAAGACGGTGAAACATCTGTCACAGCCGCCAAGAAAGGCGCACCTTACCCAGTAGGTACTCCAATTCCAGTAGGAAAAAACAAATAAAAGAATAAGATGCCGTCAGTTTCAAAAGCACAACAAAGACTAATGGGTATGGCATACGCCTTGAAAAAAGGCGACATGCCAAGATCAGAAGCAAGTCAAGAAGTGCAGGACCTGGCAGACAGCATGACCTTAAAGCAACTCAAAGATTTCGCAGAAACATCTCACAAAGGACTCCCAGACAAAGTAGAAGAGTACAGTTTAGGTTCTTATTACACCGGATCTTTCTTTTGGTTTACTCAAGCAGGCCAAGCAGCAGTGCAAAAGATATCAATGCTTGGAGACAAAACAGATCCTCTTGTCCAAAGATTTATTGACTTCATTACCAAGAAAAACACTGAAGACAATAAAAGAATCAACGAAGGTGATTATGGTGCTGGTCTTGCAGCCAATCCTTCAAACGTTCCAGGTATGGGTAACGCAGTTCCCGCTACCTCGGATCAAACAGGTTCGGGAGACATCTTTGGTGCGGACGACGAGGACCCTAATCGCAAGGTCGGCATCATGAGCTACGAACAGTACAAAAAATGGGTACAAAAGTGGCAACAGCAACAAAAGGAAAAGGATCAAAAAGCGCAAGCATCGAAAAAAGAAAGCTAAACGCTAAAAAACAATGTGGAAGACACGCAAAGTCTAAAACAACAAACAACAAGAATTCAAAGAATTACGTTAAGAAGTACAAAGGCCAAGGCCGATAACCAAATCTGTCAAGCATGGAATCATCAGTAATAGTAACCATCATAGTAGCTTTGATAACGGCGGTCATAGGACCAGCCGTGTTGGAGTATGTAAAGTCTTATGTAAAAAGAAAAGAAGCTACAGAAGATCCTATGTATGAAGAAATGGAATCGGACATACTAATCAACGAGCAGCTTGACTACCTACTAAACGAACTTGACTGTGACAGAGTCTGGATCTTGCAGTTTCACAACGGAGGACATTACTATGCTTCTGGTGTTTCTATCAAAAAGTTCAGCTTCTTTTACGAAACGGTAGGAATAGGTATTGCTCCAATCAGAGAAAAATTCCAAAACATACCTACTAGCTTTTTCAGCAGAAGTCTCAAAGAGATCCACGACAACGATGACCTTTGTGTTGATGACATGCACGACGAATCTCGTCCAGCTTTCGGCTTAAGAGATACAGCTGAAGGCACCGGGTGTCAGTCGATATTTCTTGCTGCGCTTAAGACTCCTAGCGGAAAACTTCACGGTGCACTTGGAGTGGAATTTGTTAAAGAACCGAAAGGATTCACTGAAGATCAAAAAGATTTGATCAGAGACACTGCTACATATGTATCGGGAACTCTTGGTTTGATCCACAAGTTCAAATAAGATATATAGACAAAATAACTATCACAAGATGGCATACATCAAACTATTCGAACAATTCTTAAACGAGGCTAACGAGCTGATCAAAGCCCAAGGAATCTGTAAGAACACTATGTTTCAGGTACAGAAAGAAGTTGATAAACTTTTCAATGATATGGTCAAGAAAGGTCTCGCAGATTCTTTCACTACAAAAGTCGAGCCTTGGAACAACGGTTACCAACTTAAGACTAAAGTTGATACCAAGACTCTTTGGAGAAAAGAGGATCGTAATGAAATTTCCGACGAAATTGCATCATTTGCTTATAAGATAGCTGGAGCGGGTTATTTATTCCTTCAGCCTGGCACTTTCTTTGATGATTACTTCGAAGAAGGCAAAGGCGCTAAGATCGAAGGGCACGTTTTCCAAATCGAAGATAAGCAGCCTTACGAGGTATCATATCCTAAGTGGGATATCAAAGACAAGAACGATATTCCCAAAGCAGGAAAAGAATTTCTTGATACGATTAAGTCTCAGATTGCAGAAATCCGCAAAAAGTTGGAACTCTAATGGACAACTACGTAAAGACATACGAGAGCTTCTTAAACGAAGGCGCAGGTAAGTACACCGTTGCTGACTTTCCCGTTGGCGCAAAGGCTCACATGGATGATGAAGTTTGGATGGTAGTAAAACCTGGTGCCCGAGGCAACAAAGTTTTCTTGGCTCCTTTCAACAAAGAAGCCAAAGATCGCTACATCAGCATCGCGATCGAACACGACATCAACTTCCTAAACGGAGCGGTAACCAAAATCGAATTATGATCATGAAACACATACAGTTATTTGAGGACTTCATCAAAAACTATGGCGAAGATATCTCTCACAAAGAGTTTGAGAACATCGAGCCAGGATCGAAGATTCTTTACATGGGCGGACAGTATGAAGTAGTTCAGAATAACCGCGTTACGATCGTAATCAAGAATCCTAAGACCGGCGATACCAAGAGCATCAACTACAGCATGTTTAACCACGGAGGCGCTCTTACTGAGAACAAAGTGGCTGGCAAAGTATATAAAGACAAAGAAGGCACAGAATACTACGTCGAGAAAGAAGCAGGCCATTATGTAGTCGTTGCCAAAGGCAAAGGCGGTGTACCTTCAGAAGCTTGGGACGATTGGTTCAATCGTCAAGAAGATGCCGAAGAAATCGCTCAGAAACTCGCAGCGGGAGAACTCGATGAAAGTCTGTTCTTAAACGAAGCAGACGATGATGACAAGCAATCAACCGATCGCGGTCCTATCGACAACGAAGCCGTAGAAAAAGGTCTTAAGACCAAGAGTAAAGAATCAGGCGTTCCTATCGGAATCCTAAGAGCCGTCATGAGGCGTGGAATGGCAGCCTGGAAATCTGGTCACAGACCCGGAGCAGGTCAAGAACAGTGGGGTTACGCTCGCGTAAACTCATTCCTTACCAAAGGAAAAGGCACGTGGGGCAAAGCTGACAAAGATCTCGCCAAAGAAGTCAGAGACGGCGGCCACGACGCAAAACTATAACAATCAACAACTTACAAAAAAAGCCTGGAAGACCCAGGCTTTTGTAGCGAATAACCGTTAGATTATTCTACGGTAATTGTCTTGCCAACAGTTTTCTTGGCAGTAGAGAATTCCACCGACAGTATGCCGTTCTCCAGTTTTGCTTTGATTGATTCAGCATCGATATCTTCTACCAAGTACGATCTTTTAACCTTTGTGTTTAAGTACCTTGGCAGTTTTCTTGCGGTCTCAGCTTCAATAATCAAGGTCTTGTCTTCAACTTTGACTGTGACTTCGTCCTTGGCAAATCCTGGAAGAAGCACATCAACTACAAGACCTTCGTCGATCCTGCGGATCTCAGCTTTACTGTGAACTGTCTGTGGGTGCGCGACTTCGAATAGTTCGTCAAGCGCAGAAAAAATTGATGTTGTGTACATATGTGTAGATTTTTTTAAGATTCAGTAAATATACTTCAAAGATTATGCAAAATGAATTTTGGTGTCATTGTGGCACATTCTATATATTTCGTGGTGACATTATGTCATTACGGTTCTAAGACTTAGAAAAGACTCTTTAAGAATGATGATGATGATGTGTCTTAGTCCTAGAACTGCCTAAGATGGTTTAGAAGTGTCTTTGGGTTGACTATACTTAGTACCCTGGACCTTAACAACGTATAAGTTTTATACAGATTTTTACAATAGTTCTCAGTTGAAGAAAAAAAGTTGAAAAAACTTAGTTCAGCCCGCTGAATATAACAATAAATCATTAGACATTTATGGCAAACACAGACAACTCTTGCGCAAAATTAGAAATCAAAGATCTACATTCAGCAGTTCTTAATGATCCAACACTTCAGAACGAAAACGGATCATACCCTGATACTTTGGGCGACATCTTAAATCTACAAGCAGAAACACAAAAGAACGTCTATGGGTACGACTTTGAGAATATGTCTCTACGTCAGATCATGGACTTTTGGGCAATGAACACACATGCTATGGTCGATGAGATTCATGAGGCAACCGATGCGCTCGGTGGAATTTCAGCAGGCGGGTCAGCAATTTGGAAGAAGTGGAAAAAAGACTATTCTAAATACGCTGACATGAAGTTCAGTGATCTTTCAGAAGACGATCAACTTGAATGCAAATTCGAAATCATCGACATGCTTCACTTTTTCATGAACTACGCAGCATCAATCGGCATGACTTCGCAAGAAATGTACAACATGTACATGAGCAAGAATGAAGAAAACCGCGCTCGTCAGAAACGCGGTTATTAACACGAGGCAACTACTTATCCAACTTGGTATATAAATTTAGATTATGATAGAAATAGAACAAAAAGACTCAACACTCACGATTTCTTACTTTGATGAAAACGGCGACGTTGCTCTTGACAGGATCATGGTTCCTGCGGAAGAAATGTTTGAGTGGGAGTACTGCGTAGGCAACGATAAACCACATCCTGGTGTTCTTTCCTGGGACGGAAAGCCGGTCAAGAAAAAAAGAACCAAGTTCTTAAGCAAGTGGAGGATCGAAGAATTCCTGCTTTCTTTGCCTGCCGAAAGAACAGCCAACATATACTCATCAAACTCTCCTAAGAAATTCTTTATAGACATCGAGGTGTTTGTTGCTGATGAATGGCCAAAGCCAGAACTGGCGAAAACTCCTGTCACAGCGATAACTTTCTGCCACAATGATAAGATCATCTCGATGGGAACCAAACAGCTGACCGCCGAGCAGATATTCAGCATCAAGCGTAAGATCGAAGAACATATTAGTCGAAAGGTAGACTTCAACTATCTGTACTTCAAAACAGAGTATGATATGTTATCATCATTCTTTCTGAAAGCAGTACAGAAGATGCCTCTCATGACGGGATGGAATTTCATCGGGTTCGACTGGACATACTTAATCAATCGTTGTAAGAGACTCAACATCGACATCGCTCCGAGTTCGCCTACGTATAAACTAAACGGTGACTTGCAGTTTCCTGCGCACAGACTTGTGGTCGACTATCTTGACGTCTACAAGAAGTGGGATCGCGTCATCGACATCAAAGAAAACAACACGCTTGACTATGTTGCGAAAGCCGCACTTGGAGTTCCTAAGATCAAATACCCAGGAACGCTGCAAGACATGTATGAAAATGACTTTGAGGCATACATATTCTACAACGCGGTCGATACCAAACTCGTGGAAATGATCGATAAGAAGATCAACACGATGCAGACCTTCTTGACTCTTGGCAACATTACCAAAGTTGAAGCCAACCGAGCGTTCTCTCCGATATGGATGGCAGAAGCCGCGATGGCAAGAGAAAACTGGGCAAGAGGCAGAGTATTCCCCAAGACGGAAAAAATGACAAAGAAACGCGAAGCATACGAAGGAGCGTTCGTCGTGGATCCAAAGACAGGACTGTATGAATGGGTTGCTTCGTTCGACTTTGCATCGCTATATCCTTCGATTATGAGACAGTGGAACATATCACCTGAATCTTACATGCATAACGTCGATAAGAATGAACAGGTTGATACAGAGAAGTACATCAAAGCATCTTCAGGCGCAGTCTTCAAGAAAGACAAAGACTCGGTTTTTAGAACCATTCTTGCTGAGTATTATGGAAAGCGTAAGGTTGCAAAGAAGGTGTACATGGAAATTGAAGAAGAGATTGAACAACTTCAAAGATATATAAAGTAAACATATAGGAAAAGAAAATATGAGTAAATTGTTTGTTGAACGAATACCCTTCAAGCCTTTTGAATACCCGGTATACTATAACGAAGGGTGGCTGAAACAAGCGCAGGCATTCTGGTTACACACCGAAATTCCGATGCAAGGGGATGTGAAAGATTGGAACGAGTTTCTTCTTCCGCACGAAAAGAACCTGGTAGGAAACATCTTATTAGGATTCGCACAGACAGAATGTGCTGTCAGTGATTATTGGACCGGGATGGTCACTAAGTGGTTTCCCAAACACGAGATACGTCAGATGGCCATGATGTTTGGATCGCAAGAGACCATACACGCGACTGCATACTCTTATCTTAATGAGACTCTGGGTCTCGAAGACTTTGAAGCATTCTTACACGAACCTGCGACCAAAGAAAAGTTCGAGCTGCTAACATCAACCACAGCAGACTGGACTCCCGCTGACTTGCAGACTAACCCGGAGGCAAGAAAAGAAGTCGGGCGTAGCTTGGCAATCTTTTCAGCATTTGCTGAAGGTGTTTCGCTCTACTCTTCTTTCGCTGTCTTATATTCTTTCCAAATGAGAAACTTGCTCAAAGGAATAGGCCAGCAGATGAAGTGGTCGGTCCGCGATGAATCTCTGCACTCTAAGATGGGATGTACGCTGTTCAGACATATGTGCGAAGAGTATCCAGACCTCTTGGAACAATGCAAACCTGCTGTCGAGGAAGCAGCAAGACTTGTTGCTGATTTGGAACTTAAATTCATCGACAAGATGTTTGAGCAAGGAGACTTGGAAAACTTAAAAGCATCTGACTTGAAAGAATTCATCAAGCAAAGAACCAACGAAAAACTTGCTGAGCTTGGTTACAATCCAATGCCGGGTGGTGACTTTTACTTTGAGATCAATAAAAAGAAAGCAGAGAACCTAGATTGGTTCTATCACTTGACCGGTGGACACACTCACACCGACTTCTTTGCGATTCGTCCTACCGACTACAGCAAAGCAAACGAAGGCGAAAACTGGGACGCTGACGACTGGTTCTAAATCAACAACAATGACACTAATAGGAATAATCATAATCATACTGCTATACAGCATCAACGAAAACATCAAGAAAAATAAATGAAGAACTACGGAGAAGAATTGGGATGGGAGCTCGGTGTAGACTTTCCCGAGTGGGGCAACACTGAAGTATATGTAAAGACAATATCAAAAGGATATCTTTTACAAGGAGAAAAACCAAAAGACGCATACTGGAGAGTATGTACCACTGTCGCAAGACGTTTAGGAAAACCTCAGCTTGCGTCGAAGTTTTTTGACTATGTTTGGAAAGGTTGGCTGGGACTCGCAAGTCCAGTACTATCAAACACAGGTACTGACCGAGGATTACCTATATCTTGCTTTGGCATCGATGTAGGAGATAGCATCTTCGAGATTGGCTCGAAAAACTTAGAGCTCATGCTCTTGGCAAAACATGGGGGTGGCGTAGGAATTGGAATCAACCAGATTCGTCCTGCTGGCTCTAAGATAACAGGCAACGGTACGTCAGACGGAGTAGTTCCGTTTTGCAAGATTTACGATTCTACCATCTTAGCGACCAACCAAGGTGCCGTTCGTCGTGGTGCCGCAAGCACCAACATCAACATTGAACACAAAGACTTCGAAGATTGGTTGGAAACACGCGAACCTAAAGGAGATGTCAATCGTCAGTCTTTGAACATGCACCAATGCGCAATCGTCGGAGACAAGTTCATGAGGAAACTGTTGGACGGTAACCCAGAAGCACGTCGTAAGTGGGGCAAACTTTTGCAGAAACGTAAAGCAACCGGAGAACCTTACATCATGTTTAAAGGTAATGTGAACAAACAGAATCCCGAAGCGTACAAGAAGAACGGTCTTAAAGTATTCATGACCAACATTTGCTCAGAGATCGTACTTCACACCGATGAATCACACTCTTTTGTTTGCTGCTTGAGTTCTTTGAACCTCGCAAAGTACGACGAGTGGAAAGATACCGACTTGGTTTACACAGCAACGTTTTTCTTGGACGGAGTCTTGGAAGAATTCGTACAGAAAGCCAAGAACATGAAAGGTTTCGAAAACGCGGTTCGTTCGGCAGAAAAAGGAAGAGCGTTAGGATTAGGCGTACTTGGTTGGCACACTTACTTGCAACAAAAAGGTATTCCGTTCGAAGGTCTTCAGGCACAATTTGAGACTCGCAGAATTTTCTCACAGATGAAGATCGAAAGCGAAAGAGCCAGCCGTGATATGGCAAACGAATACGGTGAACCGCTTTGGTGCCGAGACACTGGTTTTAGAAACACACACCTTCGCGCTGTCGCTCCTACCGTATCGAATTCTAAACTTAGCGGAAACGTCAGCTCTGGGATTGAACCTTGGGCAGCCAACGTATTCACCGAACAGACTGCCAAAGGAACTTTCATTCGCAAGAATCCTGAGCTGGAAAAAGCACTTAAGAAAATCGGCAAGAATACCAAAGAAACCTGGGACCAGATACTCGCGGACGGCGGATCTGTTCAAGGTCTTGACTTTTTGAACAACTGGTGTTTCTTAGACGGTAAGTTGGTAGAATGTGCAAATGTCAGCGATATCGACCGTCACAAATGCAATCCAATCAAAGACGTGTTCAGAACTTTCAAAGAAATCAACCAACTTGACTTGGTACGTCAAGCAGGAATACGCCAACAATACATTGATCAGTCTGTGTCTTTGAACTTAGCGTTTCCATCATCAGCTGAACCTAAGTGGATAAACCAAGTACACATGGAAGCTTGGAAACAAGGCGTCAAAACACTTTACTACACAAGGACCGAATCCGTACTCCGAGGCGACATAGCCGCCAGGGCCACTGATCCAGACTGTGCTTCTTGCGAAGGGTAAAGATAAATACAGAAATGGCAGTCTTAATCACATCAGAGGCAATCGTAAAAACCGTAAGTCCCTTAAAGAATAAGTTTGGGATCGAGGAACTCAATGACCACATCGACGGTTGGATCGAGCCCGTAAAGATCGGACCGCTCTGGATTATGTACAAAGAAGGATCTGACAAAGATCCGCTAAACGAAATTGCTTCTTTAGTGTTCAACATGCCTCTGCGAGGCAAAGTCCTGGTAGTTCCAGTGCAACAGCTTCCTACCGAGTGGGATCTGATGGAGCCCGAAGACTTTAAGTACAGCGGAGAAGAGGTGGACTGCGGATTCTTACTTTCTCTGCAGTCATTGCTGATTCACAGAAAACTGATGGAAGAAAACGGCGGTGTTTACAGCCCAGACGGAACTGCGGTGTTCAACATCGGTCCTAAAGAAGAATGGCTTTATGATCCTAAGCTCAATGAAACCGACGAACCTACCAAAGAGTTTTTAAAGTCTGTGTACCCTTATATAGTTGAGACCGGTGCAGATAAACTTAAAGACGGTGTCTTATTTGAAGATGAAGACTTGATTGTTCGCGTGGAAAATGTCAAAGACTTAAATCTAGCGATCAGCCAGATGATTGAGATGTATGTTGAAGAAGAGGAGTACGAAAAGTGTGCTCAACTACAAAAGATCATCAACGACCTCAAAAATTGTTAATAACTTTTTGATACAAAATTTGCTAATGTCGCAAACATTGGTTAATTTTGCTATATCAATTTAATTAAATGGATCAAAGGTATTCTTTAGAACAACTCTACTTTCAAGCCAAGGAGGCTTACTATCACGGAGAATCAATCATGTCCGACGACGAGTTCGACCATTTGGAAAAAGAACTAATATCTCTTGGATCAGACGCGCCCTATATCGTAGGTGCCGATGATCGCAAAGCCAAGTATTCTCACCCTTCCCCGATGTTATCTCTCGCCAAGTACCAAGCTACTTTGGCAGGTGATCCACCAACAGAACAGGCACAAGCCTGGATGGATCGTATCGGAAAGGTTTCTTTTGAGATCTCACCTAAATACGATGGCAACGCTGCCAATGCAATTTACCAAGACGGCAAACTTTTACAAGTCCTGTCTCGCGGTAATGGCACCAAAGGCAGGGACGTAACCGAAAAGGTCCGCCACAACCTGCCCGACGTAATTGGAATCTTAGGAACCGTGGAAGTTCGTGGTGAAGTGGTAATCAAGGTTTCTACCTTTAACGAAAAGTATTCTGAGTACAAGAACCCTCGCAATTACGTTGCCGGTGTTCTCAACCGAGACGAAAACCCTGCCTCGGTAATTGCTGACCTGGACTTTATACCTCTCGAGGTCCGAGTGCATTCTGACGAAGGCATCTTGTTTGTGAATCCCAACTTGCCAGGTTTCAAGTTCCATCCTTACACATTCCACATAGGTGGTTTTCCTGGTCAGTTCGCAGATGCTTACAAGACTATGGAAGATTACCGTATCAACCGCTGCGAGTATCAACTCGATGGTTTCGTAGTCAAAGCTCCTAACGATCTTCGCCCGGGACTTGGCGAAAACTCACACGATCCTAACTGGGCAGTTGCTATCAAGTTTCCTCCTAAGGAAGCAATCACCAAGATCGTATCGATATCTTGGCAGTTCGGGAAAACCGGAGAGGTTACTCCAGTCGCAGTTATGGAACCTATCGATCTTGACGGTTCTACGGTTTCACGAGCTGCTTTGTTCAATTACGGTTATCTAAAAACCAAAGGCGCTTTTCCTGGCGCCACTGTCGCAATCGCAAAATCAGGTGATATCATACCGCAGATTACTCGAGTGGTAGTCGAAGGTTCGGAATCAAATCTGGAAGTTCCTACCCACTGCAAATGTGGTTCGGAATTGCATTTGCGCGGAATCCACCTGATGTGCGAGAATCCTACCTGCGAAAACATTGCATTCAATATGTTTGCCCAAGGAGTTGCTCAGCTCGACCTCGACGGCGTAGGTGGCTCAATGATACACCAACTCTGGAAAGCAGGCTACCGCTCTGCTGTGGAAATCTTAAACCCTACCAAGTTTACTCGGGAACGTCTGTTCGCAAACAGCGAACTCAAACCCGGTAAGATGGTAGAAAATATGTTCAAAGAGATCGAAAAGATCAAAGAACTCAAACCCGCTGAAGTTATTCTTATGCTGGGATTCCCAGGTATGGGCGGTTCTTCTGCCAAACAGGTAGGTAACATGCTGTCTGGTGTCAAGTACAACTTCTCAGGATTGGAAAAGGCGGTCATCGCAGGATTCGGTGCTGGTGAAAAGAAACGCGAGATTTATGAATCTGCAATCGCTGAATTAGGACAGTTCATCGAGATCACTATGCCGGAGAAAATTGCTGAAGACGCAATACCTTTCGAGATGACAGGCTCACCAAAATCATTTGGGTTTAAGACCAAGGATGAATTCGTTGCTGCTGCCAAGGCCAAAGGATTCTATCACACGGGTCTCAAAGAAGCAAAGGTGCTTTTCGTCGACGATCTCAACACCATGAGCAACAAGATGAAAACTGCGCAATCCAAAGGCGTAAAAATCATGCTCTATTCAGAGATCCTCTAAGATATATACCTTAGAAAAAAAATACATAGGAATGAAACACATACAGCCTTTTGATCTATTCATCAACGAAAAGAAAGACGAAAAGTACACCGCAAGAATCGAAGATTCAAGAAAGCCTGGCGGATCTGACAAAGACATCAAAAAAGATTATGGTCTTGACGTTGAAAATCGTGACAGAGACGGATTTGATATAGTCGGAAAAAAAGAAGATATCGAGGCATTCATCGAAGACTATGGAATGGGATCTGAAGTAGAGATAGAAGTTTACGAAAGTGCGGAAGCAACCAACGAAGGCAAGACTATCGGAACTCTTTCTGATGAAGATGACGATCTTTACTTAGAAGCAAAAGAACTTCTTGCTAAAGAATACGAGAAATTCCTTAAGACCGTTGAGCCAAAGTTGATGAAGATCATCAGTAAAGCAAGCAAGGATAACGTTCTTAAGACCAACCTACAGTCTAAAGCAGCGAATGACTTGGTTGATGTCTACAAAATTGGATTCCTAAAATAAGAATTGCAATGAAACACATACACACATTTGAGAGCTTCTTAAATGAAGCAGAATCAGGAGGTCCTTACTTCCTCCAAATTAACCTAAGACAGAGCATGCTCGGCGGTCACTCTATAGACGCTGAAGTTGCTTCTTCAGGTACACAAGATTTTGCCGACATTCGTGACAAAAGCGGTTTCTTAAAAACTCCTGCGTTGGACAAAGCGATGGCCGAACTGACTCTTTGGAAAAATAGAGATAAAAGCGGAAAGGTAGATGCTTCGTTCATCAAAGAATTTGAAAAGGCAATGGAAGGTATTGGGTTCAAACTTGCTAAGTTTAGATACTCAGCACCGCTTGTGAAACAGGTGGCTGATGAATCAGATGCGATCGCAGCGATCAAAGATACCGTCAAACTTTTAGACAAACTTTACGATTCTTACACACCTGAGTCGATTCCTGTTCAACCGGGACCCGCTGCTTCTGCTAGAGGTCTGGCGGACAACTTAGTGAATAAATACGTAAGTGGAAGAGGAGACGTTGTGATGGAACTTGCCGAATTCATTTCAGCAGTCGCAGGACCTAAAGTCAACAAGTACATTAAGTACAGCGACCCAGTATACGACGGACCTATCATTGACAGAATCAAAGCACAGTACGACAAAGAGAGACCAGCCAAAGAACAGACTTGGGGTGTACTGAAGGCATCTGCTTACAAAGACGGGGTGGTCATCGTAAGAGTTGAGGATCCAAAGAAAACTTCTACACCAGAATACACAACAGAGTACTCGGCTGGAAATCTTAAGAACAACGGAGTAAAACCCGGAGACATACTTCTTGCGGTCAAAAAGTAATCATAAGAATGAAACACATACATACATTCGAGAGCTTCTTGAATGAAGCGGCTAAAATAAGAATCGCATATACTCAGATCGATAAGAAAGCGTATGCTACACAAAAGCAAGGCGTCAAGTTTTCTGTGAAAATCAACAATCAAACAGCGACTGGAATCTGGGTCCCTAAGTTTGGCGATATGGCAAGCGGTGTTGACGTAAATGAATTGGAAGGATCTGGCAGAAAAAGATTCTACATATTTTCTTCTGGCGGAACTTCTAAATCTTTTCCTATTAGTGCTCAACTTGAGGAATTAGACAGACAACCTAAAGATTTACGTTTCACCGGTCCGTACCTTGACGTTAGCAAATTAAAAGATGTGTTCATTGACAAGATAACACAAGCTATAGAAAAACCTTCAAAAGATGAAGAACTTTCGCCAGAGTTTTTGGAATACTTTGAGATAAGTCAAGTTTAAGAATAAAAAAATACATAAAGATGAAACACATCAACACATTTGAGAACTTTGTAAACGAGGCAGCAGTCTATGCAGACTTTACGTCTCAAGAAAAATCTGCGTGGAGACACTCTTCAAATCCTTACGGCGATTCCTACTTCATGCCTAAGACTGAAGAAGAATACACTAAGATGATGAAGTTCTTGGCAAGCAAAGGCTGGTCATTCTGGAATGTGAACAGATTCGGAGGACAGGAGCCAGTGAACGCAGACAAACTTCCAAAGTGGAAAAAAGACCTCGCATTCAAACTGAATCTGGGTGGCAAGACAGTGATGCCTACTATCGTAGGACCCACTACACAAGGCGCTCCGTTTGATCACGAAAAGTTTTTCAAGATGACGGGCATGTAAAATCAAGATTGTTAAATACTATAAGTTCTGTGGATGACCTCCACAGAACTTTTTTCTTTTAGTTAATATAATTACTGTAAGTTATTCACAAGTTCATACAAAGACATAATGGCCAAGCAAAACAAACAAACTGCATCAAACAAAGAAATCGTAGCGCTCAGCGACTTTGAGCACGTACTTCACAGACCAACAATGTACATTGGTTCGGTCGAGAAATCTGAAGAAAAAGTACAGATCGTAGAGCCAGGAAAACTCGTCGAGAAGAACAAGATCATTTCCGTAGGTTTCTACAAGATGCTCAATGAAATTGTCGACAACGCATTTGACGAAGCCAAGCGAATGAAAGGCCAGATGCCTAAGATCCGTGTCGAGATCGACTCTAAGACCAACCGAGTCAAAGTTACCGACACCGGAGGAGGATTTATCAATGCTGAGAAACCCAATCCTAAGACAGGACAGTCGAACGTAGAGACAGCGATGTCGATGCTTCGAGCCGGTTCTAACTTCTATAATGAAGATTCGACCGACAGCCTCATCGGAACCAACGGTGTAGGTGCTGCTTTGGTGAACATGCTGTCAGATGAGTTTTCCATCGAGACTGTGAACAACGATATTCACTTCGTCGCTACTTGGAACAAGTTCGTCAAGACCGATGAAACTTGCCGTCCTAAGAAACGCGGAGAACAGACAGGAACCACGGTTACATACATTCCAAGAAAGGATGTTTTCAAAGACTGTAAGTGGGATAAAGAATACTTGCACACGATGTTCATATTCCGTCAGTTCTTGAAGAAAGAAGATCCTGTGATCAGCAACTTGGTAATTGAGTTTGTGTTCGATGGTCAGGTCATGGATCTTGACATCAACTTCATTCCTGACGGTGCTCTTGCTTTCAAGAACAAACTAGGCATGTTCTTTGTCTGGGAGAAATACGAAAGCGGGACATCTGCTTCATTCGTCAACGGTGCTTTGTGTACGGGAATTCACCAGAGGATATTCACTGACTGGGTCAACGAAATCTTCGACTATCAACTTGCCCACCACTTTTACGATACATTCCTGATACTTAATTTTCCTCCTAAGCTGGTTCGCTTCGCCGACCAAAACAAGACCAAGTACGCGGCAGGACGCTGGGAGATTCAGCCAATGTTGGAAAAAGAATTCCATAAGAAGTTGAGACACGCAGTACTTCGCTCAGATTTCTACGAAGCGGTCAAGAAAAAGATCGATGAAAGAAATCTCAAACAAGACCTCAACGCAATCAAGAACAAGAAAAGAGCCGCTGCGAAAAAGATCAGCGACAAATACTTCCCACCGTCCGGAAGCAAAGGAACACTCTTCATAGTGGAAGGGAGTTCAGCGATGGGATCAATCTTGCAAAAGAGAGATCCACGAGTTGATGCAGTCTATTCATTGAAAGGCAAGATCAAAAACGCAAGGAGTCTTTCTGACCTGAGCACCAACAATGAAATCATTGACTTGATGAACATTCTCAATCTCGAGCCACGAGACGGAAGTAAGTGCACTTTCTCAAACATTGCAATCGCTACCGACTGGGACCCAGACGGAATCGGCCACATTGCATCCCTTGTGATCAACCTATTCTATAAGTGGTTCCCGCAAGTCATTGACCAAGGCAAGCTCAACATTCTTATTACACCTCTTGTGTCTGCCGAGGTGAACAACAAACGTAAGTACTTTTATTCGCTTCACGAGTGGGGACAGTTTGAGAAAAGCGGAACACCTTACCGCGGAGTTCGTTACCTCAAAGGTCTGGGTTCATTGAGTGTTGAAGACTGGCAGCTGATCATGGCAGAACGTAAGATGTTTAAAGTTCGTCAAGACCGCTCGGCAGCCAAGTTCATCGACATCGCATTTGGCGCCAACAGTGACAAACGCAAGAAATGGCTTGAGGGTAGAATCTAAAAGAAGATATATACTTGGAAAAAAATACAAAGTTCTAAGTGATCAAAAATTTCCACGACTGGCTCAACGAAGAAACCGACTATAAAGTCAAGTCTCCGATAGATGTCGAGATCATAACGGGCAACGTCAGGACCAACTTGGATCCACAAGCCGAAGATTGGATGTCAAAGTCAAAAGATCTTGATGACTATAAGGCCATGTTGAAGGACATGCGCAAGGCTATTGGCGAAGACGACAAGCAAGCGGTCGAAAAGATCATAGGCAAAGCCAAAGAAACTCCTCTATTCGCAAAAGAACCGGGCACTATCTGGAGAAGGAAACAAATCGAGAACATGGAACCCATGCGCTCAGATGCAGATTTTAACCGTTGGGTCGCCAGATATATAGTAAACAAACTAGGAGTTTTCATCTCTTGGTCAGAAAACAAGAAAGAATCATAAATGAAACACATTCCATCATTCGACAACTTTTTGAACGAAGAAGACGTCAATCTAAACGAAGGCATAAAACCTTACGATCCAGAGACAGTCAAAGCGCTGACAAAGATGTTCTTTCCACTTATCAAGCATTATGACATGGACGTTAAAGACATTCGCCCGGACGGCGTCGTAGAAGACGGCGGACCTGTCATAAACGTAGTTACGTACAATGTAATCACTGGAGGAACTTGGACCGCGGCGCAGTTCTTTAACCAAAAAGACGCACAGGCATGTGCTGATCTACTGAACAAAACCGAAGTAGGGTGCGCAAGCAAAGGCCCGAAATCTAAAGAATACGCAGCAGTTGTCAGAAAGGATACTTTTGGTAAGACCCTGTTCTTTGGTGAATTGGAATCGCTCAACGATACCGCTGGTACCAAGCTTGACATGAAAGACATTTACGCAAGAGCCGTACAAGCATACAATTCTCTCAAATAAAGAAATGACGATGAAACACATACATACATTTGAAAGTTTTCTTAACGAGGCAAAAGACATGTCATACTGGAAACAATACGCTAAAGGTCATCATTCGTTACCAAAGTGGTACAACGATGAAGTAAAAAGCGCGTCAGAAATTGCTGAACTCGTTGACGAGGTTATTAAGAATGACCAAGCAGAAGCAGATATACCTTTTGACATTGACGAAAAAGATGAAAAGACTCTTGTCAAAATGGCGACCGATTATTTTAAGCAATTCAAAACTATCAACGGCAACGTCATCAGTGCCATGTTATTCCAAGGAGCATAAAATCAAAACAACTATAAATGGAAAAGGAATTACTTGCTAACGCAATACAAATCCAAGGTCAATTAAAGGTCCTTCACTGGCAGACTCTTTCATACGCAGAACACAACGCTTTTGAAATGATCTATGATTCTATCGGAGACAAGCTCGACCGAATCATCGAGGTCTACAGCGGAAAATACCAAAGACCTAAGTTTGGGGGTGTAAAACAAATCACCTTTGCCGACTACGACAATCTTAAGATCGACGCATTCTTGGAAGCATTCGAAGACTTCATGAACAACAGCTTCATGGCTCAGCAAGATGCTGAATTGAACAACATCAAAGATGAGATCGTAGCCGACATCCAAAAGCTCAAATACTTGCTTACATTAAAATAAACAACCGCAATGGGAGAATTTGTAAAACTTTTCGAAGAATTCGTCAACGAATCGCTGTTTCCAGATAGAGCATGGCACATCAAGTTTGGCAAAGCCAACGACAAAGACGCCATCAAAATGTTGAAAGACTTCTACGGGGACGAGATCATGGGTGAAGACTTCTATCCAGGTCCTGGCACCGATAAGACAATGGAATTGTCGAATGACAAATTGGTAAGTCTTTTCGACAAAGGATTGATCGTTGCCGTTGATCCAGATGACTTTGTTTACAAAGTTGCTGAATCAGAAGAACATATTGATGAAGCTTCTTTCGCCGGCCGTGCTTGGTCTGGCAAGATCGCAAACCTCGACAATCTATTTTCTTGGTTCTACGACAAAGGAATCCTAAACAAAGGAGAACAAGCTAAGAAAGACAGCCTGTTCCGTCAGTACTATCGTTACTACAACGACGGTGACTTTCCAAAAGGTCTTTCATCAAAAGGAATCAGCAAATATCACGGAGAAGAAAAGATCGAGAGAGCCCTTGAAGACGAGATCGAAAACTTCATGAAGCAGATCCTCAACAAGTACACCGGTAAGTACGACCGCAAAGAGTTCCACTTGGACACTCTTCTTAGCGACCTTTACACACTTCGTAGTGTCGTAGCAGGTCGCGATCTTGAAGGTGGTGTTAAAGGCGAGCCTGATCCATACGGACTCTTAAATTACTGGGGTAAGAAAGTAAATGTTAAAGATTCAGAGTTCGAGAAAATGCTTGGTGAGCTTCGTCCTCTTTACGATGATGCAAGAAAAGCAGTTGATGCAGCAGTCGACAAGGAAGTCAAAGGCGGAATCTACAAGGACAAGAAATCTTACGAGATACCTGGTCCTAACAACGGCATATCTTGGGTAAGACAGAGAATGGAAGGCGACGGAATCTGGACGCCTGATCTTGAGAAGAAATACCAAAAGATGAAGACACACATGCTTAAGATGGGCGACATCCTGAACACAGTCATAGAAGGCGCAGAAAAAGCCAAGGCCGAACTTGGATCATAAAGAATAACAACATCAAAAAACAAATACGAAATGAAACATCTAAAAAACTTTGGAGACTTCATAACAGAACTCAAGAAATCGCAAGTTTCTGAGGAAGATGAGGATCTCGTAAAAAAGAACACTGAAGAATCGTCAGACGATTCTGAAGAAAAGAAAGACGAAGCTCCTGAAGGCGGAGAAGAAAAGAAGGACGACAAAGAAATCGACCTTGATCTTGACGTAGCAGGCGATGACGAAAAGAAGGAAGAAGCTCCTGAAGGCGGTGAAGAGAAGAAAGACGACGAAGAAAAAGTAGAACTCGACCTTGACCTTGATACCGACAAGAAAGACGACGATTCTTCCGACGATGACGACAAGAAAGACGACGACGATTCTTCCGACGACGACAAGAAAGACGACGATGACGACGATGACGACAAAGCTCCGTCTGAAGACAGCGGTAAGTAATCACTAATAAGTTATTGACAAAACAGGGGCGCTAAGCGCCCCTGTTTTTTTATGTAAGAACTCTGGCACCTACTGAGAATATAAACATTACAATAACTTTTAGTTTTGAAGACCAAATCATATCCACTAAACATCTCAAAGCAAATCGATGTAAATTTCAGGAACTATGCTCTCTACGTTCTAGAGAATCGCGGAATTCCATCTTTCTATGATGCTTTGACGAATGTACAGCGTTTTATAGTTCTAAACGCTCCTCACAACTATAACAAGACAATATCACTAGTAGGTTCTTGCATTTCTGATGGATATCACCACGGAGACAAGTCGCTGACCGGCGCGATCAATAAACTGGCTCGTCCATTTGGAAATAGCGAGCAGCTTCTGCAAGGTGATGGGTTCTTTGGCACTCCTATCAATCACGAAGCATCTGCGGCTCGTTATACATCGGTCAAGATCAATCCTAAGATTGCCGATATGATTCGTAAGAGTGACTTCCTCAATGAAAAGAACGAAGAAGGATCTTGGAATCCTCTTTGGCTCGACTTACCCATCGGCATTACGAATATGATCATAGGCATCGCGGTAGGTTACAAAACAACCGTTCTTCCTCGAGATCTTGAAGACATCCAGAAATACTTGGATGGATCAATCAAAGAAGTGGTACCTAAGTTTAAGAATTTCAAGGGAAAGGTTAAAAGGTTCAAAGGCTTGAACAAGACCTGGCTGATCGAAGGAGTTATGCAGGTCAATGAATCAGCAAAGACGATCCGTGTAACTGAATTACCGCCGCTCATGAAGTATGGCAGTTTCTTGAAAAAGTTAGAGACTATACTTGAGAACCACACTGTAAAAATGACGAACAACTCGTCAACGAATATCGACATAATCTTGCAGTTCGCTGGTAAGAAAGACGAATGGCAAGTGTTCTTAGACGCAGTCGAGAAAAGTATCAAGATGCTCATAACCGAAACGCCGGTCTTTGTAAAAGACGGACTTGTTCTGGAATACGAAAGAATCGAAGACTACATCAATGACTACCGTTATCGATTAGCTGATCTAAGAGTTCGCAGGATTCAGCACTTTAAGAAATTGAACGATGATGAACTGTTATTCTTAATCTATAAAGAAAAGTACTTGATGTTCATGCTTGCTGGAAAAGGTAAGATGAGAACCGACTCTGAAGTCGACTCTTTCTTGACAGAACTAACATCCGAACATCCACACATTCGTAGACGTTTGGAATCAATCTTATTAAAGTCCTTGACAGAACAAGAACTTGAAAGAACCCGTGAAAGGATTAAGTTCTTAAAAGAAGAAATCAAACGTCAAGAAAAAGAACTTGCACAAGCAGTCAAAGATTTCCAAAAGATGGAAGACACGGCTCTAAAAAGAGCAACCACAAACCGTTCAGCATCATCGGTGGATCTCTTTGCCGATGAAGAAGAAATCGATGGAATAGAAGTATATCAAAATGCAATACAAGATGAAGAAGAAATTTAATACCGCACCGCTTCTGCATGCGCGCCCACAATCACACGACGAAGATGAACAAACAAACATGCATCCAGGAATCTCAGTTCTAGGCGATCACATCTGGTTCTACGGCCCTATAGATGAAAGATCAGCTCTTGCTCTGAACCGCTCTTTACATGAGTTATCAATGAAACTAGCTCCCACGGCGTTTTCTTCGATGCAAGAAGTTGGATCTCCTTCACCAATCTGGCTTCACATAAATTCAACAGGCGGAGAGATATTCTCATCTTTTGCTATCGCTGATACCGTTGAAAGGATATCCTCGTTGACCCCGGTCATAACAGTCATTGAAGGATGTGCTGCATCAGGAGCTACATTCGTATCAACCGCAGGAACAAAAAGGCTCATGCGAAAAAATGCCTACATGCTCGTTCATGAGTTAAGCAGTGCATCTTGGGGCAAGTACACAGAACTCAAAGACGACATGGTCAGCAACGACTCTATCATGAAGACTGTTAAAGATTGGTACACATCTAAGACAAAGCTACCTGCCAAAGAACTCGATAAAATACTATCACACGATATCTGGTGGAATGCCAAGCAATGTCTCAAGTACGGCCTCATTGATCAAATCATCTAAAGAACTACTATACTTACTCTGAATAAAATAACAAATCATAAAATCAAAAAAATGAAAAACGTAAAATCACTTCAATTAAGCTCAACTGAAGAACTTTCCAATTTTCTCAGAAGGTTTGCGCCAATCTCGTCAAGCCTTTTGATCGAAGTGGAAGATGGACAACTCAAGGCAAAGACTCACACTCCCGAAAGGTCTGTTGTGAAATCATCCAAAATCGACATGACTCGTGTTTTCGATATGGAAGATGGATCTGATGATTCTGTAAAGTTTGGTCTTTACTCTGTGGATCGTATGATGAAATCATTCAGTCACTTCGGAAGCGGGGCCATCGAGTTTGAACTTCATCAGGAAAATACATCGGAAGGAAATGTAGGAACTGACATCAACTTGAAGAACGAATCTTTGGACATCAACTTCCAATGTGCCAGCCTTCGTCTGTTCACACACATCACCGATGAAATGATGGACAAGATTGCGGATTCATCTGCTGCTGAGGTCTCTTTCGTTCTTACCAAAGAAATGCAAGCTAAGATCAACAGCTTGGCTGGAATCGACGCAGACCAGAAGTTGCTGACAATCGGTGTTAAGAAAGGAAACGTAGTCGTTTCGGGTAAGAGCTTTAACTTAAACCTCATGAACATCGAGACTTCCACAGATGTAACAATCTCTGTTTACAAAAATCAATTTGCATATTTGGATAAAGAAGACACAATGGTGTATGTGACTGAAGATCGTCTTATCTTCCACTCTATTGAGTCTGATACCAAAATGATAATCGGAAAAGCTGAGTAATGAAGTACTGCCAGATCGATCCCGCCGCATCAAGCAAAGAGGACATCGAGGCAGAGATCGCAAGACTAACATACTTGATGAACCTCAAAAAGAATGAGGAACAAGCTATCAAGATCTTCATTAACTCTGTCTATGGTGCCACAGCTTCCCCCTACTTCGTTGGTTACAATGTAAGAGTTGCAGAGGCAATTACTCTGCAAGGACAAGAGATGATTAAGTTCGTCTCAAAAATTACGAACCGTTACTTCAACGAGTTTTGGCACAAAGACAAGAAGCTTCACGAAGTCCTCGGCCTTACGGACGTTAAACAAGTAAAAGGCGAAGTCGCAGTCTACGGTGATACCGACTCTTGCTACGTAGCTTTTGAGGAAGTGGTTTCTGGATGTGATTGGAAAGAAGACCCAATCAAACTTATTCACGGAATCTATAAGAATAGATTAAAAGAATATCTAGGAACCGCTTTCAAAAAGTTTGCTGAAGGTTACGGAACAGAAAACATCCAAGATCTCGAGCTCGAAACCATTTCATACTCAGCAATCTTCTTAAAGAAAAAGAAGTATGTGATGGATAAAGCTTGGAAATCTGGAGAAGGCGACGGTATCTTTTACAAAGAACAAGAAAAGATCGACGCAAAAGGTGTTGAAATCGTACAGTCATCAACTCCTGCTTTTGCTCGTAAGAAGATGAAAGAACTGCTGAAGATCATTTTTCGCGAAAGAAACAAGCTCAACATGCGCAGCCTCGCTGATCTGCTTAAGAAAGAAAAGCAAGCGTTCATACTTGACAACATCGAGAACATCTCAATGTCTTCGAGTATCAGCGATTACGAAAAAGGAATTGCAGATGATCGTAAATCACTGGTCTTCAATGACCACTGCCCGATGCACGTCCGCGCCGCTGGGTTCCACAACTATCTGATAAACAATAGTAAGTGGAAGAACAAGTACCAGCTAATTAAAAGTGGAGACAAAGTAAGATATTACTACGCTAAGAACGATGAAGGCGGAGAAAACGTATTCGCTTACTTGCCAGCAAACCATCCAGTGGAAATTGCTCCTGCTGTTGATTATGATCTGCAGTTCGCAAAGTGTATCGTAGATCCTCTCAATCGTTTCATCGCAGCAATCGGCTTACCACCTCTATCACCAGAACTCATCGTAAGAACACAACTATTCTAAAAAACAAAATAAGAACATGGCAAAATCATTTTCCTTTACAGAACTAGACGCAGCTCTAACCAAAATCAATCCTAAAGGCTCTATCATCACAACGAACACATTCTCAAAGATTGACGAATACATTCCATCCGGGAACTACATGTTGAACGCTCAGCTAACAGGTTCTCTCTTTGGGGGTATTCCCAACTCAAGATCAATCTGCTTTGCTGGAGAATCCGGCACAGGTAAAACATTCTTAACATTGAATGCTTGCCGTGAAGCACAGAAGATGGGCTATCATATCATCTACTGTGATTCCGAAGCAGCTGTTGATGAAGACACAATGAAGAACTTCGGAATTGATCCTGAAGGTGTTCGTTATCAGCCAGTAGGAACTTCATTGGAAGTTCGTCACTTCGTAACCAACCTTTGTGATCAACTTAAGAAAGCCAAAGACAAAGGAGCAGAGACACCCAAGATCCTTTTGGTTCTCGACTCTCTGGGCAACTTAGCTACTACCAAAGAACGTGCTGACGCTGCATCAGGAAGTGAAAAGAAAGATATGACAAAGCAACAAGACTTGCGCTCACTTTTCCGCGTTATCACTACCGACCTCGCAGAGTTCAAGATTCCGTTCATCTTTACCAATCACACATACGCAAGTATCGGTTCTTTCATACCAGGCCAAACAATCTCTGGCGGTGGCGGAGCAATCTACAACGCTTCGATTATTGTACAGCTCTCGAAAGCTGGTCTTAAAGAAGGCGCCGTTGGTTCAAACGGATTCGCGATGAAGACAGGAATCGTCGTAACATCAAAACCTGCTAAGAACCGCTTTGCTCGCCCTCTTCCTATCAAGTTTCATATTTCATTCTACAAAGGTATGAACCCATACGTTGGTTTGGAACAATACATTAACTGGGAAAACTGCGGAATACAAAAAGGCAAGCTGATCGGTCAAAAAGAATTCGATAAGTGGTATGGCGGAGGTCACGAAAAGAAAGCAGAAGTTGAAGCAACTCGTTTCGTTAAGAAAAACGAAGATGGCACTGAGACAGTCTTATACTTTGAAGATCGACCAACTGCTCGCACTATGGCATGTCGCCACTTAGGAGAAGAAATCAAACCACAAGATCTGTTCACACCTCGTGTAATCACTGAAGAAGTTCTTCGAGAACTTGACGAAAAGATCATCAAGAAAATGTTCATGCTGCCAAACATAGGTGATGTGAATCAGATCGAAGATGATGAAATCGTAGGTGATATTTTTGATACTGAAAATGAAGATTAACCAAAACAAACTTCCAGTCAAGTATGCTCTGAATGTGTACAAGGAAATGAAAGAGTTTCCCACACACATGGACTTAGTGTACATGCTTTTAAGCAACTTATCAGACAGGGAAGAAATTGAGAAATCCTTTACACCGTCCCAAGTGTGGCAATACATGAAAGACGGTGTAGGGACCATCAATGAACTGCAAGGTTTCCTAGACTATGTGTCGGATCCTGCTGACTGTCCTGGCGCGTTTCTTCAAAAGTTGGAAATGACACAAGGAAGAAAACCCGAGTGGCAATACAAAGTATTAGACAATCCTTGGGCGTAAAAAATCATTTAATCAACTCGTGTATATAAACAATGTATGGTATCTACCCATTTAGAAAAAATCTTTTATCACTACTTACTATCGAGAAAAGAACTCGTTGATGTAGTCAGCAATCGATTCTTTGAGACCGAAGACATCAAAAGAATCTACGATATAACCAAGGAGTTCGTCGAAAAATACAGCACGATTCCGACCAAAGCACAGATCGTAGAACTAACTAAAGTTAAAGGCTTACAAGAAGACCTAACAGAAACTAAAGTTGATTCGCTGTTCGATGTCCGTCTTGGAGAATACGATGAAGACTGGCTTCAGCAAACAGCTGAGTCTTGGATTGAATATAAGAACCTTGACATATCGGTTCTAGACCTCATCACATATCTTAAGACTACCAAGGTTTCTGTGGAAAACGTCAAAGACGTGGTACAGAATGCCAAGAACATCATAACCGAACGCAACAACATTCAGTTTGGATTCGATGAAGGTCTTGACTTCTTTGATCCTGAGTCTCACACACAACCAACCACCGATACATTTAGCTCAGGAATTCCTTACATTGATCTTGTTCTTGGCGGAGGATTCTACTCAAAAGCGCTTTTCTGCTTCATTGGTGAAATGAAGATTGGTAAGTCGATCTGGCTGGCCAACCTTGCAGCCAATAGCGTAAGAATGGGTTACAATACCGCGGTCTTATCGTTAGAGATGAGAGATCGCAAACTCGTTAAGAGGTTAGGCGCAAACTTGCTAAACATCAGTATGCGAGAGTACGCTCAAGCAGCCGAAGACAAAGTCATGATGAAGAAGCGTCTGGCCCAAGTAGGGTATGATAGTCTTCAGGTGCCAGGAAAACTTTACGTTAAAGAATTTCCAACATCATCTGCCGGTGTTCCTGACATCGAGCGCTACTTACAAAAGATGGAAGAAACCAAAGGAATCAAGTTTAAGGTGATCATTCTTGACTACATCAACATTCTTAAGAACTGGAGAAATCCCAATTCCGAGAATATGTATATGAAGATCAAACAAATTGCTGAAGACTTAAGAGCGATGGCTATGAGAAATGACTGGGCTATCGTTACAGCGACTCAGATCAACCGATCTGGCTTCGGAAGTACCGACTTAAACGCAACCAACATTTCAGAATCAGCAGCATTAGGTCATACGGTCGATGCAATGTTTGGTATCATACAGGATGAGATCATGCACGCAAACCGAGAGTACATATTGAAACTAATCGCTAACCGCGACGATGGATACAAAAATTCCCGTAGGAAGTTCTTGATTAACTATGATTACATGAGAATCATGGAAGATCCGGACTCAACAATAATCACAGAATAATGAAAGAAGATAAAATCTTTAACAACCGGTACAACACGGGAGACCTGGACTTTGAGCAGTTTGGTAAAATCGAACCAGACGACATTCACAGGCCCAAAGACAGCTTTGATGAGTACATCGCAAACAAGATACAGCAAGATCTTTACAACATTTTCGTAGGAGCTCACTTTTACGAAGAATACAGCAAAAGTAAGAAAGTCCCCAGAAGCGAGGTAGCTCCTATCTACTATTACTTTGACGAGCGCCTCACTAAGTCAGAAGCAATGTCAGCTATTGAAAAGTTCGTAAACATTGCTGAATTCATGAGTATGTCTTACGATGTACTGTACGAAGAATTGGCGCCAACCTACAAGGAAAAGCTTCTAAAAGAACTTGACCTTAAGTACGGAATTTTTAAGAAGAAACGAATTCATAGATTGTTTTAAGAAAGCATGCAGAGAATAAACGCAAAAAGAATCTGGCTGATATCCGACACACACTTAGGAGTTCGTTCGAATTCCCGTGAGTGGATGGACATCATAGAAGATTACTTTAGAAACTTCTTTATACCGCTTCTGGAAAAGGAAGGAAGACCCGGCGATGTGGTAGTCCACTGCGGTGATGTATTTGATTCAAGACAGTCGATCAACCTGTACGTACTCAACAAAGGTATCAGCATATTTGAAGACATTGCCAAGATCATGCCAACTTATATGATCATCGGCAATCACGACATCTTTATGAAGTACACCAACGAAATCAACTCGTTGAAAGTTTTTAGGAACGTCGAGAACATAACTGTGTTTGAAGAACCTACACACATGATGTTTGGAGATAAGAAGATGTTCTTTTTACCTTGGGTTGAAAAGCACGAAGAAATCAAAGAAATCATAAAAGATCCAAAGAATGCATCAGACGTCCTCTTTTGTCATACTGATATTCGCGGTCTATCTTTTAATCGTTTCACAAAGATTGAAGAAGGAACCGAAGCAGAAGTCTTCAAAGGCCATAAGAGAGTTTACTCGGGCCACATCCACTACGCGCAGAAAACAAACAACATAAGAATGCTTGGGTGTCCTTACGAACTAACTCGTTCGGACATAGGTAATCAAAAAAGTGTTTGGTTATATGACTTAGAGACAGATACCGAAACACAGTTCAAAAATGATTATTCTCCAAGATTTCTAAGATACAAGCTCGAGTGGATTCTCGAGCAGACATTAGAAGACCTCCAGGCAACTTTTCAAAACAATTTTATAGATATTATGGTCACACCACAGTGGTCCTTGAAATTCCCTTTCTCGGCCTTTACTGAAAAGTTTAGTGGGTATCGTAAGATCAATCATAATATCGTCACCGAAGAAGAACAAAAAGTTGAAGACGGCGAAGAACTTGCCGAAGGAGAATCTGGCGAAATCAATCTTACGTCATTGATCGAAAAACATATAGAAGGTCTTCACTACTCAGACGCAATCAAAGAAAAACTAATATCCGTAAGCAAGAAACTCTACCAAGAAGCCTTGCGAGAATTGGAGGAAAAAAGAAGTCATGAAAATCAAAACAATTGAGTGGAAGAATTTTGGCAGTTATGGAAATAACGTCCAACGAATATCTTTCGACGAAAATCAAGGTAACTTCTATCTTGTCCTTGGAGGTAACGGAGCTGGAAAGTCAACGATGTCCGACGTTATCAAGTTTGGACTTTATGGAAAAGTAGACAATAAGAAACTTAGAGATCTTCCTAATCGTTTCAATAATTCACTGTCCGTTAAGATTGAAGTTGAAAAGAATCCTGGCACTGTCGCCGTCATAGAAAGAGGAATCGCGCCAAACTTCTTTCGTCTTTACATCAACGGAGCAGAATACGACCAAGCAGGCAAAAAGAACATGCAAGAATTTCTTGAAGAAGAAATCTTAGGAGTTCCCTACTATGTTTTCAACAACATGGTATCTTTGTCCATCAATGACTTTAAGAGCTTCATAAACATGGGAGTTCACGACAAGAGAATGATCATCGATAGACTGTTTGGACTCGAGGTTCTCGGGGCTATTAAGTGGAAAGTTCGTTACCAAATCAAAGCCATGAAGGAGCAGATCGATATGATTGATACCGAGATATCCGTGATTGAACGCAATGTTACTTCTTCAACTCAAGAGTTAGAAAATCTTAATGAAAAACTTAAGACAGCTGGTGAAGAAAAGAAAAAGGAACTCAATGAACGTATCGAAAAATTGAACGAGTTTATTAAGAGTGCCAACGATAAGATGAACCAAATTGCTGACAAGAGCAAAGAAGTTGATGACATGATGAAAGAATGGGAATCTGTGATCAGCGGTCATAAGACAGAAATACATGTGTGCACTGAGAAAATCAACCTTTATGAAAAAGGCAAATGTCCTACATGTGAAGCCGATCTTACAACCGACCACCACAAGTCAATGCTTCAAGATTACATAAACCGTGACAAAGAATCGCGCGATGCAATCCAGCAAATTCGAATTAAAGTCGATGAACTTACCGCTCGCAGGCAGAAGATTAAGGAAGCGTACTCTGATCTAAGTAATAAGAAAGTATCTGCTTCAACCCAGCTTAGCGCTTTCTCTGGAGAGCTGAATCGTCTCAACGAAAATAACGCAACTGATGAACAGACACAGTCTTTACAAAACATTATAGACGATAGTCTTGAAAAGAAAACTGAAGCTCTTCACAGAAAAACGTTGGAAGAAAAGAAAGCAAACTTTTACAAAATCATAGAAGACATATTCGGCGAT
>Ga0315903_10002280_pt1 | contig 28441 bp, 11 predicted proteins | sample LakEriMetagenome_7_FD_203524 | JGI IMG/M metagenome (GOLD analysis project Ga0315903, IMG submission 203524) | Freshwater fungal communities from buoy surface, Lake Erie, Ohio, United States - Buoy 2 MA119 | ecosystem: Environmental > Aquatic > Freshwater > Lake | place: USA: Lake Erie, Ohio... | reverse complement strand
CTTTCACATCGGGTTTGCAAGCCCATACCGTCAATGCAATCGATGCTGCGAGAAAGAATATCTTTTTCATAATTCAAATGTCGTATTTAAAAGGTTAGTTGCAACCACCTTCGGGGTTTAGTTCAAATCCGATTACGGTCGATTCTGCGTTTGGGAATTGGATTGCCATGCCCGGACAGTCATAGGGTGCGTTACGGATAATAATATTTTCACCCATCACACCATACCTGCGCAATTGCTCTGTATACTTTCCTTCACCTACCATTTCAATTCGGTATTGACGTCGAGCTTCCGCAATAATATCTTGTGCACTTGCTGATTCGGAAATCTCATTGGTTCCGGGTTCAAAAGCACGATTGAGAATGTTGTTTAAATCGGCGCGGGCAATGGAGAGATCGCCACCATTCTCAGCGATTGCTTCCGCTCGCAAGAGGTGTAATTCTGTAATGTGAACAATAGGCACACTGTAAATCTGATTCGTGAAGAATTTTTTCAGGAATGCTCTGTTGTTTTCGAACGTGAACCATTGCAGAATACGCTTGTCGGCCGGATTCAGGTTGATGAAGTCCTGGAAGTTCTGACTCACCATGAGCTCTGCAATACCGTTGTTGATCTGGTAATTACTCACGTATGAACCGCAGCGACGGTCTTGTGCGATTGAACCTCCGTCAATAGAAAACAAGGTGGAGACTGTTCCGAAAACGAATTCAGAAGTCGTGTTGTTGCCTTGGGTAATTTCCGGATAGCGATCGAGGCTTTCAGAGTCGAATGAGTAGTTGCCGGAGTTAATCACTTCTGTGCTGTACTGTATGGCCTGACTCCATTCCTGTTTTAAGAAGTGGAAGGTTGCCAATACACCGGCTGCAGCCATTTTACTGGCATAAATGCCATTGGTTTCCGGGAGGTTATTGTAAGCAAATTCCAAATCTTCCTGCACGAAGTCATACACTTCCTGCACGGTGCTTCTCAGCAATGGATCTGCAGCTGCACGGTTGCGAATGGGAACACCGGCATGGGTATTACCCGGAGTCCATCCGTAAGGTTGCGCCCATAGTTTCACCGCAGCCCAATGACAAAAGCCACGAAGAAAGCGGGCTTCCGCTATCAGGCGTTCTTTTTCTCCACCATCAAAATTCGGAATAACATCGATGTTGTCGAGCAACGTGTTGCAACGCCAAACAACAGTGTACAGATCCTGATAAACTTTGTTGGTCGTACCATTGAAGAAGGTGGTCTGACGCGCATACACAGAACGTAAATCGTTATTGGTATTCGGTTGAATGAGGTTGTCGCTCAACAACTCCGAAATGTTTTGGATACGACCGTCGTACAAGTTCGCCAGCGCATCATAACAGCTGTTCAGTGTTTCTTGAGCGTCGTCAGCAGTATTGAAGAGATCTTCACGAAGGTTTCCTGTAGGTGGCTGATCGAGCCATTTGTTGCACGAAACCAACGGAAGGGTGAAGCAGAATGCAAGGATGATTATCTTTTTCATGTTGGTTCGGTTTAGAAGTTAGCAGTTAGGGTTGCGAAGTAACTTTTCTCTTGCGGTGGGGTGAGATACGTAGTATTCGGACTCAAATTTCGGTCTTGTGGATTTTCAAAGTCACGCACCAATTCAGGATCGAGACCTACAAAATTCGTAATCACAAATAGGTTCGACGCAGCCAGCTGAATCGTCAGATTGCGAATCGGACTGTTCTCTTTCATCTTGAAATTGTAACTCAAGCTGATGTTTTTCAAACGCAGATAGTCAGCATCGTAGATGAATAGGGTTGTGTTCCACCAAGGGTTACCCGATTGTAACCCATAGGTGTTTTCCTGCAGAGTCTGAACCGGGAATTGAGCGTCGTCGCCAGGTTCCTGCCAACGGTCAAACTTGTCGGTACGCATGTTCCAGTCTGTTGTAACACCTAACTGACGCTTAGCCGACGAGTCAAAGATTTTCGAGCCAAGACTGTAAGTCATGAATACACTCAAAGACCAGCCGCCATAAGTGAAGCTGTTGGTTATACCGCCGTAGCCTTTAGGTAAACCCGCACCGGCATACTGTCGGTTATTGAGATTGTATTCGTAGGTTTTGTTTCCTTGAAGGTCATAATACATTGGACGTCCATTGGTTGGGTCTATTCCGGCAAATGGTACCAGGAAGTAAGAGCCAACAGGCTTGCCAATCTGCACGCGCGAATCGTTCGTTCCACCACTCAAAGCATCAGGTGTGAATTCACCAATACTGATTACCTCGTTCATGTTGCGTGAAATGTTGAAGTCGGTAATCCACTGCAGCTTTGATTCCGGGCTCAGGTTGTTAGACTTGATACTGAACTCAAGTCCTTGATTGAGAATTTCACCTGCGTTAGCCCATACGTTCGAGAATCCGGTGCTGGTTTGAACGTTATACTGAAGTAATACATCACTGGTGCGCTTGCTGTAGGCCGAAATGGTTCCATGAATGCGGTCATTCCACAATCCGTATTCAAGTGAAGCGTCCAGAATCATAGAGGTCTCCCATTTCAAATCAGGGTTACCCAACTGTGTCTGGAATCGGATTGGATTGCCAAAGTAACCACCTGAGCCCTGATCCCACGTTTCGTATTGCGCAGTGCGAGGGATATCCGCATTACCCGTTACACCCCAGCTGGCGCGAAGCTTCAGGAAGTTGATGACCTTGTTTTCCTTCAGGAAGTTTTCTTCGCTGGCGATCCAGCCCACCGATGCAGAAGGGAAGTTACCCCAGCGACTGTTGGCCCCGAACTTCGAAGAAGCATCGGCACGTGATACCAACTGGAAATAGTATTTGTCGTCGATAGAATAGTTGAAGCGACCGAAGAAACTCACGAAGGTTGTAACTTCTTCGTAGGCATTTCCATATTGCGGGGTAATGGTGTCTGCTTCTACCTCTGTAGCTGTTGGTAATGATGCCAACCCAGGGAAACGAATCTGCGAATAACCGCGGGTTACTGACTTCTGAACTTCGCTTCCTGCCATGAACGTAACTCGGTGATCCTCTTTGTAGGTGCGGTTGTAGTTGACCGTTCCATTCGAGTTCCAGTTGGTTACCCAGGTAGGGAATTTTTCAGCATAATCTTGAGTCTGACCCACGTTAACCCCTAAAGGCATGTATTTCATTTCTACCTGGTCGAGGTAATCGAGTGATCCGGTGGCGCGTAACGACCAGAAGTCATTAATGAGATAAGTAAGAGAGTGATTTGTCAGCACGCGCTTTTCGAGGTTCACCCACTGACGTTGCTCTCGGTACGCGATAGGATTGGAGTATCCGCCATTCCACATGAAGTATTTGCCTGTGGTATCGTAGATAGGGTAGTAGGGAAGAGCTGTCGACATAGCTTCACCGACACCACCGCTCCAAGCTGCATCTACACGGTTGTTGACGCTTTGTGTGAATGAACCACCAACGTTATACAAAAGCTTGTTGGTAATGTTAAAGTCGGCGTTGAGGCGGGCACTATTGCGCACAAAGCGATTACCAATGATGTACGATCCGTTGTCATCATTGCTGAGACTGGCATAAAACTTCGCTTTGTTCATCACGTAGTTGATACCGATGTTATAAGACTGCTTGATACCAATACCCGTCAACTCATCAAACCAGTTGGTGTTAGTTTTCTGAGCTTCTTTGTATTTCTGCTCACGCACTTCCGGTGAATCGAGTGGTCCCGACAGAGAAGGCAACCAGGTGTAACCTGTTCCGCCATCGTTTTCCCAGGCCTCCTGGCGCATTTGAAGATACTCGTCGGTACTCATCATGTTTGGTTTAGCCGCCGCTTCCGATGTACCAAGACGTACATTGAGGTCAAGGCTCAAACCTTGTTTCTTACCGCGCTTGGTGGTGATAAGCACTACACCATTAGCCCCGCGTGAACCGTAGATACCGGTTGCAGCTGCATCTTTCAACACTTCAATGCTTTCAATGTCGTTCGGGTTGAGGAACGTAAGTGGGTTGGAATTCATCGCCCCTGAGTTGCCGCGCAAGAATGGGTTTTGTGTGATGGGAATACCATCAACCACGTAGAGTGGATCGCCGCCGGCCGAAATGGAGCTTATACCACGTATTCGAACCAGTGAACCGGAACCGGCAAGACCGGAGCCCTGTGAAACTTGTATACCTGCACCACGGCCTTGAAGGGCTGCTTCGAAACTTGGTACAGGAACCTGGGTGAGCTCTTTTCCGTCGATGCGTGTAATGGAACCGGTTACATCGCGCTTACGCTGAACACCGTAACCTACTACAACAACCTCTTCGGTCAATTTTTCATCCTCCTGCATCTGAATGTTCAGGATGATTTCCCGGTTTGTAACCGTTACTTGCCTTGTTTGGCTCAGATAGCCGATAAGCACGAATTCCAGCGAGTGCTTACCTTCGGATAATTCGAGTGCATAATTGCCATCGATGTCAGTCGCCATTCCGACGCCGCTTTCTTTGTCTTTCACCACGACACCCGGAAGCGTTTGATTCGCAGAGTCGTATACTTTACCTTTTACGACTTGAGCGTAGGTTGCTGATGAAAGCAGAAGCAGGGTAAAAATGGATAGTGAAGAGTACAGTTTCTTCATCACAGTGTTTTGTTTAGGACTTGGTTAATGTTAAGGGCTCAAACATAAAACAAAACGGGTAAGTGTATATTCAACACTTACCCGTTTTTTTTATTTGCTGATAATCAGCGGATGCGTTACGTTCAATTGATCACCTGTAGCTCGAACGAAGTATGTTCCTTGTTCAAGGTGTCCGCTGTTCCATTCAATGGTTTGAATGCCTGCAGCGATATTGCGGCTATCAATACTTTCTACCAAACGGCCTGAAAGATCAAGCAAATCGATTGTTATTTTCTGTGCTTCCGAGTTGCGCAAGCCAATGGTAACTCGATCGGTGGCCGGGTTTGGGTACACCATGAAGTTAAATCCGAATAGTTCGATGGCTTCGGCAACATTCAGAGCTGTATCCGGAGCGAAAATGGGCTGATCGAAATACACGTGATATTCTCCGGGTTGGAAATTCATCGAGCCATTAACATCCGATACGTTCATTGTGTTGCCGCTGAAGAAGTCATACCATTCACCGGTGTGCTGGAAACCGGGAACCATGTCAATCGGAACCACGTTGAAATTACCCACGATCGTTGCCTTCAGCGAAGCAGTATTCAAGTGCAGACGTTTACCCATTCCTGCCAGATCGATGTCGAAATCGGTAGTCGAAAAAATAGGATTCGTTTTTTTAATGTCGTTCAGAGCACTGACAACCTTGTATACTTTGTAACGCTCTGTCACATCGCGATAGTCCCAGCGAACCGGTTTGGCTGAAGTACGGCAGTCGGGATTGATGGTGCCGTCCTGGCAGTAGTTGATGGAGTAGTCATATCCCAGCTCACCAAACTGCCAAATCATCTTCGGGCCCGGAATCGGAATAAGGAAGGTATGCGCTAACTCCTGGCGCTGCAAGGCTGTGCTCAGATTTTGAACATCGTATGAACCATTGCTATTACCGAAGTTCAAATTTTTATACATCAGGCGCTCTTCGTCGTGGCTCTCACCGTAGCTCACCAGGCGAGGTTGGCTCCATCCGCGTGAGGTGTATACACCCCAGCTTAAATTGGAGTTCGAGTTGTAGCCCATGCTAGCTTGCTCGTACTCTGTTGTCATTTTCCCCCACAGCATCATGCCGATGTTGGCAAGAGCTGTTTCTTCGCTGTTGTCGGCCAAATGTTCCAGAATCACATAAGCACCCGGTTCGTTCGATTGAATGTCGTTATAATAGTCTGTGAGAATATTTACACGGCTTTGATCATAAGCACCCCAGGCGCCAATGTTACCGAGTGTATAATTCTGAGTGAGTCCTTTCGAAAGATCGAAGCGATAGCCGTCAATGTGATATTCATCGATCCAGTACCGCATCATACGTTTGAAGAAGTTACGCGTAAGTGGACTTTCGTGGTCAAAGTCATAGCCAACGTTGAAGTCATGGCGAGGTGTTTCATTGAACCACGGGTTCTCCGCTGTTGGCTGACCGTATTCTCCTGCATCCGCATCGAAGTACATTCTCACCATGGGGTTTTGTCCGAATGCGTGGTTCACTACGATGTCCATCAGAACGGCTATACCTCTGCTGTGGCATTCATTGATAAAGGCTTTGAAAGCATCTTTTGTTCCGTAAGCCTTGTCGAGTGCGAAAAAGAAAGAGGTGTTGTAACCCCAGCTATCGTTGCCTTCGAATTCATTGATAGGCATAAGCTCAATGGCGGTTACACCAAGTCGTTCCAGATAGTCGAGCGTGTCAGTGAGAGTCTGATAGTTACGTGCAGAAACGAAATCACGCACGTGCATTTCATAAACCACTAAGCGCTCTGCCGGTGGACGCACATAGGAGTTGTCGGTCCAGTTGTAATCGCCTTGATTGATTTTAATAGTGGAGGCAATTTGCGAAGTGCTGCAGCGAGGGTATACCGGAATGTTAGGGAAGGTTGTTGCCGGAATCCAAGGGTCATTCCAAGGGTCGAGAACCATCTCGGTGTATGGATCCGCAATACGCATGTCTTCCAGATCGATGCTGTACTGGAATGCGTAGGTTGTATTTGCATCGAGGCCCGTGATGTCGAGCCAGTATTTGTTGCCATCCGGTGTGCGGTTCATCAAGTATGCTGCGTTGAATTGCCAGTTGTTGAAGTCACCCAATACGTAAACAAAGTCTTTGTTTGGGGCATGCAATTGAAGGCGAACCGTCGAGTTGTTGATGACGGTAATTCCATCTTGGGTGCCAACCGGAGCAGCAAGAACGGCAGGTTGTGGATTGATGTTGATGAGGATTGTTTCGCTGGCTGTGTTTGTGCCGTCGGTTGCTGTAAGCACTACATCGTAGCCACCGTTGGTCGATTGATTGAAGGTGTAATTAAGGGTAGTGGTGTTTTCAGCTGTTGCAACGACTTCGCCATTAATGGTCAACGTAAGTGTTGCCGGCGATGATGACGCACATTGAAGCGGTATGTTCTGATTTATGTTGGCATTGATGACCTGTTGGAAAGGTTGCAAAATCCCTGCGTGAAAGCCGGGTTCATACAAATCCAGGTAGATATCAGAACCATCTGCATTGCGGCCGACAAGAGAACCGTTTGCATTTCGAAACACGAACATGAGTCGAGCTACATCTGTACCAGCAGGCATTTCGTCATAAAACGTGGACGGCTGTATTTGGATGCTGTGCGTGTTGCTTCCCTGCGGTGTAAGCAAGAGCGAGCTGTTGGCGGTTCCCCAGACATTGTCGGGGCCTTTCACATACTGCCAGTTGTTGACGCAGTTGTCTACGTCATTCTGAGTTACGACGCCGGTGTGGGCATACAACGGAATCACGTTGTTCAGTTCCGCATTGCCGGATGCAGCGTTGTACGTGATGGTTATCACGTCGTTTTGCGTCGGAAACGGAGGATTTGTGCTGAGAATTTGTGCCGCGCTGAGTAGTGGTAGCGCAAAAAGTGCACAGGTGGATAGAATTGTTTTCATGGTAATCGATTCGATTAGGTTCCAAATATAAACAAAGTGTAATCTGTACACTTAGTGTTTGTTTTTTTTTGGATGGACTAAGATAGGGGATGGCCATTGGCTAGTGGCTAATGACTAATGACTAATCTGGTTAAGCTACGTTGATATAAAGTCAAAAAAAAAGCCCGCATTGAAATTACAACGCGGGCCTTTTTATTAGTCATTCGTCACTAGACATTAGTCATTATCTGACCACCTCCATCCTCTTGACCACGCTTTCCTCGCCGCTGGTGGCGCGCACGAAGTAGATGCCTCCGGCGAGGCCGGTGACGTCGAACTCGGGTATCCAAGAGCCGGAGTAGATGTCGCGTCCGAGCATGTCGTAGATCTGCAGGTGGCTGGGTATTGCATCGCCGTGGGCGAAGAATACGCGCTCGCTGGTTGGGTTTGGCCACAACTCCATTTGCATAGGCATGGCTGTGTTACCACAAACAGCGGGAGCGCAGGCGAGTGACCTGTTCGTTGAGTTGCCACAGCTGTTGTTAGCACGCACACGCACGTTACCCGCGGTACCATTGCACAACACGGTGATACTCGATGTTCCTTGTCCGCTTTGAATGACCCAGCCTGAAGGCACTAGCCATGTGTATGATGCTGCGCCGAATACTGCAGGACAACTATACGTGTTCACGGTGTTGATGCACGGTGCTGTCGGTCCGCTGATAGATGCAGGTGTTCCGGGGAAGGTCGTAAGACTTAAACAACGAATAGGGCTGATGCCACAGCTGTTTTGAGCTGTTACGCAGATTGCAGGGTTGCCATTAGTTGAGTTGGTTCCGATGTTGTTGCTGAAGTTTACCGTGACACTAGCGGTTCCTTGTCCGCTGACAATAGTGACACCGGGAGGCACTGTCCAGTTGTACTGCTGCACGGAACTGACCGGAGTAACGGTGTAGGTGATGTTTTGTGCGTTGCACAAGCCGTTGATGGGGCCACTGATGACGCTGGGTGTTGCCGGTAGCTTGTCGACGATAATGGTAATGGGCAGGCATAGTGTGATGCCGCAGGTGCCGCCTTCAGCGCGCACGTAGTAAGTGGTAGTGGTAGTAGGTGACAGGGTGAGGTTTGCACCTGTTCCTACGATGGTTCCCGTGCAGCTGTTGCGTCGCCATCTCCAGATAGCCCCGGGGTAGAGGGTTCCCAATACCGACAAGGTGGTCGAAGATCCGTAGCAGATGCGCGTAGCCGTGGCGCTCACTATTTCCGGTCCGCACTGCGCGCTGAGCACATTGATTGTAATTGAAGCGCAGGCCGAGGTGTTACAAGATCCTTCAGCACGCACAAAGTAGGTGTCGGTTGTATTGGCCGTAATGGTAATACTTGGTCCTGTGCCGATTAGTGATCCCCCGCATGCGCTGCGGTACCACTTCCACGAAGCTCCTGCGCCCAGTGAACCACCTTGCACGGTTAGTGTCACCGATGAACCTGCGCTCACGTTGTTGACCGAGGCCGTTACGCTGCTAGGCGCAATGCTTAGGCTGTTCACTGTGAGGTTGAGGGTTGCTGTGTTGGGGCAACCTGTGCTATTGGTGGTTACATAGGTATAGGTGCCCGACTGTGCGTAGGTTGTTCCGTTCCAGGTGTAGCTGCCGCAGGCGGTCATCGACTCGGTTGTAAACGAAGGTGCACCTACCGTAAGCACTAGCTGTGCAATACTATCGCAGCCCAACACCGTTTGTGTATTGAACGAGTAGTTGCCCGACATGGTGTAGATCTGTCCGTTCCAGGTATAGGGCTCACAGGAGTGAATGTTAGTTACGCTCACCGCTGTTTCTACTGTGATACCCTTGCATGTGCAGTTATCGTCAACGAAATCGTTGGTTGTGCAAGGGTTGCCGTCGTCGCAAGGTATACCGGGATTAGGGCCGCTGCACACATCGAATCGGTCGCAGATTCCGTCATTGTCTTCATCGGCAAAGGTTCCGGCACAGGTACAATCGGGAAGTATCATATCAAAATCGGTACATGGGTCATTGTCGTCGCAAGAGCTCCCCGGCTCAGCGCCAGCGCACAAGTCGTTGGCGTCACATGTGCCGTCGTTATCCGCATCTGCGAATGTTCCCGAGCATGAGCAGTCGGCGAGGATTACATCGCCAATGGTGCAAGCATCGCCATCATCGCAAGAAGAACCGGGTTCAGCGCCTGCGCACAAGTCATTCGCATCGCATGTGCCGTCGTTGTCGGCATCGGCGAAGGTTCCCGCGCATGAGCAGTCAACGAGGATTACATCGCCAACGGTGCATGGATCGTTATCGTTGCATGATGAACCTGGCTCAGCTCCTGCACACAAGTCGTTCGCGTCACATGTACCGTCGTTATCGCTGTCGGCGAAGGTTCCTGCGCATGTGCAATCGGCGAGGATGATGTCGTTCACTGTGCAAGGATTGTTGTCGTTACAAGCGGCTCCAGCTTCCGGACCAGCGCAGTTGTCGTTCGCGTCGCATGTTCCGTCGTTATCTGAATCTGCGAATGTTCCCGCACATGAGCAGTCGGGGAGGATTACATCGCCAATAGTACAAGCATCGCCATCATCGCAGGAAGAACCGGGTTCAGCGCCAGCGCACAAGTCATTGGCGTCGCACGTGCCGTCATTATCCGCGTCTGCGAAAGTTCCCGCGCATGAGCAGTCGGCGAGGATGATATCGTTAATTGTGCATGGATTGTTGTCGTTGCACGCAGCGCCCGCTTCGAGACCAGCGCACAAGTCGTTGGCGTCGCATGTGCCATCGCTATCCGTGTCTGCGAAGGTTCCTGCACATGAGCAGTCGGCGAGGATGATATCGTTAGTTGTGCATGGATTGTTGTCGTTGCACGCAGCGCCCGCTTCCGGACCCGCGCAGTTGTCGTTGGCATCGCATGTGCCATCGTTGTCAGCGTCTGCGAAGGTTCCTGCGCATGAGCAATCGGCGAGGATGATGTCGTTCACTGTACAAGGATTGTTGTCGTTGCAGATTGATCCTGGAGTAAGTCCATTGCAATTTTGGAAAATAAATTCTTGCGAGCAGGTTGAGGTATTTCCTGCACAGTCAGTTGCGTTCCAAGTTCGAGTTATTGGATTGGGATAATTATCAACCCTGAATACAAAACCACCGGTTCCATTAGCTGGGCCGCTGCTTACGGGTTCACCATTATACAGAAAAATTCCATTATAGTTGAACCAACTTCCTGCACCATAATCGTCATTGTAGTTGTTGGCACCATCACCTATTTGAAATGCGAAGTAATTGTTGGACGGAGCGTGTGTTATATTTAGCAAAGAGCCGGCATGACTTCCCCAACCAATCATTTCCACTGCTGCAGTGGGCTGAATAATGTAGTACATCCAGTCAGGGAAGTTGGCATCTTCGGCACCACAGTCGGCTTTGAAACCACTGGGAGTCATATCTGAATTCCATTCGGTCCAAGTTTTACCCTGACCACCGTTTATACTAAAATCGAAACCGCCGGTTGGGTCGATTACGTTGAATACTCTACCTGATAAGGTAATAGTGCTATCGTTATTGTATACCAGCGTTGCTTGTATATTGGTGTCAAGCTGATACCAGCGATAGTTTGACGGCAAACTATACAAGGCAAAAGCCCAATCATATGGATAAGCGCATGGATTGTCAATCGGTCTGGAAGAGGTGTATAAGTTGTGGCTGTAAGTGCCTTGCTCTGTGCAACCCACGCAGCTTTCGATGAAGGTGATTTGAACATTGTCCGAGCAATTATCGATTGCATTTACCGTCGGTGCTGATCCAAGTTCTGAGACATCACTCAGGTAAATAGGAGACTGACATCCAATAAGTGCAGGTGGTGTGGTATCGATGACATTGATTATGCGTGAAACAATTGTACTGTCATTGCATTGATTCCGCGCAATCCACTTTTGTATGTAGATAGTTAAGCAGCCCTCACTTAAAATTGAATCTTTTTGCGTTACAATTACCGAAGTGCCGTCGAGCATGTAAAATTCTGGACTGAAGGGAGGAATGCTTTCGTTGCAATTTATCGTTATGGATTGTGGGATGTTGGCTGCTATCGGAGCTTCACATACTTCGCTTGCATCGCACGTACCGTCGTTGTCGCTGTCTGCGAAGGTTCCTGCGCATGAGCAGTCAGCGAGGATGATATCATTCACTGTACATGGATTGTTGTCGTTGCAAGCAGCTCCAGCTTCCGGACCTGCGCAGATGTCGTTCGCATCGCAAGTACCGTCGTTGTCGGCATCTGCGAATGTTCCCGCACATGAACAGTCGGCGAGGATGATATCATTCACTGTACATGGATTGTTGTCGTTGCAAGCAGCGCCCGCCTCCGGACCTGCGCAGTTGTCGTTGGCGTCGCATGTACCGTCGTTATCGGCATCGGCGAATGTGCCGGCGCATGAGCAGTCGGCGAGGATTAAATCATTCACTGTGCATGGGTTGTTGTCGTCGCAAGGCACAGAAGGGCAGTTATCGTTTGCATCACAGATACCATCATTATCAGCGTCAGCAAATGTTCCTGCACAAAAACAATCAGGATGAATAATATCGTTTACCGTACACGGATTATTATCATCACATGTCGATCCTGAAGCGAAGACTGTTACATCGACGCTATCATTATAAACGCAACCGGTTTGCTGGTTAGTCAACTGAAGGTTGAATGTATTCGTGCCCAACGTTGTCAAAGCATTTGTTGTTCGTGAGAACAAGTTTGTACCTGTTGCAGCACCACTGATGTCTGCAGACGGAGACCATATAGTAGTGTAGTTCTGCGGGGGATTAAAGCGGAAAGCAAAAGGAGTTACGATTGGGTTGTTAGCAGAAGCCACAGTTCCTGAAGCAAATGCCAACGTACCAATTGTTGCTCCTGGACCGTTAACGCCAACCAGTTTTTGACGGTCTTGGTTAGTAGAACCCGTAACTAAAACTTCGATGTTACCGGTTGCCTCGTAAATTTTCAATTGAGCTGTAGAGAACTTAGTATCACCAAATTCCTGCACGTTGAAGTAAGTCAATTGGAAAATACGGTTACCCGGGAAGCCAAGAATGCGAGTGTAGATAGCTCCACCGGTTGCACCAGCAAGGTTATGATCCATTGCAAGAACAGCAATCATTGGATTAGGCTCTGAAGCTGATGGAAGTGTGGTGAATGTAAAGTCAACCAATGCTGTTCCGTTGTAAGTGCCGAACATTACAGTTCCATTCGTACCGACGTTACACGTAGTGTAGTTGGTTCCAAAGAAGTTGAATGTAAATCCGAGTGGAATGTTTGCCCAACCACCATCATCCAGATTACCTGAAGTAAGCGCTCTAGTTGCAACACCGGAATTTGCAAGTGTAGTGGTGCCAACGCTATTAAGTGAAGGGGTTGGCATGAGTAATTCGTAGGAGAAGTTGCTTGCATACGCGTCTGAACTGATTGACGTTGTTCCGCCAGCACAAACAATTGACGGTGTGGCAGAAATGTTTGGATTGATACCAGGCAACACATTAACTGACTGGCTTACCACTTTCGTGCAACCTGTTGTTGTATCAACTACAGTGTAAGTGAAGCCGGCGCTTTCTGTGATAGTCCAGTCTGCTGTGGTGTTCGTCTGGTTTGAAAGAATACCTGTTTCACCGGCACCCACTGCCCACGTAAATGTGTCGTAAGGGTTGGCACCGGTAATGGTAGCTGTCAGTGCAGACGTACCTCCCGTTCCGCAGAACTGCGGTGGGAAAGCAGACAGGGTAGGAGTCGGGAAGCCAACTGCTACATATAAATCATTCGTAGTATTGTTTAACCCTGAAAAATAGCACGTGGCTGTTCCACGATAATAAGTGTTGTTAACAACCGGTTCAGGAATATTATAGTTTGAACTTGTAGCACCTGCTATGTCGGTGAATGATGTACCATCAGTTGATGATGACCATTGATAGGTTATTCCACCTCCTATTTGTGCACCTGCATCCATGGTTAGGCTTACCATAGAGCCTAAGCAACCTAGTGTGGTCGGAGATGCAGAAGCGGCTTGACCAATAATGGGAGTGCCTGTGCATTGAACAATCACTGCGATGTTATCGAGGTGGAAGTCGACGTCGGTGGTGGTAGAAGCTGTGGTGGCCACGAATCCGATCTGAATCGTTTGACCGGCATAACTATCCAGATTTAAATATTCAGTAATACCAGTGTTACTATATGTCGCCAAGCCGGTATATTTCTTAATGATATTGGCACTATTCCATGTTGTTCCAAAGTCGGTCGAAATAATCACGCTAACGGTGTGCGTACCTAAATTAGAAACTGGATTAGTTGCGTTTAAAGTGGTAACGGCCATGTCGTATGATAATGCCCAACTGCCTGTGCCTAATGTGATCGGTTCGGTTATCACCCAGTCATTCTTGGTACCATACAAGTTGATTTTAAAGCCATTGTTACCGGCCACATTAGCGAAGTTTGAGCTCATCCAACTGTTGGTGGCGGGTACCGGGGTTGAGTTGCCCTCTAAGTTTAATGGACCTTTAGCTTCAAGCCAGCATGATGGGTTTCCGGTTGGAGCCAACGAGTATGCAACTGCAAACGTTTGTGAGAACGGAGCGACAGCGGGGGTGCAAGGCGTTGTGAAGTTGGTAGCCAAAGACCAGCCACTGAGATCACCACCGCCGCAATCCGTTCGGATATACGCTTGGTAAGCAGTATTGGCTACCAAAGTACCTAGTAAGATTGAAGCAGAGTTGGTTGGATTAGCCACGGTACCTGAGGCAATTAAACCGGTTGCACCGGAGCCTGCAGCACCCGAAGTACGAATTTCGTAGTTATAGTTCTCAGGTGTTCCGGCAGTCGGATTTGTCCAAAAAAGTGTACCACCGGTAGCACTTGACGGTGTGTACAACAAAGCTGTAGGAGGAGCGCAGGTTAATGCATCCACACGGAAGTTGTCGAGGAAGATATCGTCGTTTCCAAATGAACCTATAGCACGCAGTCGGATTACTGAAGTAGCTGAACCTCCTGTTAAACGCGAAACAGCAGACCAGTTATTGCCTGCCGTTCCTATGTTAGCTCCCAATTGAGTGAAAGTTGCTCCTCCGTCGGGTGAATACCATATTTGCAATACATCGGCACCTGTTGGGTTATTGTAAAAAAACGAAATGTTGTAAAGGCCTATAGGACTTGAACTCATATCGAGGTAAAAGTCCATATCTCCAAAGCAACCGGCTGAAACATCAAAGTCGTGGAAGCGAGCCGCCGGGCTAATTGCAGGAGTTGCGAAGGTTGCTGTCGCTCCGTTTACTGAAGTCCAACCAACGGCAGAGGTAAAACCCGTAAACCCGTTGTTACTGGAGCGCCAAGAGTTGTCACCGCGGCTTGGCCAGGTGCGCACGTTAGAGCCTGGACTATCTCCTGTGTTCAAGCCGTTCGACCAAGTTGCGAAGTCGTTTAGATAAGGGAGTGGAGCGTACGTCGCCGGGCTCCATGTAGCGCCCGGTGTCCAGTTTAACGTCAAGCCGAGAGAAGGCACAGTTGTACCGTTGGTTGTACCAAACGAGCATGTGCTCGTAGCGCTTGTCCCTGATGTTAAAGATATCCAGTTAGTACCTGTACGGTTGCTCAGATCGCTGCTTTCGGCGCCTTTCAAGCCCACCTGACCGGTAGAAGTCGTGGCACCTGATGCTGCTGTTCCATACATGATGGCCACCACATTCGAAGTTTCACTCAAGCGGATCTGAAAGTTCAAGCGTTGAGTTGTCCCTGAAGTTAGAATTGCCACATCCTGATATTGCACAACGAAAGTCCGGTTGGGAGTGGCTCCCAATGTTTCATATCGAATCTCAGGAGCTGCACCTACCACTGCACTCGCGCGCAGGTTGGCCGCAAAGCCGGCGATAACCCCCTCGGGAGCAGGGTTCACGTTGGTTGACAAGCCAGTGTAGGTTGTTGGCAACACCGTGTTTACACCGAACGTAATGAATCCGTTGTTAGAAATGCGCACGGCTGAGTACGATCGGTTGTTGTAACGGAAATCGAATCCGATGTTTACAGCTGCAGATACTGCATCAGTATTCAGCATTGTTCCAGATTGGTACACCGTACCACCGGTAATCGCTGTATACGTGCCACTGGATGATGCATATGTGTAGGCAGTTGTACCCGCCAGAGCTGTGCCTGAGTTAGGTGGGCCGACTTGTGCAGTAAGGCTGCTGCACGCAAAGAGTAATGTTAAAATCAGAGAATAGAATCTTATACTGCTCAAAGAAAATATACGATTGGCATTTTTAATTTCCATGATATTAGAGTAATTGCGTATTTGTTCAAAATGAAAGGTTAAATTAGAGTTCTTGGAAAAGCTTGCGGTTTCTAAAGGCGAAAAAGCCGCTGTATAAGCAGAGAATTGCATGATTGAAGTTTGGTTAGGTAAGGGAATTATGCATCAGCTGTTAACCAATGATTAACCCGGACCAAAGTACATATGCGTTATTATGGTTATGGAAGGAGATATTAACTACGAGGGATGTTTCACCTCAACTTGTAAACAGACTCATTTCATTTCGTTCGGTAAAAAGAAGAATGTAAATTATTGGATGCTTGGTTAAATACTTCTTGAATCAAATTAAAAAAGCCCGCATTGAACATTCAACGCGGGCCTTTTTTATTAGTCATTCGTCACTAGACATTAGTCATTATTTACTCGCTCTCCACCGCCATCCGCTTCAGCGCCAGCTCCTTCGCGAAGTCTACAAACACCTTGTAGGCCTGGGTGAACGAGAAGCGGTCTTCGAAGTTCTTGTTGACGATGTTACGGCGGTGCATACCGTTGATGAGCGTGCGGCGCGCATCGGGCTCACGCAGTGATTTGTTCGACTCAATCAGGTCGATGAACGACGAGTTGTCGAAGTAGCGATCTACCTCTTCAAACGTGAATTCGTTGAAGTCTAATGCTTCCATGAAGTTGCGTCCGTCGCGGTCGAGCTCGTAGCACAGTATTGCAATGAAAATGCTCACATCGCGCGAGAAATTCTCTTGCGTCTCCTTGCTCAACAAGAAGGCATACTCGGTCTTCAGGTTGAGGTCGAGGTCAAACGAAATCTTGAAGAACTCGGTGTAAAACGTGTCGTTTTCTTTCAATGAATTAAAATGAGCTTCATTGCTGAGAATGAACTTTCCGCCCATCAATTCTTCTACTATCTGGCGATGATTGCTTGGATATACCATGGTTGTTGTGTGCTTGGGGTTGAGTTAGGTTGATTCTTATACTAGATTTTCAAGGCGGGTTCTACTTTGATTTTCGGCAACGAAATATTCGAAGTGGTGGTGGTCAGCGTCACGCGCTCTGCCTTCTTCGGGAATTCAATCTGCAAATCGCCGTCGAACAACAATCCGCACAGGGCAAAAAACTTATCGGTCTCAATGTCCTGGAAGTCCTTCTGCAGCTCCTCATAACACCAGCTGAAGAAGTCATTCACCGGTAAACTCTTCGTGAGGTTGCCCTTGAACAAATCACGGTCGAATATCCACTTGTCGAAATCGACCACGCCGTCTTCCAACGTAACGTAGTCGTTGACCGAAAACTGCTCGAAAAACTCGCGCACTTTGTACAGCATGTCTTTCGCGTAAACCATCGTACGTGTTCCCTTGAGTAAGGGTGGGGTGTCCATTTTGTATGGGTTGCGCAAGAACTCGATCCATCCCGTGAGAATGAGCGACTCCGTGCGGATGCGCTCCAACAGCGGCAACAGCTCGTTCACCAACACCTTCGACTGACGAAGCAAGTCGGTGTTCGTCTGTATCAGCTGCGAATAGAGTTTCTCGAACTCCATGCGAATGGTCTCGTCCTGAAAATCGAGGCGGCGACGGTTGGCGTATTCACTCACGTCCAACACGGTGCTGGTTACCGATTCCGAGTGCTTCACGTCGAGAATGCGGTTCAACGGCAGGATATAATATTCGATCCAGAAGGAAGCTTTCTGGACTTTTTCGCGATACTCAATACGGTCGATGTTCGACTTCAGTTCGCGTGTTTCAGCGAGCAAACGGAAGGTATTCCGCTCCACAAGGTCCACGAACTCGCGCACCTGGTGCGAAAGGTTCTTGATACGCTCCTGCAAAATGTCGCGGTCCTGGTTTTCGTACTTACGAATTTTCAGGAACAACTCGGAGATACTGCCCTTGTACTTCTCGATGGTTTCCGGCAACAACGGCTTGAACTCAAACATCAGGAACTCCATCAGTTTGAAGTAAACGTCGCGCATTTCGTAATCACTACCAAGGCTGCGTATTACACGGTATTCGCGCAGGCGAATGTTCATCGTGTGTCCATGCTTTTGTATGAGCATGTCGTACACCTCTTTGGTGATGAGTCCATCGGCAATCTGATACGAGAACAAGTCCTTCACCACGTCGAAGTTGGCGTGAAGGAAGCTCAGTATGGTCCGTGGTTCTGCTTTTATCATAGCTGTCAGGTTTTTGCTCGTGGTTAGGCTTCTTCAAGCTCTTCCAGAAGCAAGTGGTATTTCAGTTTTACTTCACTCATTTCGTTGAAGTGTCCCGGTACAGTTACCGGCTCTTCGTTGATAGGTGTATGTTGGTGCGTCATTGGTTTGCTTTTAGTTGGAGGCGCTTGGCGCCTCTCTGTTGTCTGGGGACGCACTGCAATGCGTCCGTACTTGGCTTCTCTCAGAGGGTGGCATCTGCGTCTCTCTGTGGTTGTGGGACGCACTGCAGTGCGTCCTTGCCCTCACTCTCGCAGGAGGCTCTCTGTGCAAGAGGCCAAGCTTACTCCTTCTCCTTGGAGATCTTCAGCTCCTCCCGGCGCACAGCGTGCTGCTTGTCGTTGAGGTTGATCTTGCCCTTCGAGCGGAAGATGAAGTAGTACTTCGAGAAGCCGTCGTAGGGCTGTGGCGCTGCGAAGATTGGGATGAAGTTGTGCTCCTTGCAGAACTGCACCAACTGCGGACGGTTGTGTTCGTCGATTGTTCCGATCTCGTCGATGAAGAGGGCAATCTTGTTCTCTTCGCTGGAGATAGCGAGGCGATTGATGATGGCCATTACAATCACAAGACGGATCATACGGTCGGTACCGTCCGATTCAACCTGCTCTTTCAAGTCAACGCGTTTCATGGTTCCCTTCACGTCGAGCACAAGCTCAATGTCGAACAGGTCTTCGAAGTCAACGCTCTTGCCGGTGTCGAGGTATTGGTTTAGGATCTTGAGGTCTTCTGCGTTCTCAAACTCGAAGCTCAACTGTGCGTTGAGGTTCTCAATGGAGGCGATTCGTTCCAATTCATACAACACCTTCTTATTGTCGACCAGCTCAATCTTGAGCGATTCGATGTTCGAGATGTGCGTTTTCGCAAGACTCTCATTGAAGCGGTTGTATACAAACGTCTTGAACTCCTCGTAACGCTTGCGCAGGTTGTAAGCCGGGTTTGCAAACTGGGTCGAGATACTGCCCAACAATCCGTCGATCGACTTTTCCTTGTCGTTGATACAAGCGATTTCATCTTCCACATATTTGATGAACTCGGTTTCGTCGGCCAATGCGCTGTTGGTCTTGAAGCGTAATTGGTCGAACGAGCGGTCTTTCTTCACCTTCAACACTTCGCGGTCGGCATTGGCATGCTCGAACTTGGCAAAAATGTCGTCGAGTGAATCGGTCGTTTCGAATGGAGTGGGAGCGATGCCGAAAGCTTCGATTTCCTGCTTGCGTGAACGCAACTGTATAAGTCTGTCTTCCGACTTGCGGGTGTCTTCGCGAAGGGTGTCGAGAAGCAACGATTTCTCGGCAATGTCTTTCTTCAACTTAGAAAGCTCATCTTCGAACTTCTCCTTTTCGCTCTTCAGGTTGCGCAACTCAGTACCTAATTCGCCGCTTGCTTTTTCGACTTTCGGCTTTTCGGCAATAGCGCGCAGTTTTTCTTTTACGGCTTCGATGTCGGTGAGCACTTTGTCAAGCTCCTTGCGGGTCTTGTCGATGTGTAGTGCTACAGCCCACAGTTTCTCGAGCTCTACTTTTTCTTTCTGAACTTCCTTCAACTCGTCTTTCAACATCTTCACCGATGGAATGTCACGCAATTCCATCTTCTTCGGTAATTCAATTTCACCATCGAAGATTTTCATAGTCGTGCCTGCCTTGGTCACTTTCTTCTTCACAAGCTTGTCGGGCATCGCCGCAAACTCAGCCGAGAAGATGGTGTTCAGAATTTTGCGGGTGTCTTCGTTGCCTGCGATTTTCTGTATAAGCTGGTTGTCGTAGTTCTTGATTTGTGCTTCCAAACGCGCGCAATCGTTGTCGTATTTGGAAAGCTTATTTTCGATGTTTTTGGAATCGAGCTTTTGGTTCTCGACCATCGTGATACGCACTTCGATTTCACGGCGCTTCTGATCGAGGTTGGTAAGCGACTCTTCTAAGAACTTCTTGGTTTCGTAGCTGGCTATGAGGTCAAGGCGTGTTTGCAGTGCAATAAAGTCCTTCTCCTTCATTTCCACTTCGGTTTCCTTCTTACCGATTTCGCGGTTGAGTTCTTCCTGGCGAGGCTTCAGCTTTTCGTTTACAATCACCAATGTGCTTTGGAAGGTCTTCTCTTTTTCCAAACGAGAACTGTCGAGTTCTTTAATGGTGCCGTTGTATTGCTTATCGAAGGCGTATACCAGATCGCTCACAATGCGCGACTTGGCTTTGTAGAGGTTCACGACTTCACGGAACTCTTCAAAGTCTTTCTGGATGTTCTTGATAACACGGATTTCATCGTTGATACGCAACAAATCCGTGATGTCTTTCTTGTTCTTTTGTGAGAAGTTGATACCCTCGTGCTCGCGGTTGTCGGCAATGATTAGTGACTCTTTGAGCGACTTGTTGGTAATCAGCTTCGAGTTGATCAGGTAGCGGTAAATCTTCGAGAAGTTGTTACTCAATCCGTCGGTACGCACGCTTTCTTCCAACCATACAACCGCATCATTGCGGCGGCCGCGCTGGTAAACGGTGTTGAACACTTCACTCTTGCTCTTGAAAAGATAGAGTTCAACGCCTTCTGCTACGAGTAAATCCTGCACTTCGTCCCAACGGCGAATACGCTGCGTTTGGCCATCGCGCTTGAAGAAATACTCTTGGTTGTACTCCCCATTGAATCGGTAGTATTCCAATTCCCCTTCGCTGTCGCGCTTCACAAGAATACAGTACGGACTGTTTTTGTGAACCTCAAACAGTATGTAGCTCTGGTTGTGGGTAGGGAAGTAGTGGTGAATGGTTTCCTTGTCGCCCTTACGCTGTCCGGAGAAGCTCATTTTCGAGCCATCGACCACAAACAGGAAGTTGAGGGTATAGATGAGGGTTGATTTACCTACGTTGTTAGGACCTACTAATTGCAAAGAGTCGCAATCGTCGAGTCGCATTTCTGCATTGACATAGGTAGCGGTATTAATACCGATGATTCTGGTAATCATAGTGTTTGAATAGGTTAGAGAAGCCTTGCGGATCCCGTAGTTAATGCGTTAACCGGCTATTTCGAGCTAGGTCAACGGTCAAAAGTATTTGCACCGAGTACCACTTCAATGCATTGTTGATGAATTGAGGAAAAAAGGGTGATTTATCAACAATTGATACACGGATGGTTGCTGAGGGGAATGGTGAAAGGGTGAAGTGGTGAAGTAGTGAAATGGTGAAGTGGTGAAATAGTGAAATGGTAAATGAGTGAAGAATTGTCATGAGCCTGTTGATAAGCCTCGTAGAGGCGAAACGTCAATAGAAGCATTGTCATGGGCCGTTATTAAGCCTCGTAGAGGCGAAACATCAATAGAAGCATTGTCATGATCCGTTATTTAGCCTCGTAGCGGCGAAACATCAATATTGATATGGCATTTCAACCGGCCTCGTAGAGGCGAAATATTCACTAGCAAGAAGGTAGTCGTTTGAGAAGGAGCCCCAGTGGGGCGTTATGTTTTCACTTGAATTTTGTTCTTCTTAATTGCGTTCCGAGCCTCACCCCAACCCTTCTCCAAATGGAGAGGTGAGCAGGGCAGGTGCGGCTGATTACGGCACCGCTGCAGCCAGAGAGAAGCCGCGCCTTGACCGTAATCCGTCATCCGTAATCTGTAATTATCTTTGCCCAAACCATAACCCCATGCGCCATCTACTCACCACACTCGCGTTGCTCATCAGCGCAATGCTCTTCGCTCAAGCACCCGCACTCATTCCATACCAAGCCATTGCGCGCAACGCCGCCGGCGAACCATTGGCAAGTAGCACGCTCAATGCACGTTTTACCATTCACGATGGAACGGCAACAGGCACAAGCTTGTGGCAGGAATTGCAGACGGTGAGCACAAGCGCGCTCGGATTGTTCACGGTGCAACTCGGTAGCAGTGTTTCGCTTGCCAACGTAAACTGGGCCAACGGCGCGAAGTTTATGCAGGTGGAAATTGATTTGGGAAGTGGCTTTGTTGATATCGGCACGCAACAGTTGTTGAGCGTGCCGTATGCGTTGCATGCGGGAAGTGTGCACCTCGATGTAAGCGCCACAGGCGATACGCTTTTTGTGGGGGATGGAAGTTTTGTGATCGTGCCGGGTATTAGTGAGGCGAATAACAATTCAAACGGCGGCGGCGGCACAACCACAGGAACCACCCTCCATACCTGCGGCGCACCCAACGTTCATAATCCGGATCTTACCTACGGTTCCATGACCGACCAAGAGGGCAATGTGTACAAGACGATTGTAATCGGCACACAAGAGTGGATGGCGGAGAATCTTAATACGAGTATTTATCGGAATGGGGATGCGATAGCGACGAATTTGGATAATGCCGCATGGCAAGAAGGCACCTGGGCATATTTCAACGACGACCCAAGCTATGCCTGTCCCTATGGTAAGTTGTACAACTGGTATGCATGTGTAGATACTCGCCAGCTGTGCCCTGTGGGTTGGCATGTGCCTACCGACGCTGAATGGACGGGTTTAAAGAATTATCTCGGCGGCGAGATTGTAGCAGGGGGTAAAATGAAAACCACGGGCACTATTGAAGCCGCAACGGGTCTATGGTACTCCCCCAACACAGATGCTACCAACAGCAGTGGTTTTTCTGGGGCTCCCGGGGGCGGCCGCTACTCCGATGGAGGGTTCTACGATGTTGGCGTCTACTGTCTCTGGTGGGGTTCTTCAGAGGTCGATATCAACAACGCGTTGAACCGCTACCTAAGTTACGACAGTGGCGGTGCCTACGAATACTATGACTTTAAGAGTCTTGGCTTTTCTGTCCGTTGCCTTAGGGATTAACCTTTCACCGAGCGGCCTTCTAAAGCCCACGGCTTCAACCGTTGGAACATGAGTGATTCAAATCGCGTTAAGCATTCCCTCGATTGAATTCATAGGCTTGGGAATGACGGACAATGCTGTGAGGTTGTGCCCAGGATTTCCTTCGCACATTGCACTTTTTCCTTCGTCCATTGTCCTTCGCCCTTGACAAACTGCCCTCGACTGCGCTCGGGCGCCGGGTTTTCGCTGAGAGCACTAGCCTCGACTCCGCTCGGCCATCACGCATGCGTCGTCCGAGCGAAGCCGAGGGGCACCACCCGCCGAGGCCCAAGGCCACACACCCGGACCCTCTCCGCTCAACGAGTGCACTTATGGGTGGGCAATTTGATCTGTTGTGGAGGACTATTCAGAATCAGACAATAGAACAGTATTTTTGAAGTAGTGATAATAGAGTCAATATGCCCGAAATAAGTCGGTTCTTTGGTATCATCATTCGCATGTACTTCGGAGATCACAATCCGCCGCATTTTCATGCGATATAGCAAGATGAAACTGCTGAATATGATATTCAGACATTGGAGGTTATTCGAGGTAAATTATCTTCGCGAGCGCATGCGCTTGTGTTGGAATGGGCTTCAGCGCATCGCTTGGAGTTGATGGAGGATTGGGTATTGGCCTCTGAAATGAAAGAAATTAAACCCATTGAACCGCTAAAGTAGAAGGTATGAATAAGATTGTTGAGATTCGCTACGAAGGGGGATACCGTTTATGGTTGCGCTTCCAGGATGGTTTTAGTGCAACGTTTGATTTCACAACCATCATCGGAAAGGGTGTGAGTGCGCCTTTGTTGGATGTCGAGTTCTTTAAACAGGCTCGCATTGATAACGGTGGTGGTCTCGAATGGCCCAATGGTTTCGACTGTTGTCCGAATTTCTTACGTGATGATATGAGCCGCTCGGTGAAAGCTGCGAGCTGAAGGTTTGAGAGTTCTTTCGTTGTTTGGAACTAGCACACTGCACAGCAAGGCCTCACCCCCGGCCCCTCCCCGGAGCAGAGTAGAGCAGGGCAGGTGGGGCTGATTACGGCACCGCTGCAGCCAGAGAGAAGCCGCGCCTTGACCGTCATCCGTCATCTGTCATCCGTAATTATATTTGCCCAAACCATAACCCCATGCGCCTCGCCCTCACAACCCTCGCGTTGCTCCTCAGCACAATGCTCTTCGCTAAAGCACCCGCGCTTATTCCTTACCAAGCCATAGCCCGCAACGCCGCCGGCGAACCACTGGCGAGCAGCACGCTCAACGCACGTTTTACCATTCACGATGGCACTGCGACAGGCACAAGCGTGTGGCAGGAATTGCAGACCGTAAGCACAAGTACCCTTGGTTTGTTTACAGTCCAACTCGGCAGCAGCGTGGCTTTGACAAACGTAAACTGGGCCACTGGCGCGAATTTCATGCAAGTGGAAATTGATTTAGGAAGTGGCTTTGTCGACATGGGCACACAGCAGTTGTTGAGTGTGCCATATGCGTTGCATAGTGTGAGCGCAACGACCGCAACAAGCTCCCTGACTTCCGGAGACGTTATTTCGAATGTTTCACTCACAGGTGATACGCTTTTTTTGAATAACGGCAGCTTTGTCGTCATCCCCGGTATAAGCGCTGCCAACAACGGTGGTGGTTCGGGCATAAGTGCACACACTTGCGGCACTCCCAACATTCACAACCCGAACCTCACGTATGGTAGCATGACCGACCAGGAAGGCAACGTGTATAAAACGATTGTGATTGGCACCCAAGAGTGGATGGCTGAAAATCTCAACACGAGTATCTACCGCAACGGCGATGCTATACCCACGAATTTGGATAATGCCGCATGGCAAAGCACCACTAGTGGTGCTTGGGCATATTACAACAATGATGCGAGTTACGCCTGCCCCTATGGCAAGTTGTACAATTGGTACACGTGTGTAGATGCTCGCCAGCTGTGCCCGACAGGATGGCACGTGCCCACCGACGCAGAATGGATCGTTTTAACGAACTATCTCGACGGTGAATCTGCAGGTGGTAAAATGAAAACCACGGGCACTATCGAAGCCGCAACGGGTTTGTGGTACAGCCCAAATGCTGATGCTACGAACAGCAGTGGTTTTTCAGGGGCTCCCGGGGGCTTCCGCTACTACTATGGATTCTACCACGGCATTGGCAGCAGCGGTTTCTGGTGGAGTTCTTCAGAGGACGATTCCGACTTCGCGTGGTACCACTACTTGGGCCTCAACTTTGGCGGTGCTTACAGGATCAACTTCAGTAAGCCGGTTGGCTTTTCTGTCCGTTGTCTCAGGGATTGAATTTATTTGACTATTCGATTATTTGATTATTTGGTATAGGGGGGTTGGGGCGGTTCGCCAACCATCATTCTCTATTTCTGATTTTCGCTCTGGAATTTTTTTAGAATGAGAGCGAGAAAGAGAAACAGGAATGAGAATGAGTGGCCCAAGCCATGTCCTTCCGCATGCGAACATGGCCTCACCCCCAGCCCCTCTCCAAAAGGAGAGGGGAGCAGGGCAGGTGCGGTTGATTGAGGTACCCCTGCAGCTAACGAATGCCGGCGACGTCGCCACCATACCTCGCACCTCGCCCTTCGCACCTCGCCCTTCGCACCTATTGTTTAAAACTCCCTACTTTATCAACCACCCGCGCCCCTTGCCTCATTGTAAATTCGCATGTCCAATTTTACCTGAAACAAGCCACCATGGCAGAACAAGTTCAATATACCGAAGACAATATCAAATCGCTCGAATGGCACGAGCACATCCGCCTTCGCCCGGGTATGTACATCGGGAAGCTCGGCGATGGATCGGCCTACGACGACGGGATCTATGTCTTGCTGAAAGAGATCATCGACAACTCGATCGATGAATACGTGATGGGTCACGGAAAAACCATCGACATCACCATTAAAGATAACACTGTGTTTGTGCGCGATTACGGTCGCGGCATTCCGCTCGGAAAGGTAATCGACTGCGTATCGAAAATTAACACCGGGGGTAAGTACGACTCGCGCGCGTTCAAAAAGAGCGTGGGTCTCAATGGTGTCGGTACCAAAGCGGTGAATGCCCTCAGCGGCTACTTCAAAGTGGAAAGCGTGCGCGACGGCGAAAGCAAGGTTGCCGAGTTCAACAAGGGTAACATCACCAAAGACCACAAGGTGGCTAAGAGCGATGCGAAGAATGGTACATCGATGATGTTCGTTCCCGACGATACCATCTTCCTCAACTTCCAGTTTCGCGCTCAATACGTGGAGAAGCTGTTGTGGAACTACTGCTACCTCAACAGTGGATTGACCATCGTTTTCAACGGACAAAAATTCAAGAGTGAAAACGGTCTGCGCGACCTGCTCGCCGCCAACATGAGCGAGGATCAGTTGTATCCTACGATTCACCTCAAGGGCGAGGACATTGAGGTGGCCATTACGCATACCAACAGCTACGGCGAAGACTACTACAGCTTCGTCAACGGTCAGTACACCACACAAGGCGGTACACACCAAGCGGCATTCCGCGAGGCGTATGTGAAGGTTATCCGTGACTTCTTCGGCAAAGACTATGAAGCGGTCGATATCCGCTCCAGCGTCACTGCAGCCGTGGCCGTGAAGGTGGTCGAGCCGGTGTTCGAATCGCAAACCAAGACCAAACTCGGTTCCAACGAAATCGAGCCGGGGGGTAAGAGTATGAAGGCGTTCGTGCTCGAATTCCTCCAAAAGGAACTCGACAACTACCTGCATAAAAATGCCGACGCGGCTCAAGCGCTTCAAAAGAAAATCTTGCAAAGTGAACGCGAACGCAAGGAGCTGCAAGGCATCCAAAAGCTCGCCCGCGACCGCGCTAAGAAGGCCAACCTGCACAACAAGAAGCTGCGCGATTGCAAAGTGCACTTCAACGATAACAAGCCGGAAGCACCGGAAACTACACTCTTCATTACCGAGGGTGACAGCGCCAGCGGTTCCATCACCATTTCGCGCAATGCCTCCACACAAGCCGTATTCAGCTTGCGCGGTAAGCCGCTCAACACCTATGGCATGACCAAGAAGGTGGTGTACGAAAACGAAGAGTTCAACCTCTTGCAAGCCGCACTCAACATCGAAGACGGCCTTGAAGAACTGCGCTACAATCGCATCGTCATCGCTACCGATGCCGACGTCGACGGTATGCACATTCGTTTGCTGCTCATCACGTTCTTCCTGCAGTTCTTCCCCGATTTGGTGAAGCACGGACACTTGTATGTGCTCACAACGCCGCTCTTCCGCGTGCGCAACAAGAAGGAGACGATCTATTGCTACAGCGACCCCGAGCGTCAGGCTGCTATTGCGAAGCTGGGTGTGCGTCCGGAGATTACACGATTCAAGGGATTAGGAGAAATTTCACCCGAAGAATTCAAGGCGTTTATCGGTCCCGATATTCGCCTGGAGCCGGTTGTAATCGGGAAGGACTCGCACCTCAAAGAGATGCTCGAGTTTTACATGGGCAAGAACACGCCCGACCGCCAGGAATTCATCATCAAAAACCTCAAGGTGGAGAAGGATGAACTCAACACTACAGCAGCAGCGAAAGAAGAATTGATTGAAGAATAAGAAGGAATAGAACTATGTCAGAAGACATCGAAAATATCAACGGAGAAGCGGAAGACAATAACCTGGGCAATGTGATTCAGGTGCAAAACCTCTATGAAGGTTGGTTTTTGGATTACGCTAGTTATGTAATTCTCGAGCGCGCCGTGCCGCACATCCACGACGGATTGAAGCCCGTGCAACGCCGTATCCTGCACTCGCTGTGGGAGATGGACGACGGTCGCTTCAACAAGGTTGCCAACGTGATTGGTAACACCATGAAGTATCACCCGCACGGTGATGCCTCAATTGGTGATGCGCTTGTGCAAATCGGTCAGAAGAACCTCTTGCTCGATACCCAAGGTAACTGGGGTAACATCTTCACAGGCGACAGCGCAGCAGCGGCTCGTTATATCGAAGTGCGCCTCAACAAGTTTGCGCAAGAGGTGGTGTTCAACCCGAAGACTACCACCTGGCTCAGCAGCTACGATGGTCGTAACAAAGAACCCGAAACACTTCCCGTAAAATTCCCGTTGCTGTTAGCGATGGGAGTGGAGGGTATCGCTGTAGGATTGGCGTGCAAAATTCTGCCGCACAATTTCAATGAACTCATCGATGGCAGTATCGATGTGTTGCGTGGCAAGCGAACCAACCTCATGCCCGACTTCCAAACGGGAGGTATGGCCGATTGTACCGACTACAACCGCGGTTTGCGCGGTGGTAAGATTCGCGTGCGTGCCCGCATCCGCAAGGACGATAAAGACAAGACGCTCACCATTACCGAGATTCCGTTTGGAACCAATACAGTTAGCTTGATTGATTCGATCTTGAAGGCCAACGACAAGGGCAAAATCAAGATCAAGAAAGTCGAAGACATTACCACCGACAAGGTGGAGATAATTATACATCTCGCGCCGGGTACCAGCCCCGACAAGACGATTGACGCGCTCTATGCATTTACCGATTGTGAAGTGAGCATTTCGCCGAACTCGTGCGTGATTTCGGAAGAAAAACCGCTGTTCATTGGCGTCGATGAGTTGCTCAAGATTTCGACGGAGCATACGAAAGACCTCATTGAGCAGGAGTTGAAGA
>Ga0315903_10002275_pt1 | contig 28500 bp, 20 predicted proteins | sample LakEriMetagenome_7_FD_203524 | JGI IMG/M metagenome (GOLD analysis project Ga0315903, IMG submission 203524) | Freshwater fungal communities from buoy surface, Lake Erie, Ohio, United States - Buoy 2 MA119 | ecosystem: Environmental > Aquatic > Freshwater > Lake | place: USA: Lake Erie, Ohio... | reverse complement strand
CGAGGGATTCAAGATCCTCGCCGACATGCTCGCGACCGGCGCGGGGCGCCTGCGCGTTGAGGAAATGGGCTACCGTTTCCGCGCGCGCCACGCCGGCGACAGCAAGCTCGACGCAAAGGCCGCGCTAGATTTCTTCGGCCTCATGATCAACAAGGCGACACGCGGGGTCGCGCCGGTGAGCTTCGCCTCGTTCGCGCTGGTGGGCGCGTCGGGCGTCGCCGTTCACTTCCTCGCGTTGTGGCTGCTCTTTTCGGCGGGCGCGAGCTTCCTGCCCGCCCATGCGCTGGCGACGGCCTGCGCGATTTTCTCCAACTTCAACCTGAACAACCTGCTCACCTACCGCAGCGCGCGCCGACGCGGGCGGCGCTGGCTGAGCGGGCTCGCGCTCTTCAGCCTCGCCTGTTCGGTGAGCGCGCTCGCCAATGTCGGCGCGGCCGCATGGGTCTTCGAGCAAAGTCAGGAATGGGCGCTCGCCAGCCTCTCCGGCGTGCTCACGGGCGTCTTGTGGAACTACGTCATCAGCACGCGTTTCGTCTGGCGCGCGTGAGGGGCAAAGAAAAAGGGGAGCCCGAAGGCTCCCCCTGAACGCTTGTGCGCGAGGCGCGCAGCGATCACTCGATGATCGCGGCCACGACGCCGGCGCCGACGGTGCGGCCGCCTTCGCGGATGGCGAAGCGCAGCTTCTCTTCCATCGCGATCGGAACGATCAGCGCGACTTCCATCGTCACGTTGTCGCCAGGCATCACCATTTCCGTGCCTTCCGGCAGCGTCACGATGCCCGTCACGTCCGTCGTGCGGAAATAAAACTGCGGACGATAGTTCGTGAAGAACGGCGTGTGGCGGCCGCCCTCATCCTTCGTCAGGATGTAGGCCTCAGCCTTGAACTTCGTGTGCGGCTTCACCGAACCCGGCTTACACAGCACCTGGCCGCGCTCGACGTCTTCGCGCTTCGTGCCGCGCAGCAGGCAGCCCACGTTGTCGCCCGCCTGCCCAGAGTCGAGCAGCTTGCGGAACATTTCAACGCCCGTCACCGTCGACTTCTGCGTCGCCTTCAGGCCGACGATCTCGACTTCCTCGCCAACCTTCACGATCCCGCGCTCGACGCGGCCCGTCACAACCGTGCCGCGGCCCGAGATCGAGAACACGTCTTCAACCGGCATCAGGAACGGCTGGTCGACCGGACGCTCCGGCTGCGGAATGTATTCGTCGACCGTCGCCATCAGCTTGAGGACCGCATCGCGGCCGATCTCGGGATTGCGGTCTTCCAGAGCGCAAAGGGCCGAGCCCTTCGTGATCGGAATGTCGTCGCCGGGGAAATCATACTTCGACAGAAGCTCGCGGACCTCGAGCTCGACGAGGTCGAGAAGCTCGGCGTCGTCGACCATGTCCACCTTGTTCATGAACACGACGAGCGCGGGCACGCCGACCTGGCGGGCGAGCAGGATGTGCTCGCGCGTCTGCGGCATCGGGCCGTCAGCCGCCGAAACAACGAGGATCGCGCCGTCCATCTGCGCCGCGCCCGTGATCATGTTCTTCACATAGTCCGCGTGGCCGGGGCAGTCGACGTGCGCGTAGTGGCGGTTCGTCGTCTCGTATTCGACGTGCGCCGTCGAAATCGTGATGCCGCGCGCCTTCTCTTCCGGCGCCTTGTCGATCTGGTCGTAGGCCGTGAACGTCGCGCCGCCGGACTCAGCAAGCACCTTCGTGATCGCAGCCGTCAGCGACGTCTTGCCGTGGTCGACGTGACCAATCGTGCCGATGTTGCAGTGCGGCTTCGTGCGTTCGAATTTTTCCTTCGCCATGGCTAGGCTCCTTCAAACTGAAACGTTGTGTCGGGTTTAGGCGTATTTCGCCTGGATCTTTTCGGCCTCGTTACGCGGAACTTCCGAGTAATGGTCGAACAGCATGGTGTAGCTGGCGCGGCCCTGCGTGAACGAACGCAGGTTGCTCACGTAGCCGAACATGTTGGCGAGCGGCACCATCGCGTTGATGACGACCGCGTTGCCGCGCATGTCCTGACCCTGGATCTGGCCGCGACGGGAGTTGAGGTCGCCGATGACCGAACCAGTGTATTCTTCCGGCGTCACCACCTCGACCTTCATCACCGGCTCGAGCAGCACGGAGCCGCCCTTCTGCAGCGCCTCACGCAGCGCGGAGCGCGACGCGATTTCGAACGCCAGCGCCGAGGAGTCGACTTCGTGATAGGCGCCGTCCACGAGCGCCACCTTGATGTCCACCACCGGGAAGCCGGCGAGAACGCCCGCGCCCATCACGGACTCGAGGCCCTTCTGCACGCCGGGGATGTATTCCTTCGGCACGGCGCCGCCGATGATCTTCGACTCGAACTCGAAGCCCTTGCCCGGCTCGTTGGGTTCGACCTGAACCTTCACGCGGGCGAACTGACCTGTGCCGCCGGTCTGCTTCTTGTGGGTGTAGTCGATCTCGACCGCGCGGGTGATCTTTTCGCGATAGGCCACCTGCGGAGCGCCGACGTTCACTTCCACCTTGTGGGTGCGCTTGAGAATGTCGACCTTGATCTCGAGATGCAGCTCGCCCATGCCCTTGATGATCGTCTGGCCCGACTCCTGGTCGGTCGAGACGCGGAACGAGGGATCCTCGTTGGCGAGCTTGATGAGCGCAGTGGTCATCTTCTCCTGGTCGGCCTTCGTCTTCGGCTCGACCGCCTGTTCGATGACCGGATCCGGGAATTCCATCTTCTCGAGAATGACCGCCTTGTTGGGGTCGCACAGCGTCTCGCCGGTGCGCGTGTCCTTGAGGCCGACGAGCGCCACGATGTCGCCAGCGTAAGCCTCGGCGATTTCTTCGCGGTTGTTGGCGTGCATGAGAACCATGCGGCCAACGCGCTCGTTCTTGTCACGGCTCGAGTTCAGCAGAGCCTGGCCCTTCGCCAGCGTCCCCGAATAGACGCGCGCGAAGGTGAGGACGCCGTAGGGATCGTCCATGATCTTGAAAGCCAGCAGCGAAAGCGGCTGATCGTCGCCGGGCTTGCGGTCCGTGTCCTCGCCGGTGCGATGGTCGACGCCCTTGATGGCGCCGCGATCGATGGGCGAAGGCAGATAGGCCACAACGGCGTCGAGCAGCGGCTGAACGCCCTTGTTCTTGAACGCCGAGCCGCAGAGCACCGGATAGAAGGCGCCCGTGATGACGGCCTTGCGCAGGCAAGCCTTCAGGGTGGCCTCGTCGGGCTCGTTGCCCTCGAGATAGGCGGTCATCGCGTCGTCGTCGAGTTCGACGGCGGCTTCGATCATCGCCATGCGGTATTCTTCGGCCTGATCCTGCAGATCGGCCGGAATGTCCTTCTCATCGAAGGCGGCGCCGAGCGCCTCGCCCGACCACACGATGGCCTTCATCCTCACGAGGTCGATGACGCCCTGGAAATTATTCTCAGCGCCGATCGGCAGCTGGATCGCGACGGGGCGCGCGCCCAGACGGGTCTTGATGTCCTCGAGGCAGCGGAAGAAGTCGGCGCCCGTCTTGTCCATCTTGTTGCAGAAGACGATGCGCGGAACCTTGTACTTGTCGCCCTGACGCCACACCGTCTCAGTCTGCGGCTCAACGCCCTGGTTGGAGTCGAGCACGCACACCGCGCCGTCGAGCACGCGCAGCGAACGCTCGACTTCGATCGTGAAGTCCACGTGGCCGGGGGTGTCGATGATGTTCAGGCGCTTGCCCGCCCAGAAAGCGGTGGTGGCGGCCGACGTGATCGTGATGCCGCGCTCCTGCTCCTGCTCCATGAAGTCCATGGTGGCGGCGCCGTCGTGCACTTCGCCGATCTTGTGGCTCTTGCCCGTGTAATAAAGGATGCGCTCGGTCGTCGTCGTCTTGCCCGCATCGATGTGGGCCATGATGCCGAAGTTGCGATAATCCTCGAGAGCGTACTGGCGGGGCATCGTCGTGTCCTCAATGGCGCCGGAGCGCCGGTCCTGTTACCAGCGATAATGGGCGAAGGCGCGGTTGGCTTCCGCCATGCGGTGCGTGTCTTCGCGCTTCTTGACGGCGTTGCCGCGGTTGTTGGCCGCGTCCATCAGTTCGGCGGACAGACGATCGACCATCGTCTTGTCGTTGCGGCCGCGGGCGGCGGCGATGATCCAGCGGATCGCCAGCGCCTGACGACGCTCGGTGCGCACTTCCACCGGCACCTGATACGTCGCGCCGCCGACGCGGCGGGAACGCACTTCGATGGCCGGCGCGACGTTGTCGAGCGCAGCGCGGAACACCGGCAGGGCTTCCTGCTTCGTCTTCGTCTCGATCTGGTCGAAGGCGCCGTAGACGATCGCCTCGGCGACAGACTTCTTACCTTCGTACATGATCGAGTTCATGAACTTCGCGACGACGATGTCACCGAACTTGGCGTCCGGAATGACCTCTCGCTTTTCTGCCCTGTGGCGACGCGACATGAATTGGCTCCGTCGAACTTGATGCCCGCGCCTGCAAGGCTGCGGGAAAGTGGCCAAGCGCCGGACGGTGTCCGGCGCCGTGAATTACTTCGGACGCTTGGCGCCGTATTTCGAACGGCGCTGCTTGCGGTCCTTGACGCCCTGCGTGTCGAGCACGCCGCGCAGGATGTGATAGCGCACGCCGGGAAGGTCCTTCACGCGGCCGCCGCGGATCATCACCACGGAGTGCTCCTGAAGGTTGTGGCCCTCGCCCGGAATGTAGCCGATGACCTCGAACCCATTGGTGAGGCGCACCTTGGCGACCTTACGCAGAGCCGAGTTCGGCTTCTTCGGCGTCGTCGTGTAGACGCGCGTGCACACGCCACGCTTCTGCGGGCACTGCGCGAGGTGGCGGGCCTTCTCGCGGTAGGTCTTCTGTTGCCGCGGCTTGCGGATCAACTGGCTGATCGTCGGCATTCTTCGCCCTTCTCAAAAGCGAACCGTTAAACCACAAGGCTTCGCGACGACCCTCGCCGGAAACCCTCCGCGTCCGGGCGAACCCGCACGCAAAACAAATCGGCGCCTGAGGTCTTTTCAGACCCCCGGCGCGCATTCCGCAGAGGACCACGGCTTTCGCCGGGGTCTTGCCTCATGGACCGTCCGTTTTCGGGGCCTGAAGCCCACGACTCGTCCGGTTGTGACGCACACATCGCGGTTAAGACGAACAGCGTTTAGATTCAATGTGTTCCAGACGCGGCGTCCGGAAGCGGCAGAACCTACGGCCTGTCGAAAGTGGGCGGAACCTACTCGCGCCCCGTCCCCGCGTCAACCCCCTGTTTGGATTCGGATTACGCTTTTCCGAGATTCCGTTCAGGCGGCCGCGGCGCAGGCCCCCGCGCGCCCTTTTCCGTGTCGCAAAAGGGCCCGCGAAGGCCTTTTTAAAGTGAAGCTTCAGCCGGCGCGGGTGCGCACCACCACGTTCAGGGTCGCCTGCTGGCCCTGCGCCACCTTGTCGAGGGCGCGCTCCATGGCGGGAATCAGCTTGGCGGGGTCCTCGACCCGCTCGCCATAGCCGCCGAAGGCCTCGGTGATCTTGTGGTAGTCCGGCGAGGGCGAGAGATCGACGATCGGCAGGCTGTTGGCTTTGGAGGCGAGCCCGTCGGGATACATCGAGACCGTGGCGCGACGCACGGCGAACCACTGGGAATTGTTCATGACCATGGTGAGGGTCGGCAATTTCTCGGCCTGGGCCGTGAAATGGGCCGCCGTGGGGCAGCCGAACATGTAGGAGCCGTCGCCCACGGTGGTGATGACCTGGCGGTCGGGATCCGCGCATTTGGCGCCCAGCGCCATGCCGAGGCCCATGCCCAGCGCGCCGGAGGTCGTGGCCATGAAGCCGCGCGCATCCTCCACGTCCAGGAAGGGGAACGGCGCGCCCAACTCCTCCACCACGGTGGAATTGCTCGACTTCACCATGTTGATGCAATGGGCGACCCAGGCGTAGCTGATCGGGCTCTGGCTGGCCGCCGCCTCCACCGCCGCCTTGCGCTGGGCAAGGAGCGCGGCGCGCTTCTCCGCATTGGCGGCGCGGCGGCGGTCCACCACCGCCTCCTTGCCCTTCAGCTTCACTTTCAGCATGTCGTTGAGCATGGTCAGCGCCGCCGCCGGATCGCCGGCGATGGCGAGGTCCATCTCAAAACCGCGGAACGGAAAGGTGGTGAACATCGGATCGGTGGCGATGTGGATGAGCTTCGCGTCAGGATTGGGCTGAACGTTGTGCGGCACCCACGGCACCGGCGAATTGAGCACGAGAATGAGATCCGCCGCTTTCAGCGCCGCTGCGGTCGCAAGACCAAGGTTCATCGGATTGGATGAGGCGAGCGCGGCGTGCATGCCCGTATGCACGCCGATGGCGTAAGCCTGCGCCAGCGCGCCGAGCGCGACGAAGGACGCAGGCGTGCCAGGCGATGTCGTCAGGATGATGGGATTCTGCGCGGCGGCGATCATGTCGGCGGCGCGTTCGATCGCCTCCACCGCAGGCGCGGCGGGCACGGCGCCGAATGCGCGCGCGCGCGGCGCAGGGCCGGGATTGACGTCGATGTCGCCCAACACTTCACGCGGCAAGGTCATATAGACTGGGCCTTTCGGCTCGCTCATCGCAATGTCGACGGCGCGCGCGACAAGCGTGTTGATCGGCTGGCCGGAGCGCAGTTCGTAATCCCACTTCACATGCTCGCGCACGATTGCGGCCTGATCGAAGTTCTCCTGCGCCCAGTGAATCGGCACGTCGCGCGAGCCTGCATGGCCCGTCTCAGTCAGCGGCGTGCGTCCGGCGGCGAGCAGAACGGGCACGTTGTCGCGTGCGGCGTTCATCAGCGCGCAGATCGTGTTCGCGGTGCCCACGTTCACATGCACCATCACGCCGGCCATCTGACCGCTGGCTTTGTAATAGCCCTGCGCCATCGCGAGCGCGACGTTCTCATGCGGCACGGTGACGAACTCGGGCATGTCGCCGCCCGCCTTCCAGTTCATCAGAATGCCTTCGATGATGGGCGCGAAATCCGTGCCGCCATTGGCGAAGACGTGGCGGATGCCGCAGCTCTTCAGGGCCGACATATAGGTTTGGGCGACAGTCGGACCGGCGGGCTGATGGACGTTCATGGGGCTCCTCCTGCGGCCTGTGCGCGGCCGCCTCCCGCGTTGGTAAACCATCGGCGAGGCGGGTCAAGGCTCGCAAGGGCGAAGCCCGAGCCGAACCTGCGCGGCCCTGCGCTGCGCGCGCGAATCCGGCGGATGATCCATCGCAAGGCGCCCCGCGGCGGAGGCCCCTATTGGTGATTCCCGCGCGCAGGCCTATTTCGGACGCACACGCGGAGCGCACGCCATGGATGATCTCGCCGCACGCAACATGCTCGTCCTGCCCGTCGAAGGCATGACCTGCGCGACCTGCGCAGGGCGCGTCGAACAGGCCCTGCAGGCGCTGCCCGGCGTGGAGGCGCAGGTCAACCTCGCCGGCGAGCAGGCCCATGTCGCCTACGATCCCGCGCGCGCAGCCCCGCAGGACATCGTGAGCGCGATCGAAGGCGCGGGCTACGAAGTGCCCTCGACGCATATGCGCCTCTCCATTGAAGACATGACCTGCGCGACCTGCGCGGGACGCGTGGAGAAAGCGCTCACAGCCGCGCCGGGCGTGCGCGCGGCGCAGGTCAATCTCGCCTCGGAGACCGCGAGCGTGGAAGGCGCGAGCGGAATCCTGCGCGCGGCCGATCTTGTCGCCGCCGTCGAACAGGCCGGCTATGGCGCGCGCATGCTGACCGACGACGCGGCGCGCCAAGACGAGGACGACGCCCGCGCCGCCAGCAAGCGGCGCGCGGAGGGCTGGCGCGTGGCCATCGCCATCGCATTGTCGGCGCCCCTGGCCCTTCCCATGTTCGGCGCGCCTGTTCCCGGCTGGCTGCAGGCGGCGCTCGCCACGCCCGTTCAATTGTGGCTCGGCGCGCGCTTCTATGTCGCCGCCTGGAAAGCCGTGCGCGCAGGCGCAGGCAATATGGATCTCCTCGTCGCGCTCGGCACATCGGCCGCCTATTTCTATTCGCTCTGGCTGCTGCTGCAGGGCGCGCATCATTTCTACTTCGAGGCCGGCGCCATCGTCATCGCGCTCGTGCTTCTGGGCAAGTGGCTTGAGGCGCGCGCCAAGCGCTCCACGACGCAGGCCATCCGCAGCCTGATGGCGCTGCGCCCGGAGAATGCGCGCGTGGAGCGCAATGGCGGCGAGGTTGAAGTCCCCGTCTCCACGGTGGCGCTCAGCGATGTGGTGATCGTGCGCCCCGGCGAGCGCATGCCCGTGGACGGCGTGATCCGCGAAGGCCGCAGCGCGCTCGATGAGAGCCTGATCACCGGCGAGAGCATGCCGGTGGAGAAACACTCCGGCGACAAGGTGATCGGCGGCTCGATCAACGGCGCGGGACTCCTGCGCGTGGAGACGAAAGCCGTTGGCGCGCAAACCGCGCTCGCGCGCATCATCGCGCTGGTGGAGAACGCGCAGGCGAAAAAGGCGCCGGTGCAAAAACTCGTCGACCGTGTGTCCGCCATATTCGTGCCCTTCGTTCTCGCCTTCGCCGCGCTCACCTTTCTCGCATGGTGGCTTTTCGCCAATGACGCGGGGGCGGGAATCATCGCGGCGGTGAGCGTGCTCGTGATTGCGTGTCCCTGCGCGCTGGGTCTCGCCACGCCGACGGCCTTCATGGTGGGCACGGGCGCAGCCGCGCGCGCGGGCATTCTCATCCGCGACGCCGAGGCGCTCGAGCGCGGACGCGAGATCGACGTCGTGATCCTCGACAAGACCGGCACGCTCACGCAGGGCAAGCCGCGCGTGAGCGAAGTCCTGCTCGCAGCCTCGGACATGGGCGAGGACGCATTGCTGCGCCTCGTCGCCGCCGCGCAGCAGGGCAGCGAACATCCGCTCGCGCGCGCCATTTTGCAGCGCCATGCGGAGAGCGCCGACCCTGCGCTCGCGCGCGTGGAGGACTTCCACGCCCTCGTCGGCCGCGGCCTGCTTGCGCGCGTGGAGGGACGCGCGCTCGCCATCGGCAATCGCACGCTGATGCGCGAGAAACAGGCGGACACGCAGGCGCTGGAGACGCGCGCCGCCGAACTGGAGACGCAAGGCCGCACCGTCATGTGGGTCGCGGAGACGGACGGCCCGTCCGGCGCCGCGCCGCGCCTGCTCGGCGCCATCGCGGTGGTTGATCCCATCAAGCCCAGCGCCGCGCAGGCCGTGCGCAGGCTGATCGCGGAAGGCGTGACGCCGATCCTCGTCACCGGCGACAACGAGCGCACCGCCGCCTATGTGGCGCGACAGGTGGGCGTGAGCGATGTGAAGGCGGGCGTGCCGCCGGAAGGCAAGGCGGCGGAAGTGGAGCGCTTGCGCAAGGAGGGCCGGCGCGTGGGCATGGTCGGCGACGGCGTCAACGACGCGCCGGCGCTCGCCGCCGCCGACGTTGGAATCGCCATGGGCGAAGGCGCGGACGTGGCGATGAACACGGCTGGCGTGACGCTGATGCGCAGCGATCCCCTTCTCGTGCCCGACGCCATCGCGATCAGCCGCGCGACCTATGCGAAGATCCGTCAGAGCTTGTTCTGGGCCTTTGTCTATAATGTCGTCGGCATGCCGGTGGCCGCGTTTGGCCTGCTCGATCCCGTCTACGCGGGCGCCGCGATGGCGCTTTCGTCCGTCAGCGTCGTCGCCAACGCGTTGCTGCTGCGACGCTGGAAGCCGGCCTTGGCCCATTAGTCGGCGCGAGGCTTGCCATTCTCAAGCCGCGGCCTAGACTTTCCTCGGGCGCCGACCAAAAAGCGGGGGCGCAGGAGGGGACGTCATGAAGAGCCGCATCACTCGCAGCATACGCTCGCTCGGTCCGGCGCTCGCCGCGCTCGCCGCCGGCCTCGCGCTTGGCGCAGCCGCAACGCAGGCGCAGGCGCAAGGCGCCTGGCCGCAGCAAAAGCCGATCACTTTCGTGGTGCCCTTCCCCGCGGGCGGCGGAACCGACGCATTCGCCCGCCCGCTCGCCGCACAGCTGGAGCAACAGCTCGGGCAGCGCATCATCATCGAAAACCGCGGCGGCGCAGGCGGAACCGTCGGCGCCTCCCATGCGGCCAAACAGCCCGCGGACGGCTACACCTTCTTCATCGGCGCGGCGCATCACGCCATCGCGCCCGCGCTCTACCCCAAGCTCGATTACGACATCGAGAAGGACTTCGCGCCCATCGGCGTGGTGTCGCAGCCCCCGCAGGTGATCGTGGTGCATCCCAAAGCGGTCGCCGCGACCAATCTGAAAGACTTCATCGCCTATGCGAAGCAAAACCCCGACAAGCTGAACTTCGGCTCGGCGGGCAATGGAACGACGCATCATCTCGCCGGCGAATTGTTCAACATGCTCGCCGGCGTGAAACTCACCCATGTGCCCTATCGCGGCGCCGGCCCCGCCATGCAGGACCTCGTGTCGGGCCATATCCAGATGATGTTCGACGGGCTCGGCTCCTCCGCCGGCCAGATCGAGGGCGGCGCTCTGCGCGCGCTCGCGGTCGCCGCGCCCAAGCGCGCCTCCGCCTTCCCCAACGTGCCGACGGCGGCGGAAGCGGGCCTGCCCGGCTATGAGGTCTCCACCTGGTACGCCATGTGGGCGCCCAAGGGCGCGCCCGCGCCCGTGCTCGCGCGCATGACCGACGAGCTGAAGAAGGCGCTTGCGACGCCCTCCGTCATCGAGACCTGGCGCAAGAACGGCTCCGACGCACCCAATCTCTATGGCGAGGACTTCGCGAAATTCGTGACCTCCGAAATCGCCCGCTGGGGCGACGTGGTCCGCAAGGCGAACGTGAAGCTGGATTAAGCCGCCTGATCCCGCGCGGCGCTTTTCCGCGCGGGCTCTTTGCGCTCACGTGCGCCGCGCGCCATCGCGTTGCGCAGACGACGCGGCGGCTCCAGCGTCAGAACCGAACGCAGCAATTGGCGCGGATCGCCTGCGTCGTCCACGCGGTAGAGGCGCACCCGCTGGCGCATGCCGGATTCCGCGCAAGGCAGGTCCGCCTCAAGACGCGCGGCGGCGCCTTCCGCAAGCCCCGCCTCCAGAAGCCCCTGCAAAGCCGAGCGACTGCGCGCGCTCGCCGGAGCAAGATGATCGCTGACGATCGACACCGCGCAGCCGATGAGCGGGCGCGCGCTTGCGCCCACATGCAAAACCGCGCCTGAAAAATCGAGCAGGATCGCCGCCTCGCCCAAAAGCTCGAACGCATCCGCTACGCCGCGCGCCCGCGCGCCTGCGATGATCGGGCCTATCACATTGGCGCGCGCCCCCGCAGCCGACGCAGCGGCGCAGGCTCCGCCCGCCGCCGCATCTTGCGCGCCCGCTGAGGCCGTCCTGTGCGCCGTCGCCTCCGCCGGCTTCTCCTTGGCCCGCAACAGGGCCGTCTCGCCCGCTCCGGGCGTCGTCTGCGCGCTCATGTCTGTCGTCTCCGCAACCGCGCCGCCCGCGGCTTTGCGAGTTAATGCGACAGGGGGCGCTGCGGTTGCGCGCGCCGAAGGCTGATCGCGCGAAAAAGACGCGCGACGAAAGCCAGCCGCCCGGCGCAAAAGTCCAGCGCCGCGAAGCGCAAAAGAAAAAGGCCGCCCAAAAGGGCGGCCCTTGCGCTTTCGCAGAGCGAAAGATCACTCCGCCGCAGGCAGCTGCGGCTGGGGCTGACCCTCGGAATCCTGCGCCTTCTGGGCGAGGATCATGTCGTCGCGGGTCTGCGCGACGCGACGCAGCTTCGCCATCGCCGCGCCCGTGCCCGCCGGGATCAGGCGGCCCACGATGACGTTCTCCTTGAGGCCGTCGAGCGTATCCACCTTGCCGTTGACCGCAGCCTCGGTGAGCACGCGCGTCGTCTCCTGGAAGGACGCCGCGGAGATGAAGGAGCGCGTCTGCAGGCTCGCCTTGGTGATGCCGAGCAGGACGGGCGTGCCGGCGCCGGGCTTCTTACCCTCGGCGATGAGACGCTCGTTGACCTGATCGAGCTCGCTGGCGTCGACCTGTTCGCCGGACAGATAATCCGTATCGCCCGGATCGGTGATGTCCACCTTCTGGAGCATCTGACGCACGATCACTTCGATGTGCTTGTCGTTGATGTTCACGCCCTGCAGGCGATAAACTTCCTGGATCTCGTTGACGAGGAAGGCCGCGAGCTCCTCCACGCCCTTGATCGCCAGAATGTCGTGCGGCGCGGGATTGCCGTCGACGATGTAATCGCCCTTCTCCACGACGTCGCCGTCCTGGAGATGGATGTGCTTGCCCTTCGGGATCAGATACTCGACGGCCTCAGCGCCCTCCTCCGCCGGAACGATCTCGATGCGCTGCTTGTTCTTGTAGTCGCGGCCGAACTTCACCGTGCCCGAAATCTCCGCGATGATCGCGTGGTCCTTCGGACGACGCGCCTCGAACAGTTCGGCCACGCGCGGCAGACCGCCCGTGATGTCGCGGGTCTTGGCGCTTTCCATCGAGATACGCGCGACGATGTCGCCCGCCTTGATCTTGGCGCCGGGCTCGACCGCGATGATCGATTCCACAGGCAGCGAATAGCGCGCGTCGCCGCCGCGCTGCAGCTTGGCGACCTTGCCGCCCGCGTCCTTGATAAGGATCGCAGGCTTCAGGCTCGACGAGCGCTGGTTCAGGCGCCAATCGATGACCATGCGCTTGGTGATGCCAGTCGACTCGTCCGCCGTCTCGGTCATGGACTGGCCTTCGACCAGATCCTCGAAGCCGACCACGCCGTCCACTTCCGTGAGGATGGGACGGGTGTAGGGGTCCCATTCAGCGATGCGCTGGCCGCGCTTCACCTTGTCGCCCTCGTCCACCTTCAGGCGCGCGCCGTATTGCACGCGGTGCACCGCGCGCTCCACGCCGTCCGCGCCCACGATCACGACCGCGACGTTGCGGGCCATGACCATCAGGTCGCCTTCGCTGTTGCGAGCGAGATGGGCGTTGCGGATCTTCACTGTGCCTTCGAAGTTCGACTCGATGAATGACTGGTCGGCGATCTGCGCCGCGCCGCCGATGTGGAACGTGCGCATGGTGAGCTGCGTGCCGGGCTCGCCGATCGACTGCGCCGCGATGACGCCCACCGCTTCGCCGAGGTTGACCGTCGTGCCGCGCGCGAGGTCGCGGCCATAGCAATGGCCGCACACGCCGTTCTTGGCTTCGCAGGTCAGCACCGAGCGGATCTTCACCTCCTGGATGCCGGCGGCGTTGATCGGTTCGATGTGCCACTCTTCGATCATCGTGCCGGCGGGCACGACCACCTTGCCGTCGAGGTCCACGAGATCCTCAGCCGCGGTGCGGCCCAGGATGCGGCTCGCCAGCGACGCGACCACCTGGCCCGCATCGACGATCGCACGCATGCGAATGCCGCCGGTGGAGCCGCAATCGCGCTCGGTGATGATGGAATCCTGCGCCACGTCCACGAGACGACGGGTGAGATAGCCCGAGTTCGCGGTCTTCAACGCCGTGTCCGCGAGACCCTTGCGGGCGCCGTGGGTGGAGTTGAAGTACTCAAGAACGGTCAGGCCTTCCTTGAAGTTCGAGATGATCGGCGTCTCGATGATCTCGCCGGAGGGCTTGGCCATCAGGCCGCGCATGGCGGCGAGCTGGCGCATCTGCGTGGGCGAGCCGCGCGCGCCCGAGTGCGACATCATGTAGATCGAGTTGATCGGCTTGTCGCGGCCGGCGTCATCCTTCTGCACCGACGAGATGCGCGCCATCATTTCCTCGGCGAGCTTGTCGGAGCACTTCGCCCAGGCGTCGATGACCTTGTTGTACTTCTCGCCCTGGGTGATGAGGCCGTCGTTGTACTGCTGCTCGTATTCCTTTGCGAGCGCCTGCGTGGCGCCGACGATGGATTCCTTCGTCTCCGGCACGACCATGTCGTCCTTGCCGAAGGAAATGCCGGCCTTGAACGCCTCGCGGAAGCCGAGCGCCATGATCCGGTCGCAGAAGATCACCGTCTCCTTCTGCCCGCAATTGCGATAGACCGTGTCGATCATCGACGAGATCTCCTTCTTCGTCATGAGGCGGTTCGCCACATCGAAGGTGATCTTGCGGTGTTCAGGCAGGAGCTGGGCGAGGATCATGCGGCCCGGCGTCGTGTCGTAGATTTTCGACACGCGCTCGCCCTTCTCGTTATAGGTCCAGGCGCGGCCCTTGATCTTGGTGTGCAGCGTGATCGCCTTGGCGTTCAGCGCATGCTCGATCTCGGCGAGTGAGGAGAAGGCCATGCCCTGCCCCGGATCGCCGTCGCGCATCAGCGACAAGTAATAGAGGCCGAGCACGATGTCCTGCGAGGGCACGATGATCGGCTGGCCGTTCGCCGGGTGCAGGATGTTGTTCGTCGACATCATCAGCACGCGCGCTTCAAGCTGCGCCTCAAGCGACAGCGGAACGTGCACGGCCATCTGGTCGCCGTCGAAGTCCGCGTTGAAGGCCGCGCAGACCAGCGGATGCAGCTGGATCGCCTTGCCTTCGATCAGCACGGGCTCGAACGCCTGAATGCCGAGGCGGTGCAGCGTGGGCGCGCGGTTGAGCAGCACGGGATGTTCGCGGATCACCTCGTCGAGGATGTCCCAAACCTCCGGCTTTTCCTTCTCGACGAGCTTCTTGGCCTGTTTCACTGTGGCCGAGAAACCCTTCGCGTCCAGGCGCGAATAGATGAAGGGCTTGAACAGTTCGAGCGCCATCTTCTTGGGCAGGCCGCATTGATGCAGCTTCAGCTCAGGACCGACGACGATCACCGAACGGCCGGAATAGTCGACGCGCTTGCCAAGCAGGTTTTGACGGAACCGGCCCTGCTTGCCCTTGAGCATATCGGCGAGCGACTTCAGCGGGCGCTTGTTGGCGCCCGTGATGACGCGGCCGCGACGGCCGTTGTCGAACAGCGCGTCCACCGCTTCCTGAAGCATGCGCTTCTCGTTGCGGATGATGATGTCGGGCGCGCGCAGCTCGATGAGGCGCTTGAGGCGGTTGTTGCGGTTGATGACGCGACGATAGAGATCGTTGAGGTCCGACGTCGCGAAACGGCCGCCGTCGAGCGGCACCAGCGGACGCAGATCCGGCGGAATGACGGGCACTTCCGTGAGCACCATCCATTCGGGCTTGTTGCCCGAATACATGAAGGCCTCGATGATCTTCAGCCGCTTGGCGAGCTTCTTGGGCTTCAGCTCGCTCGTCGACTCGGCGATCTCGACCTTCAGGTCCGCCGCGATCTTCTCAAGATCCATGTTTCGCAGGAGCTCGCGGATCGCCTCGGCGCCGATCATGGCGGTGAAGCTGTCCTGGCCGTACTCATCCTGCGCGCGCAGATATTCGTCCTCGGAGAGGAGCTGACGATCCTTGAGCGGGGTCAGGCCCGGATCGATGACGATGTAGGACTCGAAATAGAGGATGCGCTCCAGCTCCTTCAGCGTCATGTCGAGCAGAAGGCCGATGCGGCTGGGCAGCGACTTCAGGAACCAGATGTGCGCGACGGGAGCGGCGAGCGAGATATGGCCCATGCGCTCGCGGCGCACGCGCGACAGCGTGACTTCCACGCCGCACTTCTCGCAGATGACGCCCTTGTACTTCATGCGCTTGTACTTGCCGCACAAGCATTCGTAATCCTTGATCGGACCGAAGATGCGCGCGCAGAACAGGCCGTCGCGTTCGGGCTTGAACGTGCGGTAGTTGATGGTCTCCGGCTTTTTGATTTCGCCGAAGGACCAGGACAGAATCTTCTCAGGGCTCGCGATCGAGATCTGGATCTGGTCGAACGCCTGGGGCTGCGCGACCGGATTGAAGAGATTCATGACCTCTTGGTTCATTGTCTTCTCCTGAAGCTGGGGCAGGCCCTTTGGCCGCACCCGCCGGATGAAATCGAAACTCTCGAAGCGCTGCGGGGGCGGCCGGGCCGCTCCCGCGCGCGTGGCGACGTCACTCCGCGGCTTCCGCCGGGGGCTCGATCTTCTTGGTGGAGGTCAACTCGACGTTGAGGCCAAGCGAACGCATTTCCTTCACGAGCACGTTGAAGCTCTCAGGAATGCCGGACTCGAAGGCGTCGTCGCCGCGCACGATGGCCTCGTAGACCTTCGTGCGGCCGGCCACGTCGTCCGACTTCACGGTCAGCATTTCCTGCAGCGTGTAGGCGGCGCCATAGGCCTCGAGCGCCCACACCTCCATTTCGCCGAAGCGCTGGCCGCCGAACTGCGCCTTGCCGCCCAGCGGCTGCTGGGTGACGAGCGAGTATGGGCCGATGGAGCGCGCGTGGATCTTGTCGTCCACAAGGTGGTGGAGCTTCAGCATGTAGATGTAGCCCACCGTCACCTTGCGGTCGAACGGTTCGCCCGTGCGCCCGTCATAGACGACCGACTGGCCCGAGGGATCCTGACCCGCCTTCACCAGAAGGTCCACGATGTCCTTCTCGCGCGCGCCGTCGAAGACGGGCGTGGCGATCGGCACGCCGCGACGCAGATGCTCGCCCATTTCGGCGAGCGCCGGATCGCTGAGCTCGGTGATTTCCTTGCGGTCCTTACCGTAAATCTCGGTGAGCTTGTCGCGCAGCGGCTTGATCACGCCAGACCGCATGTAGGCGTTGACGGTCTCCGCCACCTGCTTGCCGAGGCCCGCGCAGGCCCAGCCCAGATGGGTCTCGAGAATCTGGCCGACGTTCATGCGCGAAGGCACGCCAAGCGGGTTGAGCACGATGTCGACGGGCGTGCCGTCGGCGAGGAACGGCATGTCCTCGCTCGGCACGATCTTCGACACGACGCCCTTGTTGCCGTGACGGCCGGCCATCTTGTCGCCCGGCTGGATCTTGCGCTTCACCGCGACGAAGACCTTCACCATCTTCATCACGCCCGGCGGCAGTTCGTCGCCGCGCTGCAACTTCTCGACCTTGTCGAGGAAGCGGCTCTCAAGCCCCTTCTTCGCCTCGTCGTATTGCTTGCGCATGGCTTCGATCTCGCCCATCAGGCGGTCGTCTTCGACAGCGAACGTCCACCACTGCGAGCGCGGATATTCATCCAGCGTCTCGCGCGAGATGGCGCCGTCCTTCTTGTAGCCCTTGGGGCCGGAGGACGCGCTCTTGCCGATCAGCATGTCGGCGAGGCGGCCGTAGACGTTACGGTCGAGGATCGCGAGCTCGTCGTCGCGGTCCTTGGCGAGACGCTCGATCTCCTCGCGCTCGATCGCCTGGGCGCGCTCGTCCTTGTCCACGCCATGGCGGTTGAAGACGCGCACTTCCACGATCGTGCCCTGCACGCCCGGCGGCACGCGCAGCGAGGTATCGCGCACGTCGGACGCCTTCTCGCCGAAAATGGCGCGCAGCAGCTTTTCTTCCGGCGTCATCGGGCTTTCGCCCTTCGGCGTGATCTTGCCGACGAGAATGTCGCCCGCCTGCACTTCCGCGCCGATGTAGACGATGCCCGCCTCGTCGAGATTCTTCAGGGCCTCTTCCGAGACGTTGGGAATGTCGCGGGTGATTTCCTCGGGCCCGAGCTTGGTGTCGCGCGCCATCACCTCGAACTCGTCGATGTGGATGGACGTGAACACGTCGTCGCGCACGATGCGCTCGTTGAGGAGGATGGAGTCCTCAAAGTTGTAGCCGTTCCACGGCATGAACGCGACGAGCACGTTGCGGCCGAGCGCCAGATCGCCGAGGTCCGTCGAGGGACCGTCGGCGATGATGTCGCCCTTGCGCACGAAATCGCCCACCTTCACCAGCGGACGCTGGTTGATGCAGGTCGACTGGTTCGAGCGCTGGAACTTCATGAGGCGATAGATGTCGACGCCCGGCTTGGAGGCGTCGAGCTCCTCGGTCGCGCGCACGACGATACGGGTCGCGTCGATCTGGTCGACGAAGCCAGTGCGGCGGGCGGCGATGGCGGCGCCGGAATCGCGCGCGACCACGCTCTCCATGCCCGTGCCCACCAGCGGCGCATCCGCCTTCACAAGCGGCACCGCCTGGCGCTGCATGTTCGAGCCCATGAGCGCGCGGTTGGCGTCGTCGTTCTCAAGGAACGGGATCAGCGCGGCGGCGACCGAGACGAGCTGCTTGGGCGACACGTCCATGAAGTCCACGCGCTCGCGCGGCGACATGATGACGTCGCCCGCATGGCGGCAGACCACGAGATCTTCGACGAGCTTGCCGTCGGCGCCGATCGGCGCGTTGGCCTGCGCGACGTAGTGCTTGGATTCCTCCATCGCGGAGAGGTAGATCACCTCCTCCGTCACCTTGCCGTCGCGCACGCGGCGGTAAGGCGCCTCGATGAATCCGTACTTGTTCACGCGCGCGAAAGTGGCGAGCGAGTTTATGAGGCCGATGTTCGGGCCTTCCGGCGTCTCAATCGGGCAGATGCGGCCATAGTGCGTGGGATGCACGTCGCGCACTTCGAAGCCCGCGCGCTCTCGCGTGAGGCCGCCCGGACCAAGCGCCGATAGGCGGCGCTTGTGGGTGATCTCGGAGAGCGGGTTCGTCTGGTCCATGAACTGCGAGAGCTGCGAGGAGCCGAAGAACTCGCGCACGGCGGCGGCCGCCGGCTTGGCGTTGATCAGGTCCTGCGGCATCACCGTGTCGATGTCGACCGAGGACATGCGCTCCTTGATCGCGCGCTCCATGCGCAGCAGGCCAAGGCGATACTGGTTCTCCATCAGCTCGCCCACCGAGCGCACGCGCCGGTTGCCGAGATGGTCGATGTCGTCGATCTCGCCGCGCCCGTCGCGCAGGTCCACCAGCGCCTTCACAACCGCAAGAATGTCGTCCTTGCGCAGAATGCGCACCGTGTCCTCGGCGTCGAGGTCGAGGCGCATGTTCATCTTCACGCGGCCAACGGCCGAAAGGTCGTAGCGCTCCGAGTCGAAGAAGAGCGAATGGAACATCGCCTCAGCGGAATCGATCGTCGGCGGCTCGCCCGGACGCATCACGCGATAGATGTCGAACAGCGCTTCCTCGCGCGAGGAGTTCTTGTCCGCCGCAAGCGTGTTGCGGATGTAGGGACCGACGTTGATGTGGTCGATGTCGAGGATCGGCAGCTCGTCGAAACCGTGCTCGACGAGAGCGGCCAGCGACTTCGCGGTGATCTCCTCGCCCGCTTCGGCGAAGATCTCGCCCGTGGCGGGATCATAGAGATCCTCGGCGAGATACTGGCCGAACAGGTCTTCGTCCTGCGCCTTGAGCGCCTTCACGCCGCGTTCGGCGAGCTGGCGGGCGGAGCGCGCGGTCAGCTTCTTGCCGGCCTCCACGACCACTTCGCCGGAATCCGCGTCGATCAGGTCAACGGAAGCCTTCACGCCCTTCATGCGCTCGGCGTCGTAGGGCACGCGCCAGTATGATTCCTTCTTGTCCGTCACGCGCACGTAGGACAGCTTCGAATAGAAGAAATTCAGCATGCCTTCGCCGTCCATGCCCAGCGCATAGAGCAGCGAGGTGACGGGAATCTTGCGGCGACGGTCGATGCGCGCGTAGACGATGTCCTTCGCGTCGAACTCGATGTCGAGCCAGGAGCCGCGATAGGGAATGATGCGCGCGGCGAACAGCAGCTTGCCGGAAGAATGGGTCTTGCCCTTGTCGTGATCGAAGAACACGCCGGGCGAACGATGCATCTGCGAGACGATGACGCGCTCAGTGCCGTTCACGATGAACGTGCCGTTCGACGTCATGAAGGGCATGTCGCCCATGTAGACGTCCTGCTCCTTGATGTCGCGCACCGACTTCGCGCCCGTGTCCGGGTCCACATCGAACACGATCAGACGCAGTTTCACCTTCAGCGGCGCGGCGAACGTCATGCCGCGCTGGCGGCACTCGTCCACGTCATACTTCGGCGGCTCGAACTCATAGGTGACGAAATCGAGCTGCGCGGTTCCGGCGAAGTCCTTGATGGGGAACACCGACTTGAACACCGCCTGCAGACCCTCGTCCGCGCGGCCGCCCTTCGGCTCGTCCACCATGAGGAACTGATCGTAAGAGGCCTTCTGCACCTCGATCAGATTGGGCATTTCCGCGACTTCGCGAATGTGCCCGAAGAACTTGCGGATACGCTTGCGGCCGGTGAACGTCTGCTGAGCCGGAGTCTGAGCCATATCGCTTCTCGCACCTTCGGTTCGGCGGGCCCGACGGGGCCTCGCCAGACGCGCGCGCCCTGGGAAGGCTCGCGCGGTGGGGCTTACGCCCCTGGAAAACTGGCCTGCGCCGGGCGCAGGAAGGATGTTCCGGCTCGCGCTTGCGCGCAGGCCCCGGAACGGGCGAACGGCCCCGGAGAAAAACCCTCCGGGACCGTCGTTTTTCGTCGTTCAGGCCGCTGCGGAACGCGCCATCGGCGGCCAAAGCGAATTACTTGAGCTCGATCTTGGCGCCGGCCTTCTCGAGCTGCTCCTTGAACTTCTTGGCGTCGTCCTTGGACACGCCTTCCTTGAGCGGCTTGGGAGCGCCTTCCACGAGGTCCTTGGCTTCCTTGAGGCCCAGGCCGGTGATGGCGCGCACTTCCTTAATGACCTCGATCTTCTTGTCGCCGGCGGAAGCGAGCACGACCGTGAACTCGGTCTGCTCTTCAGCGGCGGCGGCGGCGCCGCCAGCGGCCGGAGCGGCGGCGACGGCCACGGCGGCCGCAGCGGAAACGCCCCACTTCTCTTCGAGCATCTTGGCGAGCTCAGCGGCCTCGAGCACCGTCAGGGCCGAGAGGTCTTCAACGATCTTTTCCAGGTTAGCCATGATTTGCAGTCCTTGTGTATGTCAGTTCGAACTTGAGGGCCTCGTTCAGGCCGCGTCTCGATTGGCGTATGCCCCGAAAACGCGCGCGAGCTTGGCGGCCGGCGCGTTGGCGAGCTGGGCGACCTTCGTCGCGGGCGCATTGATGAGGCCCACGAGCTTGGCGCGCAGTTCGTCTAGGGACGGCATCGTGGCGAGAGCCTTGACGCCTTCCGCGTTCAGGGGGGTCGCGCCCATGGCGCCGCCGAGAATGACGAGCTTGTCGTGATCCTTGGCGAACGCGGCGCAGACCTTCGGCGCAGCGACCGGATCGTCCGAATAGGCGATCAGGGTCGGACCCTTCAGAAGGGGACCGATGGACGCTACGTCCGTGCCTTCGAGAGCGATCTTGGCGAGGCGGTTCTTGGCGACCTGGACCGAGGCGCCGGCGTTGCGAATCTGCTTGCGCAGGTTCTCAAGCTGGGCGACGGTCAGGCCGGAATAGTGCGCGACCACGACCACCGACGTCGTCTTGAAGACGCCGTTCAGTTCCGCGACGAGCTCTTTCTTTTCCGCTCTGTCCACTTGCTCTCTCCGGTTGGCGAGGCGCGAACGCCCCGCCGGCTGCATGAACCGCGGCCGGCAAGCCCGCCGCGGCGTCTAATGCCTGTCCCCGGAGCGATGGATCGCCACCGGACAGAAGGTTCGAACCAACCCACGGGCCGCGAAGCGACCCGGAAATCCGCTCTCCCCGTCTATGCGGGCCGTCTCCCCGGAACGAACCGGGCCTGAGACGATTAAGCTCGGGCGGTCAGCCCTCGCGCCAGCAGTCTCGGACAGGACATGGCCGACGCACGCAAGGCTTTCGCCCCGGGTTCGCCGGCCGATCCGCCGCGCGCTCAAGCTCTCGTTCGAACGCCCTCGCGCGCGGAAGCTGAAATGGAATGGGGTCGCACTCGCGACCGACCCCGGAGGGTCTATTTAGCCGGGTTCCGACCCGCTGCCAAGAGGCCGCGGATCGGATTTTCACTTTTTGTCAAGCGCGCCGAAAGATCGGCGCACAAGATCAAACGGCCAAGATCAAACGGCCTGGTTCGCGCCGACGGAGCCGACGTCCACCTTCACGCCCGGGCCCATGGTCGAGGAGATCGCCACGCGCTGGATGTAGGTGCCCTTGGCGCCCGTGGGCTTGGCACGGGCCACGGCTTCGACGAAGGCCTTGATGTTCTCGACGAGCTTGTCCTCGCCGAACGAGGCCTTGCCGACGAGGCCCTGCACGATGCCGGCCTTCTCGACGCGGAACTCGACGGCGCCGCCCTTGGAGGCCTTCACCGCCGCCGCCACGTCGGTCGTCACCGTGCCCACGCGCGGGTTCGGCATCAGGCCGCGCGGGCCCAGAACCTTACCGAGGCGGCCGACGAGGCCCATCATGTCCGGCGTCGCGATGCAGCGATCGAAGTCAATCGTGCCGCCCTGAACGACGTTCACGAGCTCCTCGGCGCCCACCACGTCAGCGCCCGCGGCCTTCGCCTCGTCCGCCTTCGCGCCGCGGGCGAACACCGCCACGCGCACCGAACGGCCCGTGCCGTTGGGCAGGTTCACCACGCCGCGCACCATCTGGTCCGCATGCTTGGGGTCCACGCCCAGGTTCATCGCGATTTCGACGGATTCGTCGAACTTCGCGCTGGCCGCGCCCTTAACGAGCTTCACGGCCTCATCGATCTTGTAGAGCTTCGTGCGCTCGACGTTCGCGCGCGCAGCCTTGATGCGCTTTCCGATCTTCGACATCGCCTTACTCCACGACCTGCAGGCCCATGGCCCGCGCAGAACCTTCGATCATCGACATGGCCGATTCAATCGTGTGGCAGTTGAGGTCGGGCATCTTCTTTTCGGCGATCTCGCGCACCTGCGCCTTCGTCACCTTGCCGACATAGCCGCGACCGGGGGTCTTGTGGCCGGAAGCCGGCTTTTTGCCGAGCTTCAGGTTCGCCGCCTTCTTCAAAAAGAAGGTGACCGGCGGCTGCTTCATCTCGAAGGTGAAGGAGCGGTCCTGGTAAGCGGTGATGATGACGGGGATGGGCGTCCCCTTTTCCATCTGCGCGGTCTTCGCGTTAAAGGCCTTGCAGAACTCCATGATGTTCAGGCCGCGCTGACCCAGCGCGGGGCCGATCGGCGGCGACGGGTTGGCCGCGCCGGCCGGCACCTGAAGCTTCACGTAACCCGCGATCTTCTTTGCCATCGTTCTCTCCACAAGCCGCATACCGCCCTCAGGGCGGCGCGGCGGTTTGAAGTCCGTGGTGCGACGCTCCCCCGGGCGTGGCTGGCCCGGCGCGTCTCCCACGTTCGCGCGGACCGCGTGCGATCCGCGTCCCGCGACGGGCGACAAGCGCCCGATGCGGGGTCTCTAGCCGCCCCGCTCTGGCAGGGCAAGCCGTAAGCTTTCCGGCTCAGACCTTCTCGACCTGGCCAAACTCGAGCTCGACCGGCGTCGCGCGACCGAAGATCGACACCGCGACCTTCACGCGCGAACGGCCCTCGTCGACTTCCTCCACGATGCCGTTGAAGGAGGCGAACGGGCCATCGGCCACGCGCACCGTCTCGCCGACCTCGAAGGACACCGACGCCTTGGGATGCTCCACGCCCTCGGCGACCTGACCCTTGATGCGGTCGGCCTCAGCCTCGGAGATCGGCATCGGCTTGTTGTCCGCGCCCAGGAAGCCCGTGACCTTCGGCGTGTTCTTGATGAGGTGATAGACGTTGTCGGTGAGGTCGCATTTCACCAGCACATAGCCGGGGAAGAACTTGCGCTCCGAATTCACCTTGCGCCCGCGACGCACCTCCACGACGTTTTCCGTCGGCACGAGGATTTCGTCGAACTTGTCGGCCAGACCGCGCTGCGCAGCCTGTTCGCGGATCGATTCCGCCACCTTCTTCTCGAAGTTGGAATAGGCGTGGACGATGTACCAGCGCTTGTTCATGTGCCCCTCGTCAGCGCCCGATCGACAGGATGAAGCCAAGGCCGACGCGGATCGCCTGATCCACAGCGATGAAGAACGCGCTCGCCACGATCACCATCAACACGACGAGCGCCGTGGTGATGAGCGTCTCGCGACGCGTCGGCCAAGTGACCTTGGTCGCCTCGGCGCGCACCTGCTGCAGAAATTCGAACGGATTGGCCATAGAACTGTCCCGGAAGTCATTGCGTCCGGCAAGCCCAGCGCCGGACAGGCGGCGCGACGGACTCCCGAAAACGATCGCGGCGCGGGACCGGTCGGTCGCGCGCCACTGGCAGGCTTATAGCGAGGGGCCGGCCGTTCGCCAAGGAAAATCTGCCGGGCCCGGGGGCGCGGGCCGCCGACCGGCGCGCCCGAAGGCCGGCTAGTGCCGGTCCGCCGCCTTCCAGATCTCCTCGGCCACGATCTGCGAGCCCAGCGAGGTCCAGATTCCGCTCGCCACCTTGTCGCCGGAGACGTGATAGACCGCGACGCCAGGCCGGGCCGGCCCCACGGGCGTGAAGACGATGGACAGGACGTTGTCCATCAGAATGCCGGTGCCGATCTGCTGCGTCTGTCCGATCCGCCAGACGATCGTGTAGGTGCGCCCCGTCTGCTTGATCTGGGCTTCGCCCTTATAGACGCCGGGCTGGCCGGGGTTCTGGCCTTCCACGGTGTAATAGCCCTCGATGGCGGAAGCCGATGCGCAAGCGCCGAAGACGAGGCCGGCCGCTATGCACAGCGTCCGCGCCGCGCGTGTGATGCAAGTCATGATCGGTTCCGTTCTGACCTTGTCGGGCGAAGATAGGCTTCATGCGAGTTTCCGCCAGCCCGCCGATCCTGTCGAGCGCAAATGCGGAGCGGCTCACTCGATGCGGAAGCTCATGGGCGCCGTAAGCGTGAGCGCGGCCCCGGCGCCGACCGGCGGCGCAGGAAAGGGCGCCGCGCGGCGAACGGTCTCGAGCGCCGCCTGATCCAGCGCCGAGGATCCCGAGGAGGACGCGAGGCGCGCCTCGCCAAGAGCGCCGTCGCGCCGGATCGAGAAACGCACGACGGCGCGACCTTCCTCGCCGCGCGCGCGCGCCTGTTCTGGAAAGCGCTGCGCGGCCTGCAAGCGCGCCATCACCTGCGTGACGTAATGGGGAGGCGCGGCCGCCGCGCGCTCCTGTCCGTTGGAGGCCGCGCGCGGAGGCGGCGCGCGACGCTGCGGCGCAGAAGCTTGCGCAGAAGCTTGCACAGGCGATTGCGCGGGTTCGGTGCGCGCAGCCGTTCGCACGGGCGCAATCGCAGCCGGCGCATTTGCAGCCGCAGCGGCGTCATGCGCGTCGAATGTCTGCGGCGCGCGCGCAAGCGGCGAGCGCGCGAGGAAGGGCTCGTCTTGCGCGCGAGGCGCCTGCGCAAGCGCGTCGCCGGCCGGCTCTATGCGCGCATGCGGTTCAGCGTCGGCGATGGACGGCGCAGGCTCAAGTGAGGCGAGCACGACGTCGCCCGCGAAGAGCGCCACGATCTCCGCTGCGCCGGGCGTAGGGACAGGCGCTGAGCCTCGCCACACAAGCGCGGCGAGCGCGCCATGGGCGAGCAGCGAAGCGAATGCGGCGGCGGCAAAGCGCAGGCGACGGCGGACGCGGCGCGGAGCGGGCGCACGGGGCGCGGAGTTGGGCGGCGCCACAGCAGGAGCTGCAACGAGCATGCGTCCGGGCTCGGGCGCGATGACGGGAAAGGGAGGAACGACGGGCGCGCGGGCGCCGCGCGCTTCTGCGCGCAGCGCGTCGTGCCAAGCGCCGGAATTGCCCCCCGCGTCCATTCGCGCGCCCCGATTCCCACAGGAGCGCCTTGGTCCGATGAAACGACGCCGCTGACAAGAGGGCGCCCGCGCAGGGCCCGCAGCCGTCGCTTGTCTCGCACGGCCGCACGTTCAGCTCACGTTCATGCTGGCCGCGCGAACATGCCCGCATGACGACTTCAGCACCGCTCAACCACGCCCAGCGCGCCCGCCCCGCCCTCGCGGCCCTCGCCCTCGCCGGCGCTCTCCTGATCTGCGGCGCCGCGCCCGCCATCGCGCAGGAGGACATGACGAACGCGCGCTGGCGCATCGAGGCCATCGGCGGCGCGCCGACGCTGGAGCCCGGCAAGACCCATTTCACGGTCCTGCCGAACGGACAGATCTCCGGCTCAGCCGGATGCAATAGTTTCAGCGGCGCAGGCTCCTTCAAGGCCGGCGGCGTGAAAATCGGCCCTCTTCACGCCTCGCAAATGGCATGCCCCCGGCCGCTCATGGAGCAGGAAGGCCGCTTCATCGGCGCGCTGAACCGGAGCGTGCGTTATGAGCTGCGCGACGGCGCGCTCATCCTGCGCGACGAAGCCGGCGCGGAAACGGCGCGCCTGCGCCGCCAGTGACGCCCCCGCCGGCGCGTGCGCGCAAGCGCGCGTTCGACCCGCCGCGCAAGCCCGCCCGCATTTGACTCAAGCGGAACCTATTCCTAGTTTCAAAACAGGGATCGGATGGGGCGCGTGACGTGCGGACAAGCGGGAACAAGCCACGGATTCGTGCGGGAGCGCTTTTCGCCTGCGCCGCTTTTCTCGCAGCGGCCGGCGCGCAAGCCCAGGCCCTCCCGCCGCTCGCCATCGACAAGGTCTACGAACGGCCCTCTGGCTGGGTGGTCGGCCAGAACGACGCTGGCGGTTGCCTCGCGGCGGCGAGCTACAAGGACGGCACCTCCGTCTGGATCGGCTTTGATCGCGCAGGACGCTCCGTGCTCGCCTTCACCAATGAGGCCTGGAGCGGCGTGCGGATCGGCGAGAGCTACACGTTGCAGATGCGCGCGCGCGGACAGGGAAACTGGCGCGGCTCCTTCGTGGGTTTCGAGCGGCGCGGCGAGCGCGGCTTCATCGCCACCGGGCTGAAATCCGAGTTCCTGCGCGACTTCGCCAACGCAGGCGGCATCTGGGTTTACCTCGGCGAGCGTGAAATGGCCCGCCTCTCGCTCAGCGGCAGCCGCGCGGCGCTCAATTCCACCATCGATTGCCAGAAGATCGACGCCGTCGCGCGCGCCCCCGCCGCGCCGCAAGCGCCCGCCCCCGGCGCCCAGGCATCCGCCGCGCCGCCCGCGCGCGAGCCGCTGAAGCCGCAGCGCGAAGAACGTTCGAGCAGCGGCACAGGCTTTTTCGTGTCGCAGAACGGGCACGTGCTCACCAACGATCATGTGGTTAAGGAGTGCCGCGTCTATGAAGTAGGCCTCGCCGGCGGCCCGCGCACGAGCGCAACCCTCGTCGCGCGCGACACGACCAACGACCTTGCGCTCCTGCGCACCAACCTGAAGCCGGAGGCCGTGCCCGCCTTCTCATTGCGCCCGCGCATCGGCGAAAGCGTTTACGCCTATGGCTTCCCGCTGGTGGGCGTTCTCTCCACGTCCGGCAATTTCACCATCGGCAACGTCACGGCCACCGCGGGTCTGGGCGACGACACGCGCCACCTGCAGATCTCCACGCCCGTGCAGGTCGGCAATAGCGGCGGCCCCCTGCTCGACCAGTTCGGCAATGTCGCAGGCGTCGTCGTCTCCAAGCTCAACGTGCTGGCGGCGGCGAAAGTGACCGGCGACATCGTTCAGAACGTCAATTTCGCGATCAAGTCCGCCATCGCGACCAATTTCCTCGACGCCAACGGCGTCAGCCCCAACGAAAACCGGCGCGCCCAGCCGCTCGACCCGGCCACGATCGCGGAAGGGGCCCGCGCCTTCACCGTCCTGGTGACCTGCAAATGAGGGCGCGAGCGATGCGAACCGGGAGCTTGGCCGCAGGGCGGCTGCGGGCATAGACCCGCACATGGACCCGCACATGGGCCCGCTTATGGGCGCTAAAGGGAGATGGCAGGGGCTGAGGGATTCGAACTCTCGACCTGCGGTTTTGGAGACCGCCGCTCTAACCAGCTGAGCTAAGCCCCTAGCTCTGGCTGCGGACCCCGCAGGGCCAGCGCGTTCGTCATGCCAAAGGACCGCCCGGAATGCAAGAGCGCCTGAAGGCGCCCCTCCGGCCGGCGCCGCCCTCAGACTTTGTTAACTGACGGCTTTCCATAGTGCGCGCATTGCGTCGCGCGTGATTTTTTCTCATTTTCCCCGAAGGCTCCCATTTCGATGACGCTCGCTTTTTCGCCGACGCCGCTGCGCGAACCCGATCCGTCGTCGCAGCCGGACCCGCGCCCCGCCCATGTCCTGCTGAGCGTCGTCGTTCCAACGTTCAACGAACGCGAGAACCTGCGCGAACTCGTGCGCCGCGTCAGCGCCGCGCTGGGAGCGACCGGCTGGGAGATGATCGTCGTGGACGACGACAGCCCCGACCGCACCCATGCGCTCGCCAAATCCATCGCGCGACGCGACCCGCGCGTGCGCTGCATTCGCCGCATCGGCAGGCGCGGCCTCGCGGGCGCCTGCATCGAAGGGCTGCTCGCCTCCAGCGCGCCCTATGTGGCGGTGATCGACGGCGATCTGCAGCACGACGAGACCATACTGCCGCAGATGCTGGAGCGCCTGCGCGGGGGCGAGGTCGACCTCATCGTCGGCAACCGCCACGTGGAGGGCGGCGCCGCTGACGACGGCTTCAACAAGGCGCGGCGGGCGATCAGCGACGGGGCGAGCGCGGTCGCGCGCCGCGTGTTGCGCACCAAGGTGCGCGACCCGATGAGCGGCTTCTTCATGGTTCGGCGCGACGTGGCCGAAGACCTCGCTCCCCGTCTGTGCTCCGAGGGATTCAAGATCCTCGCCGACATGCTCGCGACCGGCGCGGGGCGCCTGCGCGTTGAGGAAATGGGCTACCGTTTCCGCGCGCGCCACGCCGGCGACAGCAAGCTCGACGCAAAGGCCGCGCTGGATTTCTTC
>Ga0315903_10002264_pt1 | contig 28596 bp, 13 predicted proteins | sample LakEriMetagenome_7_FD_203524 | JGI IMG/M metagenome (GOLD analysis project Ga0315903, IMG submission 203524) | Freshwater fungal communities from buoy surface, Lake Erie, Ohio, United States - Buoy 2 MA119 | ecosystem: Environmental > Aquatic > Freshwater > Lake | place: USA: Lake Erie, Ohio... | reverse complement strand
CGCCGTCGATGCGGATTTCGATGCGGCTCGCCGACGCTGCGGTGCGGCTCACCCCGACGACGAGGTGCGTGGTTTCCTTGGAAACCTCGAGCTTGCGGCGGAGCACGGTCTCGGCTCCGGCAGCGAGAGACTGCCGGAGCGTGTGCGGCGACTCGCGGGCCGACAGCGGATCGACGAGCGTGCGGATCGTGGGCTGCCCCACGATCTCCCAGTCACGCCACGGGGCCATCGTGGCCGGCAGCCGGTCACGGACCGCGGCGGCGAGGCCTTCCGGAGCGAGCGACACCACCGGATCGAGCCAGTCGAAGACATCGCGGATGTCATCGGGGTCGGCATCCCGGGGCCGGCCCTCGTGGGCGGCGTCGGCGACGAGCACGAGCCGGCGCGGGCCGGCGGCGGCGGTGGCCGCGGGAGGCATCGCGAGGCTCCCCGTGTCGACCGGTTCCCGAGTGCCGACGAGAAAGTCGCTCTGCCAGAGCGGCTTCGCGGCCGCGTCGCCGAGATGCACCGACGCCTTCACGCAGCCGCCGGCGCCGGCCGCGTCGTCGAGGGCGGCGCCGGCGCGAAACGCCGTCGCGAAGGTGGGCAGACTGAACGCCATGACGGCGGTCGCCTGCGTGCCGAATCCCCAGCCGTAGGGAAGCCCCCGGGCGGAAAGCGGGCCGCCCTGCACGTTGCGGTCGATCTTCCAGGTCCAGCTGCCGCCGAAGGCGGCCGTGCGATCCACCGTCGCCGGCTCGATGAGCGAGAGCGGCACCTCCGTCGCCGCGAACATGATCCATCGCCGCACGTTCGCGTGCGGCATCCAGAGCGGATCGAGGCTCCAGGCAGGCTGGGCTCGGATGTGCCACGACCACTGGTTCTTTGCGTCGCCCGTGCCGTCCAGTAGATCGACGGCCGTGGTGGCCACGAGGCCGTCGTCGGTTTCGGCCCGCATGAGCCGGGCGGCCGCCGCAGCGGCCGGCGACGTCGCGGCCTGCGGCGCGAGCCACGCGACCATTCGCGCATACATCTCCCACGGATCGCGGTCGGCCAGGCGGATCTCGGCGATCTCGTCGAACGAGAGCCGCTGCGGACCGCCATCGACGAGAATGATCACGCCCGCGCCGACGAACCGCAGCGACCGAAATCCGACCTCGCGGCCATCCCGCGTGAGGATCGTGGCGGGGGGCAGGGGCCGGCCGCGCCGCGGCACAAGCACGATCCTGCGGACGAACTCGCTCGCCACACGGACATGCGGCCGCGGCTTTTTTCCGGGAAGGTCGACAGACGAGAGCGGCTGCACGAGCAGGTGCGGCCGCGTCGTGCGGCGCCAGTCATCGAGACCGCTCACGTGGCCTTCGACGAGGCCCGGGAGCCGATCGCCGCAGGCGAGCTCGACGAACGGCTGGCGGAAGGGCGTCGATGTGGGCGGCCGCTGCCGCACGACCCACCGCACGGGGTTGGCGGCGTCGAACATCGGCTTGCCGTCGATCTGCGGCTGCGAGGCCGGCGTGTTCCATCCGGCGATCGTGCCGGAAACCCGGCTTCCATCGGCGAACAGGCCGTCCCAGAGCAGGTCGTTGGCGGCCGCCCGGGCGGGCATGGCCACGACGGCCAGGGTCATGGCTGCTGCCACCGCGGGGGTCAGGATGGTTCGCATCGTGCGGGGCGGGAAGGGGCGTGGCGGGCGCACTTTCGCCCTCATGGAGAAGATGACAGACTGGGGCGTTTCGGTAACGGGTGGGGAAATTTCCCCGGGAATCGTGAGGCCACGCGGCGGGCTCCGAGCCCCAAGGGGCGCCGCGCGGGACGAGAGCTCAACGCGGGCCGTGCGGGCCCGAAGCCGGGGCATGATCGCGGAAAACACGACGTGCTCAGTGCGGGACGGGTGCGAAAGAAAAAGGTCGAAGAGGAGCGCCGGTGGGCAACCGATCCCTCGGGACGCCGACGACTTCGTGGTGCGGGTCGAATGACCACGTCCACGCGAGCGAAACATCCCCAGAGCCCGAGGCTCGCGGTTGTCGTTCCAAGGGCGGCCGACTAGACTTTGCGAGTCAGGAGAGAGCCGCAAGGCCGCCGAAGGCAGAACGCTCAGGCAAAAAGGACTGACGAAACAACTGTTGGAGAGCGACGCGGGCCTCATGGCACGCGTCCACCGAAGGGGCAAACCGCGGGCGCGGTCCGCGGCGAATCTCTCAGGTTCCAGGACAACAGGGTTCCCGGTGTCGGCACCGCCGACGCCCTGCTTCGGAGCCCTGCCATGTCCGACCTCCTCACGGCCCAAGCGGCCGCTCGTGCCGCCGCACCCACTCCCGCTGGCATCCCGCCGCTCGTCGCGCTCGAGCAGCCCGCCGAGTTCGAAGGCCGCCACGTCGGCCTGTCCGCCGCCGACGAGCGGCACATGCTCGACGCCGTCAACGCGACCACCCGCGCGGCGTTGATCGCCGAGATCGTGCCGCCCGGCATCGCCCGGCACGACCGCATGGACCTGCCGTCGGCGACCACGGAAGCCGCCGCCCTCGCCGAACTGCAGGGCATAGCGGCCCGCAACCGGCTGCTGAAGAGTTTCATCGGTCAGGGCTACCACGGCACGTTTACGCCCGGCGTGATCCTGCGAAACATTCTGGAGAATCCCGCCTGGTACACCGCTTACACGCCCTACCAGGCGGAGATCAGCCAGGGACGAATGGAGGCGCTGGTCAACTTCCAGACGATGGTTTGCGACCTAACCGGCATGCCGATCGCCAACGCATCCATGCTCGACGAGGCGACCGCGGCCGCCGAGGCGATGACGCTCGCCCGCCGGACGGCGGGCTCGAAGAGCGGCGTGTTTCTCGCCGACCGCCGCTGCCATCCGCAGACGCTCGAAGTGCTGGCCACGCGGGCCGCGCCGCTGGGCATCGAGGTCGTAATCGGCGACGTCGGCAGCCTGATCGAGAGCCGCGACTGCTTCGGGGCGCTGGTGCAATATCCGGCCACCGACGGTGCCGTCGACGACTGGCGGGGCCTCGCCGATGGCGTGCATGCGCGGCAGGCATTGCTGTGCGTCGCGGCCGACCCGCTGGCACTGGTGATGCTGGTGCCGCCGGGCGAGTGGGGGGCCGACATCGTCGTCGGCAGCACGCAGCGGTTCGGCATGCCGATGGGCTGCGGCGGCCCGCACGCCGCCTTCCTAGCCTGTCGCGATGAACTGAAAAGGTCGCTGCCGGGCCGGCTCGTCGGCGTGAGCATCGACGCCCATGCCGCGCCCGCCTACCGGCTCGCCCTCCAGACCCGCGAACAGCACATCCGCCGCGAGAAGGCGACCTCCAACATCTGCACCGCCCAGGTGCTGCCGGCCGTCGTGGCGAGCATGTACGCCGTCTACCACGGGCCCGCCGGGCTGGCCCGGATCGCGGGGCGGGTGGCGGTCTATGCGGCAATCCTGGCGGAGGGCCTGAAGCGGCTCGGCGTGCGGGTGCGCAACGCCCACGCCTTCGACACCGTGAGCCTCGACACGGGCGACCGCACGGCCGCCTTCGCGGCCCGGGCCCGCGAGCAGGGGATGAATCTCCGCACGCTCGATCCGCACACGCTGGCGATCACGCTCGACGAGACGACGACCCGCGACGATCTCACGCGGCTGTGGGGCGTGTTCGCGCCTGCCGGCCAGGCGGTGCCCGACGTCGCCACGTTCGACCGCGGTGTGGAGCCGCTCATCCCGCCGGCCCTGCGGCGGACGAGCGATTTCCTGCTCCATCCGGTCTTCAACTCGCACCACTCCGAGACGGCGATGCTGCGGTACATCCGCGGGCTCTCCGACAAGGACCTGGCCCTCGACCGCAGCATGATCCCGCTGGGCAGCTGCACGATGAAGCTCAACGCCACCAGCGAGATGATCCCGATCACCTGGCCCGAGTTCGCCCACGTGCATCCCTTCGCCCCGGCGGACCAGCGCGAGGGCTATGCCGTTCTCGAACGCCAGCTCCGCGGGTGGCTCACGGCCGCCACGGGCTATGCCGGCATCAGCCTCCAGCCCAACGCCGGCAGCCAGGGGGAATATGCCGGCCTCCTCGCGATCCAGGCCTGGCAGCGGTCCCGCGGCCAAGGCCACCGCGACATCTGCCTGATTCCGGCCAGCGCCCACGGCACGAATCCCGCCAGCGCCCAGATGGTCGGCCTGCAGGTGGTGGTCACCGCCTGCGATGCGGCCGGCAACGTCGATCTCGCCGACCTTGAGGCCAAGTGCCGGGAGCATGCCGACCGCCTGGCCGCCGTGATGATCACCTACCCGAGCACGCACGGCGTGTTCGAGACGGCGATCGGGGAACTGTGCGCCATCGTGCACCGCCACGGCGGCCGGGTGTACGTGGACGGGGCGAACATGAACGCGCTGGTGGGCCTGGCGGCGCCGGGCCGCTTCGGCGGGGACGTCAGCCACCTCAACCTGCACAAGACCTTCTGCATCCCGCACGGCGGCGGCGGGCCGGGCGTGGGCCCGGTGTGTGTGGTCGAGGACCTCGTGCCGTTCCTGCCCGGCCACGCCACGGGCGGCCTGCCGCCAGGGGCGGTGGGCGCCGTGTCGGCGGCGCCACTGGGCAACGCCGCGGTGCTGCCGATCAGCTGGATGTATTGCCGGATGATGGGGCCCGAGGGACTGAAGCGCGCCACCGAGGCCGCGATCCTCGCGGCCAACTACGTGAGCGTGCGGCTCCGCGGCCACTTCCCCACGCTGTACAGCGGCGCGAACGGCCGCGTGGCCCATGAGTGCATCCTCGACCTGCGGCCGCTCAAGGAGACCAGCGGCGTGACGGCCGAGGACGTCGCCAAGCGGCTCATCGACTACGGCTTCCACGCGCCGACATTGAGCTTCCCGGTGCCCGGCACGCTGATGGTCGAGCCGACGGAGAGCGAGCCGTTGGCCGAGCTCGACCGCTTCATCGAGGCGATGATCGCGATCCGCGGCGAAATCGCCCGCATCGAGGCGGGTGAGTGGCCGCAGGACGACAACCCGCTCAAGAACGCCCCGCACACGGCGGCCGCGGTCGCAGTGACCGACTGGCGGCATCCCTATCCGCGCGAGACGGCGGTGTTTCCCGTCGCCACGCTCAAGCGGGCGAAGTACTGGCCGCCGGTGGGCCGTGTGGACAACGTCCACGGCGACCGCAATCTGTTTTGCAGTTGCGTGCCCGTCTCCGCCTGGGCCGAAGCACAGTCCGGCTAACGATCACCGCCCAACGGTCGGACCGATCGTCTTTGGCGTTGCCAGCCAGTCAGGCAGCCGCCTCGACCATTGATCCATTGCACCACACCCGCACCTGGCGAAGCTTGGCAAAGGCCAACGACTCGGGCGAAATCGCATCGCAGGCGACCAGCGGAATGGCCGCCAGGCCCGCCTTGCGGAGAACGTCGGCACGCCGCTGGGCCCGAAGAATGTCGTCGATGTCGCCGGTGGAAGAGACCTCGACCACGACGTAGCTCTTGACGCCGTCCACCAATCCGGACGCCACGGCGTCGGCCCGCAGGAAATCGTCCGCCTCTCGTTCCGTCACCTTCGGCTCGATCAGGTCGAGCAGCTCGTCATTGGCCAGGAGCTTGCCGCGGCGGAGGAACCGCCCCAGATAGGCCGTGAGCCGGTCCCGGAACTGGATTTCGAAGGTGCGGCCGACGACGGCGTCGGTGCGGATCGTGAGCCGCTCCAACGCCACCGCGAGCGACTTGACTTCTGTCTCCGTCCGAGTCTGCGCCTGCGCAAGCTCGTTGAGGCGCGCCTCCGTCCGAGTCTGGGCCTGCGCAAGCTCGTTGAGACGTTCCTCCGTCCGGGCCTGGGCCTCGAACAGACGCCCTTGCCCCTCGGCAAGTTCCTCAATTCTTGCTTCCGTCCGGGTCTGAGCCTGGGCAAGCTCGTTGAGGCGCTCCTCCGTCCGGGTCTGGGCCTCGGCGAGCCGAATCATGGCGCCGTCGAGCCGCGACACGCTGGCGTCGATGGACTCCCCGAGGAGCCGGAAGTCCTCTTTCGTGACGGTGTTCTTGAGTTCCTCGAACATTCCGCCGAGGGTCTCGACGAGCGCCTTGGCGGCGGGCTCACCCAACGATGCCTTGAGTTCCTCGAAAACGCGGTATGTGTTCATCGCCACCCTCGACGCGCCGGATCACACTCGACCCTCGCATGAGATGAGTGTACAGGCGTCTATTTTCCGAGTCAATCGGGGGCGGAGCGGCGGCCGTCGCTGGCAGGCGACGGCGCGAACGCCGCGTTCCCGGTGAACCGGAAAGACCGACCCGGGATCACTGCACGACGCTCTTGCTCCCCTCGGTAGACCCGCCGATCGGAGCCCCCTCCGGCATCGGCCGGCCGGCCGATGGGATCCCGAGGCGGTGCAGTTCTTCGCGGAGCCGCCGATATTCCGGAAAACTGTCCGGGTAGCACCACAGCGTGACGGTCGTTTCCGGCTTCGCCCCCGAGAGGACGCGACGGAAGCGCGACCCGCTGCCGAGCGCCTCGTCGGCCGTCTCACCGATACCGACCTGCTGCGGCCGCACGACCCACTCGCGGGAGCGGATCAGCACCTGCCCGCGGGCCTGGTCGATCTTGGCCTCGATCACGTAGTCGAGCGCGAAGCCCTGCTCGGGCCCCACGCTCTCCACGCGGTTGGCGAGCTGGGCGATCGACGATCCCTGCCGCTGGGTGTGGCTCTTGGCCAGCTCGAAGAGCTCCTCGAGCGGAATGTAGGCAATCCGGCCGCCGGCGAGCCGAAAGTGAATCTCCTCGCCGTTCACCGTCCGCCCGATCGGCGTCGGATAGGCGAGCACCTCCTTGGTCGTGGCGGACACATGGGCGAGCCCCTCGGCTTCGAGCGTACACGTGCGGATCTCCTCCTCCAGCTGGCGGCGCCGGGCTGCCGCTTCGGCCGCGGCCACCTTCGTGGCATCGCTGGCCTGCTTCCAGCGGTCGATGCTCACCTTCGCCGCCGACACGGCGGTCGCCAGCTGGATGCGGGCGTCGGCGGCGAACGCGGCGGCCGTGGCCACCGTGCGGGCCTGCTCCTGGAGCTGGTCGATCTCGCCCTCGGTCGAGGCCACGGTCTCATCCAGATCCGCGATGGCCTTCTCGATCGCGGCCGTCTCGGCCGCGGGCTCCGGCGGCCGGAGCACGATTTGCTGAACGCGGCCCCCGATCACCATCACGAGGATGATGAGGATGCCGACGATGTTCGTGACGACGTCGAGGAACGAGTCCTGTCCGGCGGAGCCGATGTCTTCGGGCTTGGGGCGAGGCATGGCAGGGCTCCGGGGACGGCGGTCAACGCTTGGTCGGCAGGCCGCCGGTGCGCTCGATCGGCGGCAGCGGTCGCACGGTGCTGCGGCGCGCCGCCGGCCTGGTCTCCAGGCCGCTGTCGACCAGGAGGCGTTCCAGATCCTCGCGCCGCGTCCGGCCGTCAGACGTTTCGGAGAGCACGAGCTCCGGCTTCCAATACATGCGGTCGCCGGCGATGCCCCAGCGGTTCACCTTCGCATGCACGGCGGTCACGAGCAGGTCGATTGAATCGGCCGTGTCGGCTCCCAGCGGAATGCGGGTCTCCACGCGGCCGCCCCCCTCGTCGAGGATGCGAAACTCATCCGCCGCGCACTCCAGGCGGATCGGTCGCCGCAGCGGGATCGGGCGTTCCTGGGTCGCGAGGCTCGCCCAGTTGCTGCCGCGTTTGCCCGCCAACGACGCGGTGGCCGAGCCGCCCGCCGGCGGGTCGCTCGCCCCTTCCAGCATCCCTCCCGCGGCGCCGCCCGGCGCGGCGAGTCCCGGCATCGCTGGTCCCGCCGCAGAGCCGCCGGCGCCGCCCGCTTTACCAGTCTGCGGGCCGCCGGCGCCGGTCCCGGCAGCAAGGGAACCGGCCCCCGGCGCGCCGGTCGCCGCGTTGCCCGTGGCCCCGCCCGCCGGCGACTGTCCGCCGGATGCACCCCCCGCCGCACTCCCACCGGCCGCGGACGCATCGCCACCTGCCGGATGATCGCCGCCATGTGCCGCGTAGAACTTCGCCGGCCCCGCGTACCGATCGCCGAGGCCGTTGCCGACCGAGTTCGGGCCGCCGGATCCCGCGGCCCCCGCATCGCTCCCGTGCGAACCGGATGCAGTGTCGCCGGCGCCGCCACCCGTGCCGCCGCCGGCTTGACCGGTCCCGTTGCCACCGAAGCCACGAGCGTCGCCACCGCCGGCCCCGAGGATCGCATCACCCCCCGACGCGGCGCCGCTCACGAGACCGCCTTCGCGCCGCGCGGCCCCATCGGCGGCCGCGAAGCCACGGCCCGGCCCGCCGCGCTGCGCTCCAGCCGCCTGCTCCTCGGTCCAATCGAATCGCGACTGGTCCCCGAGCACGCTCGGGCCGCCATCGGCCACGACGCCGCCGCGGGTGGTGGCAGCGCGGTACTGCTGCGCCGGCTTGGCCGGCCGCGACTTCCGCACCTCGCCAAGCCAGGCGATGCGGCGCCGCGACTCCTCCACGGCCCGCATCTCCGCGTCGGCGAGCACCGGATCACGGGGCGGATAGTCGAGCGTCCAGTCTTCGTCCACGAACTGGTAGCCGAACTCGCTGCCCCACGACTGGATCGCCTCGCGGGCGGCGTAGTAGGCCATCACGCCCGACGGCCTCACGAGCAGCAGCGGGTAGGGCTGCACGGCCGGATCGCCCGACTCGCGCGGCCCCTTGGCGATGTGCTCACGGGCGGCCCGCAGCGCGCTGGCCAGCGGATTGCCGGGGCCGGGCGGACCCTCGAAATCGCCGGGACCGAGCCGAATCCCCTCCGGCTGCAGGAACACGCCGTCGATGCAGCACTCTATATACAGGGGACGGCGATGGGTGCCGTTGACGCCCTCGTAGGGCACGACCGCGTAGGCGGGCGGCTTCGTGGCCTGATCACGCTTCGCTTCATCGAGCGACTCGCGGGCGTTCTTCAGCCTGCGCTCCAGTTCCGCCAGCGTCGCGGCGTCAGCCGGGTCGGGCCTCGCGTCCGCGGCCAGCGCCGCCGCCACACGCTCCAGGCCTTGGATCTCGTCGGCCAGCTTGCGGTTGTCGTCCTCGACGCCTGCGAGCTGCATCCGAGCCCGCGACAGGTCGGCGAGCGTGCGGTCGCGCATGTCCTGGAGCTGGGCCAGCCGCCAGGCGAGCTGCTCCTGCTCGAGCCGAAGGTCGTCCGCCCGCTGCCGCTGCGCCGCCTCCGCCGCGGACCGCTCCGCATTCTTGGCCGAACGGCTGAACAGCACGAGCAGGACGAGCAACGCCCCCATCGTGCACAGGAGCACGGCCAGAAACGGAAACAGCGAGATCGAGGCCCCCGATGCGGGGCGGGCACGGCTCATGCGGCCTTTCCGACCCGACGGGCCGCCTGCAGGTCCACGGTGCGGTGGTCTGCGGCCGTCGTGCGGGCGGCGAGCAGCTGCACGGCGGCGGCGAGGGTGGCCAGCGTCTCCTCGAACCGTCCCGTCGCCGCCAGCGCGGTGAGGTTGGCATCGAGCGCCCGCTCCAGGGTCGCGATGTCGCGGGTCGCATCCACGACCTCGCCGAGCAGGGCTGTCTGGCCGGCAAGCGCGTCCTGCTGCCGCTCCAGGCCGCGGACGGCCGTGGCCAGCGACTCGGCCGCCTCGGTCCAGCGGGCCTCGCGGCGGGCGGCGACCTCATCGTGGGCCTGGGCGAGTGCCGCGGCCCACCGGCCGAGGCTCGCGTCCAGCGATCGCGACAGCGAGGCCTGAATCCGGTCGCCGGCTTCATCGAGCAGTTGTCGTACGCCCGCAGCGGCCGTCCGCTCGAGCGACTTCCATGCTTGCTCCTGCGACTCGAGCAGCCGAGCGGAGCCGCGGCCGAGCGTCTCGCCGAGCCGGGCGACGGCCAGCGCGGTCCCCTCGTCGCCGGACAGCGACTGAAACCGGCCGGCCAGCGCCGTCCAGGCTCGCTCGTCCACTTCGGCGAGCAGCTTGGTCTCGGTGCGGTCGATGGCGAACTGCACGAACATCAGCACCATCGACAGGGCGAGCGCCGTGGCCGTGGTGTCGAAGGCGGTGCCCAGGCCCGCCACCACGCCTGAGATGTTCTCCAGTTGCGTCGGCGACAGGCTCGCGATCGCCACCGTGATGCCGATCACCGTGCCGAGAAAGCCCATGATCGGGATCGCCCAGATCACGAACCGCACCAGGCCGTAGCCCTGGGCGGCGCGGGCCGCGTCGAGATCGGCGAGATACTTGGCATGATCCTCGAGGCCGTCCGCCGCGCCGGTGCGGACGACGAGGTCGAGCGCCTCGCGGAGCCGGCGAACGAGATAGTCGTTGCCGGCCTCGCCCTGGGGCAGGGCCGCGACGAGCGCCGCAGCCTCGGCCGGCTCCTGGCCGCCGGCGGGTATCTCGGGGAGCAGCGGCTCACCGCCGATCCGTCTTCGCTGCCGGGCCAGATCCACGCCCTTGATGGCCAAGGCCGCGAGCCCCACGCAGAACATCGCCGTCTCGACGTATTCGACCCAGTGGCCGGCGAGGTAGCGGATGATGTTCGCGTCGGTGATCACGCCGCCGTGAATGAGCGCGAAGAAGCAGAATGCAAGCGCACCGCCCCACAGCAGGGGCGAACGGAGCAGGGCCGCGGACAGGACGTTGACCTTCGACACCAGACACCTCCCGACACGGTTGCGATCGCCGCCGCGAACGACGCGGACCGACAACGACACACGCTCGTTATCGGTACGCTTTGCGCAGGCGATTGAATCCAAACATCCGGCATGAGGGAACGCCGGCTCGCCGCCGGCGCCGGGCGAAACCAGGCAGGCCAGGCAAGCCAAATTCCGCCGCCGGCCACGGCGCATCGCGGATCGCGAGCCGCCTTGCAACGCCCCTGCGTCCCTCCTATGCTCCGCCCCCTACTCCGCACACCACCTCGGCTCCGGAGCATCCGTCATGCACCGCCCCTGGGAATCGATCGCCGTCAGCCGCGGACTCGCGGTGGCGGCCGTCATGGTCGCCGGCTGGCTCTGGCTGGCGGGCGGCCAGACCGCTGCCCAACGGCCTGTCTCGCCGGAGTCCGTTGCTCCGGGCGGCCTGTGGATCTCCGCCAGCCCGCTCGACGAGAGTCGCCGCCTGCTCCTGGTGATCGATCCGCAGTTCAAGAATGCCGCCGTCTACCACGTTGAGGCGGCCACGGGCACGCTGACGCTCAAGAGCACCCGCGACATCAGCTACGACCTGATGGTGGGCGACTTCAACGCGCAGGCGCCGAAGCCGGCCGACCTCAAGAAGATGCTGGAACTGGCCCCGCCCCGGCGGTGAGGCCAACCGTTTCCCAGTCGCTCCCCCGATGCTGGCGCGGCGACGGGCAGACTCCCGTCGCCAGCCCGACGGCCGGGGGGAGGGGCGGGCGACGCCCGGCCGGGGCCGGTCGTGCCGGGGACGCCGGTCGCACGATCCGGGGCGGCTGGACGTAGAATACGGGAGCGGCCCCTGTCGATCCCAGAAAGAGGCTGCCATGCCCCCAAGGGACATTCCCGTGATGGCCGGAAGATTCCTGTCGCTCGAAGAAGCCGCCCGCCAGTTGGGCGTGAGCATCGACGAGGTCAATCGCCTCGTCGACCGAAAGAAGCTCTTTCCCATGCGCGACGGCGCGACAGTGAAGTTCAAGGCCGACGACATCGACCGCGTGGCCCGCGACCTCGGCGACGACAACTCGCAGTCGGGCGACCTGGCACTCGATCTCGACCTCGACTTGCCGGCCGGCGGTGCCGCCGAGGAGATTTCCCTCGGCGATCCGCTCGACGGCACCGAGTCGATCTTCTCGGCGGACCTTCCCGAGGCGAAGGGATCCTCGCAGACGATCGTGCGCGGCGCTGCCGGGCCGGCGGACGCTTCGGGACTCTCGATGCCGTCGCTGGGCGGCGCGGACGTCGGCGGCGGCGTTCTCGACGGGGACGACCTGGCGCTTGAATCGATCATCGGCGCCTCGTCTCCATCTCTCGCCCGCGGCTCGGCCCCGGCGGGCGGCGGCTCGGCCGCCGGCAGCAGCCTGACGATCGACCTCGGCGACGGCGGCAAAGGCTCGGGCGGTTTCGGCTCCATTGCCGGGCTCTCCGCCGCCGGGGCGGCGCTCTCCGGCGCCCTCGACAGTGGCCTTTCGCTCGAGGACGGTGACGTGCAGATGTCCGGCATCGATCTCGGCGGCGGGTCCGCGATCGGGGGAGCGGGCGTGTCGGTAGTCAGCGGCGGCTCGGGACTCGGCGGCGATGAGTTCCAACTCGGCAGCGACACCGTCGACGACGAGAGCGCCTCGGTGGTGATCGCCACCGAGGACACGGGCGACTCGAGCTTCTTCGGGGCGGCGATCGAGGGGGAGGGCTCCACCTTCTCCGAGGACCTGGCGAGCGACAGCGCCTCGGTGATCCTCGGCGGCGAGCCCGGCGAGTACTCGATCGAGACGCCGTTCAGCGCCCTGCAGATCACCGGGCTGGTGTGCTGCTCGCTCCTGCTCCTGTTCGGCGGCTTCGTGATGTACGACCTCGTGCGCACGATCGGGTCGCCGGAAGGGCCCACGCTGGCCAATCCGCTGCTCAACGCCATGGCCGAAACCTTCGGGTGGCGGTGATCGGCCACGGTCCTACACTGGAGGGTGGACGCAGGTCGATCTGCGGCCATCCCCCCAGAGTGTCTCCCCATGTCGCGACGCCGGCTCGCCACGCCTGACCAGCCGGCCGTCGTGCGGGCGCTGCTCGCAGCCTACGAGTTCTGCGCGTCGCTCCAGTTCGCCGTCGTTCTCATCGCCCTGCTGGCGGTCGTGCTCGGGCTGGGCACGTTCGTGGAGAGCGGGTTTGGCACCGAGGCCGTGAAGTTCGGCGTCTGGAACACCTGGTGGTTCACGCTCCTCAACGCCCTGCTGGCGGTGAGCATCTTCTGCGCCGCCGCGATCCGCTTCCCGTGGAAGCGTCACCAGACCGGCTTCGTGATCACCCACATCGGCCTGCTCGTGCTGTTGGCCGGCTGCCTGATGTCGCAGCGCGGCGGCATCGACGCCCAGATCCCGCTTCTGGAAGGGGAGCGGGGCAGCCTGGCCTACGAGGACGCGCACCACTTCCGCATCGATCTCGAGTCCAAGACCGGCGGAAACCGCACCGTGGTCGCCCCGATCGAGTTTCGCTCCGGCCCCTTCAACTGGTCGGAATATGGCACGACGCGGAGCTGGTTCCCGTGGGGACTCGCACCACGCGACACGGGCGTCATTCACGATGCCGACGGCGTCCGCCTGGAGGTGCTCGACTTCTACGCCGACTCGTCCGCCGCCCTCGCCCCCGGCGTGAAGCTGCGGCTGGGCACCGATGCCTTCGATGGCGCGCCCGGGGGCAGGATGTGGATTCCGGTGGATCTCTCCTGGCAGCCCGACCCGCTGCGGGCCACGGAGGTGCGGCACCGCCAGCAGGCCGGCGGCGGCACCGTCGTGTTCTGGAAGGCCGGGTCCGCCGCGGAGGCCGAGGCGTTCCTGGCCGGCGTGCCCGAGCCGGCGCTCGGCTACGGAGAGAAGGGGCAACTGGTGCTCGTCTGCGACGGCAAGGCCCATCGCATGCTCGTGGACGACGTGCTCGGCAAGGCGGCGTTCGCGCCGGCCGGCGAGACGGCCGCCGCGCCGCTGTTCGTCGAGGTACACGACTTCGAACCGCGTCTCTCCGGCGTGCGGGTGCGGGTGCGGCGCGGGAAGGAGGGGCCGGCGGAGGAGATGGTCGTGCTCGCCGATCTCCCGGAGGTCACGATCCACGCGCCGCGGACGGGCGTCTACGGCACCCTGTGGATCGACCGCCAGGCGGCCGACGCCGCGGAGCGGATGCAAGGCAAGGCCCGCAGCCGGATCGACGTCATCCAGGCCAAGGGCCTCCCCACGACGGTCGCGGCCGATCGCACGGCCGCGGGCTTTTCGCTGCTCTACCGCCGCTGGCAGCCGCCGGCGGCGACGGCGGGCGTGCTGCCGCTCGACGGCCGGCCAGTGGCCGGCTTCGAGATGCCGCGGGCCAAGCTCGAGCTTCGGGTCGATCGCTTCCTGCCGGCCGACTCCCTCGAGATCGCCACGCTGCCGCTCCCCTTCGACAAGGCGAAGCCACCCTCGGCCAAGCGCCGGGCCGCGAAGGTGCGGCTCACGGTGGACGGCCGGGCGGAGGAGTTCTGGCTCGCCGGGATGCCGATCCAGCCGATCACGGAGCCGCCCGGCCCCGCCGAGCGCAAGGTGGTCGAGGGCCCGACCCGCTCGGCCGCGATCACGCTCCTGCCGACCGCCGTGGACGTGGGCTTCGACGTGCGGCTCGACAACTTCGAGCGGCGGCTCGATCCCGGCACCAGCCAGGCCTCGCACTTCTCCAGCATCGTCGAGTTCCTCACCAAGGATGGCCGGCCGCTGGTCAAGGAGCCGGTGACGATCACCATGAACGCGCCGGTCGACTTCTCCGATCCGCAGACGGGCCGCTCCTACCGTCTCTTCCAGGAGAGCTTCATGGGCCCCTGGCTCCCGGGAGACGACCTCTACGAGCGGTTCACGGCGTCGGCCCGCGAGAAGCCCGAGCGGCTCGAGGCCTCGGTGCTCACCGTCAACCACGACCCCGGCCGCGGCACGAAGTATGCCGGCAGCGGCCTGATCGTGATCGGCATTTTCACGATGTTCTACATGAAGGCGTATTTCTTCGGCCCGCGCCGCCGCTGACCAGCGGCCCACTCGAACCACGGAAGCTCCACGATGCGCCCCGCTTTCCTGCTCGTCATCGCCGCCCTGACGGTCACCGCCGGCGCCGCCACGCCTGAAGTCACGGTCGTGCCCGCATCCGCGCTGCCGCAGCCGGGGCTGTCCTCGGCCCTGCGCGACTGGCGTGAGATTCCGGTGCTCGAAGACGGCCGCATCATGCCGCTCGACACATTCGCCCGGCGGATGGCCGACACGATCTGCCACGCCCAGGCTCCGAAACTGGCGACCGGCCCAGGCGGGGCGGTCGTCCGCTGGCAGCCCGACGAGCTGCTCCTCGATTGGCTGGCCCGGCCGGCCGCCTGGCAGGAAATCCCCTTCCTGATTGCCGAGCACGAGGAGGTGCGGGCGCTCCTCGGCCTGCCGCTGTTCACCACCGGCGCGGCGGGCAAGGAGCGGCTCAAGCACGCGGCGCCGGCCGACGTCGAGGACTGTCAGAAATTGCGTGAGCGGCTCATGGCGATCGACGAGCGGCGCCGAGAGGCCATGGCGGCGGGCGGCCAGTTTCGCCTCGAGGGGGCCGACGCGAAGGTCGAGCAGCTGTGGCGGGCCTTCGTGGCCTGGCGGCGGCTGACCTTCCGGGCGGAGACGGCCGACATGGGCCGCTCGCGGTTCGTACGGCTCTTCGAGCAGGCGACCGGGGCGTGGCGGGCGGTTCGCGGTCGCGTCACGGCCACCGGCAGCGCGGAGGCAGCCGCGGCGGTGCAGGCCGTGGACGACGCCTTCGTCGGGATCGCGGAGGCGGTGGGGGAGTCGACGCGGTTCGCCACGGCCGACGCCACGGCGAAGTTTCCGGCCATGCGGGCCGCCCTCGGCCGGCTGGCCGCCGTGCCCGACATGCCCGCGACCACCGCGCGGGCCGTGGCGCGGCTCACCGAACAGCTCGGCCTGCTCGCCGAGGCGCTGTATGACGATGGCGGCGGCCTGCTCGTCGTGCCCGCGCTCCACGCCGGACCATTGGAGGCGGAGCGGAACGCCGACGACGACGCCCCGCCATGGCTCGCCCTGGCCACGCTCCTCGACGCCCCATCCGAGGTGCTCGCCGCCTACCCACAGGCTGCGGTGCAAGACGTGCGATCGGCCTTCACTGCGCTCACGGCCGCCGCCAAGGAGCCGGCGGGCGACCGGCGAGATCGCGACGCCGCGGCGGCCAGTGGCCGGCTGGCCGCGGCCCTGCGGACGCTCGGCGCGGGCGTGGAACCACTGCGGTCCGAACTCCCCGTCGAGCGGATCGACGCCGACCTCCTGCGGCACACGGCCTATCCGCTCCCGGGCAGCACCCGCCGCGAGGTCCGCTACAACGACAGCGATCCGTTCCGTCTCTCCTGGGTGTTGAGCCTGTTGGCGCTGTTCGCCTTCGCGCTGGCCTTCGGCCGGGCCCGCGGGCCGATGTTCTGGCTGGGCACCGCGCTGCTCGCCGCCGAGATCGGCTGGACGGCCTTCGCGTTCGCGCAGCGCGTGGCGATCACCGGCTGGGCGCCGGTCACGAACATGTACGAGACCGTGATCTACGTGCCGTTCTTCCTCTCGATTCTCGGCCTCGGCTTCCTGTTGGCGCCGATCTGCCGCCGCGGTGCAGCCGACGCCTGGCGGATGACGGCCCTGCCGCCGCCGATCGGCACGCTGCTTCCCGGCGAGGCGACGCCGCTCGACGACCGCCGCCGCAGCCTGCTCGGCCCTGGCGGGTGGAGCCTGGCCGCGTGGGCGTTGCTGGTGCCGCGACTCGGACTCACGGCCCTCGTCGTGTGGGTGCTCGCCATGGCCCCCTACGCCGCCGGCGGCCGCACGATCATCAACCTGCTGCCGCAAACCGACGTCGATCGATCGCTGCCGAATCTCAACAACCTCGTCGTCTGGCTGGTCGGCCTCGGCATGCTCGCGCCCGCCGCCTGGTACCTGCCGCGGCTCGCCCTCGCCGCGTTGCTCGGCCTCGGCGCGGTGCCGCTGTCGTGGCGCGGCGGCCATCTCGCCGCGGCGTTGCCGGAGACCTACGCCCGCCGCTCGTTCGGCCTCGTGGTCACGGCCGTCGCCTTTGCGGGGACGTTCATCGCCTGGTTCTTCCCCATTCCCGGCAAGCAGTTCAGCCCGCTGCAGCCGGTGCTGCGCGACAACTTCTGGCTCACCATCCACGTGCTGACGATCGTGTCGAGCTATGCCGCCGGCGCGTTGGCCTGGGGCCTCGGCTGCCTGTCGCTGGGCTACTATCTGCTCGGCCGCTACGGCGCGGGCGCCATGGGCAAGCGGCAGCCGCCGGAGGCCTGCACGGCATTGGCGGGCTTCATCTACAAGGCGATGCAGGTCGCGGTGTTGCTGCTCGCGGCGGGCACGATCCTCGGCGGCCTGTGGGCCGACGTGTCCTGGGGCCGATTCTGGGGCTGGGACCCCAAGGAGGTCTGGGCCCTGGTGTCGCTTTTGGCCTACATCGCCATCCTCCACGGCCGCTACGCCGGCTGGATCGGCACCTTCGGCCTGGCGGCCGGAAGCGTGATCGGCGCGGCCGTGATCGGCATGTCGTGGTACGGCGTGAACTTCCTCCTCGGCGCCGGGCTGCATTCCTATGGTTTCGGCCAGGGCGGGCAGACGGAGTTTTTCGCGTTTCTGCTCCTCAACTTCGCGCTCCTGGCGGCCGCCGCCTGGCGGTGGAAGCGGGAGACCGGCGGCGCCGCCTGATGCCCGTCGGGCGCGCCGGATCGGAACACTCGACGAGCGTGCGGCCGCCGCGGCCACCGCGAGAATCTGCAAGACCGCGCAGCGGCGACGTTTGCCTCCCCGAAGCCTGTGCTGCACCAACGTCAGATGCGGGCTAACCGCCTTCGACTCCCACGACTCCGTCGCCATCGCGCAAGCCCTCGCCACGCGGCAAGGCCCACTGACGATTTGGAACCTGAGTAGCCTCTCGCCCCGGCCCCGCACCGCCCTGACCGAAAAGGACGACGTTGAGATTTTCCTGATCGAACGTCTGGAACCGATTCAGGAGCCAGATGGCAGCCCGACCGAGGACGCATTGGTGCCGCACGCCCGCCCTCCAAACCGCTCTTCTCGCGGGCCTTCCGCAACCTGGCATGGATGCCGTCACGGGCTGGGAATGTCGATCGCAGCCAGCTCGTCGGGCGACGTCTGAGGGCTGTCGCGTTCAAAAGTGGGCCTGGACGGGCTTGCCCCAGTCGGCCCGCGGGGCGGGCCCCGCCGTCGCCGTCGTTTGCGCAACCGCCATGCCATCCAGGCGATCCCGCCGCAGGCCAGCGACACCGTGGAGGGTTCCGGCACGATCGCCTCCACCCGCAAGATTCCCGCATACGTCCCCTGGTAGAGCACGCCGGACGGGCTGATCATGCTCACCATCTGTAGCGGGTTGTCGCCAAACGACGAGCCGTACGGGGTGCTGCTCAACTGGACGCCCGTGTCAGGATCGACCGTGACCAGACTGTACGTGCCGGTCGTCGTGTCGAGACCGATGGTGTAGATGAGGTTGTCGGCAAGCGACAGCCGCGGCTCGCCGGCCGACGCGACAGCGCTCTGCCAGCGGGATATCAGCCCCCTGCCGTCAGGCAGCACGTCGACCCGCTGCATGCCCCCCACGAACGGCGCCGATGCGGGAATGCTGGTGCCGCTCTCCGCCGACTGGGGATACTGATAGCCGTAGTGACCGGGTAGTAGACGCTGTTGCCGACGGCGATGGCCGCGTCTTCGTTGCCACTGTTGGTGCCGGAGATCAGAAACGGCACCGAGCCGATGAGGGAGCCGGAGGTCGTGTTGTAGACGAGAATGTTTTCCTGCGGATAGGCGTTGTCGGTGATCGTGAGGTACTCGTAGCCGGTGTTGGGCCCGAAGAACGCCGGCGTTGCCCCGGTGCCCCAGCTCAGTTGCCCGGGCTTGCGGGCGGGGCCACGGTCGTAGGCGTCCCGCCAGAGTTGCACAGGGCCGCTCGAACCCGACTGGAAGAGGTAGAGGGCCGACGTCGAGGCCACGGCCACGCCGCTGGGCGAGGACGAGATGCTGTTGGCGACCTGTTCCCCGGCGGGGAGCGTGTAGGCCGACGTCCGGTTCGTGGCGGGATCGTAGTACCCGACAACCGCGCCCGATGTGCCCGACGTTCCCTGGGCGGTCGCGAACCAGACCCGCCCCTGATAGTCGGGCACGAGGCCGACGACATCCGGGTAGCCGATCGAAACCGTCGACTCGACGTTGAGCGACCACGTTCCGCTGGACTGCTGGGAGTACGAGATGCGCTCCAGGTCGCCTTCGGCGTTCACCAGCACGAGCCGGTTGTCGTTGTCGAGATAGGAGTAGATCCCGCCGGCCATGTCGCTAATGGCGGACTTGAAGAGCCTCATGGTCGCCAGCGGCTCGAGCGTGGCCGGGTTGAGCAGGTAGACGTAGGGCGTCCGGTCGGTCCACTTGGTGGCGACCGACACGATCATGCCATCGCTCCCCATGAGGATCGTCGGAAAGACGGCATCGAAACTCGTGCCGGTTATCGAGACGGCCCCCGCCCCGGGGCCACGGTTGGTGGTGGCGTTGGAAGAGGCCGCGTTGGCGTGCATCGTGGCGGTGCCAGGCGGCCCCATGAAGGAATTCGCCGGCGGCAGCGTCTGCGCGACGGCATCGATCGCGACCAGAAGGGCACATGTGCCGAAAAAGCAGCCCGCGATCGTCTTCATGCTTCCGCTCCGTGCAACTCCCCGCTCGAAGCCACACGGGCTACGATCGAAGAACTCCGCCTCAACCTACCATGCACCGCTGCCCTCATCAGCCGCGCGGTCGGGTCGAGGGCAGCGCCGCGGCGCCCGGCAACGCCGGAATCCGCCGGGATGTCGGAGCTTGGAGAAATCCTCGTCGCGCCCCTGAACGTGGCCACCGAGAGGTTCCTCCCTGGTCCGCCGTCTACTCGGCTCGCGCTCTGCGATCTCACAGGGGAGGTGCTCCGGCGGGGCGGCGAGCTGCTCGGGATCCGGGTGCCGGAGCGGATCGAGTCGTTCCCGGCGGCCCGTCAAGGGAGTGGGACGATTCGCCCCGGGGCTCGGGAACGGTGGGGCGTTTCGCCCCAGGTGCGCGGTGCGATTCGCACCACGTGCTGCGGTCGATTGCTCGTGATTCGGCAAGCCTCGCGGCCGACGATCGCAAGAAACGGCACAAAAACATGCCGGCCTTGGGCTACGGCCGTTGTCGGCCCACGCGATCGTTCGGCCGGCGGCACGTGATTTGCAATGCCGAATGGGTTTTCTGGCGGCGACCTCGGACCGAGGTGCCGGCCGAAAAAACAGACTCATGGTGCCCCGCGTCTCGGGGGAGAGGTTTTCCATGCGTGCAGGACGTGCAGGAGCAGGACGTGCAGACAACAGCAAGAATTACGTGGTCTACGGCAGTCTCTCGGGCACCACCACGACTCTCACGCTCAATACGGCCCTCGGCCCCGACGCCACGCAGGCCAACGTCGATTTCACCGTCTCGGCCGGTCGCAACACGGTCGTGCAGGTGAACGCCGGCCAGGCGTGGGCCGGCACCACGACTGTCAACTCCGGTGCCTTCACGACGGCCAACGGCATCACGCTCGCCTCGTCGGCAATCGTCGTCGGGGGGGGCACGGTCGATCTGGCTGCCGGTGCCACGCTCACGGCCGGCGGGGCGAACACGAACACGACGTGTGCCGGTGGCTTCACGGGGGCTGGAGCTCTCGCGAAAGTCGGCGCCGGCACGCTCACGGTCTCCGGATCGAGCGGGATGACCGGTCCGGTCGACGTGTCGGCCGGCACCGTGAGAATCTCGGGCGACGGCGCGCCCGGCGGCAGTCCGGCCGGCCTCGGGTCGGGCACGGTGTCGATCGCCTCCGGCGCCCAGGTGACCTACTGGCTCGACACGGCCGCCGGCGACACAATCGCCAACCCGTTCGTGATTTCGGGCGGCACGCTGCACACCGAGGACGGCGGCAACATCTTCAACGGCCGGATCACGATGGGCGCGGGATACCGCTTCACCAAGACGGGTACGGGCACGCTGCTACTGCCGGGGAGCAACGGGAGCCTGGCCGGCCAGGTGCAGGTGGCCGGAGGGCGTCTGGAGATCGGCCCCACGGGATCGATCAACGCTTCGAGCGCGGTGTCCGTCTCGAACGGCGCGGAACTGAAATACTCCTCGGCGACACCCTTGTCGACCGTCGTGAGCCTGGGTCAGGGCGCGCTGTCGGGCACAGGGTCGATCGACACGCAGCTGTTCCTGTCCTCCACGACCACTGTGGTCTCGCCGGGCACCAGCCCCGGCATCATGCCATTCGGCACGTCGCAGTCGTGGTCGGCGTTCACATCCGTGTGGGAGCTCGACGACTTCACGACCGGAACCGCGGCCGGCGTCAACTTCGACCAGATCGCCATCACGGGCAGCCTGGGTCTGACCGGCAACCAGTACGTGCTCGACATCACGTCGCTCACGGCCGGTACCGTGCCGGGCGACGTGGGCAACTTCAGCAACGTGAGCCGGTCGTGGACGATCCTCACGACGACCGGCGGGATCACGGGGTTCGACGCCTCGGAATGGACGCTCTCGTCGGCCGACTTCACGACCGGAGGGGCGTTCACGGGCACCTGGACCCTGGCGCAGCAGGGCAACGACCTCGGGCTGACGGCCGTCCCCAAACCCTCGGCGCTCGTTCTCGCCGCGATCGGCGTGGCGCTGGTGATCAGCCGCCGTCGGGTTTTCAGCTCGCGGATGCGAGGCGACTTTCGCCCGGACCACAGCGGGGCGTCGCGGCTCGGCCGGTTGGCCGCCGCGCTTTGCCTCGTGGTCATGGCCATGCCGGTGCAAGCCGAGTCGACGTGGACGAGCAACCCGGCCGATCAGGGCGTGCTCGTGGCGATCCTCGGCACCGGTTCCAACTGGACGACGTCGCAGCCACTCCGCGACGGCGACATGATCCGGATCACCGGCACGTGGGGCGGCGCCAACATGGGCTCCGCCAACACGTACTACTACGCCGTTGGTGATGGCTCGACCTCGGGCACGTTCTCCCGCTTCTCCCAGGCTCCCGGCGCGACCACGTTTACGCCGAGCGCTGCCCAAAACAATCCGGTGCCCTCCATCAAGGTGCCGACGTGGTACACGGCGGGCAACTGGGTCGGCGGCGTGCCCAACGGCGTCGGGGCCAACGCCACGATCGCCACGAACACGTCCACCTGGGCCATCGCCATCGACCGCAACGTCACTGTCGGATCGCTCACGGTCGACACGTCGGTCGTGAGTTCGATCACCAACGTGTCGGGCACGACCACCTTCCCGTTCACCCAGTCCGGCCTGGCCCTGCTCGCCACCTCCCGCAACGCCGGGCCCGTGTCGAGCCTGACGTTCGCCACGGCCGCGGGCACGCCCACCGTGACCGTGTTCGGTGGCAACAGTTTCTCGTTCAGCGAAAACGTGCTCACCGGGGCCACGCCCGGCAACTCGAGCAGCAAGCTTCTCATCGAAGGCACGCAGGGCCTCGTGATCGACAATCAGAACCCGGTCCAGGCCCCCATCGTGATCACCACTGGCACCGTCTATGCGCCCGGCGCGGTGCGGTTCGGCTTCGGCCTCGACTGGACGCGGTTCAGCGGTGACCTCACGCTCGAGAAGGGCGTGTTTCAGCCCCTGGCCGGCGGCTCGCTCAACAACAACCTCAGTTCGCTGCCGCTCAGGAGCAAGGTGATCCTCGGCACGGGCACCAACATTGCCCGGATCGACATCGTCAACTCCTCGTCGCGGCCGGTGATCCGCGGCTTGGAGAGCACGAGCCCCAACGCTTCGATCGTCAACACGACCGGCACCAACTCCGAAGCCATCGAGGTCGGCTCGTATGGCGAGGCGTCGGACGTGTTCACGTTCGCCGGCAACATTGGCGCCACCGGCACCACGGCCTCGAACGCGGTGCGGTTCTTCAAGGACGGCCCCGGCACGCAATATCTCACCGGCACGAACCAGATGGACGGTTTCGTCGCGAACACCGTGCTCGTGGGCGTGAACGGCGGCAAGCTCTCGCTCGGCACGACCGGCCAGATGGGCGCGGTTGTCGGCGGCGTCTACACGACCAACACCAACGCCGCCTTTGCCATCAAGAACGGCGAGTTCGCGATCTCGGGCATGGGCGTGGCCGCTCCGCGAGCCCAGACGTACTCAGGCGCGTTGCTCTTCGGCGTGATCGCAGCGAACTCCACGGCCGTCGACGCGAATCAGACGAGCCGGAGCAGCGGCCTCAACACGTTCACCGTCGAGGCCGATCCCGCCCAGCCGGCGACGCTCACCTTCGGCTCGGTCCGCAACCGCAGCTTCCTCACCGTCAGCAGCACGACGCCGAACCTCAACGGGGCCACCATGCTCTACCGCGGCACGAACCTCGGCTCCGGCACCGGTGTCGCGGGCGTCGCGTCGATCGTGTTCACGACGGCGCCCACGACGGGCACGGCGGGCTATCTCAATGCCGTGAGCGGCAGCACCGCTGCGCTCGGCACGCCGCAGGCCCCGGTGCTCAAGGCCGCGCTGGCCGACACCTCGGCCACGGGCAATGGTGCCGGCTTCGCCACCTACCAGGCCTCGACCGGCGTCCGCCTGCTCAACCCCACGACCGAGCAGACCGCCGGTGCCAGCGGGGCGGCCTACAACTCGGCCTCGGTGAACGACAACATCCGCCTCACGCTCGCCGCCGACGAGGCGATCACCGGCCACTCGAGCAACACGCTCCAGATCGCCAACTCCAGCGGCTCGTCGCGAACGGTCACCAACGCCGGCTCCGGCCTCTACGCCGCCAACGGCCTGCTTTTCAGCGGCACGAGTCCGATCGTGCTCACGGGTGGCGGGATCACGGGCGTCGCCGGGACAAATGGCGAGGATGTCGTGATCCACTCGATCAACACCGGCGGCGTGACGATCCAGACGCCGGTGACCAACACGGGCACGAACACGCCGTCGCGGCCCGGCTGGATCGTCTACAACGGTCCCGGGAACATCCGGCTCGAGGGTGCGCAGACGCTCGGCCAGGCGGCCGTGTCGGGCACGTTCTTCGGCGGGATCGCCTTCAACGGCACCGGCACCACCACGATCGCTGCGACGATCGTGAGCGGTTCGTTCGTCTACGTGAACAAGGGCCTGGTCAAACTCGACACGGGCGCTTCGTGGACCAACACGCCGCGGCTTCAGGTTGCCGGCGGCGCGACTTTCGACCTCAACGGCATCACCGCCACCGACACGACCAACCGCTTCTCCGACATCGCGCCCGACTGGCAGGTGAGCGGTGCGGCGGCCGGCTACATGCCGGTGGGCGGCGCGGTGACCAACTCCGGCTCCACCACCGTCGACCTCGTGCTCGCGGGCGCCGGCGGTGCCGCCTCGCAGCCGTTCTACGGGGTGATCTCCGGCAACCTGAACCTGGTCGTGGACAAGGGAGCCAGCAACACCCAGTCGCTGGGCAATGCCAACACCTACACCGGCAACACGTTCATCCGCTCCGGGGTGCTCAACATCGCCCGCGGCGGCAACCTGCCTGCCACGACCGTCGTCACGCTCGGCAGCCTGACGTCGGCCACGACGGCGACGCTCACCATGGGCGATTCGAACGGCAGCACGAACGGCCCGGCCCGAATGGAGATCGCCGGCCTCTACAACGTCGGAAGCGGAACGAACTCCGTGCAAAACCAGGGCGCGAACATCGGCCAGCTGACGCTCAACATCCCGGCCGGCACCGACAACGTCTACTCGGGCAACCTGGGTGTGGCAATTGTCACAACGGGGAGCACGCAGAATCTCTTCGGCCTCCGCAAGATCGGCTCGGGCACCTTCGAGCCTTCCGGGGCGATCGTCAACTACTCCGGCGGCACCGTGATCGAAGGGGGCGTGTTCCGGATCTCGTCCGACTCGAAGCTCGGCCAGATCGGCTCGCTCACCGGCACGGCCGGCAGCCCGGGCTCGCCGCTGGCGCCGATCTCGGCCTTCGAAAACAGCCTGGTGCTCAACGGCGGCGCGTTGCAGGTCACCACGAGCACCAACTTCGTGCTCGACGCGAAGCGGGGCATCGGCCTCGGCCCCACGTCGGGCGAGACCGGCGGCTCGGGCACGCTCGTGGTCGATCCCACGATCAAGCTCACCTACGCGGGCATCATCGCCACGGCCGGCAACACCGGCACGCAGCTGCTGATCAAGCAGGGACTCGGCGAGCTCGCGCTCGACGGCACGAGCACCTTCACCGGTACGACCCAGGTCGCGGCCGGGACCCTCAGTGGCACCGGCTCGATCGCGAGCAGCCTCACCGTCGCCTCCGGTGCCGTGGTCGCCCCGGCCGGCGGTTCGATCGGCACGTTCACCGTGGGGGGGGCGGCCACGATCGCCGGAACGCTTCGGATCGGGGTCGACGCCGGCGGGACCGGCGGCGCCGACGTGCTCGCCGTCGGCGGCCTGCTCGATCTTTCGGCCGGCACCGCGGCGGTCGATTTTTCGGCACTTGCGACCCTCGATGACGAGGCCTACGTGTTTGCGACCTACGGGACACGCGCCGGCACCTTCGGATCGATCATGAACCTGCCCGCCGGCTACGGGATCGACTACGCCTATCTCGGCAACTCGATCGCCATCACGACCGCCGTCCCCGAGCCGATGACGAGCGGCCTGCTCACGGCGGGAGCCGCCGGCTGGCTGGCCTTCCGGCGAATGCGCCGGGCACGCGTTCAAAGAGCCGGGCGCTAGAGCGGTTGCCGTCGGCCGCAAACTGGAAGCTGTGCGATTCGACGGTCGGAGGCCGGCGCTACAACGCGGGCAGTTTTTGCCAGCGGCCGGCGGAGTAGCGCGACACGTCCACGGCCGCCGCCGTCAGCGTGACCGCGATCGCTCCCTCGCCTCCCGTCTTCAACACGGTCGCAGCGCCCGCAGCGGCGCGATAGGCGGCGCTCACCTCCGGCCACGACGGGCCGCCGACGCCGCTGACCAGCACGAGGCCCGGGCTCGTCGCCCGCGCGATGTCGGCCGGCAGGCTGGTGCGGGTGCCGTGATGCGGAGCCACGAGCACGTCACACGAACCAGGCTCCGCCGCCACGAACGCGGCCAGGGCCGGCCCCTCGAGATCGCCCGTGAGCAGCAGCCGCCGGCCCGCCGCCTCGACGGCCAGCACCAGGCTCCGCTCGTTGTCGGCCGCCGGCGCGGAACCGGCGCCATCGCGGAGCACGCGGACGCGACACAGCGGATCGATCGCAAACGAGTCGCCCGCCCGCACCACCCGCAGCGGCACGCCCCGAGTGGCCGCGCGGGCCAGCAGGTCGGCAACCCCGGCGGCCGGGCTGCCACAAAACGCCTCCGTGACCACGATCTCACCGACGGCAAACCGCTCGAGCAGCTCCGGCACGGCGTTGAAGTGGTCGGCATCCGCGTGCGAGATAACGAGCGAATCGATCCGCGTCACGCCCTGATCCCAGAGCACGGCGGCCATCGCCCGCCGGGCCGCGCCCGGGGCGCCGAGCCGGCCCGCGTCATACACGAGGCAGCGGCCCGTCGGCGACCGGACCACGATCCCGCAGCCGTGCCCGACCGCCGCCATCACAGCCCGCAGCTCCCGCGGTCCGCCCTCCAGGAGTCGCACCATGCCCTGGCCGGCAAGCCCGACGACGATCCACGCCGTCGCCACGGCCGCCCAGGTGGCAACGCGCCCCAGCCGCGGCCGCGGCAGGCCGACCAGCACCGCGGCGAACACCGCATACCAGCCGACGACCCACCACACCGGCGGCCCCGCCACCCAGACGTGCCCCCCGGGAACCGCCGCGCCGCACGACACAAGCCAGCCCATGCAGGCCAGCGCCGCATCACAACCGGCACCGCACCAGCCGGCCACGAGGGCGGAGCAGGGGGCCGCGAGCAGGCAGCCGAGCCCGCAGCCCATCGCCACGGCCACGAACGGCGCCACGAGCACGTTGAGCACCAGGCCCACGGGGCTGACGACGTGGAAGCGCGTGGCGACCAGCGGCAGCGTCGCCAGCCACACCGCCGCGCCCGCGGCGAACAGCGTCCACACGTTCCAGCCGCACCAGCGCAGGAGCCGCTCGGCCGGTGAGCGGCTGCGTTCGATGAGCCGATCGATCGGGTCGGTCGGCCCACGGTGCGGCGGCAGCAGCCGCGCCACGCCGACGAGCACGGCCGTAGAGAGAAACGACAGTTGCCCGCCCGCGCTGAATACCTCGGCCGGCCGGCAGGCAAGCACGACGATCGCGGCCACCGCCAGGCCGTTGATCGCGGTCGCCCGTCGCCCTAGCGCCGCCGCGATGCATGCCAGCCAGACCAGGAGCGTGGCCCGCACGACGGGCGTCTCCGCCTGCACGAGGAACATGTACAGCCCCGTGACGATCGCGACGGCCGTGAGCGACCACCGCCGTGGCAGGCAGGCCAGCCGCAGCACCTTGAACAGGCCCAGGGCGAGCAGGCCGACATGCAGCCCGGAGATCGAGAGGATGTGAACGGTGCCCGTGACGAGGAAGTCGTCGGTCTCGTCGCGGGGCAGGGCGTCGCGCCGGCCGAGCAGCAGCGCCGCGGCGAGCGCCGACCGCTGCGGAGCGACATGCCGCTCGAGCGCGGCTTCCCCCTGCCGGCGCAGCCACTCCAGCGCCACGGGTGGCCACCACCACGCGGGCGTGGAAAGCGGGCGCACGTCGGCGACGCTCGTCCGCACGATCGCGAGGCAGCGCTGCGACCGGGCCCGCACCCGGAAGTCGAACTCGCCCGGGTTGAACGCCGGCGCAGGCCGCAGCCCACGCCCCAGCACCCGCACCCGACTGCCGGGCACGAGGTCGGGGGCGGCGCCGTCGATGACCACGGCCACCCGCCCCGCGGCCGGCCGCCAGCGGCTACCGTCACGCACCCGTTCGACAGCCACGACGCACTCGCTCGCCGGACCGATCGCGGCGGCCCGCCGCGGGTCACCGGCCGGCGCCGGCAGCGTCCGGGGCGACTCCACGACCGTTCCCACCACGGCGACCGGCGTCGGGGCATCCCCGAACTGCCAGGCCAGGTCATCGGCCGGGAACAGGTCGAACCGCGCCGCACTCCACGCTGCCCCCAGGCACACGAGCGCCGCCTGCAGGCCGATCAGCGCGGCGCGCGGCGCTCCGCGCCGCGAACAGCCGGCCCATGCCGCCAGGCAGACCACCGCCGCGGCCCACGCCGGCACGGCCCAGCCCCCCGATACCGCAGGCAGGGCCCGCACGCCGGCGCAACCGGCTGCGAACAGCACGGCGACCAGCACCATTGGCCGGCAGGGAAGGGGATCGGACCGTAGGTGGCCCCGGGCCGCGAACCACGAACTCCGCGTCCACGCGGCCCCCATGTGCAGCGTGCCAGCTCCGCGTCCCCAGGCCGCCATCGCCCATGCCGTCGCGGTTCCCGAATCCATCATCTCGCCCTCTGCCGTCCGCGTAGTTGCGGCGGCACCATCAGCCGCCTACCAAGGAAAGCGTGCGCCGCAGGCAGGAGAGGCAAAAAAATCGCCTGGCGACCGGGAAGCCGCGTTACCCGGAGCGGCGATCTCCGACCGCCAGGGGCTTTTGTGGCCGCGTCGCGCGGCCCATCACCAAGGCCTGATGCGCACCGGGTGCGGGTTTCCGGTTTGTGGGGGAGCGGGTCTCGGCCCCTGAAAGCCCGAGGCGCGAGCCGAGGAAATGCGGAACGCCTCTCCTGAAGCCACACGGTTTCCCTCAGCTCACGCTTCGGGCTTCCCGGCAATCGGGCATGACAGGCAGCCACCGCCGCGCCCGTAGCGCAAGCCTCCAGGCATTGCGAATGCGGGGCGCCAAGCCGCACGCCGCATTTTCGACGGTCAGCCTCCGGCTCCAGGAGGAGCACCGAGCCTGACGCGGCGTTGGGCGAGATGTGCGAGTTACGCCCAACTCAGTAGGCGTAAGCGAATCCG
>Ga0315903_10002258_pt1 | contig 28640 bp, 19 predicted proteins | sample LakEriMetagenome_7_FD_203524 | JGI IMG/M metagenome (GOLD analysis project Ga0315903, IMG submission 203524) | Freshwater fungal communities from buoy surface, Lake Erie, Ohio, United States - Buoy 2 MA119 | ecosystem: Environmental > Aquatic > Freshwater > Lake | place: USA: Lake Erie, Ohio... | reverse complement strand
GTAAAAATGTGCACGAAGAGACATCCCCCGGACCGCAGCCACGTACTGATCCGGCGCAGGAGCTCTTCATAATTCCGCATATGTTCGAACATCTCGACAGAGACCACCCGGTCGAACTCTCCTTCCGGCTGGAAGTGGTTCATGTCGGCGGTCAGCACCGTGACGTTGGACAGGCCCCGCCCCCTGGCCAGCTTCTCGATTTCAAGGCGTTGCGGCGTGGAATTCGAAACTGCGGTGATCTTCGCCTGCGGATATCGGGCGGCCATCCACAAGGTCAACGAGCCCCAGCCACATCCCAACTCGAGAATGCGGGCCCCATCAAACAGTTCCGCTCGTGCACAGGTGACCTCGAGCGCCCGCTCCTCCGCCTGGTCTAGCGTTTGGACTCCCTGATCCCAAAGGCAGCAGCTGTATTTGCGGTGCTTCCCCAGCACTTGCTGAAAGAACCCGGGCGGGACCTCGTAATGCTGTTCATTGGCCTTCTCGGGAACGAGTGCCACAGGACTTTGGCGTAGCCGTTCCACGAACCTCTCAATCGACTCCTGGTTGCGCTCGCATTCGAGGTTGTCAGGTTCGGCCAGGCGGGCCGCCAGCAGCTTGCGGATTCCCATCCGAGTCATCCAGTCGGGCAGTCGTCCCCGTTCCGCCTGCAACGCTCCCCAGGAAGTGATGCTCATCAGATCGCCCGCTTCTCCCTGGGAAACCAGGGGAAAAAACTGTTTGTGGTCGCCTGGTATTCCCGGTAGGCAGCGCCCCGTGAGCGCAGGGCCTGGGCCTCGGTGGGAGGGATCCCGGTCACCCGGGTCAGAAACCAATACATGACCAGCGGTCCAGCGAGGGCGAATCCTCCCCCCGGAGCCCCCACAGCCAGCAGGGGGTAAACCCACCAATGGAGCCACTCAAAAAAGTAATTGGGGTGCCGGGTGTAGTACCAGAAGCCCGTCCGACAGACCTGCCCCCGATTGGCGGGATTCATCCGAAACCGCTGCAGTTGCCAGTCTGCGACCGCCTCGCCCGCCACGGCCAGCAGCCAGAGCGTGATTCCCGCCCAATCGGTGGGCCCTGGGAATGGGCTCGGGTTCGAGGCGGCGAACAGAATGGGGAGGGCGAAAAGCACACTCCACAATGCCTGCAGCTGAAAAAAGCCAAACAGCTTACGCTGGGCGTTGGGTCCCCACTCTTCCCGCAAACTCTGATAGCGGCCATCCTCGGGCATCCGACGCAGCCGGGCCGCGATGTGTGCCGAGAGCCTGAGTGACCAGATCAATACCAGACTCGCGAGCAGCAGCCGGCGGTTGGGGTTCCCGTGCTCCGACAGCCAGCAGAACAGGGTACCAAGCAATCCAACTCCCAGCCCCCAGGCCACATCGACAATCCCGGCATCACCCCGCCGCAACTGATACCACCACAGGGCGGACATGGCGATGCTCATGCCCACCCAACCCAGCAGCAAGGCAAAAACCAACTCCATCAGTCGCGCTCCGAGATCTGGAACCGTCGTTGGGGCCGGACTGTGGCCGGTTCCACAGGTCGGCCAACATCGATCGGATCGCCCCGCCAGCCCGCTTTGGCCAGCATCAACTGCGAGAGACCGATGTACCGCTCCTGAAACGCCGCCTCGCAATAGCAGAAGTAATAGGTCCAGATGCGGATGAACCGCTCGTCGAACCCAAGACCGCGAACCTCTTCCAGACGCGTCTCAAACCGTTCCCGCCAGCAACGCAGAGTCCGGGCGTAGTGCTCGGCGAAATCCTCCATGTGCAGAGGATAGAGATCCGTGGTTCGGGCAGCTGCCCCGGTCAATGCGGAGACGGTGGGCAGACATCCGCCTGGAAAGACGTAGCGCTGGATGAAGTCGGTGGACTTCAGGTACGCCTGATATCGCTGCTCGAACATGACGATTCCCTGCAGCAGCATCAGTCCATCGGGCTTGAGCAACTCCCCACACTTGCGGAAGAACGTGTCGAAGAATTGATGCCCGACCGCCTCGATCATCTCAATCGAGGCGATCTTGTCGTACTGCCCCTCGAGGTGTCGGTAATCGCACTTCAGGACACGAACCCGATCCGCAAGCCCGGCTTCCGCGATTCTCCGGGTGGCGAACGAGTGCTGCTCTTCCGAGATCGTGGTCGTCGTGATCCGGCAGCCATACGTTCCTGCCGCATGCAGGGCAAATCCTCCCCACCCGGTCCCAATCTCCAGCAAATGATCCCGGGACGAGAGCCGCAGTTTGCGGCAGACACGATCGATCTTTTCCACGGACGCCTCGTGAAGCGAGGCCTCCGGATGCGGGAAAATCCCGCTGGAATACATCATTGTTTCGTCGAGAAACAAGCGAAAAAAGTCATTGCCCAGATCGTAGTGGGCGGCAATATTCCGACGGCTTCCCCCGGGAGTGTTCTTGCGCAGCCAATGCCACGCCTGGGCTCCCCAGTTTGCAACGCGGGCCATGCCGGTATCCATCGACATCAACAGCGATTCGTTCCGCACGAACAGCCGGATCAGGTTGGTGAGATCATCCACCTCCCATTCGCCGTCGATGTATCCCTCCCCTGCCCCCAGGCTGCCGCCCCACAACATGCGGCCATACACCCGCGGATTGTGAATCGTGACCTCGCACTCAATCGAATCCTGAAAGGCTGAATCGGGTGTTCCCAGGGTCTGGGTACCGCACGGTTCGTGCAGCAAAATCCGCCCCCCCCGCAAGGCTGCCATCTGACCCAGGACCAACCGTCGCGCCTGGCGATCACTCCAGCGGGAGCGACGCTGCGTCGGGGCTGCGGAGGAGGATGAGGGGCTGGCAATCATGATTTCGATTCCTTGTGCGAGAGCGCCCCGGGATGCGGGACGTAGGGCACCCGTTTGGTCCACAACCGCAGTGCCTGCCAATAGATTCCTGCTGTGACCTGGGCGGTCATGAGGGGATACCTCATCAGCACCCGGGAAAGATTCCATCCAGACATTGACTGACGTTGCAGCCGCAACGCCGCGTCGAACAACAACTCTTCACCACGTCGGTTCTGGATGCCGACACGCAGCAAATCTCCAGGCACGGACAGCCTCCAGACGTAGTCCATGTCCATCTGCATGAACGGCGACACATGAAACTGTTTCGCGTGCCTGTTCGTCAACTCTTCCGGGTCTTGGTCGCGGACATCAATCACGTAGCAATGCCGCTCTCCCCAGGGAGTGTTGTGGACCTCGGCCACCAATGTCTCGACGCGGATTCCCTCCCGATCGAAGCAGTAGTAGAAACTGACCGGGTTCATCACGTACCCGAAGTGTCGAACCTGGGTCAGCAGGCGGATGGGTCCGTCGGGTAAGGAATGGGTCTGCGACCGGACAAGTTCGCGAACGGAATCGGCCAGGGACACATTGGGATCCCCCAGGTGATCGGACCGGCGGAACCACGCCAGATTAAAACCTCGAGTCGACCAGAACCAGCGTCCCCGAAAGACCTCATCGACCTCCTCGAGGTCGAGGTAGGTCATGTAGAGCCGGTAGCCGAATTCGTGGCGAACGGGAGTGAAGCGACAGTGTCTGACCCAGCCTTCGTAGAGACAACTGTGCATGCTTCTTCCTCACCGAGCAGGGCGCTGCAGACAGCCAGCGCGCTCTTGACGCCATCCTCATGAAACCCGTTCCCCCAGTAGGCCCCGCAGAAAGAAGAGCGATTCTGGTTGAGCAACTCGCCGTGCCGCTTCTGGGCGGCGGCTCGTCGGGTCGTGTAGACCGGATGGGCGTAAGTGTAGCGGCCCAGAACCCGTCTGGGATCGATCTTGGCAGTCGAATTCAACGTGACGAGGTAACGGTGCCTCTTCCGCAGGTTTTGCAGGAGATTCATGTCGTAGGTCAGGGTGGCTTCGGCAGCCGTATCCAGACCGATGTGGTAGTTCCAGGCGGCCCACGCGCCCCGTCTTCGGGGCATGACCTCCACGTCCGTGTGCAAAACCACATCGTTGACGTGGTAGGGAAACTCAGCGAGCACTTCCCGCTCCGTCGCGCTCGGTTGATCCAGCATTCTCAGTGCCTGGTCACTGTGGCACGCAAAGACCACGTGATCAAACGTTCCCAGATTCCCTTCCGAGGAATGCAAGGTGACGGATTCCTCACCTCGCATCACCCGGCTTACGGGAGTCTGGAGCCGAATCGCAGACTGAAATGGCTCCGTCAGGCGGCGGACGTACTCTCGGGAACCTCCCACGATCGTTCGCCACGTGGGACGCTGAGTGACGCTCAGAAGTCCATGATTCTTGTAGAATTCAACGATGAAGCGGATGGGAAACTCCGCGAACACTCCCGGAGGACAGGTCCAAATCGAGGCCCCCATGGGAATGAGATATCGATCGGCGAAAGAAACACCGTATCCCATTCGGTGCAAATAGGCCCCAACCGTCTCGGCATTGTCCGGATCGGCCAAAATCCCGGGCGAATCACGATTGAACCTCAGGATGTCTTGGATCATCCTCCAGAAGGCCGGGCGAAACAGATTGCGCTTTTGCACAAACATCCCACCCAACGTTCCGCCATTGTACTCCCATCCGGAGCGGTCACAACGGACACTGAAGCTCATATTCGTGTCCTGCCAGGACACCCCCAACTCATTCAACAGCCGGATAAAATTTGGATAGGTCCAATCGTTGAAGACGATAAAACCGGTATCGATTGTTGATTGTTCACCCTCAAACTCCACATCGACCGTGTGGGTATGTCCTCCCACATAATCGGCCCCATCAAACATCGTCACTTCATGTCGCCGCCTCAAATAATGGGCCGCGGTCAATCCGGAAATCCCTGTGCCGACAATCGCAATCCGCAAGTTCCACTCCAGTCGAAGATCGTGGGCACAGGGTCCAACCCGCTCAACAACCACCCTCAGCCCGCGGTCTGCCAACGGGTGATGGTCGCTCCCCGCTGCATCTTCTCAATGGCCTTCAGTTCAATCTGACGCACCCGTTCCTTGCTGACCTGAAGTGCGTCCGCCACCACCTGCAACGTGGCGGGCTCACTTCCCGGCTGCAGTCCAAACCGAAGTGCCACCACCAGTTGTTCACGCTCGCTGAGTTGCTGCGACATCAACTCGCGAACCTGGCTTGCCTGCCGCAGTTTGTCGGTTTCAACGCTCACCGGATCCGAGTCATCCGGAGAGTTGGCGAGCATCTCAGAGATCCCCAGTGTGCAACGAGCGCTCTCATTCCGCCGCTTCCGGATGATTCGGAAGAAGTCGCGTTGGACGGCATGGGTCGCGTAGGTGCTGAACCTGAAACCGCGACCGTAGTCAAATTTCTCAACCGCATTCAGCAAAGCAACATTGCCGTCACTGACGAGGTCATCAAACGAACAGAGGTCATTCGCGAACCGTCGGGCAATCGAAACGACGAGCCGCAGGTTTGCACGGATGATCCGATCCCGAACTTGGCCTGCCAGAGCGATCCAGCCCTCAGCCTCAGACACCAGATTCGAAGCCGGAGCTTCAGGATTGATCTCCGAGCGCAGTGAATTGGCCCTGAATTTGAACAGATTCATCAGGCGGAACAGAGCTTTTTCCTCATCTGCAGTCAGCAGTGGGGTGGCATAAAGTTCCTGAAAATAGGCCGGAACATCAGCAGGAGCTTGCCGCGTCCGACCCGCTCCATTCGGCGACATCGAATGGAACTCCGCCTTCGCCTTCTCAACATCCATGCGGGAGAACGCCCGGTTGTGAATGAAGGCAATCTCGCGACGGAGCAGTTTCTCTGCCCGAGCCGGCAGGGTGGGGTCCGAAAATTGAGCCTTGGATCGGGCCACACTGGACCGGGGGGTGCCGGACTTGCCGGCTCCGCCCGTCTTGGAAGCGCCCTTAGCCGTCGTGGAACCCTGGGAGCGGGAAATCGAACGAGACTTCATGATCGTTGATCCTTGAGGCGAGAGACACTGTGTTCCATCGGAATTCCGACGAACAAAATCGTTCAATTCGTGCACCGGATTATTGACCCCTCCTTAACGATTTTGCAAGCAGAAAAACGTGCAAATCGTTCATTTCCAGAAATTCGCCGCAAATACATGCCAGAATGGATCTTAAGAAGACTGGCCTTGAAATCAGTCGTTCGAATCATACCATTTTGAGCGATTTGTGAATGATTCGGAGGGAATCATCGATCGCTTTTTTCAATACATCTCGCCGAGATTCCATCGTGCAGGAACTTGTGACGCCGAAGCAAGTCGCCAGGGCGATTGATGTCAGTGAATCATCGGTCAAACGCTGGTGCGACCGGGGAATCATTCCGTCCGTCAAAACTGCGGGGGGTCACCGTCGGATTCCGATCGCTGCCGTCATCTCTTATCTCAGGGAGACCAAACAACCGTTGGTGGCTCCAGAGGTATTGGGGCTTCCCGCAACGTCTGGTCAATCCCGGTGGGTTCAAGATCGTGCGTTGGATGTGATTCTTCAGGCCTTGACGGCTGGAGACGCAGACCGGTCGCGGCAAATCCTGTTCGACCTGTGGCTGTCGGGAAAGCCGCTGGCGGTCATTTTTGACGAGGTCGTTGCCCCGGCCTTCGCACGGATTGGGCAGCAATGGGCCTGCGGCGAACTGGAGATTTACCGCGAGCGGCAAGCCTGCGAAATCATGACCCGGGTTCTGTTCGAATTCCGCCTCGGAACTCCCCCCGGTGATCCGGGGCTCCTGGCCCTGGGGGGCACCATTCCCGGGGACCATTATGTGATCCCGACCACAATGGTCGAACTTGTGCTGCAATCGGCGGGCTGGAACTCCCGCTCTTTGGGGAATTCTGTCCCCTTTTCCTCGTTCTGCAAGGCCATTGCGGAGAATCGTCCGCGTCTGTTTTGGCTGAGTATTTCTCATGTCGAGACCCCTGACGAGATTGTGCCCGGGGTCCGCTCGCTCTACGAAGCGATCAAGGATGTGAGGGGATTCCTGGTGATTGGGGGGAATGGCCTGGCTCCCGAGATCCGGGAACAGTTGCCGATGGATCATTTTTGCTGCAGCCTGCAGCAACTGGTTCGATTTGCCGACAGTGTGAAGCCAAGCTAGACCGGGGAACTGTTCCCTGCGAAGATCGAGTTGTCTCCTGCTGGCAGGGGGCTTCGAACCAAAACGGTTCGGTTCCCATCACTCGAACGTCTGCAGCATGTCTCACTCGACTTTCGTTACCGCTCTGGCCGGCTTTCTCGGTTGTTGGTTTTTCGGTGTCTCGGCTTTGGCCGCCCCGGACAAACCTCTCGATTTCACCCATGAAATCGTCCCCCTTCTGAGAAAACACTGCGCCAAGTGTCATACCGGTGCACGAAAACAGGGAGGTTTTTCATTTGATACGCGCCGCAGCCTCATTCAGGGGGGTGAATCGGGTGTGTCTGTCGCGGTCGGCGACTCTTCAAAAAGTCCTCTTGTCGAGCGGATCACCTCGCGGGATTCCGACCTGCAAATGCCTCCGGAAGGGCCACGGCTGACCGATGCCGAAGTTTCACTGATCCGTCGTTGGATCGACTCCGGGCTCCCTTGGGATGATGGATTCGCCTTTGCGAAAAGCAACTATGAAGCCCCTCTGCTGCCTCGCGAGGTGAAGCTTCCCGAAGCCAAACCGGGCCGCGACCATCCAATTGATCGACTGGTCGACGCCCATCCGAACCAACCCGCTCCCCGCGCCGGTATTTCCGATCGCGAGTTTGCCCGGCGTGTCTCGCTGGACCTGACCGGTTTACTCCCCACCCCGGAGCAACTGAAGGATTTTCTGGATCATCCTCCCCAAACCCGTCGTCAGCAGTTGATCGACAGTCTGCTCGACAACTCGATCGCTTATGCCGACCATTGGCTGACGTTCTGGAACGATATTCTGCGAAATGATTACACCGGAACCGGGTTTATCACCGGTGGCCGGAAGCAAATCACCTCCTGGCTGCATACCTCGCTGGTCGCCAACAAGCCTTACGACACAATGGTCAGGGAACTGATTTCCCCCACTCCGGAATCGGAGGGATTCATCCAGGGGATTCGCTGGCGGGGTGAGGTTTCAGCCAGTCAAACCAATGAAATCCAGTTTGCGCAGAGCATTTCCCAGGCATTTCTGGGCATCAACCTCAAGTGCGCCTCGTGTCACGACAGTTTCATCGACCGCTGGAAACTGCAAGAAGCCTATGGGCTTGCAGCGATTTATGCCGATGCCCCGCTCCCGGTCTTTCGCTGCGACAAGCCAACGGGTGAAGTGGCCCAGCCTGTCTGGTTGTTCCCCGAGCTCGGACAGGTCGACCCGCAGGCCCCTAAAGCTGAGCGGCTCCGGCAACTCGCGAACCTGCTGACCCACCCGCAAAATGGACGCCTGAGCCGGTCGATTGTCAACCGCCTCTGGCACCGACTGATGGGGCTGGGACTGGTCCATCCCGTCGATGCCCTGAACACCGAGCCCCGCGATTCGAATCTTCTCGATTACCTCGCCTGGGACTTCAGCCAGCACGGATACGATCTGAAGCACACCTTGCGATTGATCGCCACCTCGGCCACCTACCAGCAGGAGATCCCTGCCGACAGCTCCCCCGAGGGTGACAATTGGCAGGACCTCAGCCCGATTCCCCGACGAATGACGGCGGAGCAGTTCGTCGACGCCGTCTGGCAACTGACCGGCAGTCATCCTGCCAAGGCCGACGCGGTTGTGACCCGGCGGGTGGCCCCTGGCAATCCGGGCTCCCGGCCACAGGCCCGGTGGATCTGGACAAACGATCAGAAACAGTCGGCCTCTCCCGGCGGAGAGACGGCCACTTTCGAAGTGTCATTCAAACTGCCCGTTCTACCCCAGGACGCCGCAATCGCCCTGACCTGCGACAATGACTATGTCCTGTTCGTCAACGGTCGCCGCATTGCCGCCGATGCAAACTGGGAGACTGTCGAAGTCGTCTCACCAGTCGATTTCTTGCGGGCGGGAGACAACACGCTTCGCATTGTGGCCAAAAACGGGGGCGAAGGCCCCAATCCCGCCGGACTGCTGGTGGTGGGACAGATCCGCATTCCCGGCCAGCCGTTGATCACCATCACCACGGGGCCCGACTGGCGCTGGACGCGGAGGGTTCCCGATGGCGAGGGAGAATTCTCTGCCGACCCGCAAGATTGGGCACCAGCCGTTACCTTGGCCGAACCCACCGTCTGGTCGGGCAGGATCGGCGATGCGCCGTCGCAAGCGTTGGAAGAGGCGCTCGACCCACAACGGGCCCGGGTTCGGGCCGCTCTGGTCAAGGCGGATGAACTGATGCGGGCTTTGGGAAGGCCCAACCGAGATCAAATTGTGACCAGCCGGCCCACTCAGTTCACCACGCTGGAGGCCCTGGAACTGGCCAATGGCGATGCCCTGAAAGCAATGCTCGAGGCGGGCGCACAGCGTCTTGCCAGGCGTTTCGCCGAACGTCCGGCCGAACTGGTCGACTGGTTGTACACCTTTGGCACGTCCCATCCCCCCAGTGACCACACCCGGGAAGCCGCGCTCCAGTTCCTGGGGAAGAACCCGCAGGCCCCCGACGTGGAAGATCTGTTGTGGTCATTGGTGCTGCAACCCGAGTTTCTCCACGTTCGCTGACGAGAGTGTCGCCATCGTCTCAGTCCGCCTGAACGACGGATCTCCCTTCTGCCAGATGGCACACAGGCCGAAAGTCGTTTTCACACCCGTTTCAAGATGGTTAAAGGACTGTCCCCCAGGACACGTTCGGAGGATTCTGAGATGTTCCACCCCGATTGCCCCGAAAAGGGAATCCCGTCCCGGAATGAGCAGCAGGCTCGCCGTCTGTTTTTGCAGCAACTCTCCGCCGCTTCGGCAGCCGCCTGGGCGGGGGCAGCCCCCCGCTTGCTGACCGCCGAAGATGGTTCGGACAAGGCCCCCCCAGCTACAGCCGACGCCTGTATCGTGCTCTGGATGGCCGGGGGCATGGCCGCTCCCGAGACCTTTGACCCGAAACGCTATCATCCGTTCGAGATCGGCACGCCAGTCGAGAAGGTGATGAGCACGTTCCGCTCGATCGACACTGCGGTCGACAACATCAAAATCTGCGAGGGGTTGGAAGAAATCGGTCAGGTGCTCGACCGGGGCACCCTGATTCGCTCGCATGTGCTGCCCGACCTGGGAAGCATTCTGCATTCGCGTCACCAGTATCACTGGCATACTGGATATGTTCCTCCCCAGACGGTGGCGGCACCCCATATTGGGGCGTGGATGTCGCGGGTCCTGGGCCCCCGCAACCCGGTGATCCCGGCGTTCATCAACATTGGCCAGAGGCTCGAAGGGATTGGCGAAAACGAAGAGATCAAGGCTTTCACCCAGGCCGGCTTTTTCGGCAGCGACCATGGCCCGATGAACCTGCCTTTTCCGGAAGAGGCGGCCCGGGCGGTCAAACCCCCTCGTGGGATGGACCCGATGCGCTTCTCGAAGCGCGAGAGACTCTACAAGGAACTTCTCAAGCGAACCGACGCCAGCGAATTCCGGCAAGACTCGCTGCTCCGTTCTCTCGAGAACGCCCACCGCCTGCTGGGCTCCGCGGATCGGGAGGCCTTCGACATTTCCCGGGAGCCCAAAGAAAGCTTTGATCGCTACAACACCGGCCGGTTTGGCCAGGGATGTCTGCTGGCCCGACGGCTGGTCGAGGCGGGAGCCCGGTATGTCGAGGTCACCACCGAGTACATTCCCTTTGTCCATTGGGATACCCATGCCAATGGACATGAGACGGTGGACCGGCTGCACCACGAGATCGACCGCCCCATCGCGACGCTGATCCGTGATCTGGAATCACGGGGGCTGCTCGACCGGACCCTTGTCGTGCTGGCCAGCGAATTCAGCCGCGACATGATTATCGAGGGGGTCCCCGGATCTACGGCGAAAGACCAGGCCACGGCCCCCACCGATGTCCTGCGGGAACTGAAGCACTATGGCATGCACCGGCATTTCACCGGAGCCTCCTGCGTGCTGATGTTTGGCGGGGGAATCAAGCGGGGGTTCCTGTATGGGGAAACCGCTCCGGAGCGCCCCTGCATCGCCATCAAGAATCCGATCTCAGTGCGGGACCTGCATGCGACCATCTTCACCGCGATGGGAATCAGCCCGGCCACCTCGTTCGAGGTGGAACGCCGACCTTTCTACGCGACAGAAGACGGCAAGGGCCAGGCCGCCCGCGATTTGTTTGCCTAACCTCTGATGGCCCGCTCCAGTGCCTCACCATCCACTCCGGTGAAGGGCCAGACCATGGCCTCCGGATATCGTGTCAGCCCGAACGACCTCGCTTCCATGCAGTCTGGAACCCACTGTCTGATGTATTCGCTGCTGGGTGCCCATCCCGATTCGGTCGATGGTGTCGCCGGCAGCCGCTGCGCTGTCTGGGCTCCCAACGCCCGCGAGGTTTCGGTCGTGTTCGACGCGAATGGATGGGAACACGGGCGGCATCAGCTGGGTTCCTCCGATGCCGGGATCTGGTCGGGCTTCGTCCCGGGGTTGTGCCACGGGATGGCCTACAAGTATTCGCTGCAGGAGCAGTCTGGTCAGATCGAGCAGAAGTCTGATCCTGTCGCCTTCCACGCCGAATTGCGTCCCAAGTCCGCCTCGATTGTCTACGAGCTTTCGGGCTACGACTGGCACGACCTCGACTGGCTGCGGCGACGGGAACGGACCAATTGGCTGGAACAACCCGTCTCGATTTACGAAGTGCAACTTGGCTCATGGCGGCGTCCCCGCGATGGCCGGGCATTTTTCAACTATCGCGAACTGGCCCACATGCTGGTCGACTACGCCCATCAAATGGGCTACACCCACCTGCAATTGCTGCCGATCACCGAGTATCCGTTCGACGGATCGTGGGGTTACCAGACCACCGGCTACTTCGCACCCACCAGCCGCTTTGGAACTCCCCACGATTTCATGTATTTCGTCGATCACTGCCATCGGAATGGCATCGGGGTGCTGGTCGACTGGGTTCCCGCCCATTTCCCCAGCGACGCGCACGGCCTGGAGCGATTCGACGGGACGTGTCTCTACGAACATGAAGATCCCCGCCAGGGATCGCACCCCGACTGGGGCACACTGGTCTTCAACTACGGACGGACTGAAGTCCGCAACTTCCTGCTCTCGAGCGCGCGATTCTGGCTCGATGTCTATCACGTCGATGGGCTGCGAGTCGATGCCGTCGCCTCGATGCTGTATCTCGACTACTCCCGCAAACCGGGAGAGTGGATTCCCAACCCCTACGGCGGCCGGGAAAACCTCGAGGCGGTCCAATTCCTGCAGGATCTCAACACCATCGTCCACGGCGAATTTCCCGGCGTGGTCACCATCGCCGAGGAATCGACCGCCTGGGGAGGCGTTTCACGTCCGGTCTATACGGGGGGCCTCGGGTTCACCATGAAATGGGACATGGGGTGGATGAATGACACCCTGCGCTACCTGCGGCGCGATCCCATACACCGTCAGTACCACCAGAATGAGTTGTCGTTCCGGATGGTCTATGCCTTCACAGAGAACTTCGTCCTGCCCCTCTCCCATGACGAAGTGGTGCACGGCAAGCGTTCACTGGTGTCGCAGATGCCGGGAGATTATTGGCAGCGGTTCGCCAACCTGCGCCTGTTGTACGCGTACCAGTACACCACCCCTGGCAAGAAGCTGCTGTTCATGGGAGGCGAACTGGGCCAGTGGACCGAGTGGAACCATGACCAGGAGATCGACTGGGCGCTCTGCGGGCATGCCTCCCATGATGGTGTCCGCCGGCTCGTGGGGGATCTCAACCGCATTTACCGCGAGTCGTTCCCCCTGCATGAGCTCGACATGCAATCCGAAGGATTCCGGTGGATTTCGTGCGACGACTCGGCCAATAGCGTGTTCGCCTGGCTCAGACTCGGAAGAAATCCCAGGGATTTCCTGATTGTTGCGATGAACTGCACCCCAGTCCCACGCGATGGCTATCGTCTCGGAGTTCCTGCCAACGGCTATTTCACCGAACTGTTCAACAGCGATGCCGCCATCTACGGGGGAAGCAATCTGGGCAATCTGGGAGGGGTCTATTCTGAACCGATCCCCCTGCATGGCCAGCCCCACAGCATCCGTGTCTGTCTGCCCCCTCTCGCGCTGTTGGTGATGCGCCCGGTAACGCCCCGGGCCGGGTGAGTTTGATTGGCATTTGAGTTCCGGCTCCACAGGGAAGTCCCGCCGTGCCCCAATCATTCGCTGACTGCCAGATCGCGATGCACCGCTCGGCAGCTTGATGCCCCCGGGAATGCGACCGAGCCCGCTTCGGTTGCCGGCAGAGACGATGACGGATCTCGGACTCCTTTTCATTCGCAAATCGCGGCGTTATCGTCTGGCAGTCTGGAACTTTCGATGTCGCCCGTCGCACGGAGCTTCGCGCCATGAAGAAACGACTGTGTCTCTCACTGGTGGTCTGGCAAGTATCCCTGGCCGTCTGCCTGGCACCACTGCAGGCCCAGGAAACTGGCTGGCCCTCGACCGTGGCCACGAATGCGAAACTGGTATCGGTCTACAGCGATCCTCGTTTTTTCGAAGGCCCGGTCTGGGACGGAGTGACCGGCAAGCTGTATTTCACGGCGTTTGGAAAAGAAAAGGCCGATACCCAGATTCTTTGTCTCGACGAGCCCGGCAAGGTGACTGTCTGGGCCGACAAAACCGAGGGAGTCAACGGTATGGCCCTCGGAAACGATGGACGATTGATCGGTGCCCAGGCGTTTGGTCATCGCATCCTCAGTTACGCCATCGGTCCGAATGGACCGACCGACACCCAGGTGCTGCTGTTCAACACCGCGCTGCACCAGCCCAACGATGTCGCCCAGGCTCCCAACGGAGACATCTACTTCACCGATCCCGATTTCGACGGGAAGAACAAAACCAGTGCCGTGCACCTGCTGACAGCCAACGGCACCTCACGCAAGATCATTGAGGACATGCAGGTCCCCAATGGACTCAAGGTTTCGAACGACGGGCGCTGGCTGTACGTGGCCGACGATGGTCCGATGAACTGGCGACGGTATCCCATTCAGGCCGACGGCACCGTCGGTGCCGGCCGGCTCTTTTTCGATCCTCCCGTCGCCGCTGACAAGCGGACGGCTCCCGACGGTTTCACCATCGACGAACGGGGCAACCTCTACCTCTCGGGCAGCGGCGGGGTCTGGGTGGTCGATCGCGATGGGGTCTCCCTGGGCCTCATCCCCATTCCCGAGTTCTGTTCAAACGTGGCGTTTGGCGGACCAGACGGCAAGACGCTCTACATGACGTGCGACAAGCAGGTCTACAGTCTCGCGATGAAGGTCCGCGGAGGTCAGTTCACCCGTACCAACAAGCCGCGCGACGCGGCTGCCTCGCCCCTGGTGGGGGCCGCCCCCCAACCCTCCTATCTGCTGCAGCAGAATGTGCAGTATGGCACCGGTGGCGGAGAGCCGTTGACCCTCCATTTCGCTCGTCCCGCCACAGGCAATGGTCCGTTTCCCGTCGTGGTGTTCATCCATGGTGGCGGCTGGTCGGGGGGCAAGAAAGAAGACCATACGGCACAGGCCATCGAGGCGGCTCAAAAGGGTTATGCCTCGGCCACCATCGGCTATCGTTTGGCCCCCAAGCATCGCTTCCCGGCTCAGGTGGAAGATGTGAAGTGCGCGATCCGCTGGCTGCGAGCCCACGCCAAGGACCTCAAGATCCGTCCCGACCGGATCGGTGCAGTCGGATTCTCAGCCGGTGCCCACCTGGCCATGATGCTGGGAACGATGGATCCCGCTGATGGCCTGGAGGGCGAAGGGGGTTGGCACGATCAGTCGAGCAAGGTACAGGTGGTGGTCGACTTCGTCGGCCCGACAGATCTGTCCGCCACACTACCCGAAGTGTCTCAAGGCATTCTCAAGAACTTCCTGGGAGGACCCCGGGAGGAAATGCCCGAAGCCTACAAGAAGGCCTCGCCCATCACCTATGTGAACGCCGGCGACGCCCCCATGCTGTTGATGCAGGGAACCAAGGACCCGCTGGTCCCGGGAGAACAGGCCTGGTTCATGGCCGAAGCCCTCACCAACGCCGGTATCCCTGGACGCGTCGAACTGATGCTGGGGGACGGACATGGCTGGGGAGGCAAGAAACTCGAGGATTCGGTCCGCGGAATGTGGGAATTCCTCGACCGCAATCTCAAACCCTGATCTGGTTCTCAGTCACCTGTCATTCACCGAAGGGTTTCCCGCCTGACTACTTCGGGGGTTGATCATGGCTTTCGGGAGTCTCAGTGCGAACAGATCGTCCAGTGCCGGTCGCTGGTAGCCGTCACCCAGGAGGACGGCAGGCCCACCTGCTGTAACAGGTGGGCCACTTCATCGACGGTCAGGGCGGCCCGCAACGACTCGGCGAACAACCGCCGCTGGTGCGGATTGGCACCGGCGGCATGTTGCTCGACCAGGCATTCCAGGATCGCCTGATCAGTCGGACGCATCAGGTCCCGCACAAACAAGGCACCGCCGGGTCGCAATACCCGCACCATCTCGCGCAGAGAATGCAGCGGCTCCGGGATGTGGTGAATGATGCTGTTCGAAATGACGGCGTCGTAACTCGCCGATGCATACGGAAGTCGCTTGGCATCCACCAGTTCCAGGCGAATGGCCGCGGTCACTCCTGCCCGCTCCAGATTGCGCTGCCCCAATTTCAGCATCTCGCGGGACAGGTCAATCGCCACGATGTCGACATCGGGCCGGCGCCGGACAATCTCAATCGGGATTTGGGCCGTCCCCGTTCCCACATCCAAAACCCGGCAGCGCCCCGCAGGCCGGTCGGTGCTGTTCTGCAGCAACTGGGCGAACTGATCGGCAAACAGACCATTCACGAACGAATGATCCATCGTGTCGTAGTCGAGTGCCTCCTCGGCCGTGTCCATCACTTCCGGTTCCAGCACACGCGACAACATCGGAACATCCTCTTCATTTTCAAGGTGGGGGCCAGAGTGCCGCCGGGGCATTCATTCCGCAGCCAGGTCGAGCGCAATCAGGTGGTACTCATAATCGGTGAACCCACCCAGCCCCCGGAACTGACGGGCCCCGGTGATGAACAACCGCCGGCGTGAGAGCACGGGTGCCGTCCAGCACGGATAGCCCATCTCGGGAAATTTCACCCGGCTGATCTCCCGAAACTCTTTGGGATTCAGATCGACGAGGGCCAGGGTTCCCCGTTCTCCCATCACGATCAGCCGACCATCTGCGAGGATAGCTGAGCCGCGGCCATAGTACCTGGGAACACTGACCCCCAGGCCTGCCTTCGGGTCGGGTTCTTCGTCTTCGTTCACATCGCGGGTTCGCCACATCAGCTCACCATCACTCGCCCGCAGGCATCGCAGGTTCGAGCCCGGTTCGTGCCGTCCGCTGAAGCCGTACAGAAAACCGTGATGCTCGATGGTGGTGGACCAGTGCGTTTGCATTGCGTCAAGGTCTTTCCAGACTTCTTCCGCTCCCTTGCCATCGGGCTGGACCTTCAGCATCAAGGCACCGGTCTCATATGCCGCCGAGAGAAAAATCTGGTCGCCGGTCACCACCGGTCGGGCCGCATTGACCGAATCATGAATTGGCGACCGGAACCAGGTGGCGAAGTTGACCTCGCCCGTCTCGGGTTCGAGCGAGACCAGTCCCGGCCGCATGAAACAGAGTAGATGTTTGCGGCCGTGAATCGTGGCCAGCAATGGAGACGAGTAACTGGCCAGCTTGGCGGGAGGCCGGTCGCGCTCGATCCGCATGGGGGCATTGGGAAATGTTTCCGGGCCAACGTTTTCCCAGAGTGTTTTCCCGGTCTTCCGATCGAAGGCGACCATCCCCGACTTGGGGTGCCCGCCCACCATCACAAACAACCGGTCGCCATCCAGAACGGGAGTCGAACCGACGCCAAAAAAACCGCGGGGAATCCGGAAGTCTTTCTGCGTATCACGCTGCCAGATCTGTTTTCCGGACGCAAGATCGAGGCACGTGAGCTTCCCCTCGGCTCCATAGGTGAAGCAGTGCTCAGCGGTCAGCAGCGGAGAACAGCGGGGACCGCCATTGTATCCGTAGGGATCACTGAAACTGGTTGGGTACGAGTGACTCCAGACCTCCGCCCCGGTCTCGGGAACAAAACAGTCGATTCGCTCTTCGTCCTCGATGCGATGAAAGAACACCAGCCGGTCGCCCCGGATCGACGGGGCGGCGTAGCCTTCACCCACCTTCTTTTTCCACAACACCGGCGGCCCCTTCGCGGCCCATTCCGGCAAGAGTCCCGTCTCTCCCGAGATCCCCGTTCCCCGGGGCCCCAGAAACTCGGGCCAGTCCTCACCCATTCGCCTCTGGGCCGGCGTAATGCCCGCCTGGGTCTGGGGAACTTCCGGGATCTCTTCCCGGTGGAAGTGCGGATTGGCGGAAGATCCCCGCTGGTCATCCCCACGCCCAACGGCGGTGAACACACTCAGCAGGCCGACACCAGCGAGGGCCCAACCCCAGCCACGACGCGCATTTGGCATGACGCCACCCGTTCCATCCCGAGTTCCAGGCACAGTCACCGCGCGGGCGTCCGCTGTCGCCGAACCAGACGCTTCCGAATTGAATCGCATTTCCCCTCCGGAATTCAAGGACAACGTGTCATTCTTCCCGGGACTCTTCCCGGCCCGCTTGGCGCAGCAGGTCCCGACTGGGGTTCCCCAGGAACTCCAGCAGGTCTGCGAGAGATGTCCCGGGAAGCTTCTGTTCAAATCCTTCGGGCATCAACGATTGACCAGTGCTGCGGACCTCCACGATGCCGGCCACGGGAATCTGCTCCGTACTTCCATCCGCCCGCTTGAGGACCAGGGTTTGTGCGGTCTCGGCCATAATCAGCCCCGATACCACCACTCCCGATTTCAATTCCACCGACTGGACGACAAAGTTGGGGTTCACCTGGCGATTGGGATCGAGCAGGTCAACCAGCACCGCCTCGCGCGGCCGACCCCCGATTCCTGACAGATCCGGCCCCACCGCCCCCCCCTCCCGTTGGACCTGGTGACAGACCAGACAATGCTGTCGGAACAACCGGGCCCCTGCCAGGGCGTTTCCCCGATGGGAGAGGGCCTCCTGATGAGCGTCCACCACCTGTCGTCGATCGGTGTTCACCGCCCGAGCGACTTCCCGGGCAAGCCCCCGCAAATCGACGGAGTCCGACTGCACCAGTGTCACCAAAATGTCGGCCGGGAAATCGGCCGGCGAAATCATTCCCTCCCGCCATCCCTCCAACACCATTTGCCCCAGAGCAAGTGAGCGGGCGGCCCCCCGCAACAACTCCCGACGGGCAGGCGTTCCCGCCTCGGTCCACACCCCAAGCAGTTCCTCAACCGAGGACGGCGTCGCCACTTCCCCGATGACAAAGGCGGCCAGCGACTGCACTTCTGCCGGTTGTCCCCGTTTCACCAGACGCATCAAATCACGGAGCGTCGCATCAGGCTCGCCCCAGACGAGCAGTCCCAACGGGGCGGCCCACATCGCTGGATCGGCTGGCTTCACCTCCGAATCCAGCTTTTCCAGCACCATCCGGCGGGCCCAGTCGACCAGGGCCGGGTCCTTCCAGGCCAACGTTGCTTTCAGAGACTTTCCCAGCGGAACTCCACTTTCCGACATCCCCGCGAGAATCCAACCCACACCCGCGGGTTCACTTCGGTCGCGTGCCAGCTGCAACAGATTTTCGAGCCCCTCTGCATCGTGTTCGTCCAGCGGATCCACTCCAAGCCGGCGTCCCACTCCACGCAGGAATCGGCTTCGTCCGTCATCGGGACTCAGCCACGCCTGCGGCTCATCACGAACCAGTTGACCCACCACATCCAGCATTTGGCCGGGCGTTCGTGCCGCGACCGCCAGCACCACCTCGGTCAGCGGAGACTCTCCCGGAGCCAGACGAATGAGCGACTTCAGCAGTTCTCCGCGCTCCTCGTCCTGCCACTTCACCGAAGACAACGCCAACTGGAAGCGGATCAACGACGAACCCTGACCGGCCAGATTCCGACACGTCTGCCGCAGTGTCTCATCCTGCGGCAGCAGTGACCCGGAAAGGGCAATTCCCTGGCACCGGACCAGATCTGATTCATCGGACAGAGCGCTCTGCAGGTCAGCCACTTTCAGCTCCCCCAATCCCTCCAGCGTCCACATGGCCTGCAGTCGTCCCTGCGCGGTGGCCGCCGACGACCAGACACGGCGCACGTCACCTGCGAGACGGTGCAGTCTGCGCTCAACCAGCACACGCCGGGCCGTATCCCGCTGCCAGCCGACAGGATGTTCGAGTCGGGCGACCAGTTCCGACGAAGACAAATCCGCCGGAGGCACGGGGGGCTGGCGCGTCTGTCGCTCTCCCCGGCGGGAAACGCGCCAGATGCGGCCATGCTCAGCTCCCTGCCGCCAGTCGATCTCACGGCGTGCCTGTTCAGAGACCACATAAATCGGATGCTCGACCAAAGGACGGTAGAAATCGCAGAGATACAACGCCCCATCGGGTCCAGTCGCCAGAAACACGGGATGAAACCACGAGTCGCTGGAGGCCAGAAAGTCACTTTTGGGATTGGGCCGTTGCGTCCTGGCGACAACGCCGGTCGCATCGAGCTTTCGGCGAATCACGAGGTTGCTCAGGGACTCTCCCACAAACGCATTCCCCTCGTAGTCGCTCCCCAGAAAAGGGCTGTGCAAAATCGTCAGGCCGCACAGGGCGTTGTAAAAGCTCGCCCGCTCGGCGTTGAACTGTCGCGGGGGCGGACTGAGAGGAAAGATTTCACCGGAATCTCCGGGCTCGGCGACGTCGACAATCGCCAGCGACGCCAGGTCGGGACACGCCTCGAGAAACCAGCCCGGAAGCAATTGCTGTCGAACGGGAATGGTGTTCCAGGAAAGAAACCGCCGGCCCCAATCATCATGGACCTGGCCAAACTGGCTTTGTCCGACCACGGCTTCAAACGCGGCCGGCTGCAGTCGAAAGCGGAAATCGCGCGACCGGATGGAGATCGCTCCGCCCCCCTCGGGACGAGTCACCTCTCCATCGTTGCGGCCATTCGCACCGTGGATCCAGTTGTCGGGGCCCCAATGCAGAGCATTCGCTCGCAACTGCTGGGATCCGGGTCGAAAACCTGTCCAGACAATCTGGCGTTCATCTGCCTCGCCATCCTCATTGGTGTCGCGCAGCAACCAGATATGCGGAGCATCGGCAACCAGCACCCCCGCCTCGACGGGCATGACCGAAGCGGGAAAGTCGAATCCCCCGGCAAACGCCTGGACGTGCTCGTAGCGTCCGTCACGGTCACGATCTTCGAGCCGGGTGATTCGCCCCAGTCCGGGAGTCTCGGGATAACCAATCATCTCGGCCACATACAGCCGTTGCGAGGCATCCCACGCCAGTGCCACCGGGCTGCGTACCGCCGGCTCACTGGCCACAAGCTGCACTTCCAACCCGGGATCGTCGAGTACAAACGTACCGACTTCTTCTCCGGGAGGAAGAGGTGATTCTCCCCCGGCTTGAGCCTCCCGGGAAACCACCGTCAGCAGCAGTGTAAGCAGTCCGAGTCGAATCCAGTGCATGGCGGAATCAATGCGGGGAAGGAAATGCCGGCCCGCAAGATACCGGATTGCCATCTCCATGACAGCCAGACTGGCCCACGCGGTCGGCGGCCTCATCCGGGGGAATCAGAATGACAACGCGGGCGTCTGATCCTCATCACAGGATCAAACCCGCATCAATCTGCGGAACCGCCTGGAACCAAGGCTGTCTCTGCCGCCGATCCCTCGTGGCCAGACTCACAGCCTGCCCCTGTTGACCTGGCGGAAGACCGGCTAAGCTGCAAACCGCGGGCTGTTCCCGTTGCCTCCTCTCCGCAGTGCCAAGGCGTCGCTCCGATGAAGATGTTTCTCGCAGGCCAGTGGCAAGACCGACCCCGGTCGATCGAAGTCCGCAATCCGTACAACGGCGAGGTGATCGACACGGTGCCTCACGGGACTCCCGACGATGTGAACCTGGCGGTCACCGGGCTGGTCGAAGGGGCCCGGCTGATGCGTGACATGCCGGCGTATGACCGCTCGGCGATCCTGCGCCGGGCGGCGGTGCTCATGCAGGGACGTGAACCCGAGTTGGGACGCACCATCAGCCAGGAAGAGGGCAAGACCCTGGCCGAGGGAACCTTCGAAGCGAGCCGGGCCCGCGAAACGATCGATGTGTCGGCCGATGAAGCCCGCCGTATCAGCAGCGAAGTCATTCCCCTCGACGCCGCACCGGGAGGGAAGGGAAAACTCGGGTTCACCCTGCGGGTTCCCTGTGGGATTGTGGCGGCCATCACCCCGTTCAACTTCCCGTTGAATCTGGTTGCCCACAAGGTAGGACCTGCCCTTGCCGCGGGGAACGCCGTCTGCATCAAGCCGGCCAGCGACACTCCGTTGTCGGCCCTCACACTGGTGGAAATCCTGCTGGAAGCCGGGCTCCCGCCCCAGGCGATCGCCTGTGTCACGGGGGGAGGCGGCGAATTGGGCAAGGCGCTGTGTACTGACCGCCGCATCCGCAAGATCAGCTTCACCGGCAGCTATGCCATCGGCGACGCCATCTGCCGTATGGCGGGGGTCAAGCGGGTCACGATGGAACTCGGCAGCAACAGTCCGGTGATCCTGCTCGACGATGCCGACATTGAACAGGCCGCATCCCTCGTCGCCGTGTCGGGTTACTCCAATGCCGGTCAGGTGTGTATCTCGACCCAGAGGATTTTGGCCACTCCCCAGGCCTACGGCGAATTTCTCGATGCACTGACCCCCCGGGTCAGAGAGCTGCGGACTGGCAATCCACTCGACCCGGCCACCCGGATGGGGCCGATGATTCGCGAACAGGATGCCTGTCGTGTGGAAGCATGGGTCCAGGAAGCGGTCTCCGGCGGGGCCCGGTTGGTCACCGGCGGAAAGCGGGAGGGGACCCTCTTCGAACCCACGATCCTCGCTGACGTCGCCCCTGGCCTGCGCATCAGTTGTGAGGAGCTGTTTGGGCCCGCCGTCGCGGTGACTCGGGTCGACAGTTTCGATGAGGCGATCCGCCTCGCGAACGACAGCCCCTACGGCCTGGCGGCTTCACTCTTCACTCGCGATATCGCGCGTGCCCTACGGTTCGCCCGGGAAGTGGACAGCGGCAATCTGCATATCAACTGGGGAACCCAGTGGCGGGCCGACCTGATGCCCTACGGGGGTCTGAAAGACAGCGGTCTGGGAAAAGAAGGACCGCACTACGCCATCCGTGAAATGACCGAAGAAAAGATGGTCGTTATTCACGGCTGAGGGGGGGAGGAGTCCAGCCGTTTCAATCCCGACAGCCAGACCCCCTCCCGGGTCGTGCTGACTACGAAATCGGCCGTTGTCAGATTCCGATACTCCGGGGGCAGGTATTCCGGCCGGTTGATCAGCAGCACATACTCTGCCTGTTCTGCCTCCCGGGTCCCGAAGGGAACCAACGTCCAACGCTGCTGTCGGCCAACCGGCAATTGTTTCTGGAACTCCCCGGCCTGAGACTCGTAGAGCGTGGGGGCCAAGGCCAGAGTGCCTCCAGACGGTACATGTTGGTCGATTTCCCGCCACAGGTCGCGAGTCAATCCGTCCCCCCAGTAGCTGGGGGGCAATCCCAGCGTGACAGCCCCCTTCAGGCCCCCTGCCACCGCGTTGTAATACGAGAGCCAGGCCGGGGACAGCGCCCACAATCCCCACCCCTGGGTCACTAACAGCAGCAGACTGACGAACTCAACCACCGCCCGATTTCGCCCCTTGGAGTGCCAGCACACGGCCACTGCTCCCGCTCCGCGTCCAATCAGCAAGGCCCAGAGGGGAAAGATGATCGAGAACAGACGTTCGCCGTCGTAGACCGCGATCCCGGGAAGACTGAAAACGATCAGGGGAATGGCCAGGCCCAACAGAAACAGAGATTCTGCCGCCGCCTTCCGCCAATCCCGCGCGGACTGAATCACTCCCCAGATCCCTACGAGATGTAACCCCAGCGGGACCGTGGTGCCCCACAGAACCCACGGGTAGTGCCAAGGAAGGTCCCGATCGGCCCAGGGCTGCCCCACATACCACGCCTTGATCGTCGCCCGGGCGGTGGTCTTGCCGAGGTAGAGCCGGGCATTCCCGAGGGGATCGTCCCACAGCCAGGGCCAACCCGCGACGAAGACCAGGGCCGCGATTCCTCCCACCATCAGCCCCCAGAGGACGGCCCGGCCGCGCAGCCAGAACAAACCCCAGATCGCCAGCACGGGCAACAGAAAGATCGCCTGGATCTTGATCAGCCACGCTCCCCCCAGCGCCAGCCCGGTCCACAGGGCCGAACGGACCAGTCGGGCCGACCACCACCATGTTTCGTTCCCCGGGGCCAGTCGCTGGTTTGATCGGCCAAGGGCATCCCACGCCCCGAGGGCCGCCAACAGGGTCACGAGATATCCCAGGTTGATGGCAGTCTCGAGGGAAGCCAAATGCGCATGTCCGAAACTGCGGGGCATCAGGACCAGAGAGAACCCAGCCCAGATTCCCGCCGCGGGCCCCCACCGGCGAGCTGCCGTCCAACCGACCAAGGCCACCGTCACCCCAAACAACAACGCGGGCATGATCCGCGCACAGGCGATGGAGTAGGCGGCCCCGGTCTCAGCCGGGGGCCAGAGCATCCAGGCGATCTCATGACCCAACCCCAGAGCGACGCGGCCCAGCGGAGGGTAGTCGGGCAGTGCCGCATCCACTCGACGGAAACCTGTCAGGTCGAGGTTGAAGACCCGATCCGCGAGCAGCACCCCTTGGGCGACGTTCAGCGGTTCGTCGGTTGTGATGCCCGGCCCCGACCAGCCTCCCGGATGATCACCTGCCGGATCGAGCTGCAGGGAGACGGCTACGGAGGCCGCCAGTCCCAGCAACCACCAGGGCCATTTCCGGCTCCACAGCGACCGGTCTGATTTATGCAGCGACTCTGCCGGGTGCGAAGCCATGAGCGAAGTAAACAGGGGGTCGCTTTGGACGATCTCCCGGCCAGGCCTCGGGACAGCACCGCGCCGGGACAATCAGACGCGAAGATACCGAGCAACCTCACTGGCCTGCCACTTGCCGGTCCGGTTGGTTCCAGGCGGCGGGCCCTTCGATGAGGGATCCGGATGAAAAAGCGAACCGGCCCGGCTCAGAGTTCTGAGCGGGCCGGTCGGCGAAAACAGCGGTCATCCCGCGTTCGACGGGCAGTCGGAGGGACCAAACTTCCGGGGCGGGCCGTCCCTGGCTTCGCTGAACTGGTGCCGGAAGTGAACTGCCGCGAACGAAAGACCCCCGATCACTAGGCCAACTGCTTGCGGCGGCTGACCAGGGTGCGAATCCGTTCGGCCAGCAGGGCCGTGTCGAATGGTTTCCGGAAGGTTTCGCTGAAGATCGAACGGTCGAAACCGCTCGTGTTGTCTTCGTCGCTCAGCAGTCCCACCAGCACGACATCGGCGTACTCGGCGTTCTTGCGGAGGTTCTGGGCAATCATGAGGGCTTCGCTGCGCCCCATGACGAAGTCGATCACCACGCAATCGGGGTGCAGCGACTCGGCCTGGATTCCGGCTTCGAATCCGCTGTTGGCGAAGTCGAGCTTGAACGTGTCAGCACTCATTTGTTCGCGAAGGCCACCGCGGATCGAGGCCTCAGCTCCAACGATCAGAATTTTGCCCACTGCTTCATCTTCGAGTTCACCCAGCGGCATCCCGTGTTCCTTGAGGAACCGGATGAGATGCTCACGGGGAATCCGCCGATCCTGCGAACCGGGGATTCGATAGCCGCGCAAGCGGCCTGAATCGAACCACTTGCTCACAGTACGGGGGGCAACTTTGCAGATCTTAGCTACTTGTCCAGTAGTAAAGATCGTCTTCATGGCGGGCTCTCCAGTGACTTGTCAGTCGGTACGGCAGAGGGATGCGGGCCCTCTGGAGAATCGTTTCTACCGTGCTGCGCGGCGGTCCTTGCCATGTGGTCCTCCTGGCATGCCAGCACGGTTCTGGGTCGAAACAATCCTCGAGTTGGTGGAAGACGGCTGTCGGTTTTTCGCCTCAGCGGTCTGTCGCCGAAAGTGGCGATTCACAAATCAGACACACGACCAGACTCAAACTCAGTCGCGCACCGAGCCCCAAACACAACCGGCATCCGATGGTTGCGGATCCGTCGTTGGCCAGTTGCTCTTGGCTCTCGGTTGGTGGAATGAATTCCGGCCCCCACATCCTGCGGCTTCACCAAACCTGAAACCGCCGGACCGAGCCGCGAAACTCCATTCCATCCACGCTCTGAGCCGGGGTTCACGCCAGACAACCCCTTGGTGGGGGATTGCGTTCCTGGCATTCTTTTCGGCGCAAAACGTCTGACACAGTTTTTCGATCCAAGACTGGTATTGACTTGAGTCGCTTTGATAGCGTTCGGCCCGGTCCTGCGGAGGTTTCGTCTCCTGACGATCAATCTCAATGTTCCTCCGGGAGAATTCCGCAGGCTTTTCCGGTCAATCGCGTTTTTCTCGCGACTTTCTGCGAGATTCCACACTTTTCGCTGAAGTCTTACCACTCGGGCAGCTCGGTTTCTGCCCTGTTCGGTTGGCAAGGCCTCGGCTCCCAGCCTACATTCAAATTTCCTGTTTCGAATTCCCGCTCCACGCCCCGGTTCCATGCACATCCCCGACGGAGTTCTGAGCCCAGGAGTCTGCCTGGGAACGGGTGTGGTCGCCGCATTCTGCCTGCAGCACGCCTTCCGCCGACTCGATCAGACCCTCGCCACGCGGACCGTTCCCCTCACCGGTATGCTCGCCGCACTGGTGTTTGCCGGTCAAATGGTCAATTTCCCGATCGGACTCCCCGCGTCGGGGCATCTCATCGGTGCAGCTCTGGCAGCCATCCTGTTGGGTCCTCTGGGGGCCTCGGTCGCCCTGTCGCTGGTGTTGTTCGTCCAGATGGCCCTGTTCAGCGACGGGGGCAAATTCGCCTACGGAGCCAATGTCGTGAACATGGCTCTGGTGGCGCCCTGGACAGCCTGGCTGGTGTTTCAGGGAATTCGCAGCCGGTTTCCCAACCCCCGGGGCACCCTCATTGCGGGAATGTTGGCTGCCTGGAGCAGTGTGCTGGCCTCGGCCGCCTGCTTTTGCCTCCAGTTTTGGCTCTCGTATCCCTCGGGAACTTTCCCTCTCTCCCGTGTTTGGCTGCTGATGGCCGGTTTCCACAGCCTGATTGGAGTGGGGGAGGCACTCATCACGGGGGCGATCCTGTCAGTGGTGCTGTTGCAACGCCCCGATCTGGTCCACGCCCCCCTCACAGCCCCGTCCGGAAATCTGCGGAACCTCGTCGGCACGGGAGTTGTCGCGGCGCTCCTGATTTCGGCCTTTGTCGCTCCTTTCGCATCGGAACTTCCCGATGGCCTCGAGAAAGTCGCCCAGGAGACCGGGTTTGGCTCAAGAGTGACGCCGGCCTCCCCCATCCTGCTCGAAGACTACTCCCTCCCAGTCCCCGGGACGGAGGCCGATGATCCGCTCTGGGGCAAGGTGGCCACCGCTCTGGCCGGTCTGTTGGGAACCACCACTGTCCTCGTGTTGGGCTGGCTTCTGTCCCGGGGCATGCCCTCCGGTGACCCCCCTGCGGAGAAACTGCATGCGGGCTGACTTTCTCGACCGCTACGCCCGCGGTGACACCTGGTGCCACCGACTGGCCCCCCGGACCAAACTGTGGGGGCTCCTGGTGTATTTGGTGGTCGTGATGGTCACTCCGTTGTCCCACTGGCCGCTGCTGGGACTGGCGGCTTGCCTGGTCGTCACCGGCCTGACCCTTGCCGAAATCCCCCGCGCCTACGTTCTCCAACGGTTGGCCTGGCTCCTCCCGCCGGTGCTGGGATTCGCTTTTGCAGGGCCCCTCTCCAGTGGGTTCTCCACCGGTTGGGAATTGGCTCTCTTGATTGCCGTACGCAGCGTGCTGTCTTTCCTCGCAGGGTTGTGGCTGGTCAACACCACCCCATTCGACCCCTTGCTCGAGGCTCTCGCCGCGATGGGGATGCCCCACCGCTTCGTCGAACTGCTCGCCTTTATGTACCGCTACTGTTTCGTGGTGTTTGATGAGTTGGTCCGTATGCGGACGGCCCAACGAGCCCGAACGGTCAGTCACCCCTCACTGTGGCATGCCTGGCGTGATGCGGCCAATCTCCTTGGTATGTTGCTGATTCGTTCTCTCAATCGCGCCGAACGGATCCACGGAGCCATGTGCAGCCGTGGCTGGACCGGTCGACTCCCCAAAAGCCAATCGTGACGATCGCAGCCCCCCAAACTGACCAACTCAACAACCACCGCCGGGGCTCGATCCTGAACATCGAGCGCCTGCGCTACCGGTATGCTGGCGGTCAATTCGCGCTGCACGATATTTCGCTCGAAATCTCCGTGGGTGAGGTCGTTGGTCTGGTTGGCCCCAATGGTGCCGGCAAAACCACCCTGCTGTTGCACCTGAATGGGCTGCTGTTCGGCGAGTCGGCAACCCCCCCCGGAACAGGTCCATCGGGTCAATCCACCGCTGTCTCGCCCGTGCAAGTCCTCGGCATGCCCGTCACCCCCCGCACGGCTCCAGAAATCCGCCGTATCGTGGGAATCATGTTTCAGGATCCTGATGATCAGATCTTCTGCCCCACGGTCGGCGAAGATGTGGCGTTCGGTCCCCGCAATCTGGGGTTTCCCGCAGAGGAAGTGGCCCGCCGGACCCGCAACGCTCTGTCCCAGGTGGGACTGGAGGGATTCGAATCGCGGTCGCCACTGCAATTGAGCTGCGGTGAACGCAAGCGGGTCTGTCTGGCTGGAGTGTTGGCCTGCGAACCCAATCTGCTGGCCCTCGACGAGCCTTCGAGCAACCTGGATCCCCGTTCGCGGCGGCAATTGATCGAAATCCTGAAATCGTGCGAGGCGGCCCAGTTGATCGCCACCCACGATCTGGAAATGATCCTCGACCTGTGCAGCCGGGTCGTGGTGCTGGACCAAGGCACAATCCAGGCCGACGGTCCCCCCCATCTGATTCTCGCGAACGCCGGCCTGATGCACCGCCACGGATTGGAAGTGCCACTCAGCCTGCAGTTGGGGGGCCGGGCGGGTCTCGCGGCGGAATGACCCCCTTCGGCGCTCTGAAGGGGCACACAGTCGTCTGGGAACTCAAAATTCCCCGGGCACTTCGCCTCCCGCCCGTGTTCCCAGAGCCCGCCAGATCCGCAAATTGACGTTCGAACTGATGGCCCGCACCGATCCATCGGCCAACAGCGAATGCACCAAACCGGTGTGATGGCTGCGCGAAGTCAGCGCTGAATAGCTGGGGCTCGTCAGATGGCTCCCCTCTTGTCGGGAGCTGTAATCCACATCAAATGTCACCCCCTGGTAAATCCAGGTCACCACAGTGTTCGGCCCCAGCGTGGTCGTGAACCCACTGTGGTGCGAATGCCCATTTGCCCATTCCGTGTGTCCGGTTCCATCCGCCGAAGAGAGTTGAATGCGGTCCTTCAACCCGCTGTCGGCGCAGACGGCGACATCCTCGATGGATTGGGGAACATTCGTACTCGGAGGCCCTCCATTGCGGGTATAAGCCTGCCAGGAATGGACTTCCGACGCCATCAGGGTGTTGCTCATGCCGTCACGCACAGCCGAGGATGACAGGGCAC
>Ga0315903_10002257_pt1 | contig 28640 bp, 48 predicted proteins | sample LakEriMetagenome_7_FD_203524 | JGI IMG/M metagenome (GOLD analysis project Ga0315903, IMG submission 203524) | Freshwater fungal communities from buoy surface, Lake Erie, Ohio, United States - Buoy 2 MA119 | ecosystem: Environmental > Aquatic > Freshwater > Lake | place: USA: Lake Erie, Ohio... | reverse complement strand
TTGCAGAAACGCAAGCCAAGCTGTTGGACTCCACCAAAGAACTAAAATCTTGGGTTGAAAAAGCCAATGGCGAAATCGCTAATAGCAAGTCAATCGAAGGCGAAACCAAAGCTGCGATTGACAAGCTGTCAGCTAAAGCCGCTGAACTGACCGACAAGTGTATTGAGCTTGAGCGCAAGATGTCGGCTGGCAATGAAGAAAGCACTAATCGTACTGAGACTATTGGTGAGCAATTCGTTAAATCGGATTCGTTCAAAGCAATGGCTGAAGGCAAGAGCAAGTTTGCTCGCATGGAAATGAAAGCCGCGATCATTAACGCTACTGGTCAGAACCAACCTCTGGTTCCTGATATGCGCGTTCCGGGGATCATCGCCAATCCTCAGCGCGTATTGACCATTCGTGACTTGATGCCTGTTGGTCGCACGACTTCTAACTTGATTCAGTTCACTAAGGAAAACGTCTTTACCGACAATGCTGGTCCTGTGGGTGCTGGCTCATCTCCGCTGGTTGTTGAGAACACAACCAAGCCTGAGTCTGGCATCACCTTCACGCTGGCAAACTCGCCTGTAGTTACTCTGGCGCATTTTATTCCTGTATCGCGTCAGGTATTGGATGATGCTCCGCAACTGCAAAGCTATGTAAATGGTCGTTTGACTTATGGCCTGAAACTGGAAGAAGAAGATCAACTTCTGAACGGCTCAGGCACAGGCGGCAACATGGCAGGTATCTTGGCCTCTGGTAACTTTACGGCATATAACCGTGGCGCAACTGGTGACACTAAACTAGATACGCTGCGTAAAGCAATTACCCAAGCTGCTCTGGCTGAATACCCAGTAGATGCTTTCGTGATTAACCCTGCTGATTGGGAAACCATTGAACTGTTGAAGTCCACTTATGGTGAGTACATCTTCCACGGTGATATGGGTCCAGTTGATTCGCTCGGTCCACGAGTATGGGGTCGCCGAGTAGTGGCAACTAACAGCATTGCTGCTGGTACTTTCCTCGCTGGTGCTTTCACAATGGGCGCACAAGTTTGGGATCGTATGGATGCTGCTGTGCAGATCAGTTATGAAGATGGCGATAACTTCAAGAAGAACATGGCAACTCTGCTTGCAGAAGAACGTCTTGCTCTGACTGTGTATCGTCCTGCATCGTTCATCAAAGGCACATTCTAAATATGCCTACGCCTAATACAGGCGAGACAGAGCCTCAGTTTATCTCCCGCTGTATGGGCGATGCTGAGGCTCGTCGTACATTTGCAGATGAATCACAGCGCATTGCTTTTTGTTATTCGCAATGGCGCAACAAACCTAAAGAAATGAAAGAGGCAAAAGATGAATGACGCAAATGATATTTTGTGGGAAGGTCCACAAGGAGCGTTAATTCGTCATAGAAGTATGGGAGACAATTCCCATTCGACTACGGTGTTATGTAAGACCGAAAAAGATAGAGCCTTTTATAGCGGCAATACGTTTCATACTTATGCAGACTTTACTCTAGCAAGTGCAGCAAGCATAACAATTAAAACAGTTATAACCAGAGACATCTGCATTAGCTACTTAGATTTTGAATTAGATGATTCTGTTTTAAAGATAGAGATAATTTCTGGCGGCACAGAAGGCGGCACATTCGAAACTGCTCTGCCAATAATTAAATCTAATACTATGAGCAATACTCCCGGCATTGCATCAACAACCACAATGAATAGCGGGGGGACAATTACTGGCGGTACAATAATTGATTATCACAAGTTGTCAGCAACAAAAGGTGGTGCAATTTTTGGTGATTCAGAATTGATTGGATTACCTCCCGGCACTTATTATTTTAGGCTAACGAATGTAGGCAACCAATCAATCATTGGGCTTACAAACTTGAGGTGGAGCGAATACTAATGGAGATGATTGAGGTCATAGGCCTTGCACATTTCGAGGATACTAGAATTGGTGCAATGTTTAGAAAGCAGAGATTAAAAATTCCGATGGATGTCGCCGAGCATCTTATGTCAATGGGATTGGTTGCTCATGCAAACCCCATGATGGCAGTTGCTCAAAGGAACCCATTGACCGATCCGCTGCACGATGGAGTGGAGCAACTGTCGCAGTCCTCGCCAGCGGACCAAGCCTTACCGAAGCGGACGCGCAGATCGTCGCGCAGAAACAGCGAGCAGATGGTTGGCGCGTCATTGCTGTAAAAGATACATGGAGATATATACCAAGTGCTGACGTTCTATATGCTTGTGATGACCATTGGTGGGATCATCATATGGCACGAATTAAAGAAACTACTAATGCTGAACTATGGACTCAATCGGCAGATGCGGAAAGAAAATATAAGTTAAATCGCATGATGGGCGTTTGGGAATACGGTCTTGGAAAAAAGATTTTGCATTTTGGAGGGAACTCAGGATATCAGGCAGTCAATCTAGCTTTTTTGTTTGGCGCAGCTAGGATAATTTTGCTTGGCTTTGATATGCAGAGAACAAATGATCAACCACATTTCTTTGGCAAACATCCTTATCATGGTGACAAAAGCACACCATCAAAAGACTTGCTAAAAGATTGGGTGGAAAAGTTTAAAGTGCTTGCAAAAGATTTAGAAGCTGAACAAGTTGAAGTAATAAATGCAACAAGAGAAACTTCCTTAACTTGTTTTAAAAGATTGTCTATAGACCAATGCTAAATTTGTTTTGTGGATATGATGAGAGAGAGCAGATTGGATTTCATGTTTTTACAAGTTCAGTCATTCGTAGATCAACTGTACCTGTAGCATTAACTCCAATTAGCAATTTAAGTTTTAAGTGTGGCTCAAATAAGTTTACAGTTTCAAGATTTGCTATTCCAGCTTTGATGAACTTTACTGGTAGAGCAATCTTTATGGATGGAAGCGATATGTTGATGGTAAGTGATATCGCTCTGTACAAAAAAACTTTAGATGATATGACTGATGCGGTTGCGGTAGTTAAGCATCAATACGAAACAAAGCACTCTAGGAAATATATCGGCACAGACATGGAGTGTAGGAACGAAGATTACGAACGAAAGAATTGGGCGAGCATGATGATGATTAACTGTGAGCATCCATCATGGCGACAAATGACAATGGAAAGAATTGCAGAAGAAAAAGTAATTGATTTACTGCAATTAAAATTTCTCAAAGATGAAGAAATTGCAGAACTTGATCAATCATACAATTTATTAATTGATGAAGATCAAGATGTAGGTGGGGCTAAGTTGTTGCATTGGACTGCTGGCATTCCTTGGTTTGAATCGTATCGAACTGCTAGAGGATCAGAACATTGGTGGCGCGAGTACAAAAATGCAATTTATAACAAATCAATATCTTGAGCTTCAAAAGTTGCTGCATAAAAATCAGAATTACGGAGTGGCATCAAAGTATGTCGCGCCATTGATAGATGACCTAATTGATGAATATAAGATTGATAGTTTGTGTGATTACGGTGCTGGAAAGCAATTATTAAAAAAATGCCTTACCAGAAAATTAGAAAATTATTATCCGTATGATCCTGTTTTCCCTGAATATGGAGAGGCAACAAAAGCGGATCTAGTTTGTTGCATTGATGTACTGGAACATATTGAACCTTCGTTGTTGGATAACGTATTAGATCACCTGCAAGAACTGACTATCTATAAAGGATTTTTCACAATACATACCGGAGCAGCGGCTAAAGTTTTGGCAGATGGCAGGAATGCTCATCTCATCCAAATGCCGATTCCTTGGTGGGAAAAACAATTGAAAAAAAGATTCTTGATAGATAGTATTCATCAAAGCGGAATGACGATATACGTTTATGTTAGTGCTATGAAACCATTGAGGTAATCATGTCAGGTCTTAGCCCGTCGAATAATGTTGCCGCAGAGCCAATCACATTGGCACAAGCACGACTACATCTAAAGCTGGATACAAGCGGATCACCGCCATCGCATCCAGACGATACATTAGTAACGGCATTGATTGCTGCCTCTAGGGAATCTGCTGAAAAATATACTGGATTGGCAATAGCGAATCAGACTTATACATTGACGCTAGATCGTTTCCCTGACGCAGAAATAAATTTACAGATTTCAAAAGTAAATTCTATTACGTCAATTTCCTATGTTGACACCAATGGGGCAACGCAAACTTTCTCATCTACAAAATATACTTTAGACAATGTGACTAAGCCATCGGTCATCAATCTAAACTATAACGAGAAATGGCCTGATACAAGGCAGCAACCGAATGCGGTCACAGTTACGTTTAATGCGGGTTATACGGACAATGTAAGCCCGAACACCAATCCTATACCTAAGAGCATTAATCAAGCCATGCTGCTCAATATAGGGCATCTGTATGCCAATCGTGAGGCAATCAATGTAGGCAACATTGTCAACGAGATACCTCTAGGCGCAATGCATCTACTGTCGCAGCATCGCATTAACATCGGGCTATAGCCATGAAAGCCGGAAGCCTAGACCGCAGAATTACTATTCAGCAACCAACTGAAACCCAAAATTCATTTGGGGAAATTGTTGTGTCATTTTCTAATTTTGCAGAGGTATGGGCAGAGGTCATTCCATTGTCAGGTAGGGAATTAATAACTGCTGGACAAGTTTTGCCAGAAGCAACTTTGAGAATAACTATTCGCTGGCTTGCAGGAATTAACGAAAAATTTCGTATTTTGTATGAAGGTGTGGCGTATGATATCCAGCACATCGCGGAATTAAAACGCCGTGAGGGATTGCAGATTACCGTCAAGAGGCCTGAATAATGATTGGAATGAAAGTGGATGGCTTGAAAGCACTAGATAATGCTCTTAAGCAATTGCCGCTTGAATTACAACGAAAAGAATTAAGAGGTGCTATTGCCAAGTCATCAAAGATTTTGAAGAATGAAATCATTGCAAAAGCACCTGTAAAGACCGGAAAATTAAGAGATAACGTATATGCTGCTTTTTCAAAGTCCAAGTCTGATGTAGGTAGAGCAACTTATGTTGTTGGTGTGCGAAATGGCAAAAAAAGAAAATATGCAAACACTAGACGTAATAGACAACTAAATAGAGTTGGTCAAAGATATGAAACAGATGGGGCGGCATTTTATTGGCGATTCATAGAATTTGGAACTAAGTTTATGCCAGCCAGACCATTTATCAGACCAGCATTTGAATCGACAAGAGTAGATGTTGTTAATTCTATTAAAACCAATTTAGGCAAGTCGATCAAAAAACTTGAGAAAAAATACAACAGAAAATGATTGAAGAAGATATTTTTAACGCATTGAAGGGATTGGTATCTAACAGATGCTATCCATTACTCATGCCTGAAAATCCTTCTTATCCTTCAATCATATACACAAGGATTTCTAGCACACCTGAAAACACATTGAATGGTGGTGCAACAATTGATTTAGTAAGATTTCAAATTGATAGTTATGCAGAGACTTATTCCGCAGCGCGAACATTGGCGGCATCCGTTAGAACAGCAATGGAAGCGGCAGCATTTAAGGGACTACTGCAAACTGACGAGGATTTTTTCGAGCCTGATGTAACAATCTACAGAGTTACACAGGATTATTATGTCTGGCGCAAATAGAAAGGAGCAGTAAATGTCAACGAACGCAATTGAAGCACAAGGCACTTTGCTTAAAATCGGGACTGGCGCATCGCCGATTACTTATACAACCATCAAAGAAGTGAAGTCTTTCACTGGTCCGGGTGGATCTGCTGCTGTGATTGACGTAACTGATCTATCGTCTACAGCAAAAGAAAAGCGTATGGGCTTGCAAGATGAAGGCCAACTTAGCTTTGTAATTAACTATCTGCCGGATGATACTCAGCATGACTTGCTGCGTACCAATCGTGCTGCTCGCACACTTACTCCGTTTCAGTTGATCTTTACTGATACATCGCCGACTACTTGGTCATTCAGCGCATACATTACAGGCTTCTCTGTATCTGGTGCTGTTGATGGTGTGGTTGAAGCTAACGTAACTTTGGAAGTGACTGGTTCAATTACTGAGACTTAATTTATGGCGATATTAAATAGAGATGCCATTCTGAAGGCTGACGATCTAAAAAAAGAGGTTGTCAAAGTTCCAGAGTGGGGAGGTGAAGTAATCATTAGCACGATGACAGGATACGCAAGAGATGCTTGGGAACAACATCTGGTGCAATCAAAAGATGGTGCATTGATTAACGTAAGAGCAAGATTGGTTGTAGCAACTGCTGTAGATGAAAAAGGTAATCGACTATTTGCTGAGGATGATGTAATCGCCCTCGGTGAAAAGTCTGTTGCCGCATTAGAGCGTTGCGTTAAGGTTGCCCAAAGATTGAATCGGCTTACCGAATCAGAATTGGATGACCTGAAAAAAAACTAAAGAACCGACCGGAGCGTGTATTTTATTTTGATCTAGCTTTGAAGCTAGGCATTCCGGTCGGGGAAATGCTAAGGAGAATGGACAGCGCAGAACTAAGCGAATGGATTGCCTATTTCAAATTGCAAGAACCTGAAAAGCCCAAAGCATCTGAAGTCTTAAGAGCGCAATTTGCCAACCGTATAGTAAGGAAGAAATAAATGGCATTAGCAGATTTAGTCGTTAATCTTACTGCGGAAACGGCACAGTTCAGAGTAGCGATGGAACGTGCTGCTGCTACATCGCAAAAGACTTTCGATAAGATGTATGGTGGCGCACAGACACTTGCAGCGGGAATTGCCGCGGTATTGTCTGCTGATATGTTTGTCGGTTTTATCAAGGCATCAATTGATGCAATGGATAGAATGGATGATATGTCAGAAAAGGTTGGCATCGCTGCTGATACGCTTTCTAAATTAGCTTATGCTGCAAAATTCTCTAACGTAGATATTGATGGCCTTAATACTTCATTAGTCAAACTCAGCAAAGCCGCTGTTGAAGCTGCATCCGGTAGTGCGTCTGCTAATGAATCATTCAAAACCATTGGCGTATCTGTCAAAGATTCTGCTGGCAATCTAAAATCTACAGAGCAATTACTGTACGACATTGCAGATGCTTTTACGCAATATGAAGATGGTGCTGGTAAGGTTGCCATTGCAACATCTATCTTTGGTAAGTCTGGCGCAGAACTAATCCCATTCTTAAATGGAGGTCGCAAGGGCATCCAAGACATGGGTATTGAATTGGAAAAGCTAGGTGGGGTTATTACACCTCAAGCTGCCAAACAAGCTGCGATATTCAATGACAATTTAGATCGGCTTAAAACATCTTTTGGTGGTCTTGCCAAGAGCATTGCTAATGACATTATTCCTGTATTGAATAAATACATGGAGGAAATCATTGCAGCAGAAAAAGCACAACTTAGTTTTACTCAAAAACTAGGGTTGGGTTTAACGAATCCATTTAAGGGCGTTGATCAACAAGTCGCAAGCCTTACTAAAGAGATTACAAAAGCAAAAGAAGAAGCTGAGAAATTAGGCAGATCAAACCCTCGTGCTGCCGCAACAATGCGTAACGAGATAAAAGAATTAGAAAAGTTACTTACTTACTATAAGACATTACAAGAAGCGCGATCACCTAAGAAAGATGAGCCAGTAACGGCTGCGCCGAAGCGTCAAATAAAAATGACAGGCGAAGCAGATAAGACTGCTACCGATAATGCAAAAAAACTTGCTGATCTAATTAAACAGCAGACAAGGGAAATAGATGAACTTGTCAAAGGTAAAGAGGCTTTGCTACTTGTTGATGCAAAGACTTTTGGTGCGAATCAAAAACAGATAGATCAAATTACAAGTCTTATCGCTCAGAAAAAAGAACTCGTAGCGCAACAAGAGAATGAAAAGAAAATTCAGCAAATTGTTGAAGCACAAAATAAATCCTACAATGAACTGACAAAAACTCAAGGTGAGTTAGCTGTTATTGAATTAGAGCGTCTTGGTGCTAGTCAGCAAATTATTAAAAGTATTGAACAACAAATAAGTTACATTAAAAATTACGAAGAAGAAAAAAAGAAGAAAGAAGAATTGAATCAAGTTCTACAAGATTTGATTCAAAGCTACAACTCGCTCGGCATGACAGAAGATGAGTTGCTTGTTATCAAAGCAAAATCTCTTGGCGCGACTCAAGAAGAAATTACTTTGATGAATGAATATATCGCCATGATCAGCGAAGCGAAGGCTAGGAAAGAAGAAGAAAATAAAGAGCTAGAAAGATCGAATCAATTGCAAGAGCGCTATAAGCAATTGATCTCAGATACAAATACACAGAATGAACAATTTGCAGCATCGCAAGAGGACTTGTTGCGGTTACGTCAAGAGTTAATTGATGCTGGATATGAAGAAGCCGAAGTCAATGATCGTATCAGTAAAGCACTCATTAAACAGCATGACGAAATCTACAACACAAAACGTGGCGCAGATGATCTAAAGCAGACCTATAAATTAATGGGTCAAACATTAACATCATCTTTTGAGCAAGCAATTCTGCAAGCTAAAGATTTTCAAAGCATCTTAAAAGGATTGCTACAAGACATTCTTGCAATCATCGTTCGTAAATCATTGACTGATCCATTTGCTAATGCAATCGAAAGTGCAATTGGCAACATGAGTTTTAACTTTGGTAAAACTGGTGGCGCAGGAATAACAACCAATAGCACTCCTGTAAACAACATGTCCTCAAGTTATGCATTTACAGGTCGAGCAAACGGCGGGATGGTTAATGCGAGTTCAACTTACTTAGTTGGCGAACGTGGACCAGAATTGTTTAAGCCAATTAGCAATGGCACAATGATTCCGAATAATGCGATGGGCGGTGGTAATGTTTCTGTCAACATCAATAATTATTCTGGAACACAAGTTAAGACAAGCGAAGTAAAGGATAGTCGCGGCAACAGAGCAATTAATGTGCAGATCGGCGAAGTTGTTGCATCGGAAATTAGAAGGAATGGCAGCGATGCAAATATGTCTGTACGTTCTACCTTTGGTATTAAACCTGCTTTAGCGAGAAGATAATGGCAGCATCATATTCATGGCCTGCTACATTGCCAGCGAGACCATTGACAGATTATTCAGAGGATAAGAACCTGAATATTCTCATCACTCCAATGGATGCTGGACCTGCAAAGATGCGCCGTAGAAGTTTACTGCCAGATACTTTGCGTGTGTCTTATATTCTTACCGATACGCAAGTAGGTACATTAGAAACTTTTGTCTATACCACACTATCTGGCATCGCAAGATTTAACTATACACATCCAAGAACAGGTGTCGTGGAAGAGGTCAGAATCGTGCCACAAGGCGAAGCAATGTATCAGATAGGGTATGAGAGCAAAGATTTATATCGCGTCACCTTGACCTTACAAGTGCTTCCATGAGCCGCTTATCTTCTCTATCAGCAGCGGCTAAGGCTGCATTACTTTCTCAAGAATCAGACAATACATTCATCACGCTGATTACTTTTACTGGCACAGGTATTTCGCCTCCTGTTCGCATTGCAGATAATTACACACAAAGAATTTCTGAGACAGATACAGAAGTTACCTATGGAGTAATTAGCAGATCAAATAATTATTTATTTCTGCCATTTAATCTGACATTGCCAATTGAAGATTCTGATCAAATACCACAATGCCAAATACGAATAAATGATGTAACTAGATTTCTAATACCAACAATTAGGAATTTGACCAGTACAATGAATGCAACGATTGAATTGGTTTTGAAAACTTCTCCGAATACTGTAGAAGTTTCATTTCCTAATTTTTTGGTTGGTGGGATTCAATACAATGCAGATTCAATCATTGCAACCTTGACCGTTGCTTCGCTTGTCAATGAGCCATTCCCTGCTCATACTTTCACACCTTCCTACTTTCCGGGGCTTTTCTGATGGATTACTGGTGGAATAATTATGTTGGTATTCCATACAAGGAAAAAGGCAGAGATAAAGATGGCTCTGATTGTTGGGGTCTTGTCCGCTTAATTTATAAAGAACAATTCAATATCACATTACCGACATTCGTTGATGAATACGAAGCGGCTGATGTTGATCATATTGCAGAAATTATTGCCATTAATAAAGAAGGATGGCAAGAGGTTACTGAGCCTCGCTCTGGTGATGTTGTCCTATTTAGAATCAAAGGCCAGCCAGTTCATATTGGCGTTGTCACAAGTCCAGGGATGTTTCTTCATGTAAGGAGAAATCAAACTGCTACAGTAGAGCGATTGACTACAGGCGTTTGGAAACATCGTATTGTTGCGTATGGCAGATATAAAGAACGTCAACAAGAACAAAGCACAAGCATTGGTGGATTGATTCATCCTTTACGCAATGAGCGTATTGACGGATTAGTTCCTTCTGATTGGAACATCAAACAAATTGCGGATCATATAAAGACAACCACTTCAATGCCTTATGACGCATTGATGATGGTTGATGGCAAAGTAATTCCTAAAGATCAATGGGAGTTAGTAAAGCCACATCAGGGAGCGCGAGTAGAGTTTCGTGCTGTAGCTGGTGATGATGATGCCTTAAGAATTGTTGGGTTTATTTTTGTTGCTGTCGCTGCCCCTTGGGCAGTAGCAACTTATACGCAATTAACTGGATGGACTGCATTAGCTGCAACTGCTGCATTAACTGTAGCAGGGAATATGTTGGTCAATGCGCTTTTCCCAGTTCGCATTCCAGAGACTCCTACCGTTGATCTGTCAGTAAAACGACAAGACCTATTACAGGCTGGAAGCAATATCGCTTATCCGTATGAAGCAATACCTGTAATTCTTGGTCAATACAAATATACGCCACCGCTGGCAGCAATCAATTTTGTAGAGACAAATGCTACGACAAGTTACCTCAAGATGTTGTTGTGTTGGGGATATGCTCCTTTGCAAGTGTATGACTATCGTGTTGGTGATGTACCGATAGACACATTAGAAGAAATTGAATACGACACAATCAATGACTATGATGGTGTAGTTGATAACGCTACAAAGTTTCAGAAGATTTACGGTACAGATACATCACAAGAGCAAGTTAATCTTTTGCTTGAATGTAAGTCTGCATCGGTAAGTTCAGCAACAAGAACAAGTAATGTAGTCACAATCAATACAACAGCAGCGCATGGGTTTGCAAATGGATGGCAGGTAAGAGTTTACTTAAGCGGCACAGTATTGATAGAAGCAACAGTAACTTATGTTGACACAGATACATTTACGATTCCATGGACAGGCACAGATGGCGCAGTAAGTTGCGATACTGTTATTGCTTCAGCATTTATAGAAAAAGTAATTGCTGATCCATGTAACAAAGTTAAAGTTGATCTTCATTTCCCTGAAGGTTTACGGAGAATTACTCTTGATGGGGAGAATGCAGGTAAGGAAGCAGTTGCTCCATTTAGAGGTCAAGTTCAGATTAGGCAACTAGACAATAATACGCTCTTGCCTATTTCAGCATGGCAAGATGTACGCGATACAGTTGTCTCATCTAAACTTAAATTATCAAAAGCTACAGCTCACTGGCCTTATGGTAGAAGAGCAGATCCATATTTTAGATGGTCAATTATTTCTATTGATTCATTTAATAAAGTAATAATACGAAATGGCGCATTAACTGCGGATGTTAATAATAATCCATCTGGTGGGCTTTTAACTTGGCAGAAAAATTTTAGAATTGGATATGATCCTTTATCATTAACCTACGCAAGGTTGCCTACTATTCCTCCATCTGAAATTGAAATATGGAGAATCTGTTTTTATGGATCGAATGTCTATACTACTGTTGATCGTCGTTCTGCATCTCCATATACGATTACTGGTTGCAATCTTACAATGAGTGGCTTAACGGCAACCATTGCCGCAGGTACTATTGATCGTGCTGGTGGTGATGATGTTTTACTAGGTAATACAGGTGAAGAATATGCAATCTCTAAAAAAGCATTTACATACAATGTGACATTTGATGTGCCTTATGGCGCACAAGAAGTAAGGGTAAGAAGAACAAATATAAGCGAAAAAGATTTTTCATCTGGCGGTGTTAAATACACTCGTTTACATGATGCGTATTTTTTAACAGTTACAGGATTTGACAATACTAAGCCTGTAATTCCACCAAAGAATCTCACGCTCACAGCAATAAAAGTAAAAGCGACTAATCAGTTAAATGGATCGATTGATGGTATCTCTGCGCTAGTTACTTCTGTATGTAAAGACTATGATATTGCAACAGGTCTTGCATCCGTTACCACAAGTAATTCTTGTGTGATTACCTATGCTGGTCATCCATATGAAAACGGAAATAGTGTTGTCTTAGACTTTACTTCTGGCGTTGGTGTAGATGGAACCTATACAGTCAGCAATGTAACAGCTAAAACATTTAGAGTTACTTTTGCTTCTAGTCCTGCATTAAGTGGTGCTGGGGTTGTCACCGTTAGCGCACATCCAACTAATTGGGTGCTGAATTCAACTCGCAATCCTGCAAGTTTATTTAGATATGTATTGCAACATCCTGCAAATGCACAAGCTGTAAGTGATTCAGAAATTGATTTGCCAGCATTGATTGATTGGCATAATTTCTGTAATACAAAAGACTATGTTTATGATGCTGTGATATCTGATCAACGCAGCGTATTAGATATCCTCAGAGATATTTGTGCTGCTGGTCGCGCATCCCCAACTATTAGAGATGGCAAGTGGACTGTCATTATTGATAGGCCTAATAATACAATCGCGCAATTCTTTACTCCGCACAATTCATGGGGCTTTGAATCTGTAAAGACATTGCCAAAAATGCCTCATGCTTTCAGAGTACAGTTTGTTAATGCTGATAAAGGATACATTCCTGATGAGCGCATTGTCTATAACGATGGCTACACAAGCGCGAATGCTACCTACTTTGAAGGATTGACACTTCCGGGTGTTACCAATTCTGATCAAGTATTTAAGATGGCTAGATTCCATCTTGCACAAATTAAATTGCGTCCAGAGACATATACATTAAATGTTGATATGGAGCATTTAATTTGTACTCGTGGCGATAGAGTTAAGGTCACGCATGATGTGCCTATGTGGGGTATTGCTACAGGCAGAATTAAGAATCGTATTACTGGTACTCAGCTAGAACTAGATGAGCTTGTACCTATGGATGCAAGCACACAATACACAATCAGAATTAGATTGGCAGATGGCACATCAATAACACGAACAGTAGCGGCAAAAGTATCTGATGGCTATTATCAAACAATTGATCTGACAAGTAGCGTCACAGCGACAGAAGGTGCTGGTGGCAATCTATTCATGTTTGGTTCTCTGAGTTCAGAGTCGGTTGATTTATTGGTTCAAAGTATTGAGCCGATGGATAATTATTGCGCCAAACTAACTTTGGTTGATTACTCTCCGGCTGTCTATGATGTTGATGATGAGCCTATTCCTGCTTTCAGTAGCAAGATTACTTTGCCACCTAAGATTGAGCAGAGTGTCATAACAGTTAAGCCAACCATTACTGCATTAAAGAGTGATGAGTCTGTATTGGTTGTACTGGCTCCGGGTAAATATCAATACAGAATTAGAGTTACTTTTTCCCATGCAAAAAATCTACCTAAGTCCTGCAAGTATGTTGAAGGACAAATAATTCTTGCATCTAGTACAGGTGATGATTGGGAAAGCACAAAGACTGTTGAGGTAGGCAAAGTATCAGATATCTTTTTTGATGACGTACAAGAAAGCGCAACTTATAAAATGCGCCTACGGTATGTCAGCATGGAAGGTAGAGTAGGTCCGTGGCAAACATCAAGTAATCATACCGTTGTTGGCAAAACAAGCAAGCCACAATCAGTAACAGGATTGACTGCGGTGGAATCTGGAAATGAAGTTAGATTAGATTGGGCTAATAATACCGAACCAGATTTAGATGGATATGAAGTTAGAACATCCAATGCTAATTGGGGATTGGTAAGTCCTGCACCATTGTTCAAAGGAAAAGCAAGCGAATATAAATTTGTAAACAAAGTTCCGGGAACTTATACCTATTTTGTAAAAGCATTTGATGTACTAAAAAATTATTCTTTAAATGCAACCTCAGTAAACATAACGCTAAATAGTCCGAGCAATGTTTCTGCTGTAACGCAGACGATTGTTAAAACCACAAAGACTGTAGTTGAGTTAGCACTAGATTGGAATGATGTCGCACCCACTACATTTGATGTGGCTGGATATGAGATAAGAACCTCTAATACGAATTGGGGTACAGCGACAGGATATCTATATAAAGGACGAGCATCAGCAGCTAGATTAACGAATGTATCTGCAACTGCTGCTACGACTTTTTATATTAGAACTTACGATACATACAATAATTATTCTACGAGTAGTTTTTCATTCATTCATGATGTAACTGCGCCTGTGACGATGGCTACTGCAACTGTTACTGTTAATCGTAAAAAATCTATTCTTGAATTTACGATTGTTAGTGCGCCAACATTGCCAAATGATTTTGATGAATACGAATTTCAGATTGGCAAAGTCGGGACTCCGGGCATACCTGATGGTACGACTGATAACTTTTGGAATGATGTTGATTGTCAGATAGTTGAAAGCACAACAAGAAATGCACAGATTGATTTGAATAAATTCCCGACTCCTAGATTTACATTGGCGGGAACAAAATATAGAGTCGCAGTTCGCATGAGAGATAAGTCTGGTAACTATTCTCCTGCTTCTGCTCTAGGTTCAATAGTTGTTACAAAGATTACATAAGATGCCAGCTTCAGTCACAGCAAGTATCGCGTCATTAATCTTGACGCTAGATAATCCAAACAGGGATGATCTCACTACCGTTCAGGTATGGGCATCTATGACCAATGGATTTACACCTAGCGCTGCAAACCTAGTCTATACAGGCAATGCCTTCACAATTCTTTTAGGCAATCTTACTCCGCTTACTACCTATTACATACGATACGCTTATATCTCAGAGATTGATCCAACTGATTATGAACTATCGTCACAGTTGAGCGGTACGCCTAACAAGATTGATGGCAACATCATTGTTGATGGCAGCATTACAGCCACACAAATATCTGCTACTGCATTACGCGGAAAGATGTTTGTTGGAAATGTATTAATGGATTTAGGAACTATAGCAACATCAGGTATAACTTCGACAGGAGATCCAACTGCAACATACACCTTAAATGTATTAGATACAGTAGATTTTCCAACTTCAGGAGCTATGCTTATTGTAAGCAAAACTCAACCACAATGGATTTCAGTTGCTCGATATACTGGAAAAACAAGCACGAGCTTTACAGGTGTAAGCGGTATTGAACTTGCGTCTGTAACTTCAGGTGACGCTGTTTTGCCAATTCTCGCAATGGGATTTCAAACAGATACTGGTGGTTATCCCGGTGGTTCTCAATGGATTACAAGTGCTGCTGGATATGGATTTAGAAGATCAGGAGGGCAAGCACTAGCAATTCACAATAATTATGTTGCTGATCTTTTTACATATACTTCTCAAGGTGAATATACAGGAGGTTTAGCATACGAATTTTTTAATGGAGTATCTGGTCTGGCTACATGGTCTGGATATTCTAAAGTGATTGTTGATAATAATGATCTTCCAACAGCAACAATAGCCGTATCAAATAGTTACAACACATTAACTATAAATAAAACAAATGACATTAGATTGGCTTCTGCTGGATCAATTTTTCTAGTTAGCACTACAGTAGTTGGAGTTAAGGAAATAGTATATAGATCATATAGTGGCACAACTATTACATTTGATTTCACACAATTTTTAGATGCTGGAACTTATTATGTTATTCCCGGGTATTCTATAACTGCGGTTGGAGGTGGAGAACATATAGTTACTGCTTCAAATATGCATCTTGTTCCCGGCGCAATAAAAATACAAAAGTTAGGGAATATAAGCAATCAATTTACAGATACTAACTTTCATGGTCCAGTTTATATAAGTGCAAGGCAGACTGATGAGCTGCCAGTAGACAACCTGCCTACTTATGCACTCAAATTAACAGGGCATACTGTGCCTGATGGAGAAATGCTTCCGTTAGCAATTGACTCATTATCTTTACCAACAACACTTAGCGCAGATAATTATAACGGTGCAATGGGTATAGCTTGGAATGCAGGAGCGTTCGTTAGCAATCAAGAGTATTTGCCTATTATTTATAATACTAACACTTCACCATATACTTATTATTTTTTACAAGGAATGGTTCCGGAGCATTATTTCAGCGATCCAACTTCCGGAGCATTTGATTCAATTACTTTTGATGAAACTAATAATGTATATAACTTCAATGCTGATGCAGGGTCGCGCAACGCCTATATACAGGCTTATCATCTAGGCCTTGGTTCAGCACCAAATTCAAGTTTATATATCATAAACGCTATGGAATCCATGGCGGGGAACTCGACTAGAGTAGGCGTTGAACTTGGCCTTACTATTACTGCTCAAGCATTAACAGCAAACAGGAATCATTATGGATATGATGGTTATGTAATTAATCAAAATCAAAATACTGCTGCGTTTAGTTCAAATGATTTTGGTGGATATTTTCAAGCATATACAACAACAACTTCTGGTAATAATTCTTTAAGTTATGGACAGTTATGTGCAGCTTATGCCAGAGCATTTCATGATACTGATGATGCGCGATATTTTGCAATGCGTGATGTTATCGGTGTCTATGGATATGCCCAATCACAAGGCAATGTAGCTAATATACAAAACGCTTATGGAGTTCTTGGTTATACACATTTAAGTGGCGCGCAAGGTACTTCAACAGCCAGCACAATATCTGGCACAACATTAACCATCGGCGGTACAGTCGTTGCTGGATTCAAGGTCGGCGATACTATTACTGGAACAGGCGTTACTGCTGGCACAACCATTACAGCATTAGGAACTGGCACAGGCGGCGCAGGTACTTATACAGTATCAGCATCACAAACTGTTGCATCAACTGCAATCAATGTTTCTCAATCTGTTGGGATAGTAAATGCATATGGACTCTATGGACAAGTCGCGGTTACTGTTGCACAAAAAAGAATTACAACTGCTTATCTTTTGTATTTAACCAGTACAGAAACAGGAACAGTCGGAACAAAATATGGCGTATATGTAAATTCAAGTTGGCCTAATTTTTTTAATGGCAATGTAATTCTTGATGGCGCGGTTCACTATACTCCAACCGGAGTTACGCCAGCAGCAGCAGGGACAACTACATTAACAACGAGTACGTCTATTGTGATATGTGACCATACGGCAACTATTGCGTCACATACATTTGCTTTCCCCTCTAGCGGATTGACCAATGGGCAACAAATTACCATCGCGGCAAGATCTGCAATTACAACAGTTACATTGTCAGGTGGAACTTTTCGCCCAGCAATTACTACATTAGCTGCTGGTGCTTATGTGCAGTACACCTATGTAACTTCAGCTAACGCTTGGTATAGGACAGGATAATGCTAAGAGCCATTGAAGATCGCGGGGAAGAAGGATTGTTTGTCCATATTTTCAAACAATCTATTCCAGTAAAAAGTTTAGTAGGGAAAGAATTAACGAGGGATGAAGTTGACTATCTGAACTCAATATATCCCAATGTCTTGCCTATTGATTATGAGGCAAGAATTGCTAACGAGAATCAATCTATTCCGCAAGATATTGAAAGAGAAGAATTGCCATGAAAGAAGAAATCATTTTGAAATTGAATATCAATGAACTAAACATTATCATGGCGGCACTATATGAATTACCATTCAAGCAGGTTGCTCATGTGATTGGTGCAATTAAAACACAAGCTGATCCACAGGTTCAGATGCTAAGTCAAAATCATAGCCCTCATTAATCATGGAAGATTTGCTCACAAAAATTGCAGTCGGTATTGGCGGCATCGGTGCTGGCGCATGGGGTATGTATCAGAAAATTAAATCTGATAATCGTATCAATAAAGCCGCTGATGTTACTGATGCAGCATGGCAACAGGTCATCGCTACATTACGCGAGGAAGTCACGCGCCTATCGGAACGGCTGGCTACCGTAGAGGAGCAGAACCGTAAGTGTGAGGAAGCGAACCATGCCTTGCATGAAGAAATTATTGCGATGAAAAAGCAGTTGCACTTGTTCTGATGTGCTTGATCCGATCACAATTGCTGCGGCATATAAAGCCTGTACTACAGCAATTGATCTGGCAAAAAAAGGAGTTGATCTATACAAGCAGATTAAGAGTACAAGCGGCGATGTAAGCGGTGTACTAAAAGATCTAAAGGAACAGTATCACAAGATAGTTGATCCTAGTCCAGAACAGAAGAAGCAATACAACGAAGAAGTAAAGAAAGTACAAGAGATTGCAAAGACTACTCCAGATGATGTACTGAATGACATATGGAGCAATCTTGGCACATTCATTGATCAATACGAGGCATTGGCTGCGCTGTATATACAGAGTGAAGCAGCATCAAAAGAAGTGTATAGAGGTGATTTGTCTCTAGGTCGTAGAGCATTAGAGCGTATCAGGCTAGAGTCAAAATTAAACGAGATGCTTGCACAAGTACGAGAGCAGATGGTTTATAACACGCCACCGGAGTTGGGGTCTGTGTGGTCTAAGTTTGAGAAAGCATGGACTGATATTCAGAATGAACAAGCCGATGCGCTGGCAATAGAAACAAGAAAGATACAGGCGGCTAAATGGCAACGCAGAAGGGCAATAAGCAGGCTCAAGGCGCGTCTGGTATGGATTGGAGCAGTCGTGTTCGTAATAGCATGGGCGGTGGGACTAATGTGGCTAATAACGAGAAGCGCGATTCAGAAGATGTCCCTTGGTCTTTGATTGTTGTGGTCATGTCTGTGATCTTAATGTTCTTTATTGTGATGCCTGTATTAGCTTTCATGTACTACGATATGTATTACGCAACGCAAGCAGCGGTTCATGAAGTAAAAAGAATGAAACAACTACGACAAGAGATACAAGAAGAACGTCAATACTATAGGGGCAATTGATGCTGACATTACATCAACTAAAAGTTATGCTGCCTAAGAATCCGTATGTAGAGGATTGGCATATTGCATTGATGCAACTGTTGCCTGATTACGATATCAATACGCCAAAAAGAATTGCTGCTTTCGTCGCGCAATGCGCTCATGAGTCTGGTGGATTCATGGTGCTGAAAGAGAATCTAAATTACAAGTGGGAAACACTACGCAAGATATTCCCAAAGTATTTTCCGAATGACGATATAGCCAAGATGTATGCAGCAAAACCAAACAAACAAGCTGCTATTGCAAACCGTGTTTACGCTAACCGTATGGGCAATCGTGATGAGGCTAGTGGCGATGGCTTTCGATTTTGCGGCAGAGGATTGATTCAATTAACTGGCAGAAATAATTATCAAGCATTCGCTGATAGTTTAGAAATGAATATCAATGACGTTCCAGATTACTTGATGACGTTTGAAGGCGCGGCACAATCTGCTTGCTGGTTTTGGGAAACCAATAATCTAAATAAGTTTGCTGACGCTGGAGATATTCTCAACTTAACCAAACGTATCAATGGTGGAACCATAGGACTTGCAGACAGGGAGCATCACTATGAAATTGCGCTTAACGCTATTGGCGTTGATACTCGTATGGCTTAATGGTTGTGAAGATCGATTTAGATATCCATGCCAAGACAATAAGAATTGGAACAAGCCAGAATGTCAAAGACCGACTTGTGCATTAACAGGTACTTGCCCTGATCAACTTGTGCCATCGTCTGACTTTAAGCCGGAGGAACAAAAATGAAATGGACTCCTGATCAAATTGATTCAGTCATCAAGTTAATTATTGGCGGCACATTCTGTGTAGTTCTATTGATGATGAGTTCATTGGCGATGTATTCAGTTGTGTTCGTTACACAGCCGATGGTAGGCATTGCGCCAGCAGACAAGCAGTTCTTTATGTTGCTCTCCGATATGTCTAAATACATATTGGGCGCATTGGCAACTCTGCTTGCCATCAAAGGTAAAGATGGTGTCGCCAAGTTAATTGATCCTCCACCGGGAGTTTCTAAGTCTAGCGATTGGGCAGATACGCCACCAAAGAGTCCTGCTCGTGTTGAGCCTGTTCTTAAAACAGAAGAAGCACCGAAAACAATTATTGGTTTTGATGGAAAGAAAGCACCACCACCCGCACCTGAACCGGAGATTTAATCATGCGTAATCTAACTATGTTTGCAGTAATCGCTGCCTTTAGTGTCAATGCGTATGCTGGAGGGGAACTAAAGAAGGTTTGTCATGAAGTAAATGGCAAGCAAGTTTGCAAGACAATCAAGGTTCATAAGAAGTTAGAAGGCAAAAAAGTTCCGGGGCAAAAATGAATCCTTGGTTTTTGATCGGCGTGTTCTTTGCCATCTCTACTGCTGGTGGCGTTGGCTATTACAAAGGCCATCAGGATGGGAAGGCTTATGTCCAACAACAATGGGATAAGGAACGCGCCGAACAGCAAGCCGCATATGCGAAGGCACAAGCGGAAGCACGAGAGAAAGAGCAATTGTTACAGCAACAAGCAGATACATTGCGAAAGGAAAAAGATGTTGAGATACAGAATCTTACTGCTCACGCTGCCTCTTTGTCTAACAGCTTGCGCGACAGGCAATCCCGCGCCACCAAAGCAAGTGCCATGTCCAGTACCGCCAATGCTGGATGCCCCACCGTCATCTGTAGTGGAGCAGAACTTCCTAGAGAGGATGCAGAATTTCTTGCAAGGGAAGCTGCCAGAGCCGACCAAGCAAGAATCCTCCTCAAGCAATGCTACGACCAATACCAAACGATAAAGGCTAAGTAAATCGCTTTTCAGCACATTGCTTGCATATCCATCTACGTTTGGTTTTGTTGTCGTACAACTTCCAGAAACCACCTACTGCATTTTTAGTCAACTGACAATTTGAACAATACCGAGTGCCACTCGGACTAGGTGTAGCAGGTTCAAGATTCTTTGACCCAGATACCATCTGCATTGAGAAATCCTTTTCTATTTTTTATTTGGTTATAAGCGTGTTCATAACATTGAATTAACGGCACATCTTCAATAGCTGCAATCATTGTTAGCGTCACCATAATATCTCCTATGGCATCAATGATTTCCAATTTGTTTTTGTGATATATCGCTGCCACAAGTTCATCTAATTCCTCTTGTGTTTTCTTTACTTGTGCTGCGCTCGTACTGTTGCCGATGATACCTCTTGCTTCGCCCCATCGTACAACTTCCATTTCAATAATGTTGTAATTCATGTGTCCACCTCAATGCAATCAATACAAAACATAATAAAAAAAGCGATAGCTAAAATGCCAAGTAAGAATCCAGCACCCATCATTGCTGCACCTATGAAGCGAATGATATGTAGAAGTTCCATGATGCCTCCTAGACTGTTGGTATAGTCTTACACCCTGACTCTTTCCATCTGCAAACAGGCTTTTCTTTAACGCATAATACAATGCCATCTATGTCATCATGTTTGCCAATACTTTCTAATTCGTAACCATACTCTCCTACTTGCACAATGATTGGTGAATCTGGATTAGTAAATCCATATTTCAAATGATCTGGAATTCGTTTCCATCTATGAATTACTTCCAGCATTCTTGATACTATTTCTCTGGTCGTCAATGATTCGAATGTCGTCAAAATTCTTCTCCTTTAATTTGGCAGATATCACTTTGGCATATTCGCTAGGCTTCTGCGTCATAGTCCATAGCACCTTGGTTTCCGCTGTTGATAGGTCTTTCCATTTTTGATTCTTCAGAATTAAATGTACGAATGCCATCAAATCTTCATCACAAGGAAATACAAAATAAGATCGTTCTATTAACGGTCTGTTCTCGTAGAATCCTCCAGCTTCGATACCAAGATGTATGATTTCATTTTGGTCAATCATGGCGCTTCGTGCGTCATGTGCATCTGATTCATGTTGTGATCTCCGCTCATATCAATCCTTTCCAAAGCCGCTGACGTAAGGAATACCCATCGCATCATCACGCTCTCGCAATGCCGTGTGGTACTCGTCCAGCAGGTTAAGCGCCTCGTTATAGTTCTTGTCTGCGTTCAGACACATACACTCCAGCATGATCGCCAGACGGTGTGCGAACCGATCTCCAATATCGTCAGTCATAGCGGCTCACCGTTATCCTCAGCGGCTTTGTTCAGCTTCTCTAGTGCTGGCGCACCTCTCTCGCGGATAGCAAAAGCAGCGTCAAAACATCCGTTGCGCCATGTCTTGTTCATGTTTCCATCTATGTTGCCCATATCTTCTGCCACCTTGGCACATGCCTCGCGCTCTGCTTCTACCTCTACTTTAACCATCCTATCGACAACACTAAGGATAGAACTGCTCAACGCTTTGCGAATCAAAGAAAGCGTGTCGTTAATCATCTCATCGTAAACGCCCGGATCAGTTTTCTTAATGATCTCCAACGTCATCTTCGCCTCTTCCAGTGCCTCACTGTCCGCTATCACAGCCGAATATATGTAATCTATATTTGGCATTATTTCTGCTTTATCCTCATCCACTGTTCTTCTCCTTTAGCTTGGCTTCGATGGCTTTTGCAAAGTCCACATATGTCCAACCAGCAGTCCAGTCTACTAAGTGCCGCAGCTTATTCATGTCCTCATCCGTCAGCCCAACCCATTCGCGCTGTGGTGGGGCGGTGTTCCAGTCTTGAACTTTCGCATCATCCAGTGACAGCCCTCGCATCTTTGCAAATTCAGTGATGACCTCAACAGCTGGCGAGGCGTTATCAGCAGAGGAAAGCACAATGCGCTCTTTGCGCGAGGTGAGCCAGCCCATGAAATCAAATAGTGCGCCAGCAATAACGGAGTGCGCCACCGGCTCCGGTTCAGGCTTCACGTTTTCACGCTCGCATCCTGATTTCTTGCAAAACCCGCCGCAACTTGAGCATTGTCCATAAGTCATTTTTGCCCCCTTGCGCGGATAGCTTTAGCTAAATTGTCACGCCACGGCTCATCAAATTGCCTTACATATTCTTGCTCTATAAATTTCGCACACGCCTCGCGCTCCGCTGCTGCGACTAGGTTGGCAAAGGCTTCCAGACTGCGCCATTGGTTCTCAGTAGCTCCCCAATTAGGCGGCATAATGGCGGCTTCCTGCGCCATGCGGATAATGTCTTCTCTATTCATGTATTTTTCTCTTTCAGCTTGGCTTCGATCCTAGCGGCTCTCTCTACGGTGTAGTCTGCAAAGTTATCGACATCACCACAGCGAGGACACTCTGTTAAATAGTCCTCAGACCAAGGGCATCGGCCTTTTGGTATCTCATCCCAATAATCTACGAATCCACAGGAGCAGCATTGAGCTAAGTTAGAATCATCAATCATAGTGTCCTCATTGTCTAATGGCATTTTTATGTAGGCCTTGTTCTGCTATAGCAATGGCTTCTGATAAGCCATCTATCTTTCCTTTGTCGTATCCGACCATGTAGCTTGTCAGCATTAAATCTTTTGCGACATCATCGAAAGATAATTTTTCTAGCAAATTTTTGAATTGTTCTTTAGTCATCACATTGCCTCTTAGGTTTTTTAGTAGTGCGATATTCAAATAAGCCCTCATACCAAGGATTGAAAATATCAAACAATCTTGCCAGATAAGGACTATGATGATCGTTAATTTTCCATTGGCTACCACTCTCACTTACTGCTGAATGATGTCTTAATACATGAACGATTGTTCTAGCGGAATAATGTTTGAATCCTCGTTTATGTATGCGTATTGCTTCTTCTTCAAATGCATAATAGACATGAAGATTCTCTGGAAGCCAATCTAAAAATTCCTCGCAGAATTGATCAGCATTGTTGTTAGCAACCTGTACTATATAACTCATCCTAATTTCCCTTCGCCTCGTTTGTTTGCATTGTGTGTGCGCCATGCTTCTATAGTTGCTTCGGCTGCACCACGTTTCCATTCATAGAAAACATCCTGCGCTATAGCTTCTTTCATTGCTTTAAGATGAGCGACATACTCCGCATCAGAGTATGCGTTACGTTCTTGTGTCGTATGGGGCTGATTGATGAATCGTTGCATGACGTTCGCTTTAACTACCTTGCGATACTCTGTCATGTAGATTCGATGGGCTTTAGCTTCGGCAGCTTTGTTAGCTTCGAATCGTAGGAAGTCGATTGCTTTCTCGACATCTGCATCGGTGACAAACTCTTTCATAATTCCTCACTTTGAAAGGCGGGGTACTCGCTGCGCTGTAGAACTTCTGCCGCGTGGGGGCATATGCCGAACTACAGTATCCGCTTTCCCCCATTGATGGGGTGAGGTACTCACAGCCTATCCTTGACATCTTTTGATGTTCAACTGCTTTCCCTCATTAATCAATAGCAACTTGTCTGGCAACTATTCCCATAACAACAAGTTGAACAATTCACACAGCGACCGCCATCACAATAAGTGTGATAAGTGCAACTAGCATAGACGAGAGGTGCTGTAATAGCTAACCACAAAGCAAATAAGTATTTCATAAGTCCTCCATCAAAAAGGAATTTCATCGTCTTGTATTTCATCAGGCTCATTTTTTGGCATCGATTGAGAACGCTCTGTTGTTGGTTTGCCAAGCATCTTAAAATTATCAGACAGAATTTCCGCAACGACTTTTTCGTGGCCTAGTTTGTCTGTATATTTTTTGTACTTGATCTTTCCTTCAACAAATATCTGTGAGCCTTTTTTCAGATATTGCGCTGCTACTTCTGCTGGTCTGCCAAAAATTCCTACGCGATGCCAATCAGTTGATTCTTTCATTGATCCTGTTGCTTTGTCTTTCCATTTCTCAACAGTAGCAATGGATAGATTAACGACTGCATCACCTGCTTGTGTATAGCGAATCTCTGGATCTCGCCCAAGATTGCCAATCAGAATCACTTTATTTACAGAACTCATTTTTGTCCTTCCCTATATTTTTTGATTGCAGATCGTTGCTTAGAATCAAAGAGATGCCAAAAAGCTGTCTGCATTGTGGCTTCTAGTTGCAATCCGCGAATGTAATCAGATGCCTCGGCAACCTTGTCATCGTGCAAAAATTTTATGGCATCCATTGCTAATGATCTAAGCCAATCTTGATCTTCGGCTGATAGCTTGTCCCATTCATCTTGCGTGATTGGCTTTGCGCTGACAGGCTTTGCTTTGGCAGCAGCATTACCATCGTCATCTTCTGGAGCAAGACCGCTCGCGGCGAGCAGGGAATATCTACGAGCATACGTCAAAGCACTACCATAGCCCTGTGCATCATTCTTTACAACAGGCACATGGAGCTTTCCTGATCGCAATTCTTCGCCAGACTCATGTAGGAATACAGTTTCTACTGTTACCCCATTGTCAGATTCAAATGTTTGCTGGATTAGTGCGATGTTGTTTTTATTCAGAGCATCTATGACTGCCTCTACACAAGCTGCTAGATCAGCGTAGCGACTTTTGAAATGTGGGTTAGTGGAAGTTTTTAATGCAGCACCAAATTCTGATTGTGCCTTAACAAACGCTTTTGCAATTGCACTCATATATCACCTCGAAAAATACGTTGAAAGATTACTTCTTTGCCTTATCGAATGTTTCTATACCTGCCGCTAAGAGCCTACGAAACTCAGCCCATTTCCTTCTGTACTTCGGATCTTCAGTTGGTGGAACCCAACCATAGATAGACTTCCATCGAATAGTTACATCAGTTGTGCTTGGGGTGTAGATGTAATGATCCGATTCTTTTAGGCCATTTTGACTTACCATGATGCCTCCAAAGTTCCAACAGCAATATAGAGTAGCACGAGTAAGAAAAAAATCAGTCGTGGTCTTTTTGATAACCAATCATCAGTTGAAAATAATTTCATCTTAAAATTCCTTCTTATCAATAACGAATAGATGTCCAAGCACATTGTGTGGATCGTATATTGAAAACTTTTTATGGTGATGAGAACCCTTGTAATCCCATATCGCACACTCATAGCCATTCAGAGTGAATTGCCAAGAATGCACTACCTTATCTGGATCATCTTCCTTGTTTGGTGAGAATCCAAGAATCATGTTGATCTGACCGACATCATAGCCAGAGATCGTATTGGTTCTATATGAGCCGATGTATCTTTCGATTGGTTCAATTTTCATTATGTCCTCGCTTTGAAAGCAGGGGATTGCTCCCCCGCGGATAGTTAAGCTGCTAATAGTTCTACTGTCTTTTGTTTGATTGCATCGCCATTGCCGAACCATGCGGAGTTCAATCGCGCATCATCAGATCGCGCAGGTGAATGATGGTCAAGATATTCTGTGACTGCATTCATAAGACCCCACCGAGTTCCTCTGACGCCATCTAATTCAAAGCCTTTCGCCTGACCGTTGAATAGATCCATGATCTTGCAATAAGGGCGATATTTATCGATGGTCGCTGGTTCTAAAGTTTGCAATTCTTTCGCGCTGAAAAGAATTTGCTTGAGGAAATCACGCGCAGTAACTTCTGTACATTTTTGCCGCTTGAGCAATTTAGCCATTTCCATAAATGCACCAAACGATTCAACCTGTTGTGCAATCTTGTCGCGCATCTTAGTGCTGTCCCATTCGGTAAGATGCGTGAATGAAACATAATCCTCGCTCTTGGTAGCGAGACTGAGTGTGTTATTGCATACAACTCGGACGCTGGTGAATCGAGCCGTAGTAGCAAGTGACTTATCGCAAGATGTAGATAACAACAGGAATCCACCGATGCCATCATCTTTGCTGACCTCTGCGAACTTGCCTGTCTCGGCTAATGCCCAAAGACGTTTCCCACCGAACAAGGTTCCAGCGGTGTGCAGCTTGAAGCCATGCTCTTGGGCGAGTTCATGGAAGAATTCTAATACTTGGCTAGGCTGAACAGGCTTGTAACGCGCTGATACAACACTCAGCGGAGCAAGCGTATCGCTACGATATTGAACGAATCGCTCTGGGAATTTTAGAGCGTCATGATTATTTGGCGCATAGGTTACAGGCGTAGATTCTATAGTCCAGTCCATACCTGCTGCTTTGCGCCATGCTTCCATATCTGCATTGGAATCTAGTTCTTGACCTAGACCATGCCAAGGGGTTTTGCCAACGAATGCCATCTCAGCGAAACCGTCAGCGCGAATTGTAATTTGATGAGCCATGATATTTCCTCACTTTGAAAAAAATTAAAAAAAGTTACTGCAATTTAGACAGTTGTCGCTTTGTCAATTGCCTTCCAAGCGTTTTGAATGATTGAAACTTTGTCGTCATCAAGTTCATTGATGTCAAACAGGTTCACGACTTCATACAACGCTTCCAACAAATCCGGCGTCGCACTGATAAGTTGAGCAAGCTGCTTTTGCTCTGGTCTTAGACCTGCTGGAAATTCGCAGATCAAAGAATGATCATCACGCTTGATTGACCAACATAAACCCTTGTAACCATAGTCAACGCGCCATCCAGTTTCTTGTTGGATGCTGTATTCGTTACGCTCTTTGATGATGTGTAATTGATGACTCATAATTAACCTCACATTGAAATTAACAATTTATAAATAAAAGTGCTACATAGGAATGATGCTTTAGAATTGGGTCGAAAGCAACAATTTTTTGCGCGAAAACACAAAAAAAATGCTTGCCAGTCATCAAAAATTGCAATAATAATATAGATTACGGCATTTTAATTTGCATAATTGCAACAATGTCGTAATATGTTTATAAATTGATAATGAAAGGGAGCAGCATGACACTAGAGGAATATCTAAAAGAGTACGGAGCAGCGAAGCGATTGGCTCAAGCGATGGAAGTTGCGCCACCAGAAATTAGTAAGATCAAAAACGGAAAGAAGCCTGTTTCTTTTCACCATGCGGCTTTGATCGAAAAAGCTACGAATGGTCAGGTGCGAATGGAAAGCGTTTTAGCTGATCAAAAGCTGAAGGACTTAGCTACCTATATTCGCAGCAATGTATCGCAGCAAACGGCTTCTTGACGCTGCTAGAGGGCAGGAATGTACGATTCAAATTCCTGGCATATGTAATCGCAATCCAGAGACAACTGTTGCGGCGCATAGCAACTCTTGGCGGCATGGAAAGGGTCTTGGAATTAAGGCACATGATTGCTATGTCGCATGGGCGTGTAGCAGTTGCCATGCAGAAATAGATCAAGGAAGCAAATTATCACGGCAGCAAAAAGATGATTATTGGCAAGCTGGATTTGAGAAAACCATACTGCAAAAATTTCTGCTTGGAATTGTTCGTGTGATGTAATATGTTTGGCGAAAGGCTAGGTTCGCTACCGAAAAGACAAACTCCCATTGTCCTGCCTTTTTCTTTTTCTTTGGGATTGCTGCCATCTGGCAAGGGAAAGCAAATGCACTATTACCAATTCAACATTGGCGATTATTCAAGCCACACTCGGCATCTTTCATTGATCGAAGATGCAATCTACAGGCGACTTCTCGATATCTACTATCTGCATGAACGACCGTTGAACAGCGGTTTAACGTCTGTTGCACGACAGATTAACGCGAAAGAATACGAACCCGAAGTAAAAAATATACTAGAGGAATTCTTTGAATTGACCGATGAAGGTTGGATTCATAGCAGAGCAGACAAGGAAATCGCTCAATATCGGGCAAAAATTGAGCAAGCAAGTCGCGCT
>Ga0315903_10002256_pt1 | contig 28649 bp, 18 predicted proteins | sample LakEriMetagenome_7_FD_203524 | JGI IMG/M metagenome (GOLD analysis project Ga0315903, IMG submission 203524) | Freshwater fungal communities from buoy surface, Lake Erie, Ohio, United States - Buoy 2 MA119 | ecosystem: Environmental > Aquatic > Freshwater > Lake | place: USA: Lake Erie, Ohio... | reverse complement strand
CGATCGAGGCGCGCATCCAAGACAGATAGGTGCGTTCGTTGGCCGAATGATCTCGCCAGTAATCGGGGTTAAATTTCTGCTTTGTCTTTCGGGATTTAAACAGCATAGAGGAGTTCCTCGCAGTGAACTTCAATAAAATCAAGTATTCTTTCTTATGGTTTTAATAAATTGTTTTTATCATCTAGTTTTTCGCTTATCTTTAACCAATTCAAGGGACTTAAGCAGATTATCATCCATAGGTGATCTTGCACCTGTCCAAAAACCATTAAAACCCCTCTAAATTTCGGCGGCTTTCTTCTTTGAGTTGGTGGCTCCAGGCATTGAACCGGCGAACACCGAATACCGTTGCGACTAGCGTACCGAGAAAAATCGCCAAACGTTCCCAAATCGAGAGAGAGTGATAGAGATAATTCGGCATCTGGAATTCGAGCGGTGCGGAGATGAGAGAGGACATACCTCTTCCTGGAGCATTGACGATAACTTTGGCTTGATGGATGGTGAGCCGATCGGCGGTTGGTTGTGGATAGCTGATCTCGTATTCTCGGAGCGCGGTCAGGAACTCTCGTAATCCTTGGCTCACTTCTTCAGCTGAACGCGGGAATCGGGCAATTCCGCCGGTCTCTTTAGCAATCGCTGTCAATCGAGATCGATCGACGATAAACTCGCGGATATCTTCTCCCCAAGGAAGCTGACAGTAGGTAAGGAGAGTATCCACGGTGAGAGGGCGGCCGCGTAACTCCTGGGCGCATTGGGCGCGGGCGCGGAGTCGGGTTAGGGATTCGCCGTATCCCATCGTGTGGACGGTGACGTGAGGGGAACGGGCCAGCAGAGCCAGAGTGGACTGAAAGCGTTGTTCTTCCTTGTTTCGATCGGGATCGGCATCGAATCCATCGGTAAATAGGATCACGCCGAGACGGGGAGGCAGACCCCAAGAATTTTGCTGAAAACGTTCGGAAGTGGTCAGAAAATTGACCGCTTCATCGAGGGGTTGATAGAGATTGGTGGAGGCGCAGACATCAATATTGGCTAACTGGGAAAGTCGAGTTTTGGTTGTTTTGTATGGATAGGCTTCTAGATACTTTTGAATCACTGTCTGATCGACCGGATAGCTATGGGCGCACCCTTCCCCAAAGGGAACTAGGGCAATTTCTACGGGAAGTTTTTTGGTTTTGATCGTGGTAATAAATTTTTGGATTCCCTCGATCGCTCCCTGGAGTTTGACTTGTTGGGATTCATCCCGATTATCCATACTGCCGCTCATATCTAGCAAAATCACTAAATAGGCGGGATCGGGTTTGACTTGATCGGGTGGGGTTATAGTAATTTTCGGGAGAGTTAGGGGAGTTAATCGATATTTAAATTCGGTTTGATTGGCCGCCGTGGTGAGGACGGTAAAGTTATTCGCTTGTAATCCGGGTACGAGCAGGTCACGATGGTCGCGAACTTGTACTTTTAAAGTCACTTGATCGTGGTCGGTAATGGCGCGGAGAATCTTGACGGAATTCGCTCGGACGGAAGCAGAATCGAAGAAAGTGAACGCGAGGATCGATAGGGGAAAAAGCAGAAGGTTTCTACCAGCTTTTTTAGTTGTCCGGATCGAGAAAGCGATCGCAAAAAATAAATCGGTAATAGCGAGTATTCGTGTTTTCATGATAGAAAGTCAACATTTGATTGTGATATAAGGTTTCCGTGGCATTTTCCGATAACATTCTTCTTTGTATTTGTACTTTATTCTCGACGGGGGTGCTAAGTCTCCATTGTTTTCTCTCTAAACTGAGCTTGGCGGCTATTGCAGGTACATCTGGCAAAAATATATCGGCATCTTCCGCAGAACCGATCTGTAAAGATTGGGAAGTATGGCGAGGTAGCTGGATAGATAATCCTTCTTCAATTTGGGTTTGCTCGAAATTGACAATTCTTAAAGAGCGATCGTTAATTTTGGGATAGTTTCCCGATTGGTTATCTTTTCGGGCGCGTCCGAATCCTCTACCGGCTCTCAGTGCGACTTGATAGGTGGGGGTTGTGGAAATGGCGAGCGCCATCCCTAAACCAGCGCCGAAAAGGGTGAATCCTAACAGATCTTCATAACCGCCAAGGGGGATTATTGTTCGGAGAAATTCGATCGCTAGGGCGGCAATTAAACCGGCAAGTAATCCGAAAAGGGCAGATTTTATCGGTCGCTCAAAGGTGTTACTTTTCGCACCCTCGGTACTCAGCGATCGCCAAGATAATCCCTCGGCTACACCGGCCCCTAAACCGATTAAACTCCAGCCCACTATGCGAACACTTGCCGGGGGGAATTTTCCCTGGTAAATAATCACAGTTAGCACTGCGGCGATCGCTCCAGCGATTAAACCAGTTTTTAGGGCGATTTTGAGATAACTATTGCGGATTCTTCGATTCGCTTTGTAGTGAATCGGATTACTCAGATAAATGGTCGTTAGGACAAGGGTAACACTTAAACAGATAGTGACGATCGGGAAGAGAATAAACTCGACGTAAAAAGGGAAAGTGCTTCCAGTAATTGTCTTCGATGCGAATTTAAAGAGGTCTAAGATCACTAAGCTCAAGTTCCAGCCGATCAGCGCTGAAATAATGCCCCCCAACAGATAAAAAACAAGTCTCATTTTTTCAATACTCCCTTCCTGATCCAGTTAAACGTTTAGAGACAAAGTATTCCTAGTATTGACTAGAAAGGTTTCCGCCATAGTCTAATGCTGCTAGTGCGTTCGTAGTTGGGGAATTTTCGGTTTGATCGTTGGGTTGCCCTAGCCTCCCCTCAGATTTCTAAATAATAGCATAAGATCCTGTGTCAGGTTCGCCCAAGCTAGGCCGATCAGTCCAGATGAGCGGTGGCTTTTTTGAAGATCGATGAGATGGATTTCGGCTTGGGTGTATATATCTGCGGGAACTTCTCCTTGGCTTACTTGATAAAACAGAGCCGCTAGGCTATAGGCGCGCACTTCGGCGAATAGTCGTGCGAGAAATTCGTATCGTTTTTTAGTAGCATCGGGTAATTTTTTTTGTTGATAGTTTTGTAAAATTTTGTTAAAAAAATTATTGTCTAGTTGACAATATTCTGGATAGTCGATTTGTATGAGTAGTGATTTAGTATAATATTTTGCGGAGTCATAAAAATAATCTGACCAGAAGCTTTTGGAGCGAATTAATAACCATTGTTTTTCCTTGGGTAGATCGGGAATTTTGCTATTTTTGTATTGCTCCGTTATTAATAGATCATCGATGAGAGCGTATAGTCGCTGTTCGAGGTGGGGATTTTGGTCGAGCGCTTGTTGTTGCATCTCGATGCCCGCACGCCCAAACTGTTTATTTCTTCTTCGTTGCCGTAGCCAGTCTAGCCAGTTAGCGATTTCTGGAAATGGTTTTAAAATAGCCAGTAATGCTCGATATCTAGCCGCCGTGATATTATGATTTTTAAGCGCAGTTTTATCAACAATAATTTCCCAGTTCCAATGGTCACTGTCAAGACTATATAAATAACTAGAGAGGGCTTGTAAGTTTCGTTCTAGATCTTTATTTTTCGCTAGATTTAGTAAACATCGTTTGACTTGGATATCACTGGATATATATTCGGAAACCGTCGAGAAGGATTCGGGAACTCGATCGAACCGAATAATTAATTGTTCTCGCTCGCTATCCTGGGTGTAAACCAGAGAGAATTGTTCGGGAATCTCTAATTGAGACACTCGAAAAGCCCAATTTAGGGGACTAGAATCGTTTGCTTGTAGAGAAAGGGCTAGAGCATGAAATTCTCGACAATCCTCAAAAGTTATATTGTCTAAATATAATGGCGATCGAGAGTATTTTTTTTCTTGTTCTATTTTTTTGATAGAAATTTTCACCGAATCGGTTGAATATTTTTTTAAAAAATCATGGCGATTTAGCCAAGAACTAGAAGCTTTTGGGGGTGTTTTGGGAGATGAAGAGGAGGGTTGTAGTTGAAAGGTGGGAGAACCTTGAGTGATCCACCATTCTAGCAGCGTTCCGATTCCGTCTATTTCGCCATCTTGCGAGGGTTTTTCTAACCAGAAATAGCGGTAGCCGATTAGAGGGCGATCGCTGTCATCTCTTAAGGCTGTCGCCACCGCTAATAGGGCATATTTGCCGATTTCTCTAGAGATTAGGGCGATAGTTTGGGGAGGATAACTATCATTAATTCGACAGGCATGATTATGGACGGCATTCGCAATTTCCGGGGGTACTTCCTGATTTTCTCCGCCGATTTCTCGATCAAATCCTGTACTCACATAGCACTCATGTCTTTTAGACCATTTTGGCTCTAGAAGTTTTCGAGAGAATTGATAAATTTCGCATCGATTCCACATCATTAAGCGTCTATTTATCGGGTTTGAATATTTGATCTAGGCAGGCAGAATAGGCGGTATTTGTCTGAGTTTTGCACTGCTGAAAGGCTTTGTATCGAGGGAGAGCGATCGAGTAATTTTCGCTCTCTTTTAGGATTCTTTCTAGGGTATTGATCGCTGTTTTTATCTGCCGATCTTGAATCATGGGAGCGAGAATCGACCAAGTGTTTTTATCTAAATCCCCTCCTGCTGGCTGAATCTGGTATTGTGTTTTGAACTTAGCGATCGCATCCGATACTTTCTGATCCCAAATCGGAGTGATTTCCCCCTCATACAATTGTAGCGAGTGGAGAAGACTTTTCCCTAGGGCAATTTCTGGGGCGTTGAGGGGAGGATTGGCTGTCACTTGGTTAGCGGTGTAAGTTTTATTTAATTCTACCCGAACTGCTGGTGTCAGTTTTTGAAGGAAGGGATATAAAGGATCTTTGATAATACTTGATCTTTCTTCTAGCCATGCTTCGCGTTGAGTGCTGGTTTTCCACTGGGAAGCGTTGAAATCGGGCATCTTTTCCCGTAACTTCTTTAGGTTGTCTAGATTTTTCGCTTGCAGATCTTGTCGGCGATCGCTTGATTCTAGGAGATTAAAATATAAGTATAGTTCCCGAACGGGAGCGGAAATCTTCGGAGAAAATACCCGTTCGATCGATTGAACTCCCCACAGGACTCCCACCCCCAACACCGTCCCGACTGCCACACTCAACCCTAGACATTGCCAAGGATATTTTTGCCAAAGAATTAGGGCGATTTTCTTGAGAGAATTGGGACTTTTCTCGGAGGATTGTGGAGGAATGGCGGGGGGTCTTTCTAGGGGAATAATTTCGGGGAGGTTCGTGCAGTTTTCCCAAATTTTATCGGGAACTTTACCCGTAGCGAGTTTATAGAAAAAAGCGGCGATCGGATAGGATTTATTCTTTTCTAGAATCCCTGCGATGCTCTCGTAGGACGAGGGATTTTCGGCGGTTTGTCCTTGCTCACACTGTTTTAAGTCTTCGAGAATTTTCTCGATAAACTTATCGCTTTCTTGAGGGGGTAATTGTTCTTTTTTGACATAGGCTCGATCGAGCTTTCTAAACAGATCGTTGGTGTAGATTTCTAGAGATTCTTTCCAGAGTGGGGAGTAGTCGATCAGTAGCCATTGAATTACTTCTTCTGATTTGGGGGAGAGGTTTGATCGCAGTAGGAGAAATAACCGAGCGATGAGTTGATGGAGTCTTGTTTTATTCTTGGCTAATATGGCCGAATTTCTAGAATACAATTGTATCAACTGATGCTGTCGATCGAGTGCTTCTTTCGCTTCTTGAGTAACGGGTAATTCGGATGGCTGGAAATGAGTCAATAAGGCTGAGGGAAGAAAGCGAGAGAAATCCAGCAATTTTTGAGGTGCGGGAGATACTGGCGCTTGTAGGCTATTGAGCCAATCGGAGACGGTAATCGTTAAGTCAGTATGCTGTAAATTGGGATTTAATAGTAGAATCAATGATTTATAAATCTTTTCTTGTTGGGTGTGCTGTCGTTGCTCCAGCCAGGTGCTATCGATCAGCGTTGCCCAATCCCATCGAGTGCTATCGGTTTTTTCTAGTTCTTGAACTAAGATATTTAGGTTTTGATCAATTTCTTTGCCTTCTGAGAGTTCTTTTAATGCTCTTTTTAAACTTTGAATTGATTGAACCTGTACAGGGGAAGTATCTAGTATATCTTGCCCAGTTTTATGGGGAGTTAATGCGGTTGGGATTTTGTTGGCATCGGAATTGATCTGACAGTATTCTTGAGTAGTGCAAGCGATTAGGGTAAATTGATTAGGACTTTCTAAAACAGTGACCTTCCACGCCCAAGCGATCGGGCGATTATATTTTTGTTTGAGATATCGAGAAAAAAAATGCAAATGCCAATAACTAGGAATAAAGCTATTGCTAGGAGTAAAAATATGAGGAGTTTGTTGTACTTCTAAAGCAAGTTGCTCAAATTGACGAACTTTATCGAAATCATGAGGACTGTGAAGAATCGCTGAATAATATCCCTGTCCACGATTCTGTTGCTGAATATGTCTGATCTCTGAATAAAGCTTTAGCTCGAAACGGGGGGAATTTCGCTCGACCCACCATTCTAACAATGTTCCCACGGCATCTATTTCTCCATCTAGGGGCTTTTCTAGCCAGAAATAACGATAGCCTACCAGAGGTCGATCGCAATCATCTTTTAGGGGAGAGGCTACCGCTAAAACTGCGTATCTATCGATTTCTCGTGCGATGAGGGCAATCTTTCCTTCTGCCGGAGGATAACTATCATTAATCCGAAACCAGTGGTTATGGACTGCATTTTGAATGGGGGTGGGAGGATTCTCATGGGTTCTTAAACCGATTTCTTTGTCGAATCCGCTAGAAACCCACCGATCGCCCTGTCTTTTCGGTTCTAACAATTTCCGAGAAAATTCCTTGATCAAAATGGAATCGCTCATAGTTTTTCTAATCCTCTATGTCTCTGAGTTGGGGATGATCGGTACCCGTGTGTAACCAGTAAATTGGTGCCATTAATCCCAAGGGTCTCCACACTTTTGGGTTATCGATCACTCCAGAAGTCACACCACCTTCACGGCTAGTAACTTGAACGTTGGCGAGGGGAGAGTCGGGAGAAGCACCTGGCTTCATGCCAAATGCCGAACAAAAAAAATACTTAACAGGACAGGGCCACTCTTTGCCCCAATTTTCTAGTAATTGATAGGTTTTATTAAATTTTAGCCTCATAAATCTGGGGATATCCTGTCGGTGGATTCGCATTTTAGATTGTTCGGCTTTGGTAAAGGCTAAGGCGATCCGATACTGGGAGAGGTTTTGATTTTTCTTTTCTAGTCGCCACTTTAATTGTTGTTTCAAGGTGGCCAATCCCTGGGCGTACTTTTCATCTTCTGTGAAGAAAGTACCATCGAGTAGGATGAGTAATCCTAGGGCAGAGGCACATTCTTCTAGATACTCTTCGATTTGGGAAGTTTTGCCTTGGGATAGTTTTTCAAATAATTCCCCAGCAAAGTCTTTACAAATTATATCGATCGCTTGTCCCCCTTGCCAAGTGGGCTTCATTTGAATCGAGAGGTTATAAGTGGGAATTTCGCTCGGATTGCTGGCTGGATAGGTAGCCATTAACATGGCATTATTTTCTAGGATATCTTTTGCCATAGCGATTAGTTTAGCCGTATCGTCGTCGCGGGGAATAACTTTCTCGATCGGACTATCGGGTTTCGCGTTCGGCCAGTAGGCCAACGCAGAGAGATAGGTGGTTTTACCCGATCGCCTCGGTCCGATGATCCGAAATTCGGTAGGCTGAGAATCGGTGGTTTTTGGGGGTTGTTGACGACTCCACATAATTATTCTTCGAGTCGAATGCCTGTCGCTAACCAGTATAGCGGAGGAATTAATCCGTAGGGATACCAGCGATCGGGTTCTCGTAAATAGGCGTTTTTTTCTTCTGGGGAACCGTCGTCGGGTAAGTAGCAGTTTGGCCGGGGATCAAAATCTCGATCGCGGCGACTTCCCAAAACCCCGAATGCAGAACAGGCAAAGAATTGTAATCGATCGGGGGTTAAAGTTTTGGTGAGATGTTTATAGGTTTTGGGCAATCGTACCTCGAATAAATCCTCGTCGGGATCGAGACGACAGGGCCAGAGTTCTCCCCTTTCACATTTAGCCATGACGACGGCGATCCGCAGTTTTTCAATTTCTTGGTTGCGAATTTCCCGCTCGCGAATTTCCTCGCATAGTTTGGTAAATGCGGGGAGATATAGCGATGTGTCGCGTTCTGGTTCCCAATCGGTCATCATCACCATCCAGCTTACGGTCGTAAATAGGTCATCAACCCAAGGGGTGATTTTTTTCCATTGATGAGGGATGGGAATATGTTCAAAAAATTCCCCTGGGAAATCTTTGGCAAGGAGTTCTAGTTCGATGCTCGATCGCTTTTTCCCCGGCGGGATTTTGATGAGAAAGTCATAGTCCTTGAGGTTATGAAGTTGATCAGCATCGAAGGCATCTCCCGCTATCTTTCCTTGATTTTTGAGCGTATCGAGCGCGCGTTTCCGTAGGGCCGTGGCTTCATCATTGCGAGGAATCACCTCTAACTTGGGATATTTTTGTAGTAAACCCGATGGAAGAACGGCTAGGGTGGCAAGATAGGTGGTTTTTCCCGAACTTCTCGCCCCGATCACGCGAATTTCTGTAGAGGCTTTAGGCATTGGCGAAATAAGCTCCTAAATAGACCCAGGGTAATTCTAGTAGAGTGGGATGGTGAATGCTGGTGACGAAAAATTTGGGATTGAGGTAGGGAGGTTGGGAGTTATGTTCGCGGATTATATCATCGGCTAGGGAAAAATAGGTCTCTCGGATATGATCGTCGTGTTTCCCCCAGAGAAAGGAAGCGTTGGTGTTGTATTGCCAGGTGTTTTTTTCCTCCTCTAGGTTGTGAAATAGATCGGCTTTATGGATAGAGATTAAAATATGTTGTACGCTGGGACAGTGCGATCGCAAGAGGGTGAGACGTTCCTTGAGTTGTTTTTTCCAGGTCTCCGGGTCGAGAATTTCCTCAAATTCGGGAGTATCTTCTATTTCTTGAGTTCGATATCGATATCGATAGGGAGGCAGCAGGAGTAAAACCGCTTGACTTTGACCGAGAGTGTGTACCAGATCTTGATATTTTTCTGGGTTGCTTTGTTGCCACGCGGGTTTAGACCAAGCTTCCCCAGGGGTATCAATCCACTGAACTCTCACATCTCTTTCCGGATCGGAAGGAAGGTTAATTCTCAGCAGGAGAGGTTCTTCTTCTTTTTGAGAAGTTCCCGCTAGTTTTTCAATGCTATCATTGGACAGTGTAGCGATTTTACCCCCAGGGCCAGAAGGGATCACTTTAACATTTTCGGTTCCTTTCGATAGGGTAATGACCATACTGGTCTTACCAACACTTTTATTACCAATAATGATTACGTTCATGGGGAAATTTTTCGTTGTTGATTGCTAAATAGTCAGATGAGCTAAAACTCTAAAATCCCTCGCAGTTGTAATTGCCAAGTTTTTCCATCCGCTAGAGGATAGACTACCGCAGGACGGATGACGGTATAGCTATCGGAATAATTCGGATCGTAGTTCTGGCACTCGAATAGATCTTCAACGCTTTTATAGTTATTTTGGTTGATTCTAAAATATTGGCTAGGTACCAAACAATGATAGTTCCCGTCGAGGTAAACTCCATAGATACCCCGACGTTTACTTTCTAGTATAGTCGGCTCTCTACTTCCCCTCAAGCGATTCGCTAGGCTCTCTTCCGTAGGATAGACTTCGATCAGGGACGAGGGACGAGAATCCGAATGATAACTATCTAACCCTGAAGAGTTAGAAGAGTTAGAAGAGTTAGAAGAGTTAGAATTTGAAGGTTCGGGACTTGGGGAAGTCTGGCTATCGGGTAATTCAGAAGGTTGCCAAGTAGTTACGTCGGTTTGTTCTGTTTGTTCCCGAACTTCCACGTTTTCGGTTTCCTGAAGGCAACTTTCTAAGTCTTCAATTCTCTTCTTAAGTTTACGGATTTCTTCTGTGCTTATTTGATCGTTATCTGCCGTATTTTGAGGAATTTTTTCATAAAAATTGTTATTATCCTCAATCTGATTGTTATTTACACTCTGAATATCAACTTGATTGGATGCGTCATTTATATTTTTTTCTTGATCATCTTTATGGATGTTTCGAGTCCACAAATTGAATTTATTAAACCATTTATTATTAGGATTTTGCCGATTAGTTAATAATTTTAGTATAAAAAAGTTTGAATTAGATTTTCTGCGGAACTTTAGCCAATAAATTCCGCTCGCTAATAAAGCTAATGTAGCAACAATCAAAAATTCTTTCTTAAAATCAACAATAGATTTAGGGAGAGATCGATCACTATCGAGAGAGTTTAATTTTTGAATATCATATTCTAGTGATTTCTGTTTATCTTGGAGAAATTTTGTAATTTCCTCGACGGTAGTTTTGCCAAAATTACCATAATTATCTGGGGAGATATTGCGTGTTTCAAAAAAGCCCAAGTTTTTTTGAACGTTTTCGATCGAGTCTCGATTGAATCCTTCTTCAAAAGGATTTATTACCTTTTGAGAGATTTCCTCTAAAGAGCTATCGATGTCACCCAAAATTTTCTCAATGGTTGTTTTTTCTTCACCTTGTAACTTCGATAGCTGATTTTGACGATACTCTTTTATTTTTGTCTGTAAATTTTCTATCTTTGTACTAACCGCATCGCTCTTAATAATTTCCAGCTTTTTCTTGTCATTAATCGTAATCGCTCCCTTGAGGGCATCGAGAAACTTTTGCTGTTCTTTTTTTAACTCATCGAAAGCTTTATCGATATCGCTCTGTAATTCAGGAGATTTCTCGACGGTTGCCGGGGAGGGTTGAGAGGAAGGAATTATTTGAGCGCTCACAGAATTAGTCCCTTTCCCGCATCCGACGAGGACACTAGATGCGAGGATCAGGGATAGAGCCAATTTAGCATAGCTGACTTTTTTCATAGATTTCGGCGATCGCAAAATTTAGTTTCGTCATCTGGGTAACTTCTCTTATCACTCCTCATCGTACTCTAGCGCACTAAAAACGTAAAACTCCTCGCTGTTGTAACTGCCAAGTTTGCCCACCCGCTAGGGGATAGACTACCGCAGGACGGATGACGATATAGCTATCGGAATAATTCGGATCGTAGTTCTGGCACTCGAATAGATCCTCAACGCTTTTATGGTTATTCTGGTTGATTCTAAAATTTTGGCTAGGTACCAAACAATGATAGTTCCCGTTGAGGTACACCTCATAGTAACCCCGGCGCTTATTTTCTAGTACAATTGGTTCGCTCCCTCCCATTCGACGATTCGCTAGGCTTTCTTCTGTAGGAGATACTTCGATCGGGGATGAGGAACGAGCATCTCGATAATAATTATCTCCTACTAGGGAGTGGGAAGAGCTAGATACTGAAGGTGCTGTACTCTGGTAAGTCTGGCTCGCGGGTGGTTCAGAAGGTTTCAAAGTAGTTATGCCAGTTGGTTCTTTTTGTTCCCGATCTTTCGTATCTTTGGTTTTCCGATTGTGTTTTTCTAATTCTAAATCAGCAATTCTATCATTAATTATACGGTTTTCTTGTCTAATTGTTCGCTCGATATCTTTAAACTTTTCAGAGATTTTTTTATCAATCTCTTGATAAGCTTGATTATAACCTCTATAAAAAAATTGAGTTTCATTTGGACTCCAATTCTGAGAAGCAACTGAAGCGGACGAGTTCTCTGGAGATTCCCCGTCTCCATCTCCTTTAGGGTTTGTTTCTTTACTCCAAAAATTGAATCTAGAAAAGCGCTTATTCGTAGGCTCATGTCTATTGGGTGATGGTTGTCCTATAGAAGAGCTTCTACTCGATCTTTTGCGGGATCTTAGCAAAGAAATTACGCTCGCTAATAATGCTAATATAGCAACGAGAAAAGTGGTATTAGAAGAGGTTTTTTCTTTTTCTAACTGTGCTATTCGATTAGATAATTTTTGTATTTCTGGATCGATGGGAGATTTTAATTGTTTAATATTATCTTCTAGTGACTTCTGTTTATCTTGGAGAAATTTTGTAATTTCCTCGACGGTAGTATCTCCAAAGTTACCATAATTATCTTGGGAGATATCTCTTCTTGTAAAAAAATCTAATTGTTTCTGAACATTTTCAATTGCATCTCTTGTCAATCCTGTCTTAAAAGGATTGATTACCTTTTGAGAGATTTCCTCTAAAGAGCTATCGATGTCACCCAAAATTTTCTCAATGGATGCTCTTTCTTCTTCTTTTAGCTTCGGTAGCTGATTTTTGCGATACTCTTTTATTTTTGTCTGTAAATTTTCTATCTTTGTACTAACCGCATCGCTCTTAATAATTTCCAGCTTTTTCTTGTCAGTAATCGTAATCGCTCCCTTGAGGGCATCGAGAAACTTTTGCTGTTCTTTTTTTAACTCATCGAAAGCTTTATCGATATCGCTCTGTAATTGAGGAGATTTCTCGACGGTTGCCGAGGAGGGTTGAGAGGTTTGAGTGCTTACAGAATTAGTCCCTTTCCCGCATCCGACGAGGACAGTAGAAACGAGGAGCAGGGATAGAGCCAATTTAGCATAGCTGATTTTTTTCATAGGATTCACCGATTTTATATATCAGAATTGTAGGATGCCGCGTTCCTCTAACTGCCAGGTTTCCCCTCCGGGTAAAGCGGAAACTCTAGCGGGTTTGAGAAGTTCAAAGTTACCCTCTAGCTGAAGATTTTTACAGTCGAAAAAGTCTTCGATCGCTTTGTAGTTGTGTTGGTTCAGTCTGAGGTTGTTACTCGGTACTAAATATTCTGTGCCGTTTTCTTTGATGATCGAATAATTGCCGCGACGATTTTTCTCGAAGATTACCCGCGAGGAACTACCGATTCTTAGTTTTGTCAAGCTTTCTTCGGTGGCGGTGACGTTGATTGCCTGTTGGGAAAAAGCATCTCGATCGCGGTTATATCTTTTCGCTAGATTCGATTCTTCTAGGCTAATCGGGTTCTGAGTTTGTGGCGAAAGTTCTGGATAGGAAACGCTTGTTTCAGAAGGATATGAGGATTGGTTAGAAACCATTTTTCGATTGGCACGTTCGTTCGATCGAATATTGTTTTCTAAATCTCCTACTCTATTGCTAATTTTTTCAATTTCTTCTTGAGATCGAGAAAAGTTTTCTTGATTTTTTGTAGCTAACTGTTTTTGATTTTGCTCGATATTTTTAATATTACTATTGATTGATTCTAGTTGTTCTTTTAGAGTTCTATCTCGCTCTAAATGTATCGCTTGTAACTGTTCTTGTGATTTTTTCAAATCCATAAGCTCGGCTTGCAAAGGGTCGATCAAATCCTTTTTGATTTTATCAACTAAAGACTCTTCATCTTTCGTCTTGCGCTTGTTATATTTATCTTTAATACTACTTCTCTCTTCCCAAATACCTTTCGCCCAGATAATAATTTTTTGAGAGTCATTATTCAGAGGCCAGTTACATACCGTACAACTCTCTTGCCCTTCGTTATATATAGCATCACAAACTGGACAATTAGACATCATCGTTCTCCCTTAGACTTTTTGCTAAGGGGAGTAGAAAAGACCTCGCCGGTATTTTTCCTACTTCCCCTCTGGTTAGCCGTTATTTGCCAGCCCACTCCTTGCCTAAAACGCGGAGGAGTGCCTTTAATCCTAGGATAAAAGGTGGCTCGACGCGGATGTTTTCTGAATCTCCCCGAATGTGAACGAGATTCGTTCTCAGTTCTTTATGGACTTCACGCCAGAGACGATCTTTGTAACTAGACTCCAGTTCGCCATTTTTAAAAGCGGGCATGGGTTTAAGTCCCTGAATGTCGATCTCTTTCACTGCGGTGTTGAACTCGTTTAGAAAAGCGGGAACTTCCTGGAGTTGGGGCATATCGAAGCCGGTGATATTGCCTTCCAACTCCAGATAGTCTTTCCACGTAATTTTTTGACCGTTCACCTCGCAATCCTCCCCGGCGATTACCGGTTCCGGTTTTTTGCTGATAATTCCTCCTAGGGGAGTTCGGTCTAGTACCAGACCACAGGCGACTTCATCCTTGGGACGGGTGCTTAATCGGGTGATCTCGTTGGTGTCCGGGAAACCGGAGGCCTTACTCAGCATCCGACTGAAAAGTTCGTTAACTTCGGAGTGACGATCGAACCGTCCGCCAATCGCCAGCCAGTTCAACAGGCGCGAACCGTTGCCACCGATGTACACGGGGGTGATTTCCGGTCGGCTGTAGCGGTCTTTTTCGTAGAGAACCTGTAACAGAATCCCCACATAGTAGTATAGTCCCGCCGTACCGATCGCCATCAGTCGGAGTAAACCCTGGAATTGGGGATCTTCTTCGAGAAAGTCTCTTTTCTTGAGCCAGTTCTCGCTTTCGAGGCGGAGTAGGACATCTAGCTTGGCGTGGAAGTTTCCCTCTTTCAATCCCTGCCATTCGCTCGTGTTTACCCCAAACTTCTCGACGAGAAATCCGGGATTGAGTTCCAAGAATTGGGAGAACAGATGTCGCCCGGCTAATTGTACCGAGCATTGATGCACCAGTTGGAAGCGATCGGTGTCGGCCTCCCAGATGGAGATATCCGAGGTTCCTCCCCCCATGTCGATACAGGTGCTATTGACGAGGTTGTGACCCTCCTGATCGGCGAAATACTGGGCCGTTGCCACACTTTCCGTGCGGAAATAGGTGAGATTATCCTGTTGCGGGCAAATTTGGCTGATCCCGGTTTTTGCCTGCAACTCCTCGGTTAAATCCTGCCAGTTGCGTGCGTAGCGGATTCTATCGGCGCGGGAGAAAGCGGAAGGATAGGAGAGAGACCACTGGATTTGTTGGATGCCGTTTTTGGCTGCGAGGGCTGTGACATGAAGGGCTAAATGCTTGAGAAAAAGCCGATTGATGGTGATATTCGTCCATTTGAGATCGGTTTCGATCCAGCCCTCTTGGGGGTTAAATCTCGCGCGATCGGGAATATAGATCCGACCGTCGTAGATCGGGCGTTCTTTCGCTACGTTATTCGCCTTTCGGGTGGTTAACACGCTACTGAGGGGTAACGGTTTCTCTGGGGGAATGAAGTTTTCGGGAACGAAATACTCGAACAGGGTGGGCAGTCGAGTATCGGACAGTACCTCCGTCACTTTGAGATGCAGACTTTCTAAGGGAAGCGGTTCGGTTATTCCCCGGCGATTGACGTAGATATTGGTAAAAGATGTCCCAAAATCGACCCCCACTTTCCAGGAACCCTCCAGAGCGATCGATGCCGGCGTTTTCAGCAGGATTAGGCCGAGGAAGTTTTTCGATCGATCCCGACATTCGATACAGGAGGGATACTCCTCTAGTCGGGTGAGTTGATAGGAACCCTTGCCATCTTGGAAAATATGCGGTTCTTTGGCGCCGGGCAAATTCACCTGAAAAGTGCGATCAAGCGGATTCGAGGAACCGAGAAATTCCAGATCGTAGTAAAAGGCGTAATATTCCTTCCAACCCTGGGCCCGGAAGTTCGGCCAGATCTCTAAAACCGGAACTTGGGTCAGGGCGTTGTCTTCCTTGATGGGATAGTCTTTAAACACCCGATAATTCTGGGGATTTCTCTCGTCATTGTTCATGCCCGATAGGGGCAGGTCTAGGGATACCCGCAGAACTGGCCCCTCACTCCCGTTGAGCGTACTGAACTGGAGCTTCCGCAGTAACTCTTCGGGGGTAAAGTAGTCCAGGAGGATCGGGTTGAGGGGCAGGAGAGGGGTGATTTCCTGTCCTTTGAACACGATCGACGGAGTGTTATCCGGCAAAAACCCCCCTGGTAGGGCATCTTCCATATCGATAAAGTGAAATTCCGGGGTAAATAGATCCTTGGACTCGATCCACCGGATATCTTTCCAGAGGATTTTCCCAGTCTGTAAATCCTTGAGGATAGATGGAGAGGCGAGGGTTTGATCCTGATAGATCCAGATATCTTGGGGCGATCGATCCCACGAGCGAGCGATTTCTGGATCGATAATCAGGAGAGGGGGAACGAGGCCGCGCTTATTCTCGCTGGCCACGACCCGCACGCAGGATTCTTTCGGTTCGGCTTTGACGGGACGATTGAGGGCGTTTAAAAGGCCTCGATTGAGAGGAACGCCGAAAAATTGGGGATTATTACTTAAACTCAGCCGTTGTTCCGGTTGCCCCCCCAAGCTATTCTGAAATTCCGCTAACAGACCCCGCATGGTATTCTGGGCGATCGCGTCCCCAGTATAGCGATTTAACTCGTTATTGAGGTTCTCCAGCCAACGCCAGAGCAATGCTTTTTCACTGGCATTGAGATAACCTTGCGGCGCTTCCAAACAACGGGTCTGCCGATTCCACCAGGGCAGATTTTCCCACTTGCCGGCTTCGGAGGGAACGACGATCGTACTGGGGGAGGACATTCCCACCGATTTCCCATCCCATAAAAAGACGTAGACATCTTCCCACGGGTTTTTTGCCTCTAGAAGATAAAGGGCTTTACTGGGGGGATTGGGGCGCAGTTCGTAGAGGGCACGGGCGAAGGGATCTTGATGGCGGAGTTGGCCCAGTTCTAGCAGTTGTGCCGAGAGGGGAAAACGCCGCATTTCCGCAAGGGCCAAGGCCGCTAACATTCCTTGCCACTGGTCGAGCATCTGCCGATGGATGGGATAGGCCTTGTTGTGAAGAGCCATTTGCATCGACAGGGGACGGGCCCAGATGGTGGGGACGGAACTGACACTTTTTACCTGGCCGGGGGATTTGTAATCGAGACTGGAGGCCACATCGCCAAAGGTTTTAAAGTCTTGCGCGTCCCATTTTCCCGCTTGATCGGAGGGACGGACATCGCTATCGGATTTTAATTTCGGCAGTAATAAAAACATAGACTAAAGGCTATTGCTTACAAAAGGTGTATAGGGCTTTGGCTAATGCGGCGATCCCAGGCTCCGCGGAGTTGTCCGGTTTATAGCTCTGTAGGCTTTGCATCAGAGAGGTGATCGTGTCTCTCGATTTGGTTTTATTATCGAGAGGGCGATCGAGTACCAGTTCTGCTAACTGTTCTCGTCGGAGGGACTTTTCTGGATCACCCATCGCTTGGGTGTTAAAGAGTTGGATCTGTTCTCCCTCGATCTGGTGCAGGCGGTACAACCAAGTCAGATAATCCCGACACCAGGCGCTAATCGTCTTCAGTGCTTCCTGTTGTTGGGGATCACCTAACCGCGTCATCCCGTCTGCCGAGCCTTTATGGGGAAAGAAAGGGCGCGACCAGGGTGTAAGTACCAGGCGATCATCTTTTCTTTTGAGGATGCCGTTGAGTTCGGGTTCAAACTCGGACAGCCAACTGTAGGCGAATCGAGTCCCGTTGACGAGCGCGGGTTGGATTTCCGCTCGATCCGGCAGATCGTCCCAAATCAGCCGACCGATTTGCTCCCGGCCTATTAAAACGACTTTTTCCCCTATTTCGGCGGTATGGAGGAAAAAATACCGCGCGGCGAGGGCGCTATAGAGTTCTAGGAAGTGGGGATCATTGCGCTGGCTATTTTTGCCGACGCTAAATTCCACTTTCGAGAAGTTTTCATTTCCCAGCAGAAAAACCGTATCGAAGGTCTCTCGCGCTTGGGTTACATAATAGCGTAGGGCGGCTTCGGTGTTCAGTAAAAATTGTTCGGAACGGGCGAAAATCCCGTCCGGATCTTCTCCTGGCGGCGGGGTGAACCCGAAATAGGGCAACAGGAACAGACAACCGATCTTGACTCGATCTTTGACCCCGATATTTTTCAGTTTATTGGCCAGTAAACGGGCGATCGTCGGTAGTCCAGAGGCTCCAGTTCCCCCAAACATCGACCCGCAGAGAAACACTTTCGGGGCTTTTCCTGCGCCTGTGTCTGCTTGTATTTGTTTGATCAGCGCTCCCCAGGGTTCTTGATCCAATCGTTCGAGATCCACTTGGCTCATCACCGCCGAACCGATCGCCGGACGACCGCGGAAACCCACGTCTAGCGAGACTTCCTGTTCGTCTTTCGTGTAGAGAACATCGAATAGATTACCGAGAGCGGGTTGATTTTGTTTGAGCGTGTTGTAGTTGAAAAAGGCTTTCAATTCTTTACTGGAATTAACCCCGCCAAAGGGCGACCAGAGATCGAAGGATTCGATCTTAGTTTTCATCCAGGGATGGAGTTGGCTATTATCTTGGTTCTCTTTGCCGACGATCAACTCCTGACATCGGCTGTAGATACTGAGCGCGTTTCTCGATCGCTCTAGATTCCCGTTGGTTTCGTCCGCGTCGATAAAGAGAACTTTTAACGGTTGTTCGGTAAACAGTCCCACCGAGGCGAGTTTCGTGATTGCCTCGATACATTTCGCCCCCGTTCCCCCGATGCCGATCACATACATGGCCATACTGAATTGCCTCCTTTTTTTTCTTAAAATCGATCGATGATATCCCGCAGTTGATGGGATAGGGGTGGTGTGTAGATCAACAGGCCCGGGGTGCTACTGGCAGTCGGTAGCCAAAACAGGATGAGGATATCCAATACAAAAAAGAGGGCGAGGAGTAAACGCAGTTCTTCGATCGGATTGAAAAACCCGATGGCGAGACCGATACTCAGAATAGGAACGATTCCGAGAAGCCACCACCACAAGCTCCAAGCTCTGAGTTCATCCGGTCGTCTAGCGGCCGATTTCGCCGTCATCACGCACCAGAGAATTGTGCAAGCGATCGACAATCCGAAAACCACCCCCGCCGCCACCATATACGCCCCACTCGCCCAACTCGCTAGGGCCGCTCCCGGATCTTGAACGCTGGGCGACCAAATCGCTCCCGTTCTAAAGATAAAGGGTTGAATCAAGAACATAAGGATCGCCCCCACAACGATAATAGCGATCACACGAATTATTTCACCAGTTTTCATAGTTATCTCTATCTAATGGGATTATTTCCGTACATATTTACTACAGGTTTTAGCCACTTCTGACTCTGAGCGGCTAGGATTAGAATGGTAGTCAACGAGCCAGTAACAACCACTTTTTAATAATTCGTGTAAGGGTTGCACTGAAAATACTTCAATTTTACCCTTATCCCCCTCGACGACAACAGATCCTCCATCGGGACTGAAACTAAATTTATTAACCTTAACAAAATCGCTGGTAAATTCAGCGATTTTTTGCCGCTTAGAATAATCCCATATCTTAATAACTCGATCATCACCCACCGTAGCTAAGTACGAGCGAGCCGAACTCAGCCAGCTTGATGGATTCTCGTTAAATTGACCGAAGCCGATATCTATAATACCTTTTTCGTATCCAGTATTGAGCGGCTCAATGCTTCGACCAGATCGATCAAATAAGTAAATCTTACTCTTTTCGGTTGCCGCTATGGCGATATCCCCGTTCTCATTGATATCCAAACCGCTAACACCTCCCGAGTAGTCATTGTCATGCGCTTCCAATGGCACTTCTTTCGGATCATTCAAATCAGATATATTCCAGATCTTTACACCTTTTACACCTTCAGTTCCTACAGAAACAAACTGTTGACCATTTGGACTGAAGCTCATGAACTTTACTTCTCCCCCATTAGGATTAGGCATCGGTTGGCTTTCAGTGGGCTTTTTTTTATAATTCCAAAACGTTACCGCACCTTGTTTATCACCTGTAGCAATAATCTTTTTAGAAGGATGAATGGCAATACTTGTAATATTATCCTGTCCAGTAGATATCGAGATGGGATTTTGTACTACTCCTTCTAAATTCAAGAAATCAATAACTCCCTTTTTATTGACAGAAACAATTTGCCGATCGCTTTCTGGTGTAAAACCAATTGCTATAGATGGGGATACTTTCTCCTCATCTTTGAAGGGAATTTCCCTTCCTTCGATAGACCATAATTGAACGTTGCCCTTTTCGTCTAAAGTAACAATGGATAGTGTCTTAGGATCGTTTGAATTATTGTCAGAACGCAAGGTTAAGTTTTTAAGCGATACCTCCCCAGTTGAGAAAGGTGTAGATGTAGATTTTGAAGAAAAATCCCATAGACGAGCTTGATTTTCTTGGGCGACTGTAATTAGTTTATTAGTTTTAAGATTAAAACTGGCGTTTTCAATTTCCTTGTCTTTAGCTTTTTGCTTTGAGGCATAACCTTTTAAAGCAATTTCTTTGAATATTTCTGGTTGTGATTCATTTTTCAAATTAATTCCAAGAAGTTTGAGTAAATCTTTATTTTCATAAACAGCAAATAAGTTGTCTTCAAAAAAATCAACCTTCGTGTATGGATTCTTGTCAGGTTCTTTGTAAATATCCCAACCGTTTAGGTAATTAAGAGAGTTATTTTCTTGCCAGTTCCAAAGCGTAATTTTTCCATTTTTTTCTGCTGTAGCGAGCTTGGTACCCTTTGAATTAAAGCTGATGTCAAAAGGAACTCTTTGTCCGAGTTCTTTTGATATAAGACTTTTTCCTTCTAAAGTTTTTAGCTCTATCGATCCTTTTGTTCCTGCAATCGCAATCGCAATTGTTTGATCTCGTAAATTTAAACTATATACATTCCCATTAGTATCGAAATCTTGTTCTTTATTGCCTGTTTCCAAGTTCCATAGGCACACTTTATCACCACCACCAGTAACTAGGTACTTACCATCTTCAGAGAAACTAAGACTACGGATGCCCTGAGTATCTCGATGACATTTTTTAGTTAGGTCGGAAATCAATGTCAAGTCAGGAATTTGCAAGATTTTTACAGATCCGTTTTCTCCACCAACTGCTAGTTGTTTTCCATCAGGATTAAATTCTAGACTTATAATTTCTTTTGAATTATTATAGTCTCCTCTAAATTTTCCCGATAATTCCCAGAGTCGAATTTTATTATCCTCTCCACCAGTAGCAATTAAATTACCTTCTGGACTAAAACTGACCGCTTTCATTAGGTTTTGAATATTCGGATCGGGGGTAATTCGGTTTTTTTCATGAATTTGAGTAACGATAGTTTGTAGGGCTAATAGAGGAGAGGATGGCAGATTTTCTCTAAGTAGGGGTATGTTATTAAATCGGCTATTATAAATTTGATCCCCTGATGTTATTGCCTTTTCTAAGGCTTCTATTTCTTGATTTTCAAAATTCTTTAAAGCTTCCATTCCTGCTTCTTGCATTTGATTTACATGGATGTAGAAAGTTAATCCAATAAAAAAAATCAATCCTATAGCCACAAATAAAGATAGTAATATTTTTTTACTATTCCAAATTTGACCAGTCCAAAAAAATTGAATCTCTGCCCAAAAATTTATAATTTTTTCACGCCAACTTTCTGTTATTCTGGGTATTACACGTGATAATAAAAAACCGCAAATGCTTGACCAGCGATTCTCGAAAAAAGACAAGACTAATATCGCAAAATCAGCCAATATTTTCAGCCATGATTCAGGCGAGTTTTTAGGGTTAGGCCGACTCGGTGTTTCAGTCGGATTCGGTGTTTCAGTTGGATTCGGTGTTTCAGTCGGATTCGGTGTTTCAGGCAGATTTGGGGCAGAGGCGATAAAGTCTTGAAGAAAGATTTCGTAGATTCGATTGTGAATCTTTATCTCATTATTTTCTCTGACCAATAGACCTAAATTAATTAGTTCTTGTTGTTCTGGAGTCCGACGATAAGTGTCTCTGCCTCCTCTTTGTAAAATTTCCTGACAGATATTGACGTACTGACCGTTTCTATTTAGCATCTCACGAATATTGCTCAGATGCTCTGAAATTTTTTGTACTCCTAATATACGTTTTGTGGCAATATTTTCAATACAGCTTTGCGCTGTGTCTTCCGAAATACTAGGTAATGTAAAATTATCAGTCTTAAAAAATAATTTTAAAAATTCATGAGTCAGTAGTGGTTGTCCATGCGTCCAATCCAGTATTTTTTGGAGTGCTGTTTCCAAATTTTTCAGTTTCTTAACTTTGTCTGAATAATGTGCCAATCCCTGCCCTTGTCTTAAGTCCTCAAGTGTAAAATCGCCGATACTTATCTGGGTGGATGGGTTGAAAATAAGTTCATATTGGCGATTATCATTTAAGGTGAGAGACTTCTTCTCGCCAAAGAATGCAAAGGTGATTTTCTGAAAGTTCCGATAGTTTTGGTTTTTAGCACGTTTGGGATCACGTTGCTCGTAGCAATGGAGTAGTGTTTGTAAAAAGTGCTGGGAAAATGTGGGAAAATAAGATCTTTCATTCAAAAGAAACTCTAGTTCATCGATAAAAATAACAATTTTGTCATCTTGAACTTTTTCTAATAAAATGTTTTCGATAAAATATATTAAAAGCTCCGCACCAGGTTGCAAAGAAGAATGTCTAAAGGCTTGATAATCTGTATCTTGCAATAAACAATCACCATTCTGGGTCGTGAACTGTGTCGCTAGATCGTGAATGAATTCCCAATATAACTCTGTAGAAATGCTAGTTCTAGGGTTATCTTGCTGATTTCTGGACATCCGAAGACTTACGCACTTAACTCCATCATTTTCAAGACGCGAGCGCGTTCTTTCTAGTAAAAAACTTTTTCCAGTTTTTGGAGGACTTAAAACAAGACAATCATCTCCATTCGATAACCTATCATAGAGATCTCGATCTGCTGGCCGCTCTATATACATATCCGTTATCTTTCCCCTTCAACCAATCTATCTCGAAATTAACTGCACAGCTATACTTGACATATTATAGTGCTATTATTACAACACGGGGGATTGTAAAAAAAGTTAACTCCTTCTCATCCTGCCAATTTCGTCGAATCCGTCCTAGTATAGGAGAGAAGGTAGCAGTAGTTCACGAGGAGATCGAATGGTGCGCGCTCGATGGTTAGTCATAACAATAGTCACTTGTTTAGGAATTGTATCTTGCAATACAGCAGAAAAGCCTTTTTCGTGCGTACCTACCCCGATCGAACAGACGGATACTCGCTCAACCCCTCTAGGCATCTCGATTCAAGTGGATGGATCTAGCTCAATGTTGGGCTACGTTAGCGATGCTGGTAGCCTCTATGTGCAAACCCTAAAACTGCTCGACGAAACCCTATCTTTAGTCAGTAAAACTCCTGTTCAATACTATCGTTCGGGAAATGCGCTCACCCGTAGTGATTTTAGAAAAGCCCAACTTCCCACCTTTTATAATGGTACAGATTTTCCCGATGTTTCCGCTCCTATTCAAAATCTAATTGTCGAACCAGGGACAAAAAATTCCCTACAGGTTATCGTTACTGATCTCGATCAAGCATCGGGAGATGTAACACTTCTCACGAGAAAAATTCAAGAAACTTATTTAAACTCAAAGCATCCTGAATACGCCGTAGCGATTTGGGCGATTCAAAGCGAATTTGAAGGAACCGTCTATGTGCAAGAGCAAAACAGGATCAAAAAATTTCCCTTTCCCAACGAGAAATCTAGCAATAAATTTCGTCCATTTTATGTAGTTTTTATTGGTCGTCACAACGACATAACTCAATATTTTGCCAGCTTACAAGAACGCCAAGAGAACATTTTAGCCAATAGCAAAATTGCTATTTTTTCACCCAATCATCTTGTAAAGGAACCATTTTTGTTAGATCGAGAAATTGAAGAAAAACCCGCCGAAGAAAAAGCAGTTTTAGGAGAATGGAATCTATCCTTAAATGGCTTTAGAGTTCAAGCTAAAGACCAGAATAATCAACTCTGGAAAATACCGCAAACTTCTACAGATGCGATTGAGATTTCCGATAGTGTTTCCCTTGATACGATCGAGCATACGGTGGCGATCGATATCCGTTCGATCGAACCCTTACAAACCATCGAGGTTCCCAATAAATTCTCGAACACATTTCAAAACTCAAAAGAAGTTTTAAAAGATGATTCCAATTTACAAAAAGCGATCAAGATATCCAAATGGAATCTCGATTCCCCAGCAGGACAAGCTCCCCGAAAGCTAAATTTTGTCACCACGATCCACCCCGATAAGTTTCCCGAACCAGGAATTTACCTCTTCACGATCGATCTCGTCGCCAAGAATCTACAGGAACAACCTTGGTGGGAAGAGTGGAACTGGCAAATCGGCCGGGATAATCAACAAGATGGCTCGAAAACGAATAATTTACTCCCTTTTCTTCGAGGCCTAAAAACGATCACGGCCAACCTCATGGCCGAAAATCCCCCGAAAATCGGCCGATTCTGTTACGCGATCGAGAAAAATTAGGGTTTCATCACCAGGCCCTAGTAGTCGGTAAAGTTGAAATTGACGGATACAAGTGGGTTAATTTGCTTATTTTACTCCTCCCATTATCCATAATTATTGCTTTGACAGACCTCTAGGGCCGTAGAAGATGCCGTCCGTAAACGCAAAATGACCAGACCAAAACCCATCAAAGCGATCGAGGCACGCATCCAAGACAGATAGGTACGTTCGTTGGCCGAATGATCTCGCCAGTAATCGGGGTTAAATTTCTGCTTTGTCTTTCGGGATTTAAACAGCATAGAGGAGTTCCTCGCAGGGAAGTTCAATAAAATCAAGTATTCTTTCTTATGGTTTTAATAAATTGTTTTTATCATCTAGTTTTTCGCTTATCTTTAAACAATTCAAGGGACTTAAGCAGATTATCATCCATAAATAGGGGAAGTTTACCGTCCCATCTTTCGATCGCTTTGTTCTGTAAAACTTCTGGACTTAAGGAATCTTGGAGAATGCGATGAGCTTCCGCCTCTCCTTTAGCCAGATTGATTTTCACTTCCGATTCTTTCAGAGCTTTCAGCACCATAAAACCGGCTTTTTTGGCCTCCTGTTCGGCAATTTGTTTGGCTTCCACCGCATCGGTAAAGCGATCGGAAAAATTGACATGAACCAAAGAAATATCATCGACACCGATATGATAATTTTTCAGTCTTTCGCTCAAACGAATATCCACTTCTCCTTTCACCTCCTCCCGTTTAGTAATTAATTCTTCGGCGGTATATTTAGCCATAACTTCCTTGAGAATTTCCTCCACTGCTGGATCGATCACTCGTTCAATGACAGCCGCTTCATCGCCAATTTGTTGAAAAATATTATTAACTTCTGATGCTAAAATATGCCAATTCAGTGCCACATCTGTAAATACTTCCTGTAGGTCTTTGGAGGAAGCTTCGGCCGCTATCTGTTGTTTTTGGATTCTCACACTTAGTTTTTTTACCGTGTTAACAATGGGAATAATCCCGTGAATACCCTCATTAAGTATTTTCTCCTGTACTTGACCAAAAACCATTAAAACCCCTCTTTCTCCCGCATTGACAATCACAAAAGGATTAAAAATAATCGCCAAAATTAATAACAGAAAAAAGATATTACTTGGTCTAGCTAAAAGGCGAGTTTTGAGCATTTTAATTGAGAATATAGATGATTGATGGGATAGGTTTGCCAATAAATAAAAGAGCTAATTTTATCTTCATAATTAGTGATAGTTTCATCCATTTGAAGAATTTCAATAACTAGAAAATAAAGATTTAGCCTCGTCCTTTTCGTCCCGTCTGGCTCGCGAAATATCAGAAAATACTTGTCTATTTATAGTTATCATAGTCGCCGATTAAATGTTTTCGGAATCGTGAATTAAAACGAATATCTCGTTAGTTGTTGACAAAAAAGGCATTTATTTATCCAAGAAAGCAATCGGGGTTATCCAGAAGCAATTATAACAAAATTTCCCTTGTCTTAAATGGTACATTCTCATTCCGCCATTCTAGCTGGTACTTTATTTTATAGCAATTACCCTAAAACTCAACCCTTTGACCATAACTTAGGAGACTTTGTAGGGTGACGAGGCGATTTTCCCAGACTTGTATTTGATAAGCAGATAAATCTTTTTGTCTGGACATCACAGATTTAAATTGATAGCTAAATCGCTTTAGAGCATTTTGAGTTAAAGTCAAATTGCGAGGGCTGGGATTAGTAGCTAATTGTTCTAATAAATTAGCCATTTCGTCCACTTCTTGCCCCCAGGTTTTTAAGGTTCCTTCTTCCATTGCCCATAAATTATTAACTATTAAAAAACTCCACTCTTGACGCAGAGAATTAAACCGCACCGCTGCCGTTTTAAAGGGTTGACGGTGAGGTAAAGGTTCAGCTTTTTTGGTAATTATCGATCCCTGAATGCGATTAAGAATTGTTTGCAGGTTGGGATTGAGATTTTCCGTAGCAAAAAGAGCGAATCCCGAAGTGGGAAGATTGCGAATAAATTGTAGTTGATCGATCATGACTTGATCGGGTACTTTTAACAGACGGATACCGGGTATAATCAGAGCATTTCCTGCAATTTTGCGATCAAATAAAGACTGAGTTTTTTCTTCTAAAGTCCCTGTATCAAGAGCATAAGTCATTAAAAATATCAGGTCTATCCATTGATTTTGTCCCCATTCTTCCCAGTTTTGCTGAATACGATATAACCGTTCTTTTTGTTCTAAGGGAAACACCGCCGCTGACATTTTTAATTGGGGGCGAATCTGTTTTAAGCTAGTAGAAACCTGCGAGACAAAAGTATCAACCTGACGGATTTTAAAGCTAGTCCATTGTTCCCATAAAGCTCCCCGGGGATTTAAAGTAATGGGATCAACTCCCGTCATTTGTTTAAATAACCACCGGCTGGATTTACCATAACCATAGGTTTGATTAAAATCTTGACTCTGGAAGGGATAGCGAATATAATCTAACTGCAAGCCATCCACATCATAATTCTTGACAATTTCCTCGTAAAGAGATAAAAGATAGTTCTGTACGTCGGGATTAGCAGGATCAAAAAAGGCCTTTTTCGTGCCTTGACTGTAATCAAAAGAACCACCACTTTTATTTGTTGCCCCCCAATCGGGATTACGGGATAAAACTGGACCGAGATAATCTAATGGTTGCTCTAATACTTTATTATGAGCTTGGTTAGCCGCCGCAAAAACCCACACCCAAGCGTGGATTTCCATATTGCGTTCATGGGCTAATTTAACGGCAACTTTGAGGGGATCCCAACCTCTAGTTAAAGGGTTTTGTTCGGGAGCAACTTGACTGGGATAAATAGTATAACTAGCATTAACTGTCTCGAAAAAGACCACATTAATACCCGCTGCCGCCATGCGATCGAATACTTTAGCTAAATCCTCCTCATTTTTAGCTTGTACGATCGTTCCTCGATCTAACCACATTGCCCGTATTTCTGGTTGGGCAAATTGTCGATTAGTGGGATAATTATCCCAAAGATTTCGCCGCGCTTGTAACCAAAATTCCCGCGCTTGGGTATAGTCCCCCTGAGCGATTAAATTCTGAAAATTATTTAACGATCCTTGGGCATTTTCCAGGGCTAAACGGAATCGTCTCGCCCCATCCGAGGTGGGGGAATTTTTTGCCCGATTATGAAATGCTTGTGCTAAGGATTTATCAGTATTGGATATATTACTATTACTGGCTTCTAAAGCTAAGAGAGTCACCCCATAACGCCCGATTAATCCCTGCAATTCCGCCGTCATCTGGCCAATTTGTTGAGGAGTTAGGCTCGCTCTGGGGGGAATTGCCTCGGTATTCGGACTTAATCTCGCTGTTTCACTGGGGGGATTTTCTAAAATCTGGGGTAAAGGGCGACGGGGTGCGGTCGCCATTGGTGTATTATTAATATTATTAACTATTGTTGAGCTTCCTTGACAATAGGGCGCAATTGTGTTAGTAGAAGAACTGCGATTAATGCCGTAGCGTTGCAGGGCGGTTTCTAGCCAAGCGCTATCGAGGGCGAGATTAGCGACGGCATCGCTGCCCCAGCGCCAACCGAGAAAGATCGAGTTATTATTGAGGACAACGGCGGGGGGATTGTTGCGCGCTCCCCAGACGGCTACGGTTTGGCTATTAACTCCCGTGGGGATAACCACACCACCGAGGAGACTGCTGGCTAAAGGTTTTTGGTTTTTCAGTTCACCTAAATTAGTCGGCCGCAGGGTGTAAGCTTGGGAGTGAGGATAAGCCCAGTAAGCCCCAAATAGCGATCGCAATTGATCACGCACCGCAGGTTCCGAAAGATTTCCCGCCGGACCGGTGACAATAATTTTACCACCGCGATTCAGCCAACGACTCAAGACACTAGCTTGTAAACCGGAAATAGTCTCGACGTTGGGGATGATTAGAACCTTAATTTTATTTAAATCCGCGTCGCTTTGCCACTGATTACTCTGAAGAATGCAGTAATTAACCCCGACATTTTGCAAACGATCAGTGATAGCTGTCCATTGATTGGCATTTTCCTGACTTTTTAACACTGCCACCGGTGCCGCTAACACTGGGATCGGTAGCAAAACGGCAATACAGGACGAAAGACAGGCATTTAGGGGCTTTTTAAAAAGATGATCAAGATGGAAGGACGAGCCCAGCACGTTTTTTTCTCTTAATTTTTTGGTTAACTCCTCCTGATCTTACCCAACTTAGCCAAAAAAGAGTATTTTTGGCAACAAAAATTGCGTCTTAGTCGTCAGCAACACGGTTTTAGGGTGTTGGGGTTTTAGTTGAAATTCCCCATTCCCCCACCTCCCCATTCCCCCATTCCCCCATTCATAAGTAGGTAGGCGTTAAAAATTATCAGATGCCCCCCTTATCAAGCAGGATCTCCCCGCCTATCGGCACCCCCCTTATCAAGGGGGATCCCCCCGCCTATCGGCACCCCCCTTATCAAGGGGGATCCCCCCGCCTATCGGCACCCCCCTTAT